>Ga0075370_10001070_pt1 | contig 11401 bp, 11 predicted proteins | sample EndMethybrTD3035_FD_71398 | JGI IMG/M metagenome (GOLD analysis project Ga0075370, IMG submission 71398) | Populus endosphere microbial communities from Tennessee, USA - Endosphere MetaG P. TD hybrid TD303-5 | ecosystem: Host-associated > Plants > Roots > Endosphere | place: USA: Tennessee... | reverse complement strand
ATTCACCGCAGAGACGCAGAGAACGCAGAGATAGAAATTTCAAGAGACGAAGCACTATAAAAAATCTTCTTCCGATAGGTGTTGGACTCATGTGCTTCTGAATTAAAACTCCTTCTTTATGTTTCTACCTCTGCGTTCTCTGCGGTGAATTTTTGAATTTCTAATAGACATTCTTCTCGGCACACGGCTGATTCAAATTGAAACACTACCTAGGATCTCCTTAAATTGACAATTTCACGGGCAGCTTCTAAGATAAATCTAGTTTGTGGAGGGGTTATGACCGAAGGGTTAAAGAAAATGGGTGAAAAGTTCCGCGCCAAAAGGGAAGAATTGAATCTTACCTTGAAGGAAGTGGAGAACGCCACTTCGATCCGGATGCTTTATCTGCAATCGATCGAAGAGGGGAGGGTGGACCATTTTCTCTCCAATGTCTACGCTTTAGGTTTTATCCGACAGTACGCCAATTTCCTGGGTTTTGAAGCGGACAAACTCAATAAAGAATTTCCAGACGCTCTCAGGCTGCCCCCTGAAAAACAAGACTTTGCTTATGGGATCGGAACTTTGGAAATGCGCGGCAATCCGCAAGGCGGCGTCCGCTGGATCCCCAACCTTCTTTGGGGCAGCGTTTTCGTCTTGGTTGCTATTGGCGCTTGGTATTTCGCCAAACTTGTTGGCGTATTCTGAGCGGCGGGAAGAGCTTTATTTCATTTCACATTTAGATTCGCTGTTTTAAACTTCTACTGTTTATGAAAGAAGTTTGATTCAAAAATCGCAAAGGTATATGGTGTGAAGCTATGGATCAACTGGGCGATTACACCATTCTAAAACAATTAGGCGGCGGAGCTTTTGGCGCTGTCTATTTAGCCGAACACCGTTTTATCAAACGGCAATTTGCCCTCAAAGTTTTACCCGAAGAGATTTGTTCCGATCCTGGATTTATGCGCCGCTTTGAAGAGCAGGTCGCTGAGATTGCCGCTTTAGATCATCCAAATATACTAAAGATTCATAATGTTTCTTGCAGCGAAGGGCGTTATTTCGTCGTCACCGATCCCCAAGTGGATTCGATGGGAGAAATTTTGAATTTAGAGCGCTACCTGGAATTAAAGGGAAAGTCGCTCAAAGAAGAAGATTGGTTCGATCTTCTGAATCAAATCGCGTCCGCATTGGATTATGCGCATGAAGCGGGCGTTGTCCATGGAGGGATCAAGCTGACCAATATTTTAGTGGTAGCTGCGGAAAAAGGGGTACGCCTTCTTCTTTCGGATTTCGGACTGATGCGATTAATTGGAGAAGGTATAGGATTTTTACGAATTTGCGAACAAATCGCCCAATCGCTGATGTTTCATTCCAAGTCTGAAAAAGCGTCTCATTTAAGCCGCAATTTTATTCGAAGTTTTGCCTTTCTGGCTCCAGAACAAAAAGATTTGCAAACGGAACCTTATACTCCTAAAGTGGATGCTTACGCTTTTGGGATTGTGGCCTATTATTTGCTGTTTGGCAAAATTCCCGAAGGATGTTTCGACCTTCCGTCACGAATCCTTTCTGAAGCGACTCAAAATTGGGATCTCTTGATCAACCGGTGCCTGCAATCAAACCCTAATGTTCGTCCTCAGAAACTTCTTCTGGCCATGCAGGAATATTTGACCGCACCCCGCACTTTTTCGAACGAAATTTCCCATCTGACTGAAATTGAGCCCAAAACTGAGAACATTCTCCAAATGGCTTTCGAGTTCCCCCAGAAACATCGAGAAATTTTGGAAGAGATAAAGGCCACTGCTTCCGCCATGATGTCTACGGCCGAATTGGCTGTGGCTGCGAAGCCTGTTTTAAAACAACCCATTTTAAATCCTCCAGAAATAGCCCGCCCTGAATACGAACCGGACCCTGCCGCTATTTTTCAACGCGATACTCATGTCTCTCATTACGTCCCAAACAAAGTGGAAATTAGAGAAATCGAGCCGATCCTTACTGAAATGGTCGTAATTCCAGGAGGGGCCTATTACCGAGGAAGCAATGAAGGGGCCCGTGATGAAATGCCCCGGCATCCGATCAAACTAGCCAGTTTTGCTTTAGACGTCCACCCCATCACTAATGAGCAGTTTGTCCGTTTCATCCAAGCGATGGGGGGCGAAAAAGACCATAACAATAACGATATCATCCGTCTCCGGGATTCTCGAATTAAAAGGAGCGGAGGGAAATTGATTATTGAATCAGGTTACGCAAAGCATCCTGTTGTAGGGGTGACCTGGTATGGTGCGGTGGCTTATGCAAAATGGATTGGTAAACGGCTCCCCAAAGAAGCTGAATGGGAAGCGGCGGCAACAGCAGGACGTGAAAATTTCCTCTATCCGACCGGCTCTGAAATTGAAAGAACCCAAGCGAATTTTTTCAGTTCTGACACTACCGCAGTCATGAGCTATCCTCCCAACGCATTCGGTCTTTATGATTTGGCCGGAAATGTCTATGAATGGTGCCACGATTGGTATGCATACAATTTCTATGATACATCTGTAGTGGAACCTGACAATCCCTCTGGACCTCCTCAAGGAGTCTATCGTGTCTTACGCGGCGGCTGTTGGAAGAGTTTGAAAGAAGATTTACGTTGTTCCCACCGCCATCGCAATAATCCAGGCGCTGTCAATGGCACCTATGGTTTTAGATGCGCTGCTGATGTTTCCTAATCTTGAAGGTTAAAAATGCACAGCAAATCGGTTTTGTTTGTCTGCAGGGCTAATATTTGCCGCTCTCCCGCACTTGAGGCCACTTTGAGGCATTTAGCTCAGCAACGCAACTTAGGAAATCGCCTTCAAGTGGATAGCTGCGGAATCGGCTGGGTTCATTTGGGAGAGCATCCAGATCCCCGCACTTTTGAATCGGCCAAAAAACGGGGCATTTTCATCGATCACCACGCCCAGCAATTTCAAGAACATTTTTTCGAAGAGTTCGATGCAATTTTAGCAGTCACCCCTGAGCTGGTTGAACAACTCAAACTACGCGCTCTTTTTCCAGAACATGAAAAAAAAATCTTTTTGGCTTCCGCATACAGCTCAAAATTCAAAGGCCAAGAGATCCCAGATCCCTATTATATGAGCCATTCCGGATTTGACGATGTCATGGAAATCATCGTCGATTGCTGCGAAGGACTTTTGAATCATCTCTTTTCAAAATAAAAAACACCTTCTTCCGTCTTGAGTAATAATCTTCAGTTCCTCATTTTGTGGGAATGAGCCACTCCTCAGAAAAGATTGTCCATCTCGAAAAGAAAAGTTTGAAGAGAGTATTAGGCGCGTCGGATTTATTTGCCGTTGCGTATGGGGATCTGGGCTCCTCCATCTATTACGCTTTTGGAATTACCGCTCTTTATGCGTTGGGAGCAACTCCGATCGCTCTTGCCATTGCGGGATTGGTCTTCATTTGCACCGCGCTCACTTATTCTGAGATGTCCACGACGTTTCCAGAACCTGGAGGCTCCGCGACTTTCTCTCGTTACGCATTCAACGATTTGATTTCATTCATTGCTGGGTGGGCCCTTTTGCTCGATTATATCGTGACTGTGGCCATCTCCGCCTTTGCGATCCCTCCTTACGTAAAGCATATTTTCGACCTGTTTTCCGTCTCATTTCCCCAGTCGATCCTATTCCAGTCCAGTGTAACGGTGGCGATTATCGTGTTCCTTTTCTTTCTCAACGTGATAGGGATTAGGCATTCGGGCAGATTTAGTTGGTTTTTAGCAGCTGCTACAATTGCCTCGCAGCTATTTCTTATTTTATTTGGCGCCATTTTCTTATTGAATCTTCCTTATGTCATGAGCCATCTGCAGATCGGGGTTTCTGGAGGTCCCAGCTGGAGTCAATTTTTGAAAGGAATTGCAATGGCGATGGTTGCCTATACAGGAATCGAATCGGTTGCGCAATTGGCTGCAGAAACTCGAAAGCCTGCGATTGCAATCCCTCGATCCATCAAATGGGCCATGTCTATCCTCGTTTTTCTTTATTTTGGCATTTCTGTCATTGGACTTTCTGTCATTTCACCCGAAGACTTGTCTACAAAATACATTGACGACCCGATCGCAGGAATCGCCTTGAATTTTCCCATCGGAGGAGAATTTCTGGCTCCTTGGTTTGGATTGATTGCGGCGATCATCCTATTGATTGCGGCGAATGCGGGATTGATTGGTTGTTCCCGGCTGACGTTTTCGATGGGCGAGTATTATCAGGTCCCCCATTTTTTTTATCGTCTTCATTCTAGATTCCGAACTCCTTATATTTCCTTGGGCGTTTTCGCCTTTCTGGCCTGCGTTGTAGTGGTTTGGAGCGAAGGAAAAATGCTTTTTTTAGCAGACCTTTATAACTTCGGAGCCCAGATTGCCTTTTTTTTCGCCCATATTTCTCTATTGGTGCTGAGATGCAAAAAACCAACGTTGGAGCGTCCTTACAAAGCACCTTTTAACATTCCTATAGGAAAAGGACGTTCGATCCCACTGACTGCAGTTTTCGGAGCTTTGGCCAATTTAGGCGTTTGGATTTTGGTCGTCATTACCAAGCCAGACGGAAGAAATTTAGGCTTCCTTTGGCTGGGTCTGGGTCTTTGCATGTATTTTTATTATAGGAAGCGGAAAAAATTGGCCCCGATGGGCCAACTCGCGATCGAAAAAATCAAGATCCCCGAATATCATGCCATGCATTTGAAACACATTTTAGTGACAGCCCGAAGTTTGGGGAATACAGAAGCTTTGCAAACGGCTTGTCAATTAGCCAAGAGTTTTGGGGCTAAAATTACAGCTATCTATATCCTAGAAATCCCCCTTGCGCTTCCTATGCACGCCCCAATGGAAAAAAGAGAGCAGGCAGGGGTTGCTGCTTTGAAACGGGCCGAGGCAATCGCCAGGGAATATCATCTCTCGATCGATTTAAAATTAGTTCGTGCGCGGGGGATTGAAGAAGCCCTCTTGGAAATGGTCAAAAACGGCGAATATGATATGGTCGTTGTTGCCGCGCAAAAGAAAGAATTTAAGCACATTGGCTCTTTTGCCATTCAAGCGGAAAAACTCATTAAACACGCCTCTTGCCGCGTCCTATTTTGCAAGACTTAAGGCTCTAAAGTCCTAGAAAGTCCCGAAGTCCTCTTTTGAGTTCTTTTCGGACTCTGCCTCTAACGTTAAGTTTTACTTTTTCGATGACTGTGAGTTCGTCCTTTCTGAGCAGCCCCTCTTTAAATAGGTTGTCTAATGTACGAGGAGATCGGCGGGAGAGCGATTTGATGCATTCCACTAGCTCATTTTTAGGCCAGGGAGCTGCTTGCAACAGTTGTCTCAAGGTCTGATTGTTTTGTTCAATTTGTCTTGAATAAAGAGCTTTGGGTCCAGCGATTCCAAATTCGACGAAGGTAGCATTTTGTTTAAACCGGCTTTTTTCAATGAATTCAGAAAGGATCATTTTCCCGAATTCGTTTTTCTTTAAAAGGAGGCTCGGTTGGCCGGCTGTTTTTTCCAAGAGCTTTTGCATGGCGTAGGAAGAATCGAAAATTGTCTTCATTAATTTTGAGCTAGGAGAAGCAGATTGGAGAAAGGCCTGCACATTAGCTTTATCGAGCGCTTTTTGTTCCGATAAAAAGACTGAGCCTCCGGATAGAAGGGCGATAGCTGGTTGTAAAAGAGGGTAAGCCAAAACTTGGCAAGCAGCGAAGGCAGCCTGAGGAATGAGATCTGCGTTTGTTGGATTTAATTTAGGGGAATTGGAACAAAAAGAGGAGAGCAAAGAAACCCCTGTCCAAGCTGCAGCAGTAGCTAAAACCATTTTAGAGCCAAGCTTCAATACATTGGCATCCAATACATCGCCGATTTTTGCGAGCGCGGGGGAATCGGTAAAAGGAAGATAACTTTTTACTTCCTTAGCGGCATTTAATGTTATTTCTGAACAGCCCATAAATCCTTTAGGTAAGTGTTTTCTAATTCTTCCAAATCGTCTCTTTTCAAAATCTGTTCTTTCACCTCTGGCCAAGAAACAAGCAATTGAGAATTTTTTCGGTGAATCACGGCTAAAGTATGGAAGAGATCGGTTTTGTCCCAATGGCCAACCAAAAGAAGTTTTTTCAAAGTACTTTGATTTTCGTGAATTTCTTTGAGATCGTTGAAATGGTTAGAGGTGATGACAAGCCCTGCGAGGCGATATCCTAGAGCATTTTGATCTGCGAATTGGAGTAAAAGAGTTTGTCCTTCCGAATTTTTTTTCGTTAAAATATCCGGATGTTCTTGGATTTTTTCGAGGAGTTTGTCCAGCATTGCGGAAGACTCAAGAATTTTTTTTGTGAGATCAAAAGAGGGTCTTTTGTTGCTAAGAAAAGCATCAATAGCTCGATCTTCTTGGGCTTCTTTCTCTTGGTTGATTGCGACGCCTCCAGACAATGCAGTCATTAACCCTCTAAAAAATGGGGTAGGCAGTGCAGAGCAAATAGTTTGCGCCATAATATTTGGATTCGCTGAATTGCAGTAACGGGTCCAATAATGGAATCCTGCCCAGACTGTTCCGGCTGCTAGTGCTATTTTCAAGGCGAATTGCAATCGGTTGGTAGATGGCGAGGAGGTAAATGGTAAAAAACTTTTTATGGCTGATACAGTCACAAAACCTCTTTTATTGCTGAGTTAATTATATCAGGTTTCTTTGTTGTTTCTTTATATAAATTAATATTTGTTATAAAATATATATTTTGTTTTTTAAGTTATTTTGTTAATTGTATTTATGTTTCTGTTTAATTTGATTTTTATATATAACTGTTGTTAAGGATCACATAATTTAAATTTGAGGCACTAATGAGCGTACTATCCAAAATTGAATTTGAAGGAAGTGCTAGCAGCTATCCAACTTTAGCTGTGCAAGGAACGCCCAAGATCTTCGAACTGAATGGAAAAAAAAGAAATATTGAAAAGATCTCCAGCGACGACTTTGGGATGCTAGATAGAGAAATCAAGCGGCTTCAGTCGGTTGGAAAGTCAGAAGGATATAAATCTACAGCCTGGCTTGTTGTTGCAACCGTTTTGGCTTTTATAGTTATAGGTTTTGGGGCTAGTCTCGGTTTTTCAGGTGGACCATTAGCTTGGATGACCGGTGTTGTTCAGTTTTCATTTTTAAGTTTCTTTATCCCCATGTGGGTGATTTCTCTATCTCATGAAGAAAAATCATCGGATGCTTATGAAGAAGCAGAAACAGTAAAAACCCTTCAAAGAGCCATGCATTCCGAAGAATTCCGAACTTTTGTGAGAAATGCCGGCGACTCCTTTACAATAGACGAGCTGAAAAAAGTCCATGTACTTTTTAAAGCTATCAATAATTTCAAAGAAATTACGTCTGAATCAATTTTTTTTCAGAAATAGAAAGAAGGTTTTTAAGAGGATTTTGGCCTGAGTATAAATGGCAAGCTGCTGAGTGGTCCTCAGAGATGATGCGGAGCTGCGGTTTTTCCATTTTGCATCGGGATGTTGCAAAGGGGCATCGGGGGGAAAACGGACAGCCTTGAGATGGGGCTGATGTGATCTCTCCATGAGTGGGAATGATTCGGGCTTCTTTTTTCTTCGAGGGGATAGATGCGAGAAGAAGCTGCGTGTAAGGATGAAGGGGATTGGCATAAAGGAGATCGGTAGGAGCTGTCTCAACAATTTGCCCCATATACATAACGGCGATTCGGTTGGAGAGATAGCGGACCATGGCCAAATCATGGGAAATAAAGAGATAAGTGAGGCGGAGTTCTTTTTGGAGTCTCTGCAAAAGGTTAACGATTTGGGCTTGGATCGAAACATCGAGAGCGGAAATCGGTTCGTCGCAAACAATAAACTCCGGATTGAGCGCGATGGCCCGGGCAATGCCGACCCGTTGTCTTTGTCCGCCGCTAAATTCGTGAGGAAAGCGGTTTTTCGAGGCGCGAGGAAGACCGACACAATCCAGCAGTTCATCGACCCGGTCGGGCAAGTTATAAATTTTTAAGGGTTCTCCGATGATTTCTCCGATCGGCATGCGAGGATTTAAGGAAGCATAAGGATCTTGGAAAATGATCTGCATCCGACGACGGATCGCTGAGTCCCATTTCTTGATTTCCCGATTGTCTAAGAAAATCTGTCCTTTGGTTGCGGGAACAAGACCCAGCAAAAGTTTGCCCAGAGTGGATTTGCCGCATCCTGATTCGCCTACTAACCCGAGGGTTTCTCCGGATTGGATGGCCAAGTCAATTCCATCGACGGCAGTAATTTTCTTTTTTCCCATCGAATAAACTTTGGTCAGTTGCTCCGTTTTCAAGAAAGTCATAATTTTGCCTCTGAGGCAAGCCAACAAGCGGTTTGCGCTTCCATTGGGGGTTCTTTGTCGCAGAGATCTTTAGCGAAGGGGCATCGGGGTTTGAAAGCGCAGCCTTTAGGAGGAAAAAGCAAATTCGGAGGGGACCCTTCGATCGCAAGCAAGAGATCGGTTCTTGGTTTATCGAGATGAGGTAAAGAACGGAGCAGCATTTGGGTGTAGGGATGTTTGGGATTTGTGAGTACATCTTCCACATTTCCCTGTTCCACGATTTTCCCGGCATACATGACTAAGATCCGTTCGCACACCGAAGCAACGACGCCTAAATCATGGGTGATGAGAAGCAGGCTAGTGCCGAAATGTTGTTGCATCCGTTTCAGCAGGTCGAGAATTTGCGCTTGGATCGTAACATCCAGCGCGGTGGTGGGTTCATCCGCGATCAAAAGCTGGGGATTGCAGGCAAGGGCTGTTGCGATCAAGACGCGCTGCCTCATTCCTCCGCTGAGTTGGTGGGGATATTGATGGACTCTCAGTTCCGGTTCGGGCACACCGACGAGCTTCAATAACTCAATGGCCTTTTCTTTAGCTTCTTTCCCAACTGCAATTTTATGATAGATCATCCCTTCTGCAATTTGAGCGCCGACTTTCATCGTAGGATTGAGTGAAGTCATGGGATCTTGGAAAATCATACCCACTTTTTTGCCGCGCACCTGCCTCAATTCTTTTTCGTTTTTTTGCAGCAGGTTCTCTCCATCGAGGAGAACTTCCCCTGAAATCCGACTGGCGGGAGTCAGGCGCAGCATGGCTTGCACGGAGGCGCTCTTGCCGCACCCCGATTCGCCGACAATCCCAACCGCTTCCCCTTTTTCGATGTGGAAATTGATCCCCCGCACAGCAAGCAGTTCCCGTCCCTGGATCGAGAACCCCACCTGAAGGTCTTTGACTTCTAAAATCTTATTTGCCATCGAAACTATCTTTTCCAAGACTTGACCCTTTAAAAGTCGAGTCTATTCAATCTATAAATTTTAACACCGAGAGCACCGAGGAACACCGAGAAAAAAATTAGATAATAATACGGCGTATTCCCTGTTTCAAAATCTGGACGTTAAAATTGATTAATAAACCTATTTGACATCCCAATAATCTCAGATATGTCAGGAGTTGAGATTCATGAATTTTTGCCAATTCGGTCACAGACTTGACTTCGACAATTATTGAATTTTCGATTAGTAAATCTAATTTATAACCACAATCCAGTCTAACTTCTTTGTATTTTATAGGAATAGCTTTTTGACCTTCAACCTTAAGACCCTTTTGTTTTAGTTCGAATATTAAACAGGTTTCGTAAGTGGTTTCTAAAAGACCCGGACCTAATGTTTTATGAACTTCAATCGCTGCGCCTATGATAGTTTTAGTCAGTGCGTCATGGGGTCGAGTAGCGAAGTCTTTTGGGGGATTGTCCAATTCGAGCATAAGATTCTTGATTGGTAAAGTTCATTATTTTTGCAATCATCATCCCTCTTTAAGATGCTTTTCGCGAAGCAAAATTTGTTTTCTCGGTGTTCCTCGGTGCTCTCGGTGTTAAATTTTTCAATATCCCAAACGATCTGTTAAGCAATTATTTCTCTGCGTCCTCTGCGGTGAATATTTCTATCTGCGGAGACGGGGGTCGAGGGCGTCGCGGAGGGCGTTGCCCAGAAGATTGAATGAAAGCATGGTTAAAGTGATCATGGCTGCGGGAAAGAAGAGGCGCCAAGGATAATAGCGCATGGCACTGAGGCCATCGTTGACCATAACCCCCCAACTAGCTGCAGGGGCTTGGATGCCAAGACCCAGGAAACTGAGGAACGCTTCTGTGAAAATCGCGGTGGGGATGGTGAGAGTCATGGCGGCAATGATAGGACCGAGGGCGTTTGGAATGAGGTGGCGAAATAAGATGCGGAGAGGAGAGGCGCCAATGGCTCGGGCTGCCGTGATATAATCATTTTGTTTCAGCTGAAGAATCTGACCACGGACAATTCGCGCCATATTGATCCATCCAGTAAGAGTCATCGCGATGAGAATGGTAACGATGCCCGTTCCTCGAATTACAGTGAGAAGAATTACTAGAAGAAGATAGGGGATTGCGTAGAGCACGTCGCAGATTCGCATCATGGCCTCATCCACTTTGCCCCCGCAGAAAGCCGCAGTAGATCCCCAAAGAATGCCAATGATCACATCGATCGTTGCCGCAGTGATTCCAATGAAGAGGGAAATGCGCGCTCCCCACCAAACACGGGTAAATAGATCGCGTCCCAATTCATCGCTTCCAAACCAATATTTGGCGCAAGGGGCCATGTTTTTTAATTCGAGGTGGATCTCGGAGTAAGAGTAGGGGGAGAATAAGGGACCGAAAAGCGCCATAAAAAAAAGAAATCCCAAAGAATATAAGGCGAATAGTGCGGCCCGGTTTGAGCGCAGCCTCGCCCAAGCATCCTCCAAATAACCCACCGGCTTATCCATGAACCATCCGTTCTTTTGAAAATCGGATGCGCGGATCGAGCAACGAATAAAGAAAATCGACTGCAAACATGGAAATCATCAGGAAACTACTAAAAAAAATCGTAAGCCCCATGATCATGGGGTAATCTCTTCCATTGATGCTATGGATCATCCATTGACCGAGGCCAGGGATCGCAAAGATTTTCTCAATCATGAAGCTTCCCGTCAGAATTTGCGTCGCGACCGGACCTAAATAGGTGATTACCGGAAGAAGGGCGTTGCGGAGGCCGTGCCGTAAGGAAATACGGAACAAAGGAAGTCCCTTGGCCGAGGCAGTCCGGATATAATCTTGCTGAAGCACTTCCACCATATTAGAGCGGGTTAGCCGCGCAATGAATGCGATGGGCAAAGCAGCGAGCGCCAAGGTGGGAAGGATCGTATGGTCGAACGAACCCCAGCGGGCCACAGGCAATAGGTGGAGTTTCACGCAAAAACAAAATTGAAGGATGCTCGAGAGGACAAAATTGGGCACGGAGACCCCCATGGTGGAAATGATCATGGCGCAATTATCCTGCCATTGGGAACGTTTTTGGGCCGCCCAAGTCCCTAGTAAGATCCCCACCGGGATAGCTAGAAGG
>Ga0075370_10001069_pt1 | contig 11403 bp, 11 predicted proteins | sample EndMethybrTD3035_FD_71398 | JGI IMG/M metagenome (GOLD analysis project Ga0075370, IMG submission 71398) | Populus endosphere microbial communities from Tennessee, USA - Endosphere MetaG P. TD hybrid TD303-5 | ecosystem: Host-associated > Plants > Roots > Endosphere | place: USA: Tennessee... | reverse complement strand
CGCTGGAAGAGGAACGGGACAACCGGCTGAAGCACTCCAACAAGTTCCCGCTCGGCGCCGTCCGCCACTGCCTCGACGAGGCCGGCGTGACGGCGCCGAGCGGGAACTTGTTGGAGTGCTTCAGCCGGTTGTCCCGTTCCTCTTCCAGCGCGGCGAGAATGCGTCCGTCGCGGACGATCACCGCCGCGGCGTCGTGCAGGAAGTTGGACGTCTCCTGGAACCGCTCCGACGCGGCCCAGTTCAGTCCCCCGGAAAGGCCAACCACCAGCATGCGAACCGTCCCTCTATTTGGCTCCGGCGGCGATCGCGCCGCGCCGTTCGAGCCTGGCGCGCAGCGCCGGCGCCACTCTCAGCGCCGCCGGCGATCCCAGGCCTTCTCTCAGCACCACCATCGCGGTGCTGCCGATCGTCACGTGCAGCAGATCGAAATACGCGTCGATGTGCTGATAACCCGCCTGCACCAGGTAGTTCTCGAACGCCAGCCGCTTCGGATCGACGATCGTCGTGTTGACGGTGCCGTCCAGCTGCAGGCCCGTCTCGATCTGCGTGTAGCTGCCGTTCTTCGCCAGCTGGCGCGCCGCCGCCACCAGCCCGTTGACGATCGCGTCGGGCACGATCGGCGGGTTGTACAGGTTCGGCAATGCCGCGAGGTCCGTATCGTTCCACGCATGCGGCACGATGTCGAGACTGTTGTGGATGTTCGTCGTCACCGCCCCGAGCCGCCCGTCGTAGTATTGCGCAAACGTGGCGTTGCCCGCCGTCGGTCCGGCGCTGGGCTCTGACGTGATGGTCGCGCGCGACTGCGGATCCCACGTGCGCTGCGTGTCGAGCAGCCACAGGGCCAGGCACGGCGAGAGCGCCCCGCCCAGGCTGTGGCCGGACGTGATGACCTGGATCGCCTGGCTGGCCTGCGCCTTCAGGAAATCCTTCACGCCCTGGCCGGCGCCGGGCATCGCCGCGCCCGGCGTCAGGATCTGCAGGACGGACAGGCCGATGAACGTCCCGGCCGCGATCGCGGCGCCCGACGGTGGATTCCCGTAGAACCAGGGCACCTGCTGGCCGACGAACAGATCCTCGATCAGGATGTCGAACACCGAGTTGAAATTGGTGCCCGCGACGCACACCACGTACTGCGGCGGCGTGGCATTGCTGCGGGCGACGTACATGACGTTGTCGGTGACGGTCGATCGCGGCGCCTGATACACCGCCGGCCCCCAGACGCGCGTCCACACGCCGATGTCGCCCTGCTGGGCCTTCAGGTGCGCGTCGATGTGCTCGGCGAGGTACTGCTCGAGATAGTCGACCGTTCCCGTCTGCGAAATCGCCAGGTTCGACAACATCGACAGGAAGAAGACAGTCTGCTGCTGCGTGTAAGCCATGGGGGAGCTCCTCTGCTGACGGACGTGTGTGCGTGCGTGGGACGTGTGTTACGCGAGCGCGGAGGGAATCGCCTGGCGGCGGCGCAGGGTGGCGCGCAGCCGTGCCGCGGCGCGCAGCGCGGCCGCCGTGCCGGCCACGCTGTCGACCGCCGCCAGCGCCTCGGCCGACATCGAGATGCCCATGAGCGTCAGGTATTCCTGGACGTGCTGGTAGCCTGCCTGGGCGAGGTAGTTCTCGAACGCCGGCGCCCCCGGCTTGATGATGCTGCTCTCGATCGTCCCGGCGAGCGCCGGAGTCGTCCGGTTGGTCTGCGTGTAGCCCCCGCCCGAGGCCGCGGCGCGCGCGGCGGCGGCCAGCGCCTCGATGACCGGATCGGACGCGATCGCGGGCTCGTAGAGCGACGGCAGCTTCGACAGGTCCGCGTCGTTCCAGTAGTGCGGAATCGTGTCGATGTCGTTGTAGATGCGCGTGGTGCGCGATCCGAGCAGCCCGTCGTAGTACGTGGCGAAGTCGGCGTTGCCCGCCGTGAGCCCCGCGCTCGGCTGGCAGGAGAGTGCCGCGAGTCCGCGAGGATCCCACGCAGACTGCGTGTTGGCGAGCCAGAGCGCCGTCGCGACCGACAGCGTGCCTCCCAGGCTGTGGCCGGTGATCGTCAGCGACAGCGGCTCGCCGACGGCGCTCGCGAGAAACGCCGCGAGGCGCTGGTTCGCGCCCGGCATGGACGGACCGGGCGACAGGAATTGCAGCACCGTCAAGCCGATGAACGTGCCCGCCGAGATGCGCGGATTCATGCCCGCGGGTGGACGTCCCCACAGCCACGGGACCTGCTGCTCGACGAACAGATCCTCGACGAGGATGTCGAACGCCGACGCCGTATTCGTGCCCGCGATGGCCACGACGATTCGTGGCGGGTCGTCGGCGCTGCGCACCACGTACATCGCGTTGTCGGCGACGTTGGAGAGCGGCGCCTGGTACACCGCCGGACCCCACACCCGCTTCCAGACGCCGATCTTGTCGATGTCCGCCTGCAGGTGGGCGTCGAGACGTCCGGCGACGAATTCCTCGAGCTCGTCGGGCGTGCCCGTCCGCTCGCCAGCCAGGTTCGTGAGCATCGAGAAGTAGAACGTGGTCTGCTCGGGCGTGTAGCTCGAAGCCATGGGGTACTTCCTTCCTGTGCGCGAACGGGACGATCGCGAGCCGTTCATTCTGGATCCTGCGGCGCGCGTTGTCAGTCGGTGATCGTCCTACACGGCGTTGTCACGCAAGCGGTGTAAGCTACGCGTCCATTCATTCACAGGAGACGGCCGCATGACGCCAGCTTCGCAGACGCCGCCGAATTGGCCCTCGACGATTCCGGTCGCGCAGGACGAGTACAAGAACTGGTGCTGGCAGATCGACGTGCCGAACATGTGGACGTGCACGCCGCGCACGCCGGACGACGTCGTGACGGTGTGCAACTGGGCGTGCGATCAGGGCTGGCAAGTACGCGCGCGCGGCATCATGCACGGCTGGTCGCCGCTGACGATCGTCGCGGCCACGAGTCCGGGCGCCAGCATCATCCTGGTCGACATGACGCAGTTCCTCACGTCGATGACGCTCATCCCGCGCACCGCGACCACCGGTCCGCAGGTGAAGGTCGGCGCGGGCGCGACGATGCTCTCGCTGATGACGTTTCTCGAGCAGCAGCCGGGCGGGCAGGGGTCCGCGAAGGGCTACGGCTTTCCGCACACGCCCGCGCCGGGCAACCTCACGGTCGGCGGCGTGCTCGCGATCAACGCGCACGGCACCGCGATCCCCTCGCCGGCCGACAGCTTCGCCTGCAGCTACGGATCGCTGAGCAACCAGATCCTCGCGCTCACCGCCGTCGTCACCGATCCGAAGTCGTCCGATCCGAAACGCTATGCGCTGCGGACGTTCACGCGGGGTGAAGGAGACGACGCCGCGCTGCTGGCGCATCTCGGCCGGATGCTCGTCGTCGACGCCACGCTGCAGGTGATCGACAACTACAACCTGCGCTGCCAGAGCTACACCGACATCCCGGCGTCGACGCTCTTCGCCGCGCCGACGTCCTCGCAGCCGGCGCCGCCGAAGAGCATGATCGACTTCCTCGATCAGTACGGCCGCGTCGAGGCGATCTGGTATCCGTTCAGCGATTCGCCGTGGCTGAAGGTGTGGAGCGTCGCGGCGACCAAGCCGTCCTCCTCACGCGCCGTGAGCGGACCGTACAACTATCCGTTCTCCGACAACCTGCCCGACTTCGTCACGACCCTGATCAAGGAGATCACCACGGGCGCCGGCTGGCTCACGCCGACGCTCGGCAAGACGATGGCGTGGATCACCGGGCTCGGGCTCGATGCGTCGAACTCGTACGATCTCTGGGGGCCGTCGAAGAACACGCTGATCTACATCGACGATCAGACGCTGCGCGTCACCGCCAACGGCTACGCCGTGCAGATGAAGAAGGGCGACCTCCAGCAGGCGATCGCCGACTTCACGTCGAAGTTCACCGCCATGCTGGCGGCCTACCAGAAGAACAGCAAGTATCCGGTCAACGCTCCGCTCGAGATCCGCATCACGAGCCTCGACGATCCGTCGAAGGTCGGCGTGCCGTCCGGCGTCACGGCGCAGACGCCCGTGATCTCGTCGCTGACCTATGACGACGTGGCGCGGAAGAACGGGTGGGACGTCGCGCTGTGGCTCGACGTGCTGACGCTGCCGGACACGCCGGCCTCGAACGACTTCTACCAGGAGCTCGAAGCGTGGGTGACCCAGACGTTCACGGGGACGCGCGGCCGCGCCATTCCTGAGTGGTCGAAGGGCTGGGCCTATTCCAGCCAGGGTCCTTGGACGAACGCGCAGTTCCTCGCGCAGGTGCGCGATCTCTTCACCGCGGGCCGCTCGGCGAATCAGACGTGGAAGTACGAGGTGGACACGCTCGCGGCCTACGACGCGCGCGGCCTGTTCACCAACCCGTTCCTCGGACAGCTGTTCACTTCCTGAGCCCCCGAAGGGGGGACTTGTCGCGTTTTTCGCCGGCCGGCGGACGCCATTTGACGTCACTTTTCAATTTGTGATAGTGATATTGCTAATTGAAATGACGCTCGCCCAGAAGCTTCGGCAGTTGCGGCACCTCGAAGGGGACCTGCGCGGGCTTGGCCGGGAGATCTCCCAGTCCGAGCTCGTCCGCGCCATCAAGAGCGAGCTGGACCAGAGCATCAGCCAGTCGTACCTGTCGCTCATCGAGAAGGGGGCGCGCCAGCATCTGTCGAACGAGTCGCGCCAGCTCCTGGCGCGGTTCTTCAAGGTGCATCCCGGCTACCTCGTCAGCGACCCGCCCGGGTTCCACACCGAGCTCACCTCGGAAGTCACCACCACCGAAACCAAGCTGGATCGCTGGCTGGCGGAAGCGGCCACGCGGTTCGAGAACGATCCCGTCCTGGCGTCCGCGCTGGGGCGGCTCGCGGCGCACGCCGAGACGCGGCGCTGCCTGATTCTGCTGGGCGAAATGGTCTCGATGCCGGGGCTGGTCGACCGGCTGTCCGAGACGCTCGTGCCGGAGGAACGTACATGAACTGGCCCGCCATCTTCCTCGGGTGCTTCATCGTCGGGTTCATCCTGAGCGTGCTCTCGTTCGCGTTCGGGATCGTCGACGCGCACGTGCACTTCCCCTGGGAGACCCACGTGCACGTGGGCGGCATGGACCACGCCCACATGCACGGCCTCGGTCCCGTCAACTTCGCGACGATCACCGCGTTCGTCGCGTGGTTCGGCGGTGCCGGCTATCTGCTGACCACGCAGTTCCGCTGGCTCACCGTCCCTGCGATCGTGGCGGCCGTGCCGGTCGGCCTGACGGGGGCGACGCTGGTGTTCCTGCTGATGGCGAAGGTCCTGTGGTCGCCTCACGAAAACATGATGTCGGCCGACTACGAGATGGTCGGCGTGCTCGGCCGCCTCACGCAGCCGATCCGTGAAGGCGGGATCGGCGAGCTGGTCTACACGCAGGGCGGGACGCGCAAGTCGTGCGGCGCGCGCAGCGCCGACGGCGCGGGGATCGAGAAGGGATCCGAAGTCGTGGTGACCGCCTACGAGCGCGGCATCGCGTCGGTCCGGAGGTGGAGCGACCTCGAGACCGAGAGCCACGAACGGGAATTCAGCGAACGAGCGTAGCGGGTGAGCCACGCGCACGGAGCGGGTCGGGGTTCCCGCGAGCGCGCGTGCAGGGGTCCGGGGGCGATGCCCCTGGACTAATCAGGAGGGAAGGCTCAGATGGGTGTACAGGCCATGAGTATCCAGTTCTGGGTGATCGTCGGACTGATGGTGCTGGCGATCGCGCTGCTGGGATCGTTCCTGGCGTCGCTCTATCGCAAGGCCGGTCCGCACGAAGCGCTCATCGTCTATGGCTTCCGCGGCACGCGCATCGTCAAGGGGCACGGCACGGTGATCTTTCCGATGGTCGAGTCGCACGAGAAGCTGTCGCTGGAGCTGATGTCGTTCGACGTCGCGCCGGCGCAGGATCTCTACACCAGGCAGGGCGTCGCGGTCACGGTCGAGGCCGTCGCGCAGATCAAGGTCAAGTCCGACCTGCAATCGATCCAGACCGCGGCCGAGCAGTTCCTCACCAAGACGCCGGATCGGCGCGAGAGCCTGATCAAGCTGGTGATGGAAGGGCATCTGCGCGGCATCATCGGCCAGCTCACCGTCGAGCAGATCGTCAAGGAGCCGGAGATGGTGGCCGAGCGGATGCGCGGCACCTGCGCCGACGACATGAACAAGATGGGGCTGGAGGTCGTGTCGTTCACGATCAAGGAAGTCCGCGACAAGAACGACTACATCGTCAACATGGGCCGGCCCGACGTGGCGCGCATCAAGCGCGACGCCGACGTGGCCGCCGCCGAAGCCGACCGCGACACGGCGATCAAGCGCGCCTCGGCGACGAGGGAAGCGGCCATCGCGAAGGCGCAGGCCGACCAGGAGCGCGTCCTCGCCGAGACGCTGTCGCAGGCGAAGCAGGCCGAGGCGCAGCGCGACCTGGAGATCAAGCGCGCCACCTACACCGAGACGGTGAAGAAGCAGGAAGCGCAGGCCGACAAGGCCTACGAGATCCAGACCAACGTGATGCAGCAGCAGGTCGTCGCCGAGTCGGTCCGCGTCCAGCAGATCGAGCGCGAACAGCAGATCAAGGTGCAGGAGGCCGAGATCATGCGCCGCGAGAAGGAGCTGATCGCGACGGTGCTGAAGCAGGCCGAGGTCGAGCGCCAGCGGATCTCGGTGCTCGCCGAGGCCGAGAAGAACCGCCTCTCGCTCGAGGCCGAAGGCGTGGCGTCTGCCACCCGCCTGCGCGGCGAGGCCGAGGCCGACATCATCTTCAAGAAGGGTGAAGCCGAGGCGCGCGCGATGAACGTGAAGGCCGAGGCGTACCAGGAATACAACCAGGCGGCCGTCATCGACAAGCTGCTCGGCGCGATGCCCGACATCGTCGCCGCGCTGGCGGCGCCGCTCAGCAAGGTGGACAAGATCACGGTCGTGTCGACCGGGAACAACGGCGCGACCGGGATGCACAAGATCACGAACGACATGACGCAAATCGCCGCGCAGGTGCCGGCGCTCGTCGAGGCGCTCTCGGGCGTCCCGATGGCCGAGCTCCTCTCGCGCGTGCGCAAGATCGGCGACAAGACCGCCGGTGTCTGACCGGCGTATGAGGTGATCCATGGCAGTACTCGAACGCGTCGCAACACTGGTCCGCGCCAACCTGAACGATCTGATCGACCGGGCTGAAGATCCGGAGAAGATGATCAAGCAGGTGATTCTCGACATGGAGAACCAGCTGCTGCAGGTGAAGACGCAGGTGGCGATCTCGATGGCGGATCACCACCTGCTGCAGAAGAAGCAGGCGGAGCAGGCCGACAAGGCGGCCGACTGGATGCGCAAGGCGGAGCTCGCCGTCGACAAGGGGCAGGACGACCTGGCCCGCGCGGCGCTCGAGCGCTTCCAGAGCTTCACCAAGATGGCCGACGGCTACACGCAGCAGGTGGCGGACCAGAAGCAGCAGGTGGACACGCTCCGGCGCGCCCTCGAACAGCTCGATCAGAAGCTGGTCGAGGCCCGGCAGAAGAGCGACGTCCTCATCGCACAGCACCGCCGCGCCCGCGCGCTCGAACGCGCCAACGACGCGCAGCTCGTGATGACGGGCAACGGCCCGGCCGCCGGCTTCGATCGCATGGAGCGCAAGGTGATGCGCACCGAAGCCGTCAGCCAGGCGAAGTCGGAGCTGGTCGCCGACGACATCGGCCGGCGCTTCGACGCGCTGGAGAAGGAAGACGAGGTCGGCCGCCTGCTCGACGCGCTGAAGGCGCGCCGATCGCAGGGATAGCGATCGGGTGCGGCGAACGCACGATCGGGGCTGCACGGCAGCCCCGATTCCTCAGGCGGCCGTTCGCGGTCTGTGAGGCGTGACGGACGCGTCCGCCCTCGCCGATCCGGAGCGCCTCATCAGGGCATCCAGACTCCACGGACCAGGCCCCGCCGCCGAGATGTAGAGCCACACGAAACAGAAGAGGATCGCCGGGTGGCCCTGGTTGAGCACCGGCCAGAATCCCTGCGGCGCGTGTCCGATGAAGTACGCGAACGCCATCTCGCCCGACAGCACGAACGCCACGGGCCGGCTGAACAGGCCCACGAACATCAACAGGCCGCCCACGACCTCCAGCAGGCCCGCGATGCCCGCCTGTGTCATCAGCGGCGCGGTCCCGCCGTTCGGCATCACCGCGGCGGGAAAGGCGAACAGCTTCGCGGAGCCGAACTGAAAGAACAGGAACGCCGCGACGATCCGCAGAATACTGAGCAGATATGGCGCCGAGCTGCGCCAGCGCGATCCAACGGCAGAGAAGCTCACGGTGCCACCTCCAGAGTCGGCCGGATCTGAAGACCCGGCCCAGGCGTCCTGCTGACGCCAGATCCGTGCCGGACCCGTGACGCGCTACCTGATCAGAGCGTCCGGCGCGCCATCCACTCACGGTAGAGCGAGTCGTTGACGACGTAGCGGACGCCGTCCTTCATCACGATGTCCTGCTTCACGAGCGCGGCCAGGGCCGACTGGACGCTGGACGCCGCGGCCAGGCGGTGGCGCAGCCGCACGCCCGCCGACAGCAGCTCGCGCCCCTCCTCGAGGACGACCGCGCGGAGGACGGCGCGCTGGGCGAGCGTCAGCCGCTGCCAGGCCTCTTCGAACACCGTGTGCTGCTCGTCGAGCAGCCGGCCGAGCGTCAGGTGGAGATCCTCGAGGCCCGCCGTTCGCCGTCCCGCCGCGCGCACGTCGTCCCACGTCTCGTGCGCCAGCCGCTGCACGTCGTAGGGGACGTTGCCGGCGAGCTCGACGATCGCCGCGCCGAGACCGTCCTCGGCGCGGATGCCGCTGCGCGCGAACTTCGTCTCGATGAACTCCGCGAACAGCTGCTCGTCGATCTTCCCGAGCCTGATCACCGGGCCGGCCTTGTAGAAGGGACGCCGCGGCGTGAGCATGCGCTCCATCAGCGACGGCTCCGATCCGGCGAACACGTAGCCGACCGATCGCTGTTCCTGCACCGCGGCGCGCAGCGCGTGCTCGACGTTGCCGCCGTCGAACGCGGCGATGGTCTGGAACTCGTCGAGCGCGACGGCGATCCGCTGCCGGCGCGCCTCGGCAATCCGGCCCGGGAGCGCGAAGACCTCCGAGGCCAGCCGCGCCGCGTCGCGCGGCGAGCGGACCGACGGGAAGGTCAGCGAGAAGCGCGGCTGTCCGGCCGCCGGCGCGTCGAACCGCAGCTCCGGCCGGGCGCCCTTCAGCAGCTCCGCCGCCCACCGGCGCAGGCTGCTCACCTGCGTCTCGGCGGAGAGCAGGGCGCGGGCGTAGGCCTCGAGAAAGCCGACGTAGGAGCTCGACGCCGCGACGGTGACCTCGACGGTGAGGATGCCCTCGGCCGCGAGCCCCTTCATGACCCCGCGGATCAGCGACGACTTGCCGTAGCGGCGCGGCGAGATGAGGAAGACCTTCTGCCCTTCGCTCAGGTCGCGCGCCAGCCGCGCGCGCTCCTGCTCGCGGTCCGTGAACGCCGCCGCCGTCACCACTTCGCCGTAGACGAACGGGTTGGATGCCCCCATTACGTCATTATACGTAATGAGTACGCCGATCTGCGTAATCGAGCCGCCGGGGGGCCGTCCCGGCCCGCCGCCCGCCGTCCGGCACGGCAGGTGCAGTGCGTCCGCCTGCGCCCGCCAGATCGGCGGTTTTGGGCGCACAGGCCGTGCGCCGGCTGACAGGATCGTAAGTCGGCGTTGGCAATTGTCAGCGTTGGGAGGATCACATGAGCGGTCTCTTCAGAACCCTGGCGGGCCTCGCGATGGTGGTCGGCGCGGTCACGCCGGTCTCGGCGCAGCAGCCGGTACCCGCGGGCCACGTCAAGACCGTGTCGGGAACGGCCACCATCGTCCGCGAGCACGGCGCCACGCAGGCGAAGCCGGGCGATCCCATCTACGCCACCGACAGTCTCCGCACCTCGGCTGACGGCTCGATCGGCGTGACCCTGCGCGACGACACGCGCGTCTCGCTCGGACCCAACAGCGAAATCAAGGTCGATCGCTACGTCTACTCGCCCGGCGAGGGCGGCCTGGGCATGGTGCTCAAGTTCGTCCGCGGCGTCGCGGTCTACGTCTCGGGCCGGATGGCCAAGATCGCGCCGGACTCGATCCGTCTCGAGGCGCCGTCGGCCATCGTCGGCGTCCGCGGGACGACCGTCGCGATCCGGGTCGGCGACTAGTAGAGGACGGGGACGGTCGGAGTGGCTCGCACAGCGCGCGGGTGCGCGTGGCTCCTGCCGGGACTCGTCGCGTGCGCGCTCGCGGCCGGGTGCGGCGCGAAGCGGAGCGCGCGGACGGCGCCGGTGCCGCCTCCGGCGCCCGCGCTCATCGCCCTCCTGCCCGATCCCGAATCCGGCGTGACCGGGCGCATCCGGGTCTCCAACGAGTTCGGCTCGATCGACCTCTCCACGCCGAGGGCCTCGGTGCAGACGACGGCGCACGCGGCTCCCGGTCCGATGCGGACGCTCAGCGACGACGAGGTGAAGCGTTTCTTCGGCGAGGCGATCGCCGCGCTCCCGCCGCCGCCGCGGCACTTCGTCCTCCAGTTCAAGTTCGAGTCCGATACGCTGACCGACGCGTCGGCCGCGCTGGTGCCCGAGATCCTCGCCGCCGTCAAGGCGCTGCCGGTGCCGGAAGTCGTCATCGTCGGCCACACCGACACGATGGGCGACCGGAAGTCGAATCTCGCGCTCGGGCTGAAGCGCGCCACGGCGGTCCGCGGCATCCTGCTGCGGGCGGGACTGGCCGAGGCGCTCGTGGAAGTGACGTCGCACGGCGAGGGCGATCTGCTGGTCAAGACCCGCGACAAGGTCGCGGAGCCGCGCAACCGGCGCGTCGAGATCACGGTCAGGTGAGGTGCCGGTGAAACTGTCGCGCCCGCCCCGCCGCCGCCTCGTGTTCCTGAGCGGCGTCGCGCCGATTCTCATCACCGCGGCGCTCGCGATCTACCGGCCGCCGTTCTTCGCGCGGCTCGAGGCCGCCGCCTACGACGCGGTCGTGCGGGCCGCGACGCCGCCGGCGCCCGCCGGGCGCGTCGCGATCGTGGACATCGACGAGCGCAGCCTGGCGTCGGTCGGTCAGTGGCCGTGGCGCCGCGACGTGATGGGCGGGCTGATCACGTCGCTGCGGTCGGCCGGCGCCGCGGTGATCGCGATCGACGTCATCTTCGCGGAATCGGATCGCCACGACTACGGCGCCGTACCGCGCGACGTGTCCTCCGCCGCTCCGGACCAGGCGCTCGCGGCCGTGCTGCACGAGAGCGGCGCCGTCCTGGGCTACGGACTGATGTTCGACGCCGGCGCGCCGAGCGCGCGCGGCTGCATCCTGCACCCGCTGCCGCTCGCGATCGTGCGGGCCCCGGGCGAGGAAGGGGCGGAGCCGTTCTTCCACGCCAGCGGCGCGGTCTGCAAC
>Ga0075370_10001067_pt1 | contig 11411 bp, 10 predicted proteins | sample EndMethybrTD3035_FD_71398 | JGI IMG/M metagenome (GOLD analysis project Ga0075370, IMG submission 71398) | Populus endosphere microbial communities from Tennessee, USA - Endosphere MetaG P. TD hybrid TD303-5 | ecosystem: Host-associated > Plants > Roots > Endosphere | place: USA: Tennessee... | reverse complement strand
GCATCCTGAACATCTCGTCAGGCCTCGGCCGCCGCGCGATGGCGGGGCAGGCCACGTATTGCGCCGTGAAGGCCGGGCTGGACCACTTCTCGCGCGCGCTCGCCCTCGATGAGGCCGGCCGCGAGAACGGTGCGGCGGTGGTGTCGCTCGCACCGGGCGTCATCGATACCGACATGCAGCGTCAGCTCCGAAGCGCCGATGCGGCAGGGTTTCCGGAGAAGGCATTCTTCGTCGGCCTGAAGGAGAAGGATCAGCTGACATCGCCGGAAGCGGCGGCGGCGCGGGTGCTCGCGTATCTGGAGCGCAGCGACTTCGGCGCGAGCCCGGTCGCCGACGTGCGCGACGCCTGAGGGCGCCGCACCACGCATCGAGCTCAGACCGGCGCAGCGACCTTCTTCTGCGCGACGACGGTCGGCGCATTGCCGGCAACGCGTTTCCCGGTCACCGTGATGGTCGGCAGCGTGACGACCGCCACCTGCGCAACGGGCTCGCGCTTGCCGACCACGGTGATCGTGGGCAGCGTGACGACCTGCGCCACGGGCGCCATCGGCGCGGCGTTCACCGTGAGGGCGGCAGCCAGCGTGGCGACGATCATCGTGAGGCGGGTCAGGGTGGCGGCGGTGTTCATCGTTGACTCCTTGTTCGTGACGGCCTGTTCTGGCTGTCGATGGAGTCAGTATCGGAAACGCTTCGCATGGTCTCCAGCGCGTTGCGACGAACTGCATGGCAGCCCGATCGAAATGCGGATGCGGCGGATGAACGCCCACAATATTCCCGCTCCTGAAACGTCTTCAGGGCATGGACCCGCCGCAAGCCGCATTGATGACCGACCGAGTCGAAGAGCCAGGCGACGACCGCGACGGCGCCATCACCGCCGCGATACGCCGCGAGCGCTCGCGGCTGATCGGCTTCATCCGGCGCAGCGTGCGCGACCCGACGGATGCGGAAGACATCGTGCAGGACGTGTTCCACGAATTCGTCGAGGCTTGTCGCCTGCCCGAGCCGATCGAGCAGGCGAGCGCGTGGCTGTTCCGGGTGGCGCGCAATCGCATCGTCGACCGCCTCCGAAAAAAGCGCGAACAGCCGCTGGCCGGGCTCGACGACAACGGCGATGACGAGGACGAAGAAGCGTACCGGCTCGATCTCGCACTGCCCTCGCCGGACGGCGGCCCCGAGGCGCAGTACACGCGCAAGCTGCTGCTAGATGCCTTGCAGCATGCGCTCGACGCGCTGCCGAGCGCGCAGCGGGAGGTGTTCGTCGCGCACGAGATCGAAGGCTGCAGCTTCAAGGAACTGGCAGCACGAAGCGGCGTGCCGCTGAACACGCTGCTCGCGCGCAAGCGCTATGCCGTCCTGCAATTGCGCGAACGGCTGCAGCCGATTTATGACGAACTCGATTTCTGAAGGAGAGACGACATGAAGATGTCAAAAGGGTGGTTCCTCGGCAAGGGCTTGCTGATGATCGTGGCCGTTGCGGTGCTCGGCGCGCTCGTGATGCTGCTGTGGAATGCGGTGGTGCCGGAGCTCATCGCAGGCGCCCGCACGATCGACTATCTGCATGCGCTCGGGCTGCTGGTGCTGTGCCGCATCCTGTTCGGTGGCTTGCGCGGCCACCCTGGCTGGCACGGCCGCCGCCACTGGGGCCGCTGGAGCGCGCTGACGCCCGAGGAGCGCGAGCAGTTCCGGCGCGGCGGGCCCTGGGGCCGGCGCGACGAGCGCAGCGCGGGCCAAGCCGAATGAGCGCGGCCCCGAAGGAGCCCGTAGCAAGTGCGTCGGGGGCACCCGCGCTGATGCCCTTCTCGGGGTATCAGAAGACCGTGGTGGCGATGCTCGCGTTCCTGCAGTTCGCCGTCATTCTCGACTTCATGCTGATGGCGCCGCTCGGTGCACTGATCATGCCGGCGCTCAAGATCGAACCGCGACAGTTCGGGCTGGTCGTCTCTGCGTATGCATTCAGTGCGGCGGCATCGGGGCTGCTGACAGCCGGCTTCGCCGACCGCTTCGACAGGAAGAAGTTGCTGCTGTTCTTCTATGCGGGGTTCATCGTCGGCACGCTCTGGTGCGGCCTCGCACAGACCTTCGAGGCGCTGCTGGTGGCGCGTGTGGTGACCGGCCTGTTCGGCGGCGTGATCGGCTCGGTCGTGATGGCGATCGCGACCGATCTGTTCCCGTCACAGATGCGCGGCCGCGTGATGGGCCTGATACAGACCGCGTTCGCAGCGAGCCAGGTACTCGGCATTCCGATCGGCATCTACCTGTCGAACCGATGGAACTGGCAGGTGCCGTTTCTCGCGATGGCGGCGCTCGGCGTGGTCGGCGGACTGGCTGTGGCCTGGCGCATGCGGCCGGTCGCCGCCCACCTGTCTCTGCCGCAGGAGCGCAGCCCGTGGATGCACCTGCTGCGCACGCTGACGGTGCCGCGCCACCTGCTCGCGTTCGCGACCATCGCGCTGCTGACGACCGGCGGCTTCATGCTGATGCCCTTCAGCAGCGCCTATGTCGTGAGCAACCTCGGCATCGATCTGCACAGCCTGCCCACCGTCTATCTGATCACCGGCCTGTGCACGATCTTCGTCGGGCCCACGGTGGGACGGGCGTCCGACGCGTTCGGAAAGTTCCCGGTGTTCGCGCTCGGCACCGCGCTGTCGATCACGATGGTGCTGGTCTACACGCGCCTCGGCCCGGTCTCGCTGCCGGTCCTCGTCGTCATCAACGCGGTCATGTTCGTCGGCATCTTCTCGCGCATGATCCCGTTCCAGGCACTGGCGTCGTCGGTCCCGTCGCCGGCCCAGCGTGGTGCCTTCAACGCGATCAGCGCGTCGATCCAGCAACTGTCGGGCGGCCTCGCGTCGGTGGTCGCCGGGCACATCGTGACGCTTGCTGGCGACGGCAAGCTTCAGCACTTCGACACGGTCGGCCACATCGTCGTCGCCACGTCGCTGGTGTCGTTCGCGCTGCTCTGGCGGCTGTCGCGCCTTGTCATGGTCCGGTAAGTCGAGCACAGCTGTAATCGACGAATCAACGTGCTTCGATTGCAAGCGTTTGCATAAGTCGCCACCCACAAACGCGCCGGAAACCCGCGGAGAGTTGGACACGCTGCGGGCCTTTCGCCTACAGTCGCGCTTCCCGGCAGCTCAAGAGGCTCGCGGAGAAACTCACTTTGTCATGGGACCGATGACAACAACCACACCGCTCTCGCTCCGTTTCGACTCCGCGCCCGCGCGGACCCTGCTGGCCATCGGGACCTTCTCGATGCTGCTCGCGTGCATGACAGGCTGCAGTCGCACCGCCGACGCCCAGCCCGGCGGCGGTGGAGGTGGCGGTGCGCCGCCCGCAATGCCGGTCGCCGTCGTGGCCGCCAGGATGAGCAGCGTCCCCGTGCTGCTCGAAGCGGTGGGGCGCGCCGAAGGATCGAAGGAGGTCGAGGTGCGCGCGCGCGTCACCGGCCTGATCGAGCAGCAGCGCTATCGCGAAGGCGACCGCGTGAAGGCGAATGCGCCGCTGTTCGTGATCGAGCAGGCGCCCTTCGAGATCGCACTGGCGCAGGCGCGTGCCACGCTGCAGCAGGAGCAGGCGCGCCTCGAGCAGGCACGGCGCGAGGCGAAACGGCTCGCGCCGCTGGCCGAGCAGCGCGCGATCAGCCAGCGCGAGTACGACGATGCGGCCTCGACGCTGCGCATGGCCGAAGCCACCGTCGCGGCGGCGCAGGCACAGGTGCGGCAGGCGCAACTGAATCTTTCGTACACGCGGGTCGTCGCGCCCATCACCGGTCTGACGGGGCGTGCCGAGAAGTCGCAAGGCAGCCTGGTCAGCCCGACCGACGGCCTGCTCACCCACGTCACGCAGACCGACCCGATCTGGGTCCGCTTCTCGTTCTCCGAGAGCGAGCTCGCGCGGCTGCGCGGCGGCAAGGCTGGCGTCGTGAAGCTGCTGTCGGCCGAAGGCAAGCCGCTAGCAACCAGCGGCAAGCTGAACTTCGAAGGCTCGACGGTCGACCCGCAGCTGGGCACCGTGCAGCTGCGCGCCGAGTTCCCCAACCCCGACCTCGCCGTGCTACCGGGTCAGTTCGTGCGCGCCCAGGTCAATGCGGGGGATGAGCAAGCCTTCGTCGTGCCGCAGGCCGCGGTCACGACGGGCGAACGCGGCAAGGCCGTGTGGACCATCAAGGACGGCAAGGCGCTGCCGGCACCGGTCGAGGTCGGCGCGTGGGTCGGCAACGGCTGGGCCGTTCGCAAGGGGCTGAGCGAAGGCGACCCGGTGATCGTCGATAACCTGCTGAAACTGCGCCCGGGCGCGGCGGTCGCACCGCACGCGGCCTCGGCGCCACCCGCGGCCGCCGCCGCCGGCTCGGCACCTGCGGGGCCGGCGTCCGCGCCTGCATCCACTCCCGCACGCTGAGCGCGCTGCTCGAATCGAAAGAGGGCAAAGCCGTGTTCTCGCGCTTCTTCATCGAGCGGCCGGTGTTCGCCGCCGTGCTGTCCATCATCATCCTGCTCGCCGGCGCGGTGTCGCTGAAGATCCTGCCGATCGCGCAGTATCCGGAAATCGCGCCACCGGTCGTCACGGTGACGGCCAACTATCCCGGCGCATCGGCACAGACGCTCGCCTCCACGGTCGCCGCGCCGATCGAGGAGCAGCTGTCGGGTGTCGAGAACCTGCTGTACTACAGCTCGACCTCGGCCTCGAACGGTCAGGCCGAGATCCAGGTGACCTTCGAGGTCGGCACCGACGTCGACAAGGCCACCTTCGACGTCAACAACCGCGTGCAACTCGCGACCCCCCGCCTGCCCGACGAGGTGCGGCGCCAGGGCGTCACGGTGCGCAAGGCGTCGAACAACTTCCTGCTCGTGATGGCGCTGAACTCGCCGAAGAGCACGTACGACCAGATCTACATCTCGAACTACGCAACCCAGAACGTCGTCGACGACATCAAGCGCGTGACCGGCGTGGCCGACGTCTTCATCTTCGGCGCGCGCGACTACTCGATGCGCCTGTGGCTGCAGCCCGAGCGCATGGCACGGCTGGGAGTCACCACGCGCGACATCCAGACCGCGGTGAGCGCGCAGAACGCGCAGTTCGCGGCCGGCAAGATCGGCGCCGAGCCGTCGCCCAAGGGCCAGCAGATCGAATACACCGTCACCACGCGCGGCCGGCTGCTCGAGGCCGAGCAGTTCGGCGACATCGTGCTGCGCGCCAACGGACCGAACGGTGTGCTGCGGCTGAAGGACGTCGCGCGGGTCGAGCTCGGCGCGCAGAGCTACGACGCGACCAACAGCATCAACGGCCAGCCCGCGATCGCGATCGCGGTGTTCCTCGCCTCGGGCGCCAATGCGCTGCAGGTCGGCGACGCGGTCAAGGCCCGCATGGCCGAGCTCAAGCAGGACCGCTTCCCGCCCGACCTCGACTACTCGATCCCGTACGACACGACGCGCTTCGTCTCGGCGTCGATCAGGGAGGTCATGTTCACGATCCTCGAGGCGGCGATCATCGTGCTGATCGTCGTGTTCGTGTTCCTGCAGACCTGGCGCGCCACGCTGATCCCGATGCTCGCGGTGCCGGTGTCGCTGGTCGGCACCTTCGCAGGCCTGTGGCTGTTCGGCTTCTCGATCAACACGCTCACCCTGTTCGCGATGGTGCTCGCGATCGGCATCGTCGTCGACGACGCGATCGTCGTGCTGGAGAACGTCGAGCGACTGATACGCACCGAGAAGATGACCCCGATGGCCGCGGCGATCGAGGCGATGCACGAGGTGCAGGGCGCGGTGATCGGCATCGTGCTCGCGTTGTGCGCGGTCTTCATTCCGGTCGCGTTCCTCGGCGGCATCGCGGGGCAGCTGTACCGGCAGTTCGCGGTGACGGTCGCGGTGGCGGTCGTACTCTCGGGCGTCGTCGCATTGACCCTGACACCGGCGCTGTGCGCGCTGCTGCTCAAGGCCGGCAACCATGACGACGAGACCCACTGGCAGACGCGCATGTTCCGGCCGTTCAATCGCGCGCTCGCCTGGGTCACCGACCACTTCGTGTCCGGGGTGAGCTTCGCGCTGCGCCACCGGGTGATCTCGCTGCTCGGCTTCGTCGCGATCGTCGCGATCGCGGCGGCGCTGCTGTGGCGCGTGCCGAGCAGCTTCGTGCCCCCTGAAGACCAGGGCTATATCGTCGCGATCGCGGTGCTGCCCGACGGCGCCACGCTCGAGCGAACGACCCGCACGACCGAGCAGCTGCGCCACATGATGGACGGCAACAAGGCGGTCGAGAACTTCTTCAGCGTCAACGGCTTCGACTTCATCGGCGGCGGCAGCAAGGCCAACTCGGCGACGATGTTCCTGCCGATGGTGCCGTGGGAGAAGCGCCAGCAGACCTCGGAGCAGTTGACCGCCGAGATGAGCGGCAAGGGCTTCGCGCTGAACGACGGCATCGCGTTCGCGTTCAACCCGCCGGCGATCCAGGGCCTGAGCCAGGCCGGCGGCTTCGAGGTGTTCGTGCAGGCGCGCAACGATCCCGACCCGCAGCGCCTCGCCGAAGTGACGGGCGCCTTCATGCAGGCGCTGCAGAAGCGCCCCGAGATCGGCATGGTCAACACCTTCTTCCGGCCGACCGTGCCGCAGCTGCGGGTCGACGTCGACCGCGAGAAGGCGATGGCGCTGGGCGTCAACACCGATGACGTGTTCGCCGCGCTGCAGGCCCAGATGGGCTCACTGTACGTCAACGACTTCAACAAGGCGGGGCGTACCTACCGCGTGACGATGCAGGCCGACGCGCCCTTCCGCTCCAAGCCCGAAGACCTCGGCGCGATCTATGTGCGCTCGAACACGACCAACCAGATGATCCCGCTGAAGGCGCTGATCCAGGTCGACAACGTGATCGGCCCCGAGCAGCTGCAGCGCTACAACGGCTTCGTCGGCGCGCGCATTCTCGGCGGCGCGAAGGAAGGCTACAGCTCGGGCCAGGCGATCCGCGCGGTCGAGGAGACGGCGAAGGCCTCGCTGCCACCCGGCTACGACATGGCCTGGACCGGCCAGGCGTATCAGGAGAAGCGCACCGGCAATGCCTCGGTATTCGCGTTCGGGTTCGCGATCGTGATGGTCTACCTGATCCTCTCGGCGCTGTACGAGCGCTGGGGCGTGCCGTTCGCGGTGGTGCTCGCGGTGCCGTTCGCGCTGACCGGAGCGCTGCTCTTCGTGTGGATCCGCAACATGGAGAACGACATCTACTTCCAGATCGGCCTGGTCGTGCTGATCGGCCTGGCGGCGAAGAACGCGATCCTGATTGCCGAGTTCGCGATGCAGGGCATGGAAGCCGGCAAGCGCGCCGCCGACGCCGCGCGCGACGCGGCCCGGCTGCGCTTTCGGCCGATCGTGATGACGTCGCTCGCGTTCGTGTTCGGCGTCGTGCCGCTGGTCACCGCGACCGGCGCCGGCGCCGCGGCACGGCAGTCGATGGGCACCGGCGTGTTCGGCGGCATGATCGTCGCAACCTTCATCGCGCCGATCTTCGTCCCGCTGTTCTTCACGCTGCTCGCGCGCAAGCCGCGTCCGCATCACGAGCACCTGTTGCCGCAGGGCGGGCAGCCGGGCGCCGCCCCCCCGACGCCGCCATCGTCACCGGGCGGCCTGCAGCCCGAACCGAAGGGCGGCGAATGATGGCGGCAACGACGAAGCGGCATGTGCGGCGCGCAGCGGCGCTCGCGGCGGTGACGCTGCTCGTGGCGGGCTGCGCCGTCGGCCCGAACTACGAGCGGCCGGCCCAGGCGCTGCCGGCACAGTATCCGGCCGGCACCGAGGCCTCCGGCGCCGCAGGCGCGGAGGTGCCTGCGCAGTGGTGGACGCTGTACCACCAGCCCGAGCTCGACCGGCTGGTCGCGCAGGCGCTCGAGCGCAACCGGGACATCGAGCAGGCGGTCGCCCGCGTCGAGCAGGCCGATGCGCTGGCGCGCCAGGCCGGTGCGGCGCTGCTGCCGCGCGTGGACTTGAGCGCCAGTGGCGGTCGGGCGCATGTCAGCCCGCTGACCTTCCCACCGAACGGCGCCACCGGCAACCAATTCCAGCTCGGCCTGTCGGCCTCGTTCGAGCTCGACTTCTGGGGCAAGCTGCGGCGCACCCGCGAAGCGGCACGCGCATCGCTGCTCGCGAGCAGTTATGCACGCGACACCGTCACGCTGACGGTTGCCGCGCTCACCACGCAGGCCTGGTTCGGCCTGCGCTCGCTCGACGAGCAGATCGTGCTGACCCGCGGCACGCTGCAGACGCGCGAGGAAGGCTTGCGCCTGCTCGGCCTGCGCCTGCAAGGCGGCACCAGTTCGCAGCTCGACGTCGAGCAGGCCGAGGGGCTGCGTGCCGCGTCTGCGGTGCTGCTGCGCGACCTGCAGCGCCAGCGCGCGCTCGCGCAGACGCAGCTCGCGGTACTGACCGGCCAGCTCGACCTGACCCTGCCCGAGGCACCGCTGGCCAGCCTGCCGCTGCCGCCGCAGCCGCCGGCGGGATTGCCCTCCGCGCTGCTCGAGCGTCGGCCCGACGTGCGCAGCGCCGAGCAGCAGCTCGCCGCGGCGAATGCGCGCATCGGCGCGGCGCGTGCCGAGCAACTGCCGTCGCTGACGCTGACCGGCAGCGTCGGCTTCGAGAGCGCCGAGCTCAGCGACCTGCTGAAGAGCCCGTCGCGCATCTGGTCGATCGGCGCCGGGCTGGCTCAGCCGCTGTTCGACGGCGGCCGCCTCGCCGCGCGCACCGACCAGGCCGCGGCCGCCCACCGCGAAGCGCGAGGAGCGTACCGCGGCGTCGTCGAAGATGCGTTCAAGGATGTCGCCGACGCGCTCGCGACGCTGCAGGCCGCGAAGGGTTCGCAGGAAGACCTCGCGCGCGCCGACCGCGCCGCCTCGAACGCTCTCAAGCTCGCGCAGCAGCGCTACGAGGTCGGCTACTCGGGCCATCTCGATCTGCTCGACGCGCAGCGCAGCGCCGCCGCCGCACAACTCGACCTCGTGCGCAACCGGCAGGCGCAGCTCTCCGCGAGCGTGGACCTGTTCCGCGCGCTCGGCGGCGGCTGGCGCGAGCCGGGGCCGGACTCTTCGCCGACGACGGCGGCACGCTGAGCCGCGCGGGGCGACGCCGCTACGTCGTCGAGCGCGGCGCGAGGTCGGCAGGCTCCGCTGCGTCGCCCATGCGGGCGCGGAACAGCAACTCGTCCACCAGGCGCAGCCGGCGCGAGATCTCGCGGCCGATGTTCATCTGGATCAGCGCGAACTGCTCTGCGTCGTGCTCGAACAGGCGATAGAGGTCCCTGCTGCTCAGTTTCATCGCCTGGCAATAGGTCTCTGCGCGCACCGACGCACTGCGCGGGAACAGGTCGAGCAGCGCCATCTCGCCGAAGCAGTCGCCCGATTCGAGATGGTGCAGCAGATGCTCCGAGCCGTGCCAGCCTTTGAGCACCGCCACCTTGCCCGACTCCAGCACGTACATCACCTCGGCCCGCTCGCCTTCGCGGAAGAAGTATTGGCCGGCCCCGAGGAAGACCTCCTGGGCCTCGCCGAGCAGGAAGTGCAGCGTGTCCTCGCGGATCGCGCCGAAGATCGGCATGCGCTGCAGCAGTTCAATCGGCAACGGCTTCATGGACAGCAGTGTGCGCCTTTTCAGCGCCCCAGCGCCGCCCCTGCGGCGCGGGTCACGCTGCGCGTCAGCGTGTCCAGCAGCGGCAGCGGCAGCTGCGCGACCTGCCAGTACAGCGGCACGTCGAGCGGACGGTCCGGCACCAGCTCGACGAGCCGCCTGGCCTTCAGGTGCGGGCCGACCAGCGCGAGCAGATTCATGCCCCATCCGATACCGGCCAGCGCCGCATCGACGAAGGCCTGCGACGACGGCACGCGATGCGCCGGCAACGCGACGTCGCGCCGGACCAGTCGGCGCACCCACTGGTCCTGCAGCTTGTCGTTGCGGTCGAAACGCAGGCTGGGCGCACGCGCGAGACTGGCGGCGTCGACGCCGCCGGCGAACCAGCGCGCCGCGAACGCCGGCGTCGCGGTCGCGCAGTAGCGCAGCACGCCGAGGCGCCGGCTGCGGCAGCCCTGCACCGGCTTGGCCAGCGAGGTCACCGCCGCGAGCACATGGCCCCGGCGCAGCCAGTCGGAGGTGTGGTCCTGGTCGTCGAGCGTCACGTCGACGAGCGTCGCCTCGTTGCCGCAGAAGTCGGCGAGCGCGTCGATGAACCAGGTCTGCAGGCTGTCGGCATTGATCGCGACGCGGATCGTCGCGCGCGCCGCGGCACGGTCGCGCTCGTGCGCCGCGAGGCCCGGCAGCTCGTGGCGCAGATCCTGCTCGAGCATTGCCACCGCCTCGGCGTGCCGGCACAGCCGCGCACCCGCTTCGGTCGGCAGGCAGGGCTGGCCGCGCACGATCAGCACGGTGCCGAGCCGCTCCTCGATCAGGCGGATCCGCTGCGACACCGCCGACGGCGTCACGTGCAGCACGCGCGCGGCGCGCTCGAAGCTGCCTTCGCGCACGACCGCGGCAACCGCGGCAATCAGGGAGGTGTCGAGCATGGAACTGGCCTTCGATGAAGCGTGGCTGTTTCGACATTAGCAGCTTTCAGCTTGGCTCGAGCGACAACCAATCCATACTGCGGCTCATGAGCACATCCACACTCCTGCAATCGCTGCTCGCGTGCAAGGCCCGGGCCGACGCCGAGCTCTTCGCCGAGCTCGCGCAGCTCGACCCTGCGGCCTGGCAGGCGCAGCGCCACACCGCGCTGCGCATCCTCAACCACCTCTTCGTGGTCGACCGCATCTTCGCGGCACACCTGTCGGGCCGGGCGCACGGCTACACCGCCACCAACACACCCGAGACGCCGGGCCTCGACGAGCTGGCCGCCGGGCTCGCCGAGTCCGACCGCTGGTACGTGGACTACGTGGCGTCGCTCGCGCCCGAGTCCTTGTCCGAGCGCATCGCCTTCACCTTCACCGACGGCCGCCGCGGCTGCATGTCGCGCGAGGAGATGCTGCTCCATGTGGCCACCCATGCCGGCTACCACCGCGGCGCGGTCGGCCGCGTGGTCACCGAGCTGAGCACGGCACCTCCGCGCGATACCCTCACCGTCTTCCTGCACGAGACCGAGCCGAGCCGCCGTGAACGGGCTTGAGCCTGCCGCTCTGGCCCCGACCGCAGCCGCCTTCGTCACTGGGCTGACGCTGTGCGGCTCGCTGATCGTCGCGATCGGCGCGCAGAACACCTTCGTGCTGCGCCAAGGGCTCAAGCGCGAGCACGTGGCGGCGGTGGTCGCGCTGTGCACGCTGCTCGACATTGCACTGGTGGCCATCGGCGTCGGCGGGCTCGCGGCCTCGCTCGGCCAACATCCGCGCGCGCTCGACGCACTTGCGTTGGCCGGCGCGCTGCTGCTGGCCGCGTACGGTGCCGCAGCGCTGCGGC
>Ga0075370_10001066_pt1 | contig 11411 bp, 12 predicted proteins | sample EndMethybrTD3035_FD_71398 | JGI IMG/M metagenome (GOLD analysis project Ga0075370, IMG submission 71398) | Populus endosphere microbial communities from Tennessee, USA - Endosphere MetaG P. TD hybrid TD303-5 | ecosystem: Host-associated > Plants > Roots > Endosphere | place: USA: Tennessee... | reverse complement strand
GGCCGTGCGGGCGGGGTGATCAGATCCGCTCTGCCAGGCCTGGATAGTCGAGGATGAATCCGCCGGAGTCGACGGTGACCGTGGTCTCGGCGACCGGCGAGTGCAGCTTGATGCCGTCACCGGACGCGCTGCTGTAGCTGATCGTCGCCGCCTCGACCGACAACTCGGGCAGCCTGACGTACACCACCGGCAGCGTGACGGCCTCGCTGCGCTCGTACAGCCTGGTGCGCCGAATGGGCAGGGCGTTGAAGAACGGGCTGAAGATCAGATCGACATCCAGTGCGCCGTCATAGGCGGCGCGATTCGTCTCGCCGGTGTGGTGCTGGACGAGCCACATGTTCTCCTCGTCGCGCGCGATGGACAACTGCCGCTCGCGCTCGGCGAGGGTGACGGTCAGTGAGAGCCGCTTCGTGGCACCCGCTTCGTCGGTCACCAAGTCGTAGGAAGCGGAGAACGCTGGGTGCGATTGGGTGGCGGCGGCGACGATCCGGCCGTAGGCCTTGATGCGGTTGCCGGTGAGCTGCACACGCACCGACTCCATCCGAGGAACGTCGTGCGCACGCCACGTCAGAATCGCCGGCCAAACACCTTGCTCCTCTGAGCGGACTGCATCACTCACTCATCTACCGTAATTGACGGCGCTCACCCGTTCGGGACGAACCGGGGGTCACGTTTGGACGGCGACCGTGACTCCAGCGCCGCCTCGTCGCTGAGCAACGGCTGCGGCATGCGGCGGAGTCGGCCCGAGCCCGGTACCGAAACCCACACCGAGAACGCCAGCAGGCCATCGAGAATCAATGCCAGCGCGGTCACCAGCAACGCACCCACCAACGCGAGGTAGAACTCGCGCACCTTGATGCCGTCGATCAGATACCGGCCGAGGCCGCCCAGGCTGGCGTATGCCGCGACGGTCGCGGTCGCGACGATCTGCAACGTCGCCGTCCGCAGTCCGCTGAGGATGAGCGGCAACGCGTTGGGCGTCTCCACCCGAAGCAGGATTCGCCTCTCGGTCATGCCCATCGATCGGGCGGCGTCCACCACCAGAGGGTCGACGTTGGCAATGCCCGAGTAGGTGCCGGCAAGAAGGGGCGGAATCCCGAGCAGCATCAGCGCGACGGTCGGCGGGATCAGTCCGAGGCCCCAGAGCAGGACTCCGAGCAACAGCACACCGAGTGTCGGCAGCGCGCGCAGCGCGTTGACTCCGGTGACGACGAGGAAGGTGCCGCGGCCGGTGTGCCCGATGAGCATGCCGAGCGGGATGGCGATGATCGCCGAGAACACGACCGCGACGAAGGTGTACTGCAGATGCTCGAGGATGCGCGCTGTCAGCCCGGCAGGCCCGCCCCAGTTCGCCGCGGTGAAGATGAAGGCGAGCGCCTCCTGCAGGAATGTCATCGGGCTCATCCGGTCACCGCCTTGACCCGGCTCGGGCGCCCCGCCCGCGTCCAGGGCGTCAGTGCCTTTCCGGCCAGCATGATCAGCGTGTCGATGACGACCGCCAACACGAAGATCGCGATGATGCCCGCGACGATCTGGTCGCTCTTGTTGGCCTGATATCCCTCGGTGAACCACGTGCCGAGACCACCGATGCCGATCACCGAGCCGACCGACACCATCGAGATATTGGTGACCGCGACCACTCGCAGGCTGGCGATGAGCACCGGAACAGCCAGTGGCAGCTCAACTTTCAGCATCCGCACGAGCGGCTTGTAGCCGACGGCGGTGGCGGCGTCGAGCACCGCTGGCGACACCGCGTCCAACGCCTCGGGGACCGCGCGCACCAACAGCGCGACGGTGTAGAGCGTCAGCGCGACGATGACGTTCGCCTCGTCGAGGATGCGTGTGGGAATGATCAGCGGCAACACGACGAACAGTGCCAGCGACGGAATCGTGAAGATGATGCTGGCGGTCAGCGTCGTGATCCGTCGCAACGCGGTGGTCCGTTGCACCATGGCGCCCAGCGGCACCGCGATGATCAGCCCCAGCAGGATCGGGACCAGTGACAACCTCAGGTGGATCAGCGTCAGGGCCCACAGGTCGTCGAGGTGGGTGAACAGATACCGCATCTGCTAGCCCAACTCCGGAATCCGGCGCTGCTCCTTGAGCGCGTCGAGCACGTCATCGGCGCGCACACCGCCGATCAGCTTGCCGTCTTCATCGACCGCGACGCCCAGACCACTCGGTGAGGACAGCGCGGCGTCGAGCGCCTGCCGAAGGGTGTTGTCCGGCCGGAAGAACGACCCGCCGCCCACGGTGCTGTCGTAGAGCTCCTTGCCCGTGCGGTGGAGTTCGACGCCCTCGGCGTTGATCCACGCATACGGCTTGCCTTCCTTGATCACCAGCGCCCATTCGCCCTGCCCCAAAGAGGCGCTGTCGATGTCGGTTTCGTTGACGTGCTTGATCTCGTGCAACGGCAGCCCCGTCGCGTGGAAGAACTGCAAACCCCGATATCCGCGGTCAGCGCCGACGAAGGCCGAGACGTGCTCGTCGGCGGGGTTGGACAACACGAACGAGGGGTCGGCGTACTGCAGCAGTACCCCACCGCGACCGAAGACAGCGACCTTGTCGCCGAGCTTGACCGCCTCGTCGATGTCGTGCGTGACGAACACGATCGTTTTGCGCAGTTCGCTTTGCAGCCGCAGGATTTCGGTTTGCAGGTCCTCGCGCACCACCGGGTCGACTGCGCTGAACGGCTCGTCCATCAACAGGATCGGCGGGTCGGCGGCCAACGCTCGTGCGACCCCGACGCGCTGCTGCTGACCACCAGACAGCTGCGCCGGGTATCGGTTGGCGAGCTTGGGATCGAGGCCGACGCGTTCCATCACCTCCAGTGCGGATTTCCTTGCGCTGCGCCGTGATTCGCCCCGAAGCACGGGAACAGTGGCGACGTTGTCGACCACCCGCAGGTGCGGCATGAGGCCGGCGCTCTGGATGACGTAGCCAATGCCGAGGCGCAGCTGGACCGGATCGACCTTGGTGACGTCCTTGCCGTCGACGGTCAACGTCCCCGATGTCGGGTCGATCATTCGGTTGATCATCCGCATCGACGTCGTCTTACCGCAGCCAGAGGGGCCGACGAATACGGTGAGTGTGCCTTCGGGCACCTCCAGCGTCAGGTCGTCGACCGCGACCGTGCCGTCGGGATATTTCTTCGTGACGTTCTCGAAGGTAATCATTTGGCCGGCTTCTGCACTGGCTGGTCGAAGCCGTTGTCCTTGATCCACTTCTCCGCCGCTTCGTCCGGGTCGATGCCCTGATTGCCCTCGACCGCGGTGTTGAGCTCGATCAGCGCTTCGGTGGTCAATTTGGCGCTCACCGCGTCCAGCACGGTCTTGAGTTCGTTCGACATCTTCTGCGACGCCACCAGCGGAACGACGTTCGCGGCGAGGAACACGTTCTCCGGGTCTTCGAGCACCACCAGCTTGTTCTGCTCGATCGACGGTGAGGTGCTGAAGATGTTGGCCGCCGTGATGGTGCCGCCGGTCAGGGCCTTCACCGTCGCCGGACCGCCGCCGTCACTGATCGAGACGAAATTGGCCGGCGCGATGTCCAAACCGTATTTGTCCTTCAGGCCCACCAGCCCGGTGACGCGAGTCTGAAACTCCGACGGTGCGCCGACTTTCACCTCCGCCGAGTGCTTCGCGAGGTCGGCGATGGACTTCAGATTCCACTTCTGCGCCGTCGCCTCGGTGACCGCGAGCGTGTCCTTGTCTTCCGCGGGTGACGGATACAGGATCGACAGGTCACCTGGGAGTGCCTTGAGGAGTGCAAGCAGCACCGCGTCGGGCGTCGTCGCCGTGGCCTCCGCGTCGAAATACTGCAACAGGTTGCCCGTGTATTCAGGAATCAGATCGATGGAATGGTCTTGCACCGCAGGGATATAAGTCTCGCGGCTGCCGATGCCGAACTGGCGCCGGATGTTGAAGCCGTTGGCCTCCAACGCCTGGGCGTAGATCTCGGCGATGATCTTGCTCTCGGTGAAGTCGGCCGAACCGACGGCAATCGACTTCAGGTCGCCCGATATCTGCCCGCCGCCGAGCGGATTGGAGCTCCCGCATGCCGATGACATCGATGCGATCAACGCGAGTAGCGCGGCCAGAATGGCCAGATTCCATCTACGCGGGCCCGACATAGCCACTGACATTCCCCAGCCCTCTCGGCCTTTAGGCATCCCCGGACACTATCGACATGCACGCGGCAACGCCGCGCTTTAGCTCAGCGTGAGTACCCATACTGGTTTCATTCGACTCGGGAACGGGCAAGATGGACTCATGACCACCGATCCTTCCGTGCCGCCTGACCTGCCGCCGCCCCCGGCGTCCGGGAAAGGCCTGCCTCCGGATCCGGTGGCTACCCCCGGCGAATACCTGGTCAAACCCGAATCAGCGGTGAAATTCACCCGCGCCGCCGCGCTGTGGTCGGCATTGATCACCGGGTTCGTGATTCTGATCGTCCTGTTGGTTTTCATCATGCAGAACACCAACTCCACGTCCATCAACTTCTTCGGTTGGGAGTGGAATCTGCCTGTGGGCGTGGCGATTCTGTTGGCTGCGGTGTGCGGCGGCCTGCTGACCGTCGCGGTCGGCACCGCCAGAATCGTTCAGCTGCGCCGCGCGGCGAAGCGGAACCTCAAGGCACAACCCTTCTGACTCAGCGGGTCAACGTCTCCAGACCTGCGCTGATCAGCGGGCCGACGGCCTCTGCCACCTGATCGGTGTCGTCGGCGACGCCGCCACCTTCCCGGCCGCGATAGGCGATACCCGCGGAAATGATGGCCAGCTTGAAGTACGCCAGCGCCATGTAGAACTCCCAATGATCCAACGCGACCCCGGCCGCAACGGAGTAGCGCTGCGCGAGTTCGTCGGCCGACGGGATCAGCGGCGACGACCACGCCGCGTCGGCGTGCACCAGGTTGAACATCGGGTGTCGGTACACGCACATCAGCGCGGCATCGCTGATCGGGTCGCCGAGCGTCGACATCTCCCAGTCGAGCACCGCGAGCACCTTGGTGGCGTCGTGCGCGTCGAGCATCGTGTTGTCGATCCGGTAGTCACCGTGCACGATCGCACTGCGGCTCTGCGACGGAATCGCTTCTGTCAGAGCCGAATGCAGGCGCTTGACGTCGGCGTCGCACGGATCATCGTCGGTTCGCACCAGATCCCACTGCCCACCCCAGCGCCGCACCTGACGTTCGAGGTAGCCGGTGGGCTTGCCGAAGTCGCCGAGGCCGACGGCTTCGGGATCGACCGAATGCAGATCGGCGAGAACCTTGATCAGTGCATCGACGCAAGCGTTGATGGTGTTCTCGTCACCGAGCGCCTCGAGTTGTTTGGTGTGCCGCACCACGCGGCCGTCGACGTACTCGACCATCTGGAACGGCGCACCCAGCACCGAGTCGTCGTTGCGCATCGTGACGGCGCGGGCCACCGGGACCGGGGTGTCGGCCAGCGCGGCCACCACCCGGTATTCGCGGGCCATGTCGTGCGCCGACGGGGTCAGCCCGTGCAGCGGCGGCCGGCGCAGCACCCACTTGGACGCGTCGTCGTACACCAGGAAGGTCAGGTTGGAACGGCCGCCCGAGATGAACTCGCCGCGCAGCTCGCCGGAACGTGGGATGTCCGCGGAGCGCAGGTGCCGGTCCAGAGCGTCGAGGTCAAGCCCCTCCAGCGATTTTGTCACCGGACTTGTCTACCACTGCTGGTTTCGGGGCAGCAGGTCCCATACGTGCTCGGTCGCGTTGAGCCCCGCCACGAAGAACGACTTCTGCCGCGACGACCAGAGCAGCCTGGTAACGCCCGCGTAGTCGACCTGGACACACAGCAGCCGCTGGGTCTTCATCACCGTGTGGGCCATTGCGTTGATGACGCCGCCGTGGGTGAACACCGCGACGGTGTCCTCATGGTCGGCGGCCGCGACGATGTCGTCGACACCCGCCTGGACCCGGGCGATGAACCCCGGCTGGTCCACCCCGCTGGGCAGGTCGCCGCTGGCGAGGCGCTTCATGTCCTCTTCGGAGATCTGCTCGACGGGGGTGTAGTGCGATAGGTCGCGGTCGTACTCGGCGAGCCGGTCGTCGATGTCGATGGCCATTCCCAGGGCGTCGGCGACGGGCTGCGCGGTCTGCCTGGCCCGGATCTGCGGGCTGCTGACGATGCGGCTGATCGGGAACCGCCCCAGCGCGTCGGGCAGCCGCTTGGCCTGCTCGATGCCCTCTTCGGACAGTTCGGGGTCGGAGCCTTGTCCCGGCTCGCTGCGGTGCGGCAACGCGTGCCGGATGAGTAGCAACTGCACCGTGTCACCATAAGTGCATGGGCTCCGACGAGAACTATGTAGCCGAACTATTCGACCTCACTGACCGGGTGGTATTGGTCACTGGCGGCAGCCGAGGGCTGGGCCGTGAGATGGCGTTGGCCGCCGCGCACTGCGGCGCCGACGTCGTCATCGCGAGCCGCAAGTACGACGCATGCGTAGCGACCGCGGAGGAGATCACCGCCGCGACGGGTCGCGCCGCGCTGCCGTATCAGGTGCACGTCGGACGCTGGGATGAGCTCGACGGACTGGTCGACGCGGCCTACGAACGCTTCGGCAAGGTCGACGTGCTCATCAACAACGCGGGCATGTCGCCGCTGTACGAGTCGCTGGGCTCGGTGACCGAGAAATTATTCGATGCGGTCGTCAACCTGAACCTGAAGGGCCCGTTCCGGCTCTCGGCGCTCATCGGTGAGCGCATGGTCGCCGACGGCGGCGGTTCGATCATCAACGTCAGCTCGACCGGATCAGTGCGGCCCGGGCCGCACGAGCTGCCCTACGCCGCGGCCAAGGCCGGACTCAACGCGCTGACCCAGGGGCTGGCCCTCGCATATGGGCCGACCGTGCGGGTCAACACCTTGATGCCCGGGCCGTTCCTCACCGATGTCAGCAAGGCGTGGGACATCGAGGCAACGACGGCCGGTGCGCAGCGATTCGCACTCAAACGACTGGGTCAACCGGCCGAGATCATCGGCGCCGCACTGTTTCTGGCATCCGACGCGTCGAGCTACACGAGCGGCTCGATCGTCCGAGTCGACGGCGGAATTCCCTAGCCATCAGGCGCCAACTTACGGCGTGATGATGTTGAAGCCCGGGTCCGGCCGGTCCAGCACACCGAGCAGCGACGGCAGCGCGTTGGCGTCGCCGCTGACGTCGAGCCCCGGCGAATCCGAATCGCCTGCCGCAAATGCCAACAGCCGCAACTTGTTCGCCAGTTTGACCGTGGCGTTCGCGGTGGCCTCGTCGGCGGCCACCTTGCGGTACACGATCACCCCGTTGCGCAGCGTCAGCCGATAGTTGGTTTCGACGTCGAGGAAGGTGAGGTCGACCGCGATGTCGAGGTCCCACGCCTTCGGTCCGTTCACGCTGATCGCGAAGGTGTCGAACATCTGCTCGGGGGTGAGCTGGCTGAGCAGCGACGGCGACGTGGTCTGCGTCGGGGTGCCGAAATTGCCTTCGCGCAGTTCCGTCGCACCGGCCAGGAAGAAGTTGCGCCACACCGCGTTCTCGGCGCCGTAGGCAAGCTGCTCCAGCGTATCGGCGTACAGGTCGCGGGCCTGCTGATGGTCTTGGTCGGTGAAGATCACGTGATCCAATAGTGTTGCTGCCCAGCGGAAATCGCCGTCGTCGAACGCCTTGCGCGCGATACCCGCCACCGCATCAGCACCACCCATGGCATCGACATAGCGCGGCCCGATGGCCTCCGGCGGATGCGCCCACAGCCGGCCCGGGTTGCCGTCGAACCACCCCATGTACCGCTGGTATACCGCCTTGACGTTGTGGCTGACCGAGCCGTAGTAGCCGTGGGTGTTCCACGCCTTCTCGAGCGCGGGCGGCATCTGGAAGCTCTCGGCGATCTCGATGCCGGTGAAGCCCTGATTCAACTGCCGCAACGTCTGGTCGTGCAGGTAGGCGTACAGATCCCGTTGCACCGAAAGGAATTCGACGATCTCATCGTGGCCCCACGTCGGCCAGTGATGCGACGCGAACACGACGTCGGCGCGGTCGCTGAACGTGTCGATCGCCTCGGTGAGATATCCCGCCCAGCCGTGCGGGTCACGCACCAGCGCGCCGCGCAGCGTCAGCAGGTTGTGCAGATTGTGGGTGGCGTTTTCGGCCATGCACAGCGCGCGGAACTTCGGGAAATAGAAATGCATTTCGGCCGGCGCTTCGGTCCCCGGCGCCATCTGGAACTCGATCTCGATGCCGTCGAACGTGTGCTTCTCGCCGGTCTCGCGGATATCGAGCGTCGGCACGATCAGCGCCACCTCGCCCGTCGACCCGACCTGCCCCAGTCCGCAGCCCACCTGTCCCTGTGGGCTGCGGTCCAGAGCCGCGCCGTACATATAGGCGGCGCGGCGCGCCATCGCCGTTCCGGCGTAGACGTTCTCCTGCACCGCATGCTCGGTGAAGTGCTCGGGTGCGATGATCACGACCCTGCCTGCGTCGACGTCGGCCTGGGTGGTCACTCCGAGCACGCCACCGAAGTGATCGACGTGGCTGTGGGTGTAGATGACCGCGACCACCGGGCGGTCGCCGCGGTGAGCGCGGTACAACGCGAGGGCAGCCGCCGCGGTCTCGGTGGAGATCAGCGGGTCGATGACGATGATGCCGGTGTCACCCTCGATGAACGTGATGTTGGACAGGTCCAGGCCGCGGACCTGATAGATGCCCTCGACCACCTCGTAGAGACCCTGCTTGGCGCACAGTTGACTCTGTCGCCAGAGGCTGGGGTGCACCGTCGTCGGTGCGTCACCGTCGAGGAACGCGTAGACGTCGTTGTCCCACACCACTCTTCCGTCAGCGGCCTTGACCACGCAGGGTTCGAGAGCGCCGATGAATCCACGGTCGGCGGCCGCGAAGTCGGTGGTGTCGTCGAACGGAAAGTTGCCCAGGTGCTCACGGTGCGCGGACTCGATGACGGCGGTGGGTGGCTTCTGCTCCATGCCGCCACGATATTCACCCGCATGTGAATGCGAGGTGGATTACGAGTGGCGGGCGCGGTCCTCGTAGTCACGACGTTCGGGCTTGTCGACGGCGTCCATGAAGATCCTGTCGGCGTTCAGCGCGCGGCTGACAGCTTCGTTGACGCCGAGGGGCAGTCGCCGGGTCAGACCCATCAACACCGCCGCCGCCCGCGTCACCGTCAGGTGCGGCTTCGGTTTGTCGATCAGCGCCACGATTCCAGCGGCGATGTCCTCGGGTTCGGCATTCTTCAATCCGGACGCGCTGGCGACCCCGTCGATCATCGATGTGTTCGTCAGCGTCGGCATCACCACGGACGCGGTCACCCCGGTGCCGCGCAGCTCCTGCCGTGCAGTGTCGGTGTAGCCGAGGACCGCGAACTTGGTGGCGCAGTAGGTGGCGATGCCGGGCACCGGGTTCACCGCACCGACCGACGCGATGTTGATGATGTGTCCCCTGCCCCGCTTCACCATTCGCTCGGCGGCGAGCTTGGTACCAAGGATCACGCCGAACAGGTTGATGTCGATGGTGCGCTCGGTGACCTCGTCGGGCTCGTCGAGGAACCTGCCGGCTGGACAGATCCCGGCGTTGTTCACCAGGACGTCGACGGGACCGAGTTCACGCTCGACGTCGTCGAGGAACGTGGTGAACGACTGTCGGTCGGTGACATCGAGACGGGCGTAGAAACCGAGGTCGACGTCTGCGCCGGCCTCCTTGACCGTCGCCTCGTCGATGTCACCGATGGCCACCTTCGCACCGAGGCCGTGGAGCATCTTCGCGGCGGCCAGGCCGATACCTCGCGCTCCACCCGTGACGACGACGACTTTTCCGTTGATTGCGGATGCCCGCGCCATGGCTGCCCCTCTTCCGCCGAGAAGCGCAGACTAACCCTCACCGCGTCATCGCCGAGGCGACTCTGCTCACCTCGTCAGCGCCGTGCCCGTCGGCCACGGTGGCGTCCACGTAGCGACGGAACACCTCAAGCGCGCCGGCATCGACACCGACGTCACGTGAGGCACCGATGAGGTGGCGCAGCGAGGCCGCCACCGATGACACGGGTGCGCTGCTGTCGTCGTGCCGATCGCTCGCGATGCGTTCGGCGAGTTCGTCGAAGATCGGGCCGAGAATGTCGACGATGCCCAGCGCGTGCGGCAGCAATTCACCCGGGGCGATTCCGTTGGCCCTCGCCACCGTCAACGCGTGCAGGAACCCGCCGACCGATGTCCAAAACACGTCGAGCAGCGACATGTCGAACGCCGCCGCGCGCCCGTGGTCCTCCCCCAGCCACGTCGGCGTCCCCAACGCGCTGAAGAGCTCCCGATAGCTCTGGAATATGCCCTCTGGTCCCGCGAAAAGTACACTGCCGCTGGGTGTTCCGATGATCGTAGTCGGCGTCATGATGGCGCCGTCGAGGTAGTGGCCGCCGAGGTCGGCGACGAGTTTGGCGGTGCGGCGGGCACGGTCCGGGGTGTCGGAGCTCAAGCCGACGATGACCCGCCCGCCGATCGCATCGCCCGCCTGTGCCACCAGGTCGTCGACGACGTCGTGGTCGACGACGTTGATCAGCGTGACGTCGCTGGCGGCGACGGCCTCCGCGGGGGTCGCGGCCCACGCAGCACCACGGGCGCGCACCCCGTCAGCCTTGGACTCGGTGCGGTTCCACACCGTGGTGCGGTAGCTCGCGTCGACAAGCGCACCCGAAAGTGCCTGTCCCATCGGGCCCAGACCCAAAACACTCACCGACGTCATGACTTGATGCTTTCGATGAAACGCGCGAGCCCGTCGCCGCCGTGGCCCGCATCGATCTGCCGGTGGATCAGGCGCTGCACCACGTCGACGACTTCGGTGCTGATGCCCTGCGCGCGACTGGCTTCCACGATGTCGCTGATGTCGGAGAACTCGAGGCTCTGCTGGCCGGGCACCGAGTAGTCGCCGCCATCGATGACGTCGGCGTACTCGGTGATCGCGGGGACCACCGCGTGCAACCAGTCGACGGCGCGGGCGGCGAACTCCTTGGCGGGCACACCCGATGCGCCGACCATCGCGGCTCCGTGGAAGAACCCGGCGAACATCACGTACATCGAGGACAGCAGTGCCAGGTCGTATAGGGATGCCATGCCCGCGTCATCGCCGAAATATTCGGTGGTTCCCCAGGTTTCGAAAACGGTCCGGTGGCCTTCGTAGAGCTGTCGCGACCCGCTGTAGAGGACTCCTGCCTCCGGTGTGCCGATCATCGCTGGAGTGGCCATGATGCCACCGTCGAGGTAGCCGGCGCCGATCGCGGCCGCCCACCGGGCGAGTTCGCGAGCACCCTCGGGTGACGTCGTGGTCAGGTTGAGGATGCTCTTGCCCGCGAGTCGGTCGGCGAGCGGATCGAGCACCTCGTGCACCGACGCGTGGTCGAACAGGCACACCAC
>Ga0075370_10001062_pt1 | contig 11439 bp, 11 predicted proteins | sample EndMethybrTD3035_FD_71398 | JGI IMG/M metagenome (GOLD analysis project Ga0075370, IMG submission 71398) | Populus endosphere microbial communities from Tennessee, USA - Endosphere MetaG P. TD hybrid TD303-5 | ecosystem: Host-associated > Plants > Roots > Endosphere | place: USA: Tennessee... | reverse complement strand
TGCCGAGGTAGGGCGAGTCGGTCTCGATGATGACCGTCTGGATCGGCACCTGGGCCATCTGCGCGATCAGCGTGATGCGGGACGAAACGCATTGATCGGCGAGCGCACCGTGCGCGTCCCTTCCGGGAACAGCACGAGCTGGCCGCCGTCGCGCAGGCTCGCGACCGCGCCGCGGATCATGCTGCGCGGCGAATCGTTGTGGATGTAGCGCGCGAGCCGAGCGCCGGCACCGAGAAAGACGTTGCGCATCAGCTCGGCCTTCATGATGCAGACGCCGCGCGGCACACGCGCGACGACGAGCAGCGCATCCAGCATGCTCGGATGGTTCGCCGCGATGATCAGCGCGCCGTCGTGGTTCAGCACGTCGAGCGCGGCCGTGTCGACCTGCATCATGCCGACCGCCTGCGCGAGCGACCAGAACGCACCATAGCAGCGCGAGATCACGCTGCGGCCGACACGCGTTCCGGTCTCGCGCGGCAGCAGCGGATACAGCAGCACCGCGACCAGGTTCCAGCCGAGCGACATCAGCCCGAGGAACAGCAGCAGAAGGTACAGCGCAACGCTGTGCAGCACGTGGCGCACGAACCTCAAGGCAGCCTCAGGCGCCGCCGGACCGCACGGGCCACGCAGGGGGCCCTGCGTGGCCCAAGGCGGCCGAGCGCCCCCTCGGGGGGCAGGAGCGAAGCGACGTCAGGGTCGTCATCTCATCAGTCGGTGGTGGTGACGAGCTCTGACGAGCGCGCAAATACCCACGACACGCCGATGCCGGCGGTGAGCGCGTGCTTGCTGCGCACCAGCGGGCTGTCTTCGAACACCGCGCCGGCGAGGCTGTCGTAGCGAACGAACGCGCCGACCCAGGTGTTGCCGAAGCGGCGCGAGGTGGCGGCCAGCGCTTGCCAGCCTGCATAGCCGCCGGAGGCGCGGTACGCAGGGCGCGATGCCGTGGCATAGATCGGGGCGACGCCGTAGAAGTGCTCGTGGTACTTGCGGTCGCCGAAGAGGGGACCGGCCAGCAGGCCGAGATTCCAGCCACCGGCGACGTCGGCCAGGTCGAGGTTCAGGTTCGGAGAGAAGGTCGCGCCGACGAACTTCGGCGAGCTCTGGAACGTGACGGCCGCACGCACGGGCAAACGCAGGTCGAGCTTCGTGCCTGCCGAGCGCAACAGCGTGATGTTGACGTTCGGGCCGATCTCGCCGGTGGCCGGCAGGTCGGGCATGCCTTCACGCGCGACGTTGTCGCGGCTGCGCGTGGGCACCGAGGCAGCGACGCTGATGTCGACCTTCACGCGGTCGACATCGACCAGCAACGCGCGCGCGCCTTCGCGGTCGGCCTTCAGCCATTTGCCGCGGTAGACGACGTAGGGCAGCGGCAGCGCATAGCTGCGGTACTGGTCGGAGCCACGGTAGTCGGGCAGGCGCAGCCCGGCAACGCCGAGGCCGAGTTCCCACAGCGGGCGCTGCTTGCCGCTGGGCTCGCTCGGGATATCGCTGCTGACTTCGGGGCCGGCCGCCCGGACAGCAGCCGTCAATGCGCAAAGCGCCAGGGAAACAATTCGCTTCACGTCGCGTCCTCGAACGGCAGGAAACCGTGGGCCTCTATCTCGACCAGCAGAGCGGCGCGGCAGATGTCGGCATGCAGATAGAGCGCCTCGCGCGCGGCGCGGCTCGTCGCGCCGACGACGCGCTCGAACTCGCTGCGCACCGCATCGAAGTCTTCGCGGCGGCGCACGTAGACGGTGTAGGTCAATCGGTCCGCATCGAAGCTCCCACCGGCCCTTTGCGATGCGATCTCGCGCAGCACGCCGATGTTGACGAGGCTCTCTTGGGTCTGTCGGCGAACATCGCCCAGGTGCATCGTTTCGTGGCCGACGATGCTCGCAGTCCCCGAGATGAAGAGCGCCTGCCGAGCGCCGCCGACATCGGCCAGCGCAGCGCGTGAAAACGTCGGGCTGCGCGGCCCGTAGGCCTGCGGGTAGCGGTAGGCGCTGACCTGGCGGGGGTTCTCGATCGCGAGCGGAGCATGCCGTCCAGCGAGGAAGTAGACGCGCAGCGGTCCGGTCTGCGCACCGAGCGCACATGCCGCCGGGCTGCCTTCGAACGCGCTTCGCTCGGCTTCGATGAACGCTTGCTGGCGGCCGGCGTTGAACTGGCGGTAGCGCTCGCCGCCGTCTGTCTCGACGTTGATGCCGGCGATGTAGTTCCACAAGCGAAGCAGGTGTGGCGACTCGCTGCGCGCGAGCACTTCAAACAGGTCGGTGTAAGCGCGGTGGGTCGCGGCACGCAAGCCGCCATCGGTCGCCGCGTCGTCGACCTCGGCGACACCGTGCAGCCACGCGCCGTTGCTCGCGTAGCGCACGCAGCCGTGCTGCCGATGATCGATCTGCCCATCGCCCAGCCAGGCGTCTGCCCAGGTGCCGGCGGGTGCGAGCAGCGGTGCGCCGATCGCTTCGGCGCCGCTGCCGACCACGCGCGCGCCGAGAAGCGCGCGGTCCGGCGGCAGGCTGCCCAACTGCAGCCGACGAAACGCGAGCGGGGCGGCGGCGGTGGTTCGGCTCGGCGGCGTCAAGGGCGCGACAGTCACGAGGCAGAACCTTCTGCCGCAGCCTGCACGTCGCGGATGTTGATGCGGCGCTGTCTCCAGGCGCGCCACGTGCGCTTGAAATTGCCGAGCGAAACCAGGTAGTACAGCACCTTGAGCATGCGCACGCGGCCCCAGATCGGCGTGCTGCCGAACACGTCGCCAGCCAGCATCGAGATGAGTCCTTCCTTCACACCGAACGGATTCTGCGGATACATGAAGAAGTCGCGGATCGTCGGATTCGTGACACGGAAGATGATCCACGAGAACTGGCTCGGGCCGAAACGCATCGACTTGTCGAACGCAGTGCGCAATGCCTTCGCGCGCGCCGGCTCCGTGAGCGTCGCCTCGACCACGTCTGCGCCGGTGAATGCGCTTTGCATCGCAAGATAGACGCCCGTCGAGAACACCGGATCGACGAACGCGTAGGCATCGCCGAGCATCAGGAAGCGTTCGCCGCTGCTGCGCGTGCTGCTGTACGAGTAGTTGCCGGTGGCATGAACCTGGTTGTCGACCAGCTTCGCGTTCTCGAGCCGCTCGACCAGACCGGGACACATCGCGATCGTGTCGTTGAAGAACTCGACCAGCGGCTTCTTGCGCGACTTCAGGTAGTACGGCCAGCAGACCGCGCCGATGCTCGTCGTTCCGTCGGCAAGCGGAATGAACCAGAACCAGCCGTGCGCGAACCACAGGATCGTGATGTTGCCTTCGAGCCTGCCCGCCAGGCGCTTTGCACCGGTGAAGTGGCCGAAGATGGCCGAGCTGTTGTGACGCGGGTTCTTCTTCTTGCACTTGAACTGGTTGGCCAGCAGCGTGTCGCGGCCGGATGCGTCGACGAGGAACTTCGTGCGCCAGGTCTGGCGCGACGATTCGCCTTGTGCCGATTCGGTTTCCACTTGAACGGTCGCCCCGTCGGCATCGAACGCGACTTCGCGCACGCGCGCGCCCTCGAACGCACGCGCACCCTTGGCCGCGGCATTGCGGAACAGGATCTCGTCGAATTCTGACCGGCGCACCTGCCACGCGTACGGCATGCTCTTGTCGAGCGCCTCGGAGAACTCGATGTAGCTCAGGTGATCGTGGTCCGGCGACACGAACTCGACGCCGTATTTCTGGATGCCGATGCGCTCGATCTGGTCGCGCACGCCCAGGCGTTCAAGCAGCTGCACGTTGGCCGGCAGCAGCGACTCGCCGATGTGAAAGCGCGGGTGATGCGACTTCTCGAACAGCGCGACATCGCGGCCTCGCTCGGCGAGCAGCGCGGCGATCGTCGAGCCGGCCGGACCGCCTCCGACCACCAGCACATCGCACTCGAAATCGGCGCGGCGGTCGGTGTTGGGAGAGGCTTGCATCAGCAGTGTCGGAGGTTCGAGAACAGCGGCGGATTGTATCGTCGCGACCGACCCCGAATGCCCCTAGCCCGCAGGCCGCACGCCCCTTGCCGTCACCGGCCCGCGTGCACCGCGTTGCGCACGCTCACTCCCCCAGATAAGCCGCGCGGACCTTGGGATCATTGAGCAGCTGGCTGGCCTGGCCGCTCATGGTGACCTCGCCGGAGTCCATGACGTAGCCGCGCGAAGCCAGCTGCAGCGCGCGGCTGGCGTTCTGCTCGACCAGCAGCACGGTCGTGCCGCGCTTGTGGATGTCGTCCACGACCTCGAAGATCTTGTCCACCATGATCGGGCTCAGCCCCATCGAGGGCTCGTCCAGCAGCAGCACCTTGGGCTTGGCCATCAGCGCGCGCCCCATCGCCAGCATCTGCTGCTCGCCCCCGCTCATCGTGCCGGCCAGCTGGTGGCGCCGCTCCTTCAGGCGCGGGAAGATCGCGAACACCTTGTCGATGTCGGCCTCGACCTGTTTGTCCTCGCGCACGAACGCGCCCATCTGCAGGTTCTCGGTGATCGTCATGCGGGTGAAGGTGCCGCGCCCCTCGGGCACCATCACGAGCCCTTGCCGGACCAGATCCCACGGGCCCTGCCCCTTGATCGGCTTGCCCAGGTATTCGATCTCGCCCGAGGCCGCCGGCTGGGTGCCGGTGATCGCCTTGAGCGTGGTGGTCTTGCCGGCCCCGTTGGCGCCGATCAGGCTGACCAGCTCGCCCTCGCGCACCTCGAAGGACACGCCCTTGACCGCCTGGATGCCGCCATAGGCGACCTTCAGGCCGCTGACCTTGAGCATCACGGTGTTCATTGCCATACCAATCACTCCAACTCGCTGCGGGGGCGGGCCATCAATGTGCCTTGTGGCCGGCGCCGAGGTAGGCCTCGATGACCTTGTCGTTGCGCTGCACGTCGGCCGGCGTGCCTTCGGCGATCTGCTTGCCGTAGTCGAGCACGGTGACGCGGTCGCACAGGCCCATCACGAGCTTCACGTCGTGCTCGATCAAGAGGATGGTGCGGTTGTCGTTGCGGATGCGGTCGATCAGCTCGCGCAGCACGACTTTCTCGGTGGCGTTCATGCCGGCGGCCGGCTCGTCCAGCGCGATCAGCTTGGGCTCGGTTGCCAGCGCGCGCGCGATCTCCAGGCGGCGCTGGTCGCCGTAGCTCAGGGTGCGGGCCTTGTATTCGGCGTACTTGGCGATCCCGACGTAGCCGAGCAGTTCGCGCGCGCGCGCTTCGATCGCGGCTTCCTCGGCCTTGAAGCTGCCGGTGCGCAGGACCGCGCCGACGAGCCCGGAGGCGGTGCGCACGTGGCGCCCGACCATCACGTTCTCGAGCGCGGTCATGTCGGGGAACAGCCGGATGTTCTGGAAGGTGCGCGCAATGCCGGCCTTGGCCACTTCGTGCACCGCGCTTGGCTTGTAGGCCTTGCCGCCGAGCTCGAAGCTGCCCGAGTCGGGCGTGTACAGCCCGGTCAGCACGTTGAAGAAGGTGGTCTTGCCCGCGCCGTTGGGGCCGATCAGTCCGTAGACCTGGCCGCGCTGGATGGTGATGCCCACGTCGGACAGCGCCTGCAGGCCGCCGAAGCGCTTGGAGACGCCTCCCACTTTCAGGACGGTTTCGCTCATCGTGCTCTCCTGGCTCATTTCGCGGTGGGCGCGATGGCGGTGACCGTCGGCGGGATCTGCTCGCTCGGCTCGAGGTGCTGGTGCGGGGTCCCGTCGGGTACGACGGCGGCGCGCCCGTGTTCCGGCGAGGGCCACAGGCCGCGCGGGCGCGACAGCATGATCGCGATCATCGCCAGCGCAATCAGCAGCTGGCGCAGGATGGAGGCGTCCAGCCGCCCGTCGGTCATCTGCTGCAGCGGCCCGGCCACGTAGCGCAGCACTTCGGGCAGCGCCGCCAGCAGCAGCGCGCCGACGATCACGCCGGGCAGGTGGCCGATGCCGCCCAGCACGACCATCGCAACGATCATCACCGACTCCTGCAGCGAGAAGGATTCGGGCGAGATGAAGCCCTGGAAGCTTGCGAACAGCACGCCGGACATGCCGCCGAAGGTGGCGCCCATGCCGAAGGCGAGCAGTTTCATGTTGCGGGTGTTGATGCCCATCGCCTTGGCGGCGATCTCGTCTTCGCGGATCGCCATCCAGGCCCGCCCGATGCGGCTTGTCTCGAGCCGGTAGCAGATGACGATGCTGAACATCACCATCGCGAGGAACAGGTAGTAGTGGTTGGTGACCGCCGGGATGTCCAAGCCGAACAATTCGTGCGTCTTGCCCAGGTCCAGCCCGAACAGGCTGAACGAGTCGATCTGCGCCAGGCCCTTCGGGCCGTTGGTGACGTTGACCGGCGCGTCCAGGTTGTTCAGGAACACGCGGATGATCTCGCCGAAGCCGAGCGTGACGATCGCCAGATAGTCGCCCCTGAGCTTGAGGGTCGGCGCGCCCAGCAGCACGCCCGCCACCCCGGCGACCGCCGCGCCGAGCGGCAGCGCGATCCACCACGGCATGTGCAGTCCGTTCGGGAACATCGCCTCGATCGCCGGGAAGGTCTCGGTGAGGTGGCCGCTCGCAAACAGTCCGAAGAGGTACGCACCGACCGCGTAGAAGGCGACGTAGCCGAGGTCGAGCAGTCCGGCATAGCCGACCACGATGTTCAGCCCGAGCGCGAGCAGCACGTACAGCAGCGCGATGTCGATGATGCGCACCCAGGCGTTGCCGAAGTACTGCGCCACCAGCGGCAGGATCAGCAGCACGATGCCGCCGATCACGAACAGCACGGTCTTCTCGCGCAGGCTCTTGGCGCCGGCGGTCTTGGCGCCGGGGGTGGCGCTGGAAGTGGCGCCGGAGGTCTTGGTGGAGCTGGAGGTGGCCATGGTGTGTGTGTGTTCTCTTTGCTGCCCCGGCGCTCAGGCGCGGTCCGCGACGCGTTCGCCGAGCAGGCCTTGCGGGCGCAGCGTCAGCACGAGGATCAGCACGATGAAGGCGAAGATGTCCTGGTAGTGGCTGCCGAGCACGCCGCCGGTCAGCGCGCCGATGTAGCCGGCCCCCAGCGATTCGATCAGCCCGAGCAGCACGCCGCCGACCATCGCGCCAGCGAGGTTGCCGATGCCGCCGAAGACGGCCGCGGTGAAGGCCTTCAGCCCGGGCAGGAAGCCCATGGTGTGTTGCACGGAGCCGTAGTTGGCCGCGTACATGACGCCGGCCAGTGCGGCCAGCGCCGCCCCGATCACGAAGGTGGCGGAGATGACGGTGTCCGGGCGCACGCCCATCAGCGCAGCCACCCGCGGGTTCTCGGCCGTCGCGCGCATCGCCCGCCCGAGCTTGGTCTTGTTGACCAGGTACATCAGCCCCGACAGCGTCAGCGCGGTCAGCACGAGGATCATGATCTGCACGTTGTTGATCACCGCCCCGCCGATCATGTGCGGCTCCCCGGGCAGCAGGATCGGGAAGGATTTGTAGTTGGGCTTCCAGATGATCATCGCCAGGGTCTGCAGCAAGAGGCTCATGCCCATCGCGGTGATCAGCGGCGCAAGCCGCGGTGCGTTGCGCAGCGGCCGGTAGGCCACCTTCTCGATCGTGAAGTTCAAGGCCGCGCACACCACGATCGCCGCGATCAGCCCCAGCAGCAGCAGCAACCACCCAGGCAGTCCGTACCCGGACAGCGCCGTCACCACCGTCCACGCCGTCAACGCCCCCACCATCAGCACTTCGCCGTGCGCAAAGTTGATCAGGTTGATGATGCCGTAGACCATCGTGTACCCCAGCGCCACCAGCGCGTACACGCTGCCCAGCACCAGACCGTTGATGATCTGCTGGATGAAGGTGTCCATTTGTCTGACTCTCCTGCGTTGTCAACTCGGCAGGCCTTCCCTGAAGCGGAGGCCTCGGAGTTGGCGGCTGCGGAGCGCCCCGTTGTCGCCGGGACTGATCTGCCGTATCCCATCCAGTAGCAATATTCCGGCCACGGTCTAGAGACAGAACCCTGCTGGCCGTGCCGGGCTCGGGCGGATTCTAGGTTCGCCCCAATGCGGTGCCCTATCAGGCTTTCCCGGGGCCAGCGCCGCCGCGTGCAGCCGCATTCAGGCGGCGCAGTTCCTCGAGGCGCTCACCGATACGCAGTTCCATCCCCCGGTCGACAGGGCTGTAGAAGCGCGGCATTTCCATACCGTCCGGGCCATAGTTCTCGCCTGCCGCGAAGCCGCCGGCTTCGTCATGCGCGTAGCGATAGTCGCGCCCGTAGTCGAGGCCTTTCATCAGCGCAGTGGGCGCATTGCGCAGGCGCAGCGGCACGGGCCGCGTGCCGTCCTGCTGTACAAAGGCCCGCGCGGCGTTGTAGGCCTTGTAAAGCGCATTGCTCTTCGGCGCCACGGCAAGGTAGACGACGGCCTGCGCCAACGCGAGTTCGCCTTCGGGCGAGCCCAGCCGTTCGTAGGTGGCGGCGGCATCGAGCGTGAAGCGAAGTGCATTCGGGTCGGCCAAGCCGATGTCTTCGCTGGCCATGCGCACAAGGCGGCGCGCCGCATAGCGCGGATCGACGCCGCCATCGAGCATGCGCACGAACCAGTACAGCGACGCGTCCGGATCGCTGCCGCGCACGGCCTTGTGCAGCGCAGAGATCGTGTCGTAGAACTGCTCGCCGCCCTTGTCGTAGCGGCGCAGTTGTTCGCCGAGCGACTTTTCAAGGAGCGCCTCGTCGATCGCGGCAACCGGGCCGGCGGTCGTCACGAGATTCTCGTAGGCGTTGAGCACGCGCCGCGCGTCGCCGTCGGCGTAGGCGACAAGTCGTTCGCGCGCGGCATCGGTCAGCGGTGCCGCGCCGAGCAGCGCTTGCGCGCGGCGCAGCAGCTCGCGCAGATCGTCGGCCTCGAGCGGCTTGAGCACATGCACGGTCGCACGCGAGAGCAGTGCCGAATTGACCTCGAACGAAGGGTTTTCCGTGGTCGCGCCGACGAAGGTGAAGAGCCCGGATTCGACGTGCGGCAGGAACGCGTCCTGCTGCGCCTTGTTGAAGCGGTGGACTTCGTCGACGAACAACACGGTGCGCCGGCCAGTGGTCTTGGCGGCTTGCGCGCGCTCGACCGCGTCGCGGATTTCCTTGACGCCGCCGAGCACGGCCGAGATCGCGATGAACTGGGCGTCGAACGCATCGGCCATCAGCCGTGCGAGCGTGGTCTTGCCGACACCGGGCGGTCCCCACAGGATCATCGAATGCAGCCGGCCCGACTCGAACGCGACCCGCAGCGGCTTGCCCGGGCCGAGAAGGTGACGCTGGCCGATCACCTCATTCAGGTCGGCCGGGCGCAGGCGTTGCGCGAGCGGCGCTTGCGGGTCTTCGCGGTCGTCGCGGCGCGGCGGATTGCGACTGTCGGCGCCGCCGGGGCCGTCGCCATCGTCAAATAACGAGCGAGATTCAGGCATTGCGTGATTGTCGTCGCTTGCCATGCCGACTGCCGACCCGCAGCCGCGGTTCGCTGACACAACGACGGGTCACACTTGCGCACTCGCCACCATGAAGACGCACACCATCACCCGCAGCCGATGGCCCGCCCTGGTCGCCGCCGCACTGGCCACGGTGGCGATCGACTCGCGAGCGCTCGAACCGGCGCAGGCATGGAGCTGGGACGGCATCTACAAGGCCGATCTGCTGTACAGCAAGTCGGCGAGCGGCGCTGTCGGCAACCTCGGGCTGCGCGCGACGGCCGACGCGGCTGCGCTGTTCGGCTGGGAGGACACCACCGTGCATGCCGAACTGCTGTGGAATCACGGCAGCAAGCCGAACCGCCACATCGGGACGACCCAGGGGATCAGCAATCTCGAGGTCGCGCAGAGCGCCGCACGGCTCTACGCAACCTGGATAGAACGCGAATTCAAGCCGAGCGGCACGAGCGTGCTGTTCGGTCTGTACGACCTGAACTCCGAGTTCTACTCGACCGACGCATCCGGCTTGCTGATCCATCCGTCGTTCGGCATCGGCATCGACTTCTCGCAGAGCGGGCGCAACGGCCCCTCGATCTTTCCGAACCTCGGCCTCGCGCTGCGCGCGAAGCAGCAGCTCGGCAGCGGCATCTATCTGCAGGGCGCGGTCATCGACGGCGTGCCCGGCGACCCTGCACATCCGGGCCGCACGACAGTGCGCATTGGCCGCGACGATGGCGCATTGCTGGTCGGCGAGGTCGGCTGGCAAGAGCGCGGCGACAGCGGCCCGAAGCCCGGTCACTGGGGCATCGGCGCCTGGGGCTACACGCAGCGAAGCGAGCGGGTCGACGGCGCCGGCAGCGAGCGCAACCAAGGCATCTACGCGCTCGCGCAAGGTGTGTTGTTCGACGGGCAGCGCGGCCGCACGACCGGCTTCGTGCGTGCCGGCGTGGCGAACCGCCGCCTCAACGCAGTCGACCTCGGCTTCGATGCCGGCGTGCTGGTGGACCGCCCCTTCGGCAACGACGGGCCGACGGCGCTGACCGCCGGCGTTGCCGTGGCCCGCTATGGTCGCGCCCATCGCGACGCGGCACAGGCGAGCGAGGGCGTTCCGATCGCATTGCACGAAACCGCGTTCGAGCTGGGAATGCGTTGGCAGCTGTCTTCGACGCTCGCACTGCAGCCCTTGCTGCAACACGTGCGAAACATCGGTGGACGGACCGGATCGCAGGAAACGGTGGTCGGCCTGCGCGTCGAGTGGAGCTTCGGCCCTGGGACGCCTTAGCGGCTGCTGCAGACTACTGTTCGATCACATCGGCGCCGGCCGGGGGCGTGAACACGAAGGCCTCCGGCGAGACCGGCACTCCAGCCGCGAACTGCTTGAACTGCAGCAGCGAGCGCTGGCCGAATGCGTCGATGATCTCGATGGCGGCAAGCTGCTTGCCGCGAAACCCGACCTGCACCGACTTGAACGCGCCGTCCTTCGCCTTGGGCGTGGCCTGCGCCCACTCCAGGCCGTCCTTTGACGGGAGTGCGGCGAGCTCGAAGTCCTTCTCGAGCGAGCCGCCGGCCAGCAACGCGGCCGGCGTCGCCCCGAGCGCGGCGCCTATCTTGCGCGAGCTGGCCTGGTTCAGGTCGGCGTCGTAGATCCAGACCTTCTGTCCGTCGCCGACGATGGTCTGCTCGAAAGGCTTCGCGTACGCGAAACGAAAGCGGTTCGGCCTTGCGAACTCGAAGCTTCCCGTCGAAGTCTTGTTCTTCTTGCCGTCCGGCGACGTGACGGTCTGCGTGAACTCGGCGCGGCCGGTCTTCACGTCGCGGACGAATTCCTTCAGCGTGTCGACGGCGTCGGCCTTCGCCGCGAGCGATGCACACGCGATCAGCATGGCGGCCATCAGCTTTTTCATTCGGCGCGAACCGGCACGATGATGTCGCGGTTGCCGTTGGTGGACATGGCGCTTACGAGCCCGGATTTCTCCATTTGTTCCAGCAATCGGGCCGCGCGGTTGTAGCCGATCCGCAAATGGCGTTGCACGAGCGAGATCGACGCGCGCCGGTGCTGCAG
>Ga0075370_10001060_pt1 | contig 11451 bp, 10 predicted proteins | sample EndMethybrTD3035_FD_71398 | JGI IMG/M metagenome (GOLD analysis project Ga0075370, IMG submission 71398) | Populus endosphere microbial communities from Tennessee, USA - Endosphere MetaG P. TD hybrid TD303-5 | ecosystem: Host-associated > Plants > Roots > Endosphere | place: USA: Tennessee... | reverse complement strand
TCAAGAAAAAATGATCCGAATCCATCACCTTGCGGGCGTGCTGGCGGCGGCCAGCCTGTCGGGCTGCATCATGCTTCCGCCGCCCATGCCCTCCTACGGTCCGCCGCCTGGTTTTCGCGGCGAGAGACCACCACCGCCGCCGATGTCTTTCGACCCGCGCAGGCCGCCCATGGCACCGTGGGACGTTTGCGACGGACAGGCCGAGGGCGCACGGCCTGCGCTGCCCGGTCCGCGCGCGGATGCCTTGTCGGGCACCTGCGAGCGCGGTGCTTCGGGCGCGCTGGAATTCCGTGCGCCCGGGCCGCGTTGAAGAGGTCTTGCACCCATGTATTCAGGCAACCTCGGACTGATCATCGCCATTGCCATCCTGCTCGGGCTTGCCGGCGTGCTGGCCCTGATGGGCGCTCTGCTGGTCTCGAACCTCAGAGCGGGGGCACGAGCCCGCGGCATCGCGGAGCAGGCCCGGAACGATGCGCGGCAGAAGATGCTGGCGAGCAGCGTCCAGGACCTGCGGCCGCTTCTGGGCGCGACGCCGGATTCCGCCGGCATCCGCTTCGACATCCAGCTTCCGTCGGAGGCGGTGCCGGTCTTCGCCATCCGGGCAGAGCTGTGCGAGCTGCTTTCCAAGGTCGCGGCGCATGCGGCGAGCGTGATGTCCGCGGGCGCGACCCTGCAGGTCTGTGCGCGGGTGGAAGGCACGCACGCGGTCGTTCACTGGCGGGACCTCGACGCCGCGGACGTGCGGCCGCCGCTGGCGAGATTCTTCGATGCCCTCGATGCCGCCTCGCAGGCCAGTGCGAGGGTTTGCGAACGCATCGCCGGCCGCCACGGCGGCCGCATCTATTCGGCGCCGGATGCCGGCGGCGTGCTGGGCCTGACGCTGCGGCTGCCGCTGTGCGAGGGCGGCATCGGGCCCTGAAGGACTGTGGGGCCGCAGCAGCGTGGAACTCCGCGGCATACTCGCGGTCCCACGGCGCTGCCGCCTTCCCTCCCGATGCTCCACGTGCGATCCCTTGCCCCCTCGACCCTTCTGCGTGCGCTGCTGGCTGCGAGCATCGTCTTCGCCACCGGCGCGCTGCATGCGCAGGCCCTGCCGCCGGGCGTGCGGCTCGGCATGACGGCCGATGAATTGCAGGCGGCGTTGCCGGCCGCGGAGCGCGTGCAGCGCCCGCAGCGGCTGGCCGGCGGCCTGCTGGGCAGCTGGCGCGCTGCGCCGGTCGAGATGGCGGGGCTGTCGTTCGAGCCGACCTTCTTCTTCGCGGCCTCGGAACTGCGGCGCGTCGAATTCGTGGCGGCCGCGCAGTCATTGCCCGACAGCGGCGCGGCGGCATTCGGTCGACTGGTACTGTGGGGGCGCGGCGCGTTCGGCAACGAACTGGCGTCGCGCGATCCGGGCAGCGCCTATGCGGCGTGGACGAGCGGCGATGCCGACGTGTACGTGCAGCAGGTGAGCGACCCGCGCCGTGCGAGCGTGCGCCTCGTCTACAAGGCGCGCCAGCTCAGGGACGGCAGCGAACTCTGAGTGTCGACGGACGGGCCCCGTCAGGCGGCCGTGAGCATGCCGCGCTGCTCGATGAACGCCACCACCTCGGCCACGCCCGTGTGGGTCTTGAGGTTGGTCATCACGTAGGGCCGCTGGCGGCGCATGCGCTGCGTGTCCTGCTCCATCACGTCGAGGTTGGCGCCTACGTAAGGCGCGAGATCGGTCTTGTTGATCACGAACAGGTCGCTCTTCGTGATGCCGGGGCCGCCCTTGCGCGGGATCTTCTCGCCGGCCGCCACGTCGATCACGTAGATCGTGAGGTCCGACAGCTCGGGGCTGAAGGTGGCCGCGAGGTTGTCGCCGCCCGATTCGACGAACACCACGTCGGCATCCGGAAAGTCCTCGAGCATGCGGTCGATGGCTTCGAGGTTGATCGAGGCGTCTTCGCGGATCGCGGTGTGCGGGCAGCCGCCGGTCTCCACGCCCATGATGCGTTCGGCCGGCAGCGCGCCGGCCACGGTCAGCAGGCGCTGGTCTTCCTTGGTGTAGATGTCGTTGGTGATGGCGACCAGGTCGTACTTGTCGCGCATCGCCTTGCAGAGCATTTCGAGCAGCGTGGTCTTGCCCGATCCGACCGGGCCGCCGATGCCCACGCGCAGCGGGGGAAGTTTCTTGGTGCGGTTGGGGATGTGGTGCAGGGCGGAGGTCATGGGCGTTGTCCGGTTCGGTCAGCTTCGAAAGAGGCGCGAGTATTGTGTTTCATGGCGTGCCGACAACACGGCCAGCAGGGGCGCAAAGGCCTGGCGCTCGTCGTCGCCGAGGCGCATCGCATGGGCGACGGCGGCAGGGATTTCGCGCGCCAGCCGCGCCAGGATGCGCTGGCCCGCGCTCTGGCCCAGCGGCACGGCCTTGACGGCTGCGGCCACCATGTTTTCGGCCCAGCCGAAGGCGAAGGCCAGGCAGCCGTCGTGTACCGTGGCGCCGGTGCGGCTCAGGGCGAAGGCGAAGGCCACGGGGTAGCTCGCGGGCAGGTCCGCGAAGACCTCGGCCGTGTCCGTGTGGTGCAGCTTGAGCCACTCGACGAAGGAGCGGCCCATCTGCTCGGTCTGCAGGAAGAACTCGGCCGACTCGCGCGTGGCCAGGACCCAGTCGTTGAGCGCGCGGATGCGCGGCGCGTCGCCCGCGCGCCAGGCGGCGATGGCCTGCGCCACCAGCGCGAGGTCGCCGCGCGCGAAGCTCAGGTGCAGCTGGTCGGCGAGCCATTCGGCGGCCTTGGGCTCCGAATCGATGCCGGCCCATTCCACCGCCGCCTCGACGCCTTCCGAATACGAGAAGCCGCCCACCGGCAAGGCGGGGGAGGCCAGCCAGATGAGCTGCAGCAGGCTGTGGGCGCCGGGTGTGTCGGGCATGTCAGCTTTCTACCGTGCCCTGTGCACGAGGCACGCTGCTGGCGCGCGGCGAATCGAAAAGCAAGGCTTCATTTCAGTGGGAGTGACCGTGGTGGCCGTGATCGTGACCATGCGAATGGTCATGGTCGTCGAGCAGTTCCGGCGCGAGCACGAGCGGCTTCGGGCCCTTGCTGTTGCCATGGTCGTGCGCGTGGTCGTGACTGCTGTGGCCACCGCCGTGCGAATGCTCGTGCGATCCATAGGCGCCGCCCTCGGGCTCGAAGGCTTCTTCCACCGCGACCACGATCAGGTGCATCGAGCGCAGCATGTCGGCCAGCACATGGTCGGGTTCGATCTTCAGGTGGTCGGGCTTGAGCTCGATCGGCACATGCCGGTTGCCGAGGTGGTAGGCCGCGCGCGTCAGGTCGAACGGCGTGCCGTGGGCCGTGCAATGCGTGATGCGCAGCACCGGCTGCGGCGCCGCGATGACGCGGATCAGCGAGCCGTCCTCGGCCACCAGCACGTCGCCGCCGCGCACGGCGGTGCCGCGCGGCAGGAAGATGCCGATCTGCCGGCCTTGCGAGTCGGTGGCGTCGAAGCGGCTTTTCTGGCGCACGTCCCAGTCGAGTTCGATGGTGGCGGCGCGCCTGAGCAGCACGGGCGCAAGGCCGCGGCCCTGGGGCATGAGTTTGTTGGCGGTGAGCATGGTGCGATAGAGCGCCCGTGGCGCTGGATGACAGGATGAATACCTTCGAGGATACGCAGCCTGTCAAGCGGGTGCTTGACCCCGCTTCAAAACAGGAAATACCGCTGCGCCATCGGCAGCAGCTTCGCCGGCTCGCAGGTCAGCAGATGCCCGTCCGCACGCACCGCATAGGTCTGCGCGTCGATCTCCATCTTCGGCGTGTAGCCGTTGTGGACCAGGTCCTTCTTGCGCACGTTGCGGATGTTCTTCACCGCGCTGAGGTTCTTGCTCAGGCCGTAGCGTTCCTTGATGCCCGAGGCCAGGCCGGCCTGCGAGACGAAGGTCAGCGAGCTCTTTGCGAGCGAGCCGCCGTAGGCGCCGAACATCGGGCGGAAGTGCACCGGCTGCGGCGTCGGGATCGACGCGTTCGGGTCGCCCATCGCGGCCATCGCGATGGTGCCGCCCTTGAGGATGGTGAAGGGCTTCACACCGAAGAAGGCCGGCTTCCAGATCACGATGTCGGCCCACTTGCCGACCTCGAGCGAGCCGACCTCGTGCGCGATGCCGTGCGCGATGGCCGGGTTGATCGTGTACTTGGCGACGTAGCGCCTGGCGCGGAAGTTGTCGTTGCGTTCGCTGTCTTCCGGCAGCGTGCCGCGCTGCAGCTTCATCTTGTGCGCGGTCTGCCAGCAGCGCAGCACCACCTCGCCGACGCGGCCCATGGCCTGGCTGTCGGAGCTGAACATGCTGATCGCGCCGAGGTCGTGCAGCACGTCTTCGGCGGCGATGGTTTCCTTGCGGATGCGCGACTCGGCAAAGGCCAGGTCTTCGGCGATGCTGGCGTCGAGGTGGTGGCACACCATGAGCATGTCGACATGTTCGTCGAGCGTGTTCACGGTGTAGGGCATCGTGGGGTTGGTGGAGGAGGGCAGGAAGTTGGCTTCGCCCACCACGCGCAGGATGTCGGGCGCATGGCCGCCGCCCGCGCCTTCGGTGTGGAAGGCGCAGATCGCGCGGCCGCCCACGGCGGCGATGGTGTTTTCGACGAAGCCCGATTCGTTGAGCGTGTCGCTGTGGATCGCCACCTGCGTGTCGGTGGCGTCGGCCACGTCGAGGCAGTTGCTGATGGCCGAGGGCGTGGTGCCCCAGTCTTCATGCAGCTTGAGGCCCATGACGCCGGCTTCGATCTGCTCGTGCAGCGCGTCAGGCAGGCTCGCGTTGCCCTTGCCGAGGAAGCCCAGGTTCATGGGGAACGCGTCGGCCGCCTGGAGCATGCGCTCGATGTGCCAGGGGCCGGGCGTGGCCGTGGTCGCGAAGGTGCCGGTGGCGGGGCCGGTGCCGCCGCCGAGCATGGTGGTGATGCCGGAAGACAGCGCCTCCTCGATCTGCTGCGGGCAGATGAAGTGGATGTGGCTGTCGATGCCGCCCGCGGTGACGATGTTGCCTTCGCAGCTGATGATCTCGGTGCCCGGGCCGATGACGATGTCGACGCCCGGCTGCACGTCGGGGTTGCCGGCCTTGCCGATGGCGGCGATGCGGCCGTCCTTCAGGCCGATGTCGGCCTTCACGATGCCCCAGTGGTCGAGGATCAGTGCGTTGGTCAGCACGGTGTCGACGGCGCCGCCGCCCGCAGGGCCACTGCCCTTGCCATCGCGCGTGCGCTGAGATTGCGCCATGCCGTCGCGGATCGTCTTGCCGCCGCCGAACTTCACTTCTTCGCCGTAGCCGCCGGCGCGCAGGGTGTAGTCGGCCTCGACTTCGATCAGCAAGTCGGTGTCTGCGAGACGGACCCGGTCGCCCACGGTGGGGCCGAAGATTTCTGCATAGGCGCGTCGCCCGATGGTGGCCATGTTTTAGAGCTTTCCTTGAACCAGGCCGCGAAAGCCGTAGACGATGCGATCGCCGGAAAAATCCACCAGCTCGACCGTGCGCTGCTGGCCCGGCTCGAAACGCACCGCGGCGCCCGAGGCGATGTTCAGGCGCATGCCGCGTGCGGCCTCGCGGTCGAAGCCGAGGGCGCCGTTGGTTTCGGCGAAGTGGTAGTGCGAGCCGACCTGGATCGGCCGATCGGCCGTGTTCTGCACCACCAGCGTGAGGGTGCGGCGGCCGGGGTTGAGCGTGTGGTCGCCGTCGTCGGTGAGGAGTTCGCCGGGGATCATGGCGGCCCTCTCAGATGGCCTGCGCCAGCAGCGTGGCACCCAGGCCGACGACCGCGGCGCCAGCCAGGCGCGGCAGCCAGGCGTTGGCGTGGCGCAGGGCCCAGCCGAACGCGATGCCCGCGAGGTGCAGCAGCACGGTGGCGCCGACCATGCCGGCCAGCGTGAGCGCGGCGCCGTCTTCGCTGGCGAGTTCGTGGCCGTGGGCCACGCCGTGGAAGATGGCGAACACGCCGACCACGGCCATGGCGGCAAGCGCCGGCAGGTGAACGCGCGTGGCCACCAGCAGGCCCAGCAGCAGCAGCGAGGCCGCGATCATCGGTTCGACGGCCGGCAGCTGCACGCCGGCAAGTCCCATCAGCGCACCCGCGAGCAGCATGCCGGCGAAGGCCAGCGGCGCCCACAGCAGGTCGGGCCAGGCGCGGCGCGCGGCCAGCGCACTCCAGAAGCCGACCGCGACCATGGCCGCGAGGTGGTCGGCGCCGGTCAGCGGGTGCAGGAAGCCGGCGGTGAAGCCGTGGTGCAGGCCGCCGTCGACGCCGGTGTGGGCGCCGGCCGCGAGCGGCAGCAGGAGGGCGAGCAGGGCGGCAAGGGTCTTGGAAACGGTGTGGCGCATGACGGTTCTTTGGGGGGGCGGGTCAGACGATGGGTTGATGGACGGTGACCAGCTTGGTCCCGTCGGGAAAGGTGGCTTCGACCTGGATGTCCGGAATCATCTCGGCGATGCCGTCCATCACGTCCGCACGGGTGAGGACCGTGCGGCCCTCGCTCATCAGCGCCGCGACGCTCTTGCCGTCGCGGGCGCCTTCCATCACGGCGGCGGAAATCAGGGCGATGGCTTCGGGGTAGTTGAGCTTCAGGCCGCGCGCCTTGCGGCGTTCGGCGAGCAGCGCCGCGGTGAAGATCAGCAGCTTGTCTTTTTCGCGCGGGGTCAGTTCCATGGGGACGGCATCAGGTGGCTGGGGAAGTCGGCCATTATGGGCAGGGCTTCCTCTTTGCAACAGTCGTGCCGTTTCTGCTTCAAGGGGCCGCCGCGCACGGCCGCCCGAAGCGGCCGGCCCGCCCCCGGTAGGGGGAAGGAGAAGCGACACGAAGTGCGCGCAGCCTGGGGGCGAGCCAAGGAGCGGGCACGAAAGATGCACCGAAACGGTGTGAACCCAGACGCCACGACCGCCACCCCGGACGACGCTCCCCAGCGCATCGTCAAGGTCCGGCGCGACTACAACAGCTGGGTCGCGAGCGAAACGCTCGAAGACTACGCGCTGCGCTACACGCCGCAGCGCTTTCGCAAGTGGTCCGAGTGGCGGGTGGCCAACATGGCTTTCGGGGCAGCGTCGTTCCTCATCCTCGAGGCCGTGGGCGCCACGCTGCTGGTGCAGTACGGCTTTGCCAACGCCTTCTGGGCGATCCTGGTCACGGGGCTCATCATCTTCCTGGCGGGGCTGCCGATCAGCGTGTACGCCGCGCGCTACGGCGTCGACATGGACCTGCTCACGCGCGGCGCGGGCTTCGGCTACATCGGCTCGACGCTGACCTCGCTGATCTACGCCTCGTTCACCTTCATCTTCTTCGCGCTCGAGGCGGCCGTGATGGCCTATGCGCTGGAGCTGGCGCTCGGCATCCCGCCGGTCTGGGGCTACCTGGTGTGCGCGCTGGTGGTGATTCCGCTGGTCACGCACGGCGTGTCGGCCATCAGCCGGCTGCAGCTGTGGACGCAGCCGCTGTGGCTGGTGATGCTGGTGGTGCCTTTTGCCTTCGTGCTCGTGCGCGATCCTGGTGCATTTGCGGGCATCGTGCACTACAACGGTGTCAAGACGGGCGCCAAGGGTTTCGATCTGCACCTGTTTGGCGCCGCGCTGACGGTCGGCATTGCGCTGATCACCCAGATGGGGGAACAGGCCGATTACCTGCGCTTCATGCCTGCGCGCACCGCCACCACCGGGCGGCGCTGGTGGTCCGGCGTGCTGGCCGGCGGCCCGGGCTGGGTGGTGCTGGGCGTGCTCAAGATGCTGGGCGGCGCCCTGCTGGCCTACCTGGCCATCACGCACATGGTGCCGGTCGAGCGCGCTGTCGATCCGAACCAGATGTACCTCGCGGCCTACGAGTACGTGTTCCCGAACTACGGCTGGGCGGTGGCCGCGACGGCGCTGTTCGTGGTGATCTCGCAGCTCAAGATCAACGTCACCAACGCCTATGCGGGGTCGCTGGCCTGGAGCAATTTCTTCTCGCGCGTGGCGCACAGCCACCCCGGGCGCGTGGTGTGGGTGGTGTTCAACGCGCTGATCGCCTTCATGCTGATGGAGATGAACGTGTTCGAGGCGCTGGGCGATGTGCTCGGACTGTTCGCCAACATCGCCATCGCCTGGATGATGTCGGTGGTGGCCGACCTGGTCGTCAACAAGCCGCTGGGGCTCTCGCCGCCGGGCATCGAGTTCAAGCGCGCGCACCTGTGGGACATCAACCCGGTGGGCGTGGGCGCGATGGCGCTGGCCTCGGTGCTGTCGATCACCGCGCACCTGGGCGTGTTCGGGCCGCTGGCGCAGGCCTTCTCGGCGCTGATCGCGCTGGGTACGGCGTTCGTCGCCTCGCCGCTGCTGGCATGGGCGACGGGCGGCAAGTACTACCTCGCGCGGGCCTCCGATGCAACCGGCGCCGTGCCCTTCGCGCCCGCGGCGGGTGGGCGTGCGGTGCGCTGGGCGCGGGTCGAGGCGGACGAAAGCGGCAGTTACCAGCGCCTGAAGGTCCAGCACTGCGTGATCTGCGAGCGCGAATACGAAGGGCCGGACATGGCGCACTGCCCGGCCTACCAGGGCGCGATCTGCTCGCTGTGCTGCACGCTCGATGCGCGCTGCGGCGACCTGTGCAAGCCGCATGCGAGCCTGTCGGCGCAATGGTCGGCGGTGCTGCGCTGGCTGCTGCCGCGCCGCAGCTGGCGCTATCTCGACACGGGGCTCGGGCACTTCCTGCTGCTGATGCTGGTCATCGTGCCGCTGCTCGCCGTGGTGTTCGGCGTGCTCTACCAGCAGGAGCTGCGCGCGTTCACCGAAAGCGCGGTGGAGCTCGCCGCGCAGGCCGGCGCATCGCAGGCGTGGGCGGGCGTGCCGCAGTCCGCGCTGCGTTCGGGCTTTCTCAAGGCCTACATGGCGCTGCTCGTCATCGCGGGCATCGTCGCCTGGTGGCTGGTGCTCGCGCACCAGAGCCGCAAGGTCGCCCAGGAAGAGTCGAACCGGCAGACGCACCTGCTGGTGCGCGAAATCGAACTGCACCGCGAGACCGATCGCGCGCTGCAGGCCGCGAAGCAGACCGCGGAAGAGGCGAGGGCGGTGGCCGAACAGGCCCAGCGCGCCGCCGACCAGGCCAACCAGGCCAAGAGCCGCTACATCAGCGCCATCAGCCACGAGCTGCGCACGCCGCTCAACAGCATCCTGGGCTACGCGCAGCTGATGGGCGAAGACCACTCGGTGCCGCCGCACCGCCAGCAGGCCGTGGCGGTGATCAAGCGTGGCGGCGAGCACCTGCTCTCGCTCATCGAGGGCACGCTGGCCATCGCCCACATCGAGGCCGGCAAGCTCACGCTGCATGCGCGGCCGATGCGCTTTGCCGACACGATGCGCGAGCTGGCCGACATGTTCGAGCTGCAGGCGGCGGAGAAAGGCCTGCAGTTCCGCTTCGAGGCGGCCGGCGCCCTGCCCGAGGTGGTGCGCGCCGACGAGAAGCGGGTGGGCCAGATCCTCATCAACCTGCTGGGCAACGCGATCAAGTTCACCGCCGCGGGGCAGGTCACGCTGCGCCTGGCCTATGCGCGCGAGTTCGCGGCCATCGAGATCGAGGACACGGGGCCGGGCATGACGGCCGAGGACATCGAGCGCATCTTCGAGCCTTTCGCACGCGGGCACGCGGCCGCCGCGTCGGCCCCGGGGGCGGGCCTGGGGCTCACCATCGCCAAGATGCTGACCGACCTGATGGGCGGTGAGATGAAGGTGAGCAGCACGCCGGGCGAAGGCTCGCTGTTCTGCGTGCGGCTCTTCCTGCCGCGGGTGCACGACGCGGCGGCGGGCGCCGGCCGGCCGGTCCCGGTGGCGCGCGCGCGGCGCGGCTACGAGGGACCGCGCCGCCGGCTGCTGGTGGTCGACAACGAAGAGGCCGACCGCGACCTGCTCGACCATGTGCTCGCGCCGCTCGGCTTCGAGCTGCGCACCGCCGCGAGCGGCCACGATGCGCTCGACCTCGTGGCCGCGGGCTACCGGCCCGATGCGATGTTCGTCGACCTCGCGATGCCCGGCATCGACGGCTGGGAGACGATCCGCCGCGCGCGCAGGCTCGGCCTGGCCGATGCGGCCGTGGCCATCGTCTCGGCCAATGCCTTCGACAAGGGGCTGGACAACGACGTGGGCATCGTGCCGGAAGATTTCTTCGTGAAGCCCGTGCGCCACACCGAGTTGCTCGACTGGCTCGAGCGCCGGCTCGGCCTCAAGTGGACCGACACCGCCGCCGCGCTGCCGCCGGTCGCCGCGCCGAAGACGATGCAGGCGCCGTCGCGAGACCGCCTGCGTGCCCTCGACGAAGCGGTGAGCCTGGGTTACTTTCGCGGCATCATGAACCAGCTCGACGACATCGACACCGAACAGCCCGAGTGCATGGCCTGGACCGAAGCGCAGCGCGTGCTGGCGCGCCAGTTCCAGTTCGAAGCCATGAGCCGGGCGCTGGCCGAAGCGGTGGGTGCGCCATGACCTCGACACCTCCCCCGGTGGAAACCTCGCCCCTCGCCAGAACGCTGCGCGACCAGGGCGTCAACAGCGACCTCGTGCTGATCGTCGACGACGTGCCCGACAATCTCGCGGTGCTGCACGACGCGCTCGACGAATCGGGCTACACCGTGCTGATCGCCACCAACGGCGAGCAGGCGCTGCAGCGCGCCGCGCAGGCGCGGCCCGACATCGTGCTGCTCGACGCGATGATGCCGGGCATCGACGGCTTCGAGGTGGCGCGCCGGCTCAAGGCCGATGCCGCGACGGCGCACATTCCCATCGTGTTCATGACGGGGCTGACCGAGACCGAGCACCTCGTGGCCGCGCTCGAAGCCGGCGGCGTGGACTACGTCACCAAGCCCATCAAGCCGAAGGAGGTGCTGGCGCGCATGAACGTGCACCTGCAGGGCGCGCGCCGTGCCAGGCAGGACGCGCGGCAGGCCGGCCAGGCACGCAATGCGCTCGATGCCTTCGGCTACGCGAGCATCACCGTGCGGCTGCCCGAGGGCCGGCTGATCTGGCAGACGGCGCTGGCGCGCGACCTGCTGCTGCGCTATTGCGAAACGCGCGCGCCCGAGACGCCGCCCGCCGTGCTCGAATGGCTGCTGCGCCACGCGCCCGATGCGCGGCAGCGCGGCATCGAGCCGCCCGCGCTGTCGATCGTCCAGGGCGCGAGCAGCCGCAGCAGTGCCCCCACGCTTGCGACTGCGTCTGCTGCGCTGCCCCCCGGGGGGGCGCAGGTGGCCTTGGGGCGGCCCGGCGGCCATCTGGTCCTGCGCCTGCACCAGCAGACCGGCCACGACGACGACGGCGACGAGTGGATGATCGTCATGCGCGAGGTGTCCGACACCGCGGTGATCGAGGCGATGAGCCTGAGCCTCAAGCTCACGGCGCGCGAGGCCGAGGTGCTGTACTGGGTGGTCAAGGGCAAGACCAACAAGGACATCGGCGAGATCCTGGGCAGCAGCCCGGCCACGGCCAAGAAGCACCT
>Ga0075370_10001059_pt1 | contig 11452 bp, 11 predicted proteins | sample EndMethybrTD3035_FD_71398 | JGI IMG/M metagenome (GOLD analysis project Ga0075370, IMG submission 71398) | Populus endosphere microbial communities from Tennessee, USA - Endosphere MetaG P. TD hybrid TD303-5 | ecosystem: Host-associated > Plants > Roots > Endosphere | place: USA: Tennessee... | reverse complement strand
TACGTACGGCGCCAGAACATCGCCCTCGAGCTCGGCTGCGAGGTCAAGGAGATCGACCGAGGCGCGGGTGGCTGGCGCCTCAATACTTCGACCGGCGAAATCCGGACGCGGGCAATCGTCCTGGCGACCGGCAACTATCGAACACCGATCGTCCCCCAGTGGCCGGGCCTGAACCACTTCACCGGGAATCTCGTGCATTCCGGGGACTTCACGAACGCCTGGCCGTTTCGCGGACGCGACGTCCTCGTCGTCGGCGCGGGAAACTCTGCCGCCGACATCGCCGTCCAACTCGCCAACGCCGGCGCCAACCGAATCTGGCTCGCGGTCCGCACACCTCCGCACCTCGTGCGCCGCGCCATCGCCGGGTTTCCTTCCGACATCTTCCTCGAGATGTTCGCGTGGGTACCGGCGGTCGCCGTGGACCCGGTCATCAGGCTCTCCGAGTGGATGATGTGGGGTGACCTGTCGGCTTACGGGTTTGACCGGCCACCGCTAGGTCTGAAGACGACAGTCGAACAGACAGGCCGCATTCCGACTCTGGCCGACGAACTCGTCGACGTGATTAGAGACGGCCGCGTAGAGGTTGTCCCGGCTGTGGAGGCGATCGAACCGGACCGAGTGATCCTCGCCGACGGGACCTACATACCGCCGGAGGTGATCGTTGCCGCGACCGGCTTCAGCGCGGATCTCGACGGGCTGATCGGCCACCTCGGCGTTCTGGATGACCGCGGCAAGCCCCGCGGCGGATTCGCCTCGGACCTCGGTCACGGAATGTTTGCGATCGGTTACGGCATTCCGCCCAACGGACCGCTGCGCGCAATCCGCCGTGCCGCAACACCTCTCGCAGGTGATATTGCCACCTATCTGGCAGGAAGACCACAGCGGTTACACATAGCCGGCACCTGAAATACGCTTCATGACAACCTGTTTCGGAACGAAAGTGTGACATCGGCCACGCTCCGTGAACGGCCACTCCCCATGAATCGTGTCACCTAGTAGCCGAACTCAAGGGGACCTGATGGCCTTGTTATCCGTCGACAAGTACTACTTCCGCGGCGCGGAAGGCTACGAGGACGCCCGCCGGGCGACGGTGTGGAATGGACTGCTCCCGGACCGCTTCCCGGATGTGATCGTGCAGGCGCACAACGCCGACGACGTGGTGTCCGCGATCGGGTACGCGCAAGCCAACGGCCATAAGATCGGCATCCGATCGGGAGGACACAGCTGGGCGGCCAATCACCTGCGCGACGGCGGCCTGCTCCTCGACGTCAGCCGCCTCGACCACTGCACCGTCGACTCCGAACACATGACCGCCGATGTCGGTCCGGGCACGATCGCCAACGTCTTTGCGGCCGAACTGGACTCACAGGGTTTGTTCTTTCCCACGGGTCACTGCGAAGGCATCCGTCTCGGCGGATACCTGCTGCAGGGTGGGTACGGCTGGAACAGTGGGGTTCTTGGCCCGGCCTGTGAAAACGTACTCGGACTAGAGGTCGTCACCGCCGAGGGCGAGCAGATCTACTGCGATCCGGAGAATCACGCCGACCTGTACTGGGCGGCCCGCGGCGCGGGTCCGGGCTTCTTCGGTGTCGTCGTTTCGTTCAAGCTGCGCATTCACCGGCGCCCTGCTGTGCTGGGCACCTGCCTGTACATGTATCCGATCGAGCTCGCCGACGAGGTGTTCACCTGGGGGCGCAACATCGCTCCCGCGATCGATGACCGTGTCGAATTGCAAATCCTCACCACGACCGCTGTTCCGGCGGCGGGGATCGACCGCCCCGTCATCACCATCGCCTCACCGGTCTTCGCCGAATCGGAAGAGGAGGCGGTCAACGCCCTCGCGGTACTCGGCACTTGCCCGGTCGTCGATCGGGCCATGGTCAACCTGCCCTATGCGCCGACCAATCTCGCGAGTTGGTACACGGCGGTGATGACGAATTATCCCAAGGGACACCGGTATATCGCCGACAACATGTGGACGTCGGCCCCGGCCGAAGAACTCCTGCCTGGCATCCGCAAGATCATCGAGACGATGCCACCGCATCCGTCGCACTTCATCCTCACCGGCTGGAACGCTCGTCCGGACCGCCCGGACATGGCGTTCAGCGTGGAGGACGACATCTACATGGCGCTGTACACCGTGTGGGACGATCCCGCCGACGACGAACGGTACCGCGACTGGGCGGCATCCAACATGGCGGCGATGTCGCACCTGGCGACCGGCAGCGCGCTCGCCGACGAGAACCTCGGCAGGCGGCCCGCGAAGTTCATCACCGACTCGAACATGGCACGCCTCGACAAAGTCCGCTCCGTTTACGATCCCGACGGCCGCTTCCATAGCTGGATGGGCCGCAGATGAACCCACTGCGGATCCTCGTCGTCGGCGCCGGCGTCGGTGGTGTTTCTGCCGCGCGGGGATTGCTGCGTGACGGACATGACGTCACCGTCTTCGAGCGGCGACCCGACACCCGGGCCGGAGGCGGTGCGGTGACCGTATGGTCAAACGGTTCAACGGTTTTGGATCAGCTGGGTGTAGGCATGGACGGCGCCGGTCAGCTGCTGTCGACGGTCCGGATCGTGACGTCGAACGGTCGCCCGCTGGTGAACATCGACGTCCACGCGGTGGTGGACAGGTTGGGTGGCGCCGTTCGGATGGTCCCGCGACGCGTTCTGCTCGACCGGCTGCTGGAAGGCTTTCCTGCGGAACGTATTCGATGCAGTTCACGGGTTTCCGCCGTGGTCGAGACGCGGCGCGGGGTGCGGGTCACGTTCGACGACGGCAGCTGCGCGGATGGAGATCTGCTGATCGGTGCCGACGGTCTGCACTCGACGGTCCGGCGGATCGTCGGTGCGAAACCGGCGAAGCCGACCGGGTGGTGCAGCTGGCAGGGACTGGTCACCGTTGGTCACCTCCCCGACAAGGACGTCGCGGTGCAGATCATCGGCGAGCACGGCAATCTCGGCTTGTGGCCGGCCGGCGGTGCCGATCTGCAGTGGTGGTTCGACCTGCGGCACCCGCCTGACTTCACCAGACCTGAACGTCCGATCGACATGCTCCGCGCGAACTTCGGGGGCTGGTCCGGATTGGTCGATCAGGTACTGGCGACGTTGGCCGACGACGATCTCGCGGCCTCGCCGTTCCCGCACTTTCGGCATCCGATTCCCGGCTCGCCGCGGCTGGGTGCGGTGACCTTGCTCGGGGACGCCGCGCACTCGATGCCGCCCATCCTCGCTCAGGGCACCAATCAGGCGCTGCTCGACACAATGGTGCTGCGCAAGGCGCTTTCGGACTTCTCGACCGGCCCCAAGGGTGAACTCGCGAGTGCGTTGCGGTGGTACGAGAAGACCAGGCGGCGGAGGCTCAAGGCGGTGTCGTGGGTGACGTCGCGGCAGATGTCGCAGAGCGAGTCGGTCTTGAAACCGGCCGCCATGATCTCGGACTCCTTGGGTACGTGGGCGATGACGACGTTTCTGCGGTCTATCAGCCACCGGCGGATCGCTGCGCAAGTCAACCGGGAGATGTCCGGTCGGTTGGTCCGCTCATGACCAGGGTGCCGCCCGTCCAGCTGGCCCGTGCCGTCGAGCGGATTCGCCACTATCTGTATCGGCTCCATCAACGGCTGACACCCGCACCGGCGTCGATGATCGAAATGATCCTGGCGGGCTGGACGTCGCAGGCGATCACCGTGGCCGCCCAACTCGGCGTCGCCGATGCTCTCGCGCACGGACCGTTGACGATCGAAGAGCTGGCGAACTTCGTGGACGCGGACGCGGATGCGTTGGGCCGACTGTTGCGGGCGTTGATCAGCAGGGGCATCTTCCGTCAACGCCGCGACGGCAGGTACGAACTCAACACGTTGGCCGACACCCTGCGCATCGATGCCGTTGGCTCGATGGCTTCGGCCGCAAGATTTTACGGCTCAGGCGAGCAGCGGGAACGCTGGACCCTGTTGGTCGATTCGGTGCGTACCGGGACGTCGGTCGTCCCGGGCTTGCGCGGCAAGTCGAGCTTCGAGTACTTCGTCGACAAGCCCGAGCTCGCCGCACTCTTCAACGAAACCATGACGAGTGTCTCGGCGATGACCGATGCCACCGTCGTGGCCGGCTACGACTTCCGCCTGTACCCGACGATCGTCGACATCGGAGGCGGGCAGGGCCTGTTACTGGCCAGCATCCTTACCGCCGCCCCGGCGTCCCGCGGCGTTCTGTACGACCTGCCGCATGTCATCGCGGACGCCCCAAATCTGTTGCGGCACAGTGGTGTCGCCAACCGGGTCCGTATCGCCGAGGGATCGTTTTTCGACATCGTCCCCGGCGGCGGCGACGCCTACGTCCTGAAGAACATCATTCACGACTGGCCCGACGACATCGCGTTGCAGATCCTGCAGAACGTGCGCACGGCCGGCGGCTCCCGGTCGACGGTGCTGCTCATCGAATTCGTCATCCCGACACACCACCGCGACTTCCCTGGAAAATGGGTGGATCTGGAGATGCTGCTCAACCTGGGCGCGCGCGAACGCACGGCCGCGGAGTATCGCGACCTGCTCGCCAGAGCTGGTTTTCGGATGACGCGGGTGGTGCCGACCGCCTCGCCGCTCAGTGTGGTGGAGGCCAGAGCTGACGGCTAGTGCTTCTTCTTACCGAAGGGCAGCACGTGCACGATCGCGACCACGACCGCGCCGACCACCAATCCGATGACCGCCGATGCCGCTGTGTTGACCAACCACGCCAGCACGCCGCCGATACCCTCGGCGACCGCTCGGTGTACCAGGTCTTCGAGGTGGTGCACCCAGCCGTAGAGCGTGTGCCAGCCCAACGTGTCCGTGCCGAGGAGCAGGATGTGACCGCCGACCCAGAGCATCGCGACGGTGCCGATGGTCGACAGCGCCGACAGCAGCTTGGGCATCGCGGCGACCAGTCCGCGGCCGATCTTCTGCGCGAATGTCGACGAGCGCTGCGCAAGGTTTAGGCCGATGTCGTCCATTTTCACGATCAACGCGACCACCCCGTACACGGCGGCGGTGATCACGAGCGCCACCACGACGAGGATCACGAATCGCGACCAGAACCTCTCGCTGGCCACCTCGTTGAGCGCGATCACCATGATCTCGGCGGACAGGATGAAGTCCGTCCGGATCGCGCCCGCCGTCATCTGTTTCTCGGCGTCCTCGCCGGTGGTCGCCGTCGGCGCGGCGTGGGCCTCATGGCCGGTGAACCACCCCAGCACCTTCTCGGCGCCTTCGTAGCAGAGGTACGTGGCACCGATCATCAAGATCGGAGTGACGATCCACGGCGCGAACTGACTGAGTAGCAAGGCCGCCGGGAGGATGAACAGCAGTTTGTTGCGCAGCGAGCCGATCGCGATCCGCTTGATCATCGGCAGTTCGCGGTCGGCGGTGATGCCGTGCACGTACTGCGGTGTCACCGCGGTGTCGTCGATGACGACGCCTGCAGCCTTGGCCGTGGCGCGTCCGGCCGCGGCACCGATGTCGTCGACCGAGGCCGCCGCGAGCCGCGCAAGGGCGGCAACGTCGTCGAGAAGCCCGAACAGGCCCGCGCTCATCGCGTGTCCCTCATGATGTGGAGGCTACCGTGAGCCAATGGCCGGTGCTGATGGCGCGTTTCGCGTAACGAGGATTCTGGCGGGTGCCATCGAAGCGTTCGCCGGACAGGTCTACTTCGCCCCCGAGGCGCATGCCGCGTATCAAGAGCTTGGCTTTTCCGGCAGTCCCGGACTTGCCGGTGGGGTGGCAATGCCCGATATGCGCGCGTACTTCTGCAGCCGCGGCGCGATCCTCGGTCAGGTGCCAGGCGAGGTGGTGGCGTCGGCGTTCGCGGTGTTCAACCCGGCGATCGTGGTGCCTTCCGTCGAGCACGGTTGGTCGTTGACGACCGCGGCAGCGATCATCGCGGCCAGGGACGAGGCGGCCGTCGGCCAGCTGCGACGGATTCTCGGGCCTGACCCCGACGGCGCCGCGGAGCTCGCCCAACTCCTGGGACCGGTGAGCGCGTCGCTTCCGGTTGCAGGGCGTCCGCTTTACGCGGGTTTGATGGGCGCCGAGGTGTCCGACGACCCACTCAGCGCGGCGTGGCGGTTCGCCGACCGCCTTCGAGAGTTCCGGGGTGACGCGCACACGGCGGCCTGGACGTCGGCGGGGTACAGCGCCATCGAGATCGGACTGACGACCGAGCTGTACTGGGGGTTGCGGCCCAAGACGTACGTCAGGACCCGAGGCTGGTCGGACGACCAACTCGATGAAGCCATCGCCGACCTGGAGAGGCGCGGTCTGGTGGACGGCGGCGCGCTGACCGAGCGGGGCAGGCAGGAGCGTGAGGCGATCGAGACCCGCACCGATGAGCAGTGCGCGCCGATCCTTCGCACCCTCGGTGACGGCTTCGAGAACGCGGTCGCGTTGTTGCGTCGATACTCCGACGCCGTGCGCGCGGCGCACGGTTATCCCGCCGCGGGTCCGCATGACCTTGCGGCGTTACATACCAAGGAGTGACTCGATCTCACCGCGGGCAAAGTAGATCAGGAAACCCGCGGCGACGACCCACAGCAGCGGGCTGATCTCGCGCGCCTTACCGGCGGCCGTGCGCGTCACCACCCACACGATGAAGCCGACGCCGATGCCGTTGGCGATCGAGTACGAGAACGGCATCGTCGCCACGGTCAGTACGACGGGCAGCGCGACGGAGAACTCGGAGATGTCGATGTGCCGAAGATGGGCCACCATCATCACGCCGACGACCACGAGAGCCGCCGCGGCCACCTCGGTCGGCACGATCGACGCCAGCGGTGAGATGAACATGGCAGCCAAAAAGAGCACGCCCGTAACAAGATTCGCGAAACCGGTGCGCGCACCCTCCTCGATGCCCGCGCCGGATTCGACGAAGACGGTGTTGGACGACGCCGACGTCGCTCCGCCGACGACCGCGCCCGCACCCTCGACGATCAGCGCCGACCGCACTCGCGGAAACGTTCCTTGATCGTCGGCGAGCCCGGATTCGCGTGCCAGGCCGGTGAAGCTGCCCATCGCGTCGAAGAAGTTGGCGAACACGAGTGTGAAGACGAACATGACGACCGCGATCGCGCCGATGCGGCCGAGGCTGCCGAACAGGCTGAAGTCGCCGACCAGTGACAGGTCCGGCAGCGCGAACGGCGATCCCGACAACGCGGGCACGGACAGGCTCCACCCGCCGGGGCGTTCGGTCGCCGGGCCGAGGTGCCAGATCGCCTCGATGATGATGGCGACGACGGTGCCCGCGATGAGGCCGATGAGAATGGCGCCGCGGACCCGCCGCACGATCAGGACGCCCGTCAGCAGCAGCGTGAACACGAATACGACGGTGGGGACCGTGCTGATGTCGCCGATACCGCCGATACCGAGGCCCACCGGGGGCGACGGCAGTTTCGTCGAGCCGACAAAACCGGCGTCGATGAGCCCGATGAACAGGATGAACAGTCCGATACCCGCGGTGATCGCGATCTTCAGCTGCATGGGGACGGCATCGAAGACCAGTTTGCGCAGGCCGGTCGCGGCCAAAACGACGATGATGAGCCCGTTGATGACCACCAGCCCCATCGCCTCGGGCCATGTCAGCGAGCCGACGAGCGTCGTCGCGACGAACGAGTTGAGGCCGAGCCCCGCGGCGAACGCGAACGGTAGCCGCGAGATGACGCCGAACAGGATGGTCATGACACCGGCGGCCAGCGACGTGACGGCCGAGACCTGATCGAACTCCAGCTGATTGCCCGTCACATCGTCGATGCCGGACAAGATGATCGGGTTCAGCACGATGATGTAGGCCATCGCGATGAACGTGACCACGCCGCCGCGAATCTCGTTGGTGAGCGTGGATCCTCGCGCCGAGATCTCGAAGAAGCGATCGAGGCGGTTCATCTCCTCGACCCTAAGGGGTATGGCCGACGCGCGTCATGTCCTGCAGCGCGCGCAGGAACACTCGACGCTCGTCGGCCGAGAGCACCGAGAGCCAGCGTTCCTCACCGCGCTGGATGCCTTCCTGCACCGCGTCTTTCACCGTGCGGCCCGAATCGGTGATGGCCAGCAGCCGCACTCGGCGATCGTCGGGATCGGCGTGCCGTTCGATGTATCCCTTGGCCTGCAGCTCGTCGAGCGTTCCGATGATGCGCGTCTTGTCGGCGCCGATGGACTCGGCGAGCGCAGCCTGGGTGCGCACCGGGGATTCGTCGAGAGCGAGCAGCACGGCGTAGCCCCACATCGACACATCGTGTTCCTCCAACACCGGAAGCTCCGCGGCGATCAGCTCGCGGAGCAGCGGTGCCAGTGTTGCCGCGAGGTCCGGACGCCTCGCTTTGGACGGCATGGACGAATATTACGAAACTTGCGCGGTCGGCATGATCGTGAGCTGCTGGAAGTTCACTCGCGCCGGCTGGCCGGCCAGGAAGTTGATGGCCTCGGCCACGTCCTCGGACTCGAGCACGTCGATGCGACCCTTGGTCTCAGAGATCCATTCCGTCGCTCCGGCGTCGGTCACGTGGTCCGCCAGCTCCGTCGCGACGATGCCAGGCTCGATCGCGGACACCCGGATTCCCTTCGGACCGAGTTCCGCACGCAACGTCCTCGACATGTGCGTCACGTAAGCCTTCGTTCCCGAATAGACCGCGAAGTTCGGGAAGATGTTCTGCGCGCCGATCGACGAGGTGTTGATCAGATCGGCGACGCCCTTCTCGGCGGCTGACGCGATGAGTTGCGGGACGAATGCGCCGATCACGTACATCAGACCGCTGATGTTGAGGTCGATCTGCTGCTGCCACTGATCGAAGCGCTGTTCCTCGACGGGGGCGGGCAGCATGACGCCGGCGTTGTTGAACAGCAGGTCGACGGTGCCCAGCTCGCGGGCCACCCGGTCGGCGGCGGCACGTACCGCGTCGGCGTCGGACACATCGATGGCGATGGCGAGCGCGGTGCCGCCGGCCTGCTCGATCTCGTCGACGAGCTTTTCCAGACGCTCGGCGCGCCGGGCGAGGACGGCGACTTTGGCGCCCGAGGCAGCCAGCCGCTTGGCGGTGGCTTCGCCGATACCGCTCGACGCGCCGGTCACGACGGCGACACGGCCGTTGAGAGTGGTGTTGCTGTGTGTGTGAGTTGAGTTGGTCATGCCCGAATCAACATCGCGACACGGCGATGCTTACCGCGTCAGCGCGTCCTGCTCTACCTAGGTCTGGCAGACCTACGTTTGTTCCAGCGCGCACGCGCCGCGGACCGCAGACTGGTGGGTATGGAGCACAACGCGGAGTTGAGGGACTTCCTGCGCACCCGCCGCGCGCGCCTGAGCATCGACGATGTCGACATCGGTGGCACAGGCCGGCCGCGACGGGTGCCAGGGTTGCGTCGCGAAGAGGTCGCCCAGCTCGCGGGTGTGAGCGTGGACTACTACAGCCGCCTAGAACAGGGCCGCCACCTGAATGTGTCCGATGAGGTGCTCGACGCGGTGGCCCGTGCGTTGCGCCTCGACGACACCGAGCGTGCGTACCTCTTCCGGATCGCCAAGACCAATGCGCGCCGCCCGCGCCGGCGTACCCCGGCGCCCGTGCAGCGGGTGCGCCCAGGTGTATGGCGCATCCTCGAGACGCTGGACGACGTGACACCCGCGTTCGTCTTCGGTCGCCGGATGGATGTGCTTGCCGCGAACAAACTGGCCCGCGCGCTGCTCACTGACTTCGGTGGGCTCCCACCGCGTGAACGAAACCTGTTGCGCTACACGTTTTTAGACGAGACCACCCGCGAGTTGTTCGTCGACTGGGAAGGTGTCGCGAAGGACAATGTCGGGACGCTGCGTCTCGACGCCGGGCGTTATCCCGACGATCCGGTGCTGATGGAGTTGGTCGGCGAGCTGTCGGTGAAGAGCCCGGAGTTTCGCCGCTGGTGGGCCGACCACAATGTGCGCGAACGCACGCACGGAACGAAGCACTACCACCATCCGCTGGTCGGTGAGTTGACGTTGCAGTACGAGTCCGTCGCCCTGCTCGGTGATCCCGACCAGACACTGTGCCTCTACACCGCGGAGGCGGGATCTCCGTCGGAGACCGCTTTGCAACTGCTGGCCAATTGGACGGGCGAGCGCTCAGCGGGGGTCGACGAGATCGCGCAGGCGCTGCGCGGGGTAGACGGCCGCTCCGAGGGCACCGACCCGTTCTGACAGCGCGCGATCCGAGGTGGCCACGCGGATGTCCTGCGGACTCTCGGCGGCCCGCACCATCGCGACGATCTGATCGTCGGCCGAGTTGGCCGCGGCCCTCGGCGCATGCGCGATGGTGATGACCGACGATTCGAGCGGCGGTGACAACGGATGCTCGAACACCACGGTCACGTCCTCACCTTCCGAGGACGACCACTGTTCGAGGCGCTCTACCAACGTGGACATCGCCAATCGGCGATTTCGCCACCAACCGTCGGGACGGGACCCGACGACATTCATGCCGTCGACGATCCAGCGCAATATGTCTAGTGAGCGGCTGGCAGTGCGCGCCTGGGGGTCAGGTGCCGACGGCCAAGCAGGAACGCAAGCCAGCGAATATCGAGTAGCACTTTCCGACTCCTTCCTCTTACGCGGATTTCTTGGTCAACAGCGGCAGCAGGCGACGACGTTCGTCGATGCTGTCGGCGAAATGATGGAGCGCGTCGGGAATCGACTCGGCGACCGGGAAGCTGAGCCCGGCAGCTTGCAACGCGCGCATGACAGGGGCGCTGGGGACGAGGGACCACTCCACACCGCTGTGGAAGCAACTCTCGTCGACCGCGGACAACAGCGAAAGTGCGTGTCCTGAAAAGGAACTCACACTGCTGAGGTCGAGCACGAATGGTTTCTCCGCGATGACGAACCGAAGCGCCAGTGCGGTGACCCGCTCGATGTTGGTGTCATCGATCACGCCTTGAACCGTCACCACGGTGGCCAACTGGCGGCACACCGCATGGACCTGCGCGCCAGCACAATCGAAAGCCGGATTGCCGTACATGGTGCCTCCCCTCGATCTCTTGACTCTCAAGGTATCCAGGCAAAGTAAGGCAACCGGGTGCTATCGCTAAGCCTTTGGTAAGAACGTGTTTTGGTGCAGGGAGCTGCTGAATAGCAAACGCTGTCAGTCTCGGCGCGTCCATTGGGGTCCCGTGTAGTTCTCCCACGGGTTGTAGTCGGCGAGCAGTGGTTCCTGCGGCGGACGCTGATCCTCGGGCACGTGTTGCAGGTTGATCCGGATGCGGTACCAGATCGAACTGGGTCCTCGCATGCCGTCTACCAGAACGTCTGGTGCTTCGAGCCTTTCAGCTACCGACGGGTAACGTCCGCGCCAGGTATCCAGCGCCGCCATCGCTTCGTCTTTGGTTTTGGTGCGAGCGATCTCGATGAGTGGCATCACCGATTCACGGCGACCCGTTCCTTTACGTGCGCCGCGCGGCGCCTTCTCGGG
>Ga0075370_10001057_pt1 | contig 11469 bp, 10 predicted proteins | sample EndMethybrTD3035_FD_71398 | JGI IMG/M metagenome (GOLD analysis project Ga0075370, IMG submission 71398) | Populus endosphere microbial communities from Tennessee, USA - Endosphere MetaG P. TD hybrid TD303-5 | ecosystem: Host-associated > Plants > Roots > Endosphere | place: USA: Tennessee... | reverse complement strand
CTTCCCGCCACTCAGCGCGATACGCCGATCGAGTTTTACCGCCAGCCGGCTGGAATGGGTCACCAGGAGGAGTGTGATCTGCGCGGACTTTGTCAGTCTCAACATAATATCGATGACGATATCAGCCGTCGCCTCGTCGAGATTACCTGTCGGCTCATCGGCAAGAATGAGGGGCGGTCTTGCCGCAAGCGTACGTCCGATCGCCACCCTTTGCTGCTGACCGCCGGAGAGCTGTTCGGGATAGCGTGCAAGCAGCTCTCCGATCCCCAGCGCCTCGACCAGGCTTTTTTCCCAGACCGGGTCGAAACGGCCCGCCAGCCGGGCGTGAAACGAGATATTGGATCCGACATCGAGGCTCGGAATGAGATTGAACTGCTGGAAGATTAAGCCCACCTCCCGGCGTCGGAAGCTCGCTCGACCGGCCTCGTCGAGATCGGTTATTTTCCGACCCCTCACCGTGATGATGCCACTGTCGGGCAAATCAAGGCCGCCGGCCAGATGCAAAAGCGTACTCTTTCCGCTGCCGGATTCCCCCGTCAGGGCAAGACTTTCGCCGGCTTCAAGTGAAAGGTCGACGCCGTTCAGGACCGGGATAATGCCTTCGGCTGTCTGGTAGGATTTCTTGATGCCGGAAAGTGAAAGGACCATGGCTCTTCGATCTCTGCTTCGTCCTATATGGACCGATATGCTGGCGGATCTCAACCGGTTTAGATACTGATATTCCGCGCGCTGCCTTAGCGATCGCACCGTTTCTGGCGGTAAAGTCGCCCTCCTCCTCCCGTTCCGAGTTTGAGATGGCACCCGACACAGAAACGCTCGCCGTAATCTTCCGCCAATCCTGGCGGCTCTCGGGGGCCGGATTGACCGACGAACGACATGATCAACCTGAAGGTTTATGTCGCGGCACCTTAGATCGTTTCTAAGCCGGGGACCATCCGGACAGCGGACTGCAAAATGACGGGTTCATCGTGCGAATATCTCTTCTGCATAAAAGAGAGACGCGACGTCTGAACCCGCTCTTGCTCTGCTGTGGTCTTGCGAACGCGGTGACGCGGTCGGCGCCCAAAGACAGCCGCCTGCACACCCGCTCGCAGCGTCAAGGAAGGTGCCTTGGCGCCCTCGGTTTTTTCAGCGTATCCATGAGTTCCAGCGCTGCACCAGCATGCCCATGTTCGCGTTGATCCATTGTGCATCAGGGACGATGATCCGGTTTTCAACATCAGCCGCAGATGGCAGGGTGGCGCGAGCTTCCGATGACATCTGCGAAATCGCTTTCTGACTTGGAGGTGTGCAGGAAAGCGTTTCGCAGGCTTTGGCCTGCACCGCAGGATTGCGTAGCCAGAACTCAATGAGCTTCAGCGCATTTTCCCGATTCGGTGCGCCACGCACGAGCGCTATGCGATCGCCCACAAGAAATGCGCCATCATAACTCCAGCCAATCTTGTAACCTTCTTCCTTCAAGGCCTTCGCGCGCGTCAACCAGATCTGTCCAACGCGATACTCGTCATTGCGAAACGCCTGAACGCTTTGATCTCCCGTCCTCCACCAAACCTGTACACTGTCCCTGACTTCGTCAAGCTTGCGAAATGCTCGATCTACATCAAGTGGGAAAAGTTTGTCTCTCGGCACTCCGTCCGCGAGCAATGCTGCGGCCAACACTCGCCATGGATCGTCAAAGTTAGGAAAACTTCGTGCACCCGGAAACTTCGCTAGATCCCACATGTCAGCCCAGGTTTGAGGGTTGCTGCCGTTCTCATTCAGTTTGTAAGCCAAAAGGGTGGAGGTTGACTGTAATTTCGCCCCGCCGCGCGTGCAAGAGTCGGCCAGCAGGTCCGTGCTGTTAATGAACTGTTTGCAAAAGTCTGAGAGGTCTTCCGTTATGGCGAAGTGTGCGTCGGATCCAGCTTGGATTTCGCCATCCAGATAAAGGTCCCAGGTGACGTTGCCTGTTTGAACCATAGCAGTGACCTTTGCCCGCTTCTCCGCATCTGTTCCAGAAACAGTGACGACGTTTATTCCTGTCGCTTTAGTGAAGGGCTCGAACCACGCATCACGCAGGGCCTTTTCGTAGGTACCTCCCGTGGTAGCAATGACCACACGTTGCTCGGCACTCGCCTTTTGAAACCCAAGAGCGAACATGAGAGCAAAGGCGACGAGCATGTAATACGCGGACTGCAGGCAAGCCTTCGGCGTCTGATCCGATCTGATCATTTCAAATCCTCTTCAGTTAATGTGGAGTTAGTGTTTGCTTCGAGTAGTCAGAAGTTGCGCCGCCGTCATAAGCACGAGTGAGATCGCGACAAGCACGGTTGATGCGGCGGCGATCACTGGCGTGAGGTTGAAATCGATATCTTCAAACATCTTGCGTCCAATCGACTTCCCGCCAATGTCAGAGATAAAGAACGAAACCGTCGCGTCATCGAACGACGCAAGAAATGCAAAGACCGAAGCCGCGGCGACGCTCGGGCCTATATTGGGCAGCATCACGAGGAAAAAGCTCTGGATTCGATTTGCGCCGCAGTTGAGGGCCGCGAGTTCGAGCGAAGGGTCGAACTTCTGCACCGCAGCACCCACCACGATCATGACATAGGGGACGGCTAAAACTGTGTGCGCGAGAACAAAGCCTGCAAAAGTCCCAGTTATCCTCCACGGTGAAAACACGAGGTAAAGCGATACACCCAGTACCACGTGCGGGACGATCATTGGCCCAAGCGCGAGGCTTTGCAGAAGCCCCTTAAGAGGCAATCTGCTCTTTGCGAGCGCAAGCGCTGCTGTCGTGCCGATGGTTGTTGCCACAATAGCTGTCGCGAATGCGACCTGCAGGCTGAACAATGTCGCCGCCATCCAATCAGGATCCGCGAAGTACGCCCTGTACCATTTTAAAGTGAGGCCTTGCGGTGGAAACGCAAGATAGCTGCCGTCATTCAGGCTCATGGGGATGACGAGAAATGTCGGCAGGACCAAGAATACCGTTATCAGGAAGACAAAGAAGCCTGCGATGTAGATGCGGACGATATTGCGATACCGTCCGACGGCATTGCGCAGTGGCCGCGCCAAAGAAGGCCGGACCGGAAATGTTGAACTATCAGATGCCACTGTTCAGCCCCTTGCTTAGCGAAAGTGTTCTTCGAAATATGATTATGACGGCAAGCGTGACGACCAACAGTGAGGTTGAGAGCGCAGCCGCAAATGGCCAATCGAGCAGGACAGTCGTTTGTTGACCGATGAGCGTTGCCATCATGAGCGATCCTGCTCCCCCTACCAACGCCGGGGTGACATAGAAACCGAGTGCAAGAACGAAACTGATAACGCAGCCCGCAAATATCCCAGGAAGGCTCAGAGGAACAATGATTGCGCGAAAGGCATGCAATCGAGTTGAGCCAAGATTCATTGCCGCCTGAACGTACTCCGGAGGGATAGCCCGCAGTGCCGCAAAGATAGGCATGATCATGAAGGGAAGAAGGACATGGGTCATTGCGACGATGACCGCACCCTGTGTGTAGATCATGCGTAGGGGCTCGTCGATGAGTTTGCTCGAGAGAAGTGCCTGATTGATGATGCCGGTTCTCTGAAGCAGCACGATCCAGGCATATGATCGGACCAGGACCGATGTCCAGAGCGGGATGAGCACACATCCCGTCAATATGAGGGCCCAAGGGTGTTTGAGCCGGACCATCGCGTAGGCTACAGGAAAGCCCAAGAGCAGGCAGCAGCACATAACCGCAAGTGCCACAGCCGTCGTGGAGAACAGGACCTTTAGATAAAGCGGTTCGCGAAAGATGCGAATGTATAGCTCGAGGCTCATGTCCGGCACACTGAGCGCGACGAGCCTTGCCAGAGGATAAACGAACCCTGTCAAAAGCATGAGTGCAGCTGGCAGAAGCAAAAGCAATGCGCCTGCATGGGAATATGTTTTTGCAGAGGGTGTAGAAAACATAACACTTTGCAAATTGGCGAGTGCTCTGGAAGCGGGTGAAGAAGCGCTCATGCCGCAGACCTCTCCTCTTTTGAAAAAAAGCTGACAGCGTGCGGGTCGGGTACGAGATCGACCGTATCACCGGCGCGGAAATTTACCTCACTTCCGGTCACGACCTGAACCTCCACCAGCGGTGATCCAGGCAGGTGTAGACGGACCATGAACGCATGGAATGATCCAACGAATGCAAGGCTCTCGATCTGAGCTGGAATTGCCCCGAGGCCTTGTGGACCTCGTTTTTTCAAGGCGATCCTCTCGGGACGCATGGCAAGAATCACCTCGTCACCAAGCCGGAGGGCCTTCCGGGCCGCATCGACAGAAGCGGTCAGGACAAATACGTCGTCGGCCAATCGGACGAGCATCCCGTCGTCTTCAAAGGAAACAACCTCTCCCTCGACGAAGCTCATTTTTCCGACAAAATCAGCAACAAAACGGGTTGCGGGCGCGTGGTAAAGACTGGAAGGAGCCCCTATCTGGACGATGTTTCCGCCCTGCATTATCGCAACGCGATCGGACATCGTCAGCGCTTCTTCCTGATCATGCGTTACATATAGGACGGTTGCTCCCACCTGCCTCTGGATGCGCTTGATTTCGAACTGCATGGCTTCACGCAGTTTCTTGTCAAGCGCGCCGAGGGGCTCGTCCATCAGCATAACGGGCGGCTCAAACGCAAGCGCCCGTGCGACCGCCACACGCTGCTGCTGACCACCCGACAGTTCAGAAGGAAACCTGTCAGCAAAACCGGCCAGGTGAACGAGGTCAAGCATGTCGTCTGCCCGCTGCTTCCATCCGGAGCGCCACCGCGATCTGAGCTTTAGCGGGAAAGCGATGTTCTGACGGACAGTGAGATGGGGGAAAAGCGCGTATTTCTGAAAGACCATCCCGATATTTCGCTTATTCGGTGCAAGGTCGGTCACGTCACGGTCGCCGATCACGATCCTGCCTGCCGTGGGACGCTCAAAACCGGCAATCATCGTCAGGACGCTGGTCTTGCCCGACCCGGATGGACCCAGCACTGACACGAATTCGCCTGGCTCCACGCAGACGTCAACACCAGCGACCGCAACGACGTTGCCATAGCTCTTCGCGAGCCCGTCAAGATTTAGAGTCTCACCTATCAATACCTTACCCCTCCTTTTTTAATGCCGCGACGAACGTGAAAACGAGTGCTCGGAGCAGCTTTCAAGATTATCTTGCCAAGCCAGCGACGCGGAACAGATTAGATGCTAATAGCGCCCATGATGTCACATAGCGTTCGCAAAAACTTTATATTCTATTTTTGTGACATCAAAAATGCAGTGAGTCAACGGAACAAGAGGGGAAAATGATCGACATTTTACGCGATGAGAGCGATACCGGCGTCCAGGGCCAGCGAATGGGAAGCATGGTCTATGACGTGCTACGGGAGAGAATGATCCGCGGCAGCTACCCTCCCGGGCACAAGTTTACTGTCCGGGGGATAGCCAGTGAACTCGATGTGAGCACGACGCCTGCGCGCGACGCGTTGAACCGCCTAACGACAGAATCGGTACTTGTTTTTTCCGGTCCCAAGACGCTCATCGTTCCGACGCTTTCAAAGGCGGAATTGCGCGATATCACCGTTACGAGGATCGCCCTGGAAGGAACCGCCGCGGAATACGGAGCAAGGAATCCCGACGAAGCGTCAATTAAAAAACTTATTGAAATACAAGAGGTTATAAACGATAGTCTAGAAGCAGGCCGGTATCACGATGCTCTTTGGCACAACAAGGAATTCCACTTTGCCATCTATAATCTGTCCGGAATGAGCGGCCTGCTCAGCATGATTGAAACCCTGTGGGCGCGCATTGGCCCTACGCTTCTCAACCTCTACCCCGAGTACGCGCAAAACCGCCAGGGCGTCCACAATCACATGGTCGCGATTGAGGCTCTTATTGACAAAGATCCGGCCGGCGTGCGGGCGGCTATAGAGAACGATATCAGGGAGGGCTACCGCAAACTGCGAAACGCCGTGTCAATGACAGACGAATAATAACCTGACCTTTAAATTGACGTCACATATTGACTCATCGAATTTTTGTTGCAACAAAATTGCAAATGACCGGCGCAGTGTGCCTGTCTTCCTCCAGGACAAGGGTTTATGATTCAATGCTGTCATCATCGAATACCCCGCTAACAGGTCCCACTGACCGGCAAACGTCTATCGCGTTCTTTGAACGCGCCTCCTCCGTTTTTCCAGGCGGTGTCACACGCGCGACAATTGAGCTGGATCCCCACCCCGTCTTTGTTGCCTTCGGGGAAGGCGCATATGTGACCGACGTCGACGGGCACCGTATGCTGGATCTAAACAATAACTTCACGACCCTGATCCACGGACATGCCCATCCCCCCATAACTGAAGCGATTGCCGGACTACTAAGAACAGGCAGTTGCTTTGCTAATCCGATGAACCATGAAATTGATCTTGCCGAATTGCTAATAGGCAGGATTCCGGCTGTTGAGCAGGTCCGCTTCGTCGCGAGTGGAACGGAAGCCGTCATGTTTGCCATCAAAGCCGCTAGAGCAACGACCGGCCGGGTCGCAATCGCTCGGGTGGAGGGTGCGTACCACGGCGCATATGACTGGGCGGAGGCGGGCCAGCACGCATCGTCGAATACGCCCTGCGCCGCCTATCCAGGCATGCCAACAAGCGTCATAGATGACGTAGTGCTCCTCCAATTTAACTGCCCCACGCAGTTGGAGCAGCAGATCGCGATGAATGCCGGGCGCCTTGCGGCTATTCTTATCGATCCGATGCCCAGCCGGGCAGGTCTCATAAAGCCGACACAGGAGTTCATCACAACAATCAACAAGGTGGCGAAGCAACATGGGATCATCATTATCGCGGATGAAGTACTGAACCTGCGCCAGGACTTCACTGGAGCGTCAGCGCGCTACGGTCTGGAGCCGGACCTCGTCACAATGGGGAAGATCATCGGCGGGGGCTTTCCAGTAGGGGCAGTCGGTGGACGTCGGGAGATCATGTCGGCCTTTGGCAAGCAAGGAAGTAAGGCACCAGTGACGCAAGGTGGAACCTTTTCTGCAAATCCCGTGTCTATGGTCGCTGGCCGTCTTGCGATGGAAGCCCTGACGGAGGATACCTTCCAACGTCTCGAACATATGGGTAAGCTGGTTCGCGACGGGTTGAGATCACGCATCGAACGACACGGCGCAAATCTGAGCGTGACGGGAGCGGCTTCGCTTTTTCGAATACACGCCAAGAAGGTAGCGCCGGTTTCTTACCAGGACAGCATTCCGACAGCTTCGGAAGACACCGTTCTGAAACTGCTGCGCAGGCACTTTGCAAACAATGGGATTTTGATGCCCTACGGCGCCGCTGCGTCGCTATCAACGCCCATGACGGACAGTGACATGGGTGACATTGTTTCCGTCTTTGACGATTTCCTCGTGAATCTCGATCGACATGCCTGGGAGGCCGCATAATGGATACCGCAGTTTATGAAACAACCGTCGCTGAGCGTATTGCCCACGCGTTGAGGCGCCATGATGTGGAGGTGATCTTTGGACAAAGCCTTCCGTCGGCGGTCATTTTGGCGGCCGAAAAGATCGGTATAACGCAGATTGCCTATCGGCAGGAAAACATGGGGGGCGCCATGGCCGATGGCTACGCCAGGCGTTCTGGCAAAATCGGCGTCGTGGCAGCCCAGAACGGGCCTGCGGCCGCGCTGCTGGTTGCTCCGCTGGCGGAAGCACTCAAGGCGAGCGTCCCGGTCGTCGCACTTGTCCAGGATGTGGAGCGTGATCAGACTGATCGGAACGCGTTTCAGGACCTCGATCACATCAGCCTGTTTCAGTCATGCACAAAATGGGTTCGTCGTGTTTCCGTGGAGGAGCGGGTAGACGACTACATCGATGCTGCGTTCACCGCCGCCTCGTCTGGCAGAGCAGGTCCCGCAGTCCTGCTTCTTCCTGCGGATCTTTTGCGATCCGTATCTACTGCCCCTACAAGGAGAAGAACGAACAATCTCGGCCATTGGCCGCTCGACAGATCACGTCCCGCCGACAAAGATCTTGATATCGCTGCGAAAGCGATAGCGAACGCCCGCGCACCTGTCGTGATAGCAGGCGGCGGCATCCACGCCTCCGGGGCTGCCCAGCAGTTGCGACTGCTGCAGGACGAGTGCTCGCTACCTGTGTTCACAACGAATATGGGCAAGGGCTCAGTTGATGAGTGGCACCCGCTTTCAGGAGGTGTACTGGCATCTCTTGTCGGCCCGAAGTCACTGGGCCGACACACGGTCGAGATCGTTCGCGAAGCGGACCTTGTCGTCTTGATCGGCACGAGGACTAACCAGAATGGTACAGACAACTGGCGGCAGTACAGTCCCGATGCCCAGATTATTCATATAGATACCGATCCACAGGAGGTCGGTCGGAATTTTGAGGCAATTCGTCTTGTTGGTGACGCACGGGAGACCTTGGCCGGCCTACGTGAAAGGATCAGGCTTTGTGACTTGCACCTCAGAACCGTTTCCCGCGAGGCTGTCTGCGACCGTCTTCGGGAAAGCTGGAGGAAATTTAATGATGATCGCCGGGTCTATTACAGCTCTGAGGCCTCACCGCTTCGTCCCGAACGGATTATGGCCGAGCTTCAGGGGGTTATCGATGAAAACACCACAGTGGTGGCGGATGCGAGTTATTCATCGATGTGGGTCCTCGGACAACTCAGAATTTCTTCCGAAAGGACACGTGTGCTCACCCCCCGGGGTCTTGCAGGACTTGGGTGGGGAGTTCCCCTTGCAATCGGAGCCAAGGTCGCCGCACCTCAGAGCGATGTTGTAGCGCTGGTGGGAGATGGGGGATTTGCGCACAGTTGGGCCGAGCTTGAAACACTGGTCCGCATGCAAATTCCGATCACGATCATCGTGCTGAACAACGGGATTCTTGGCTTCCAGCGTGATGCCGAAACTGTAAAATTCGGAAAGTACACAACCGCCTGCCATTTTGCAGAGGTCGATCACGTCAAGATTGCACAGGCGTGCGGATGCGATGCGGTCCGGGTCACGCAGCCGCAGGACCTCAAGGCCCATATGCAAAAGGTCAAGAAAAGAAAGTTGCCATTGCTGATCGAGGTTATGACCGATCCCGAAGCTCACCCTGCACTTTCTCTCTTTGCTCAGATGGATAGTGCGGCATGACGAGAGATCGCCAGAGCCGAGTCGCAGTGGTCGCCGGAGGCACGTCCGGTATCGGACTGGCGGTTGCACGACATTTACTCGGTATTGGCCACAAGGTCGCAGTTTTTGGGCAGACAGAAAGCGCGGCGAAGGCCGCGCGCTCGTCGTTCGAGGCTGAGATAACATCTAACCAGCTATTGGTCGGTTGTTGCGACGTCAGAAATCCAGGCGAGGTTGCCGATTTCTTTCGCGATGTCGAAACCTTGTGGTCGTCCACTGCGCTACTGGTTTATTGCGCGGGCATTTCGCCTAAAGCAACGGACGGTGTGGCCAAGCGATTTACCTCGGTTGACCTGGACGAGTGGAATGATGTGCTGGACGTGAATTTGACGGGCGCCATGCTCTGCTGCCAAGCAGCCTTACCAGGTATGGTCGACAAGGGATTTGGCCGGATTGTCCTCATCGGCTCGCTTGCAGGTCGAACACGGCCTATGATCGCCGGTGCGGCATATGCAGCATCAAAAGCCGGGCTCGCTGGCTTGGCCCGTGCGCTCGTCAGCGAATTTTCAGCCGAAGGGATCACAATCAATGTCGCCGCTCCGGGTCGCATCTTGACGCCAATGGCGGGAACCGCGGCGACGCCAGTCAATCTCGACGCAGTAAAACGAATACCCACCGGGCGACTAGGAGAGGCCGAAGAAGTGGCACGGCTGGTCGGCTTTTTAGTCTCCGATGAAGCCGCTTTCATCAATGGAGCGATTATAGACATCAACGGCGGCGAGTACACGCCCGCCTGACCCACAAATTGTCAGACGCAGAAAACAAAGCGAAGGGAGATGCTCTTGCGTCACTCGATCTTAATCCACACGACTGACCCTGAGCTCTACCTGATTTTGCGTTACATTCTCGAGCAGGCCGGCCACGACGTCTACCTGCTGCCGAGCCTCGATATGTTTTTACCGGATGATGCGAAGAGTCAGCCACAACGCCGCACGGTACTGATCTGCCTTGCAATGGACGATCTGCTCCGCTCAGCGGTTCTTGTAAAGAAAGAACAGCCGGACATTCGAGTTGTCGGCTTCCCACTTGACAATAAAAAGATAGACGGCGTTCAATCATCCGTATTTGACTATCTGGTGAGGCGCCCTTTTGACCCGGGCAAACTGCTTGAGTTTCTCAAGTTTGGCCTGCGGTGCAACACAACCGCACCAACTGATGTCAGCGTTTTTCTCGATGACGTGGAAATCAATGTTGCAGCCGTCAGGGTCCGGCGGGGTGAGACGCACATCAGTCTTTCGCCCCTGCATTTCAGGATCCTGTTGTATCTTGCAAGAAACACAGACAGGGTCGTTAGCCGTGACGAACTCATCCGGAATTGCTGGCCCCAGGATGCCGATGTCGAGCCGCGTACGGTGGACATTCACATCGGCAAAATAAGACGGTCTTTGAACCGACACGGCCACAACGTCATCAGAACCGTGCGCTCCGCAGGATATTCGGCCACAAAATTATAATCCGGCGCGCACAATTCACCCGTCAGTAAGCGATCGAAAAACTCTGGCCCAAAAAAGAAAATCGCGATCCCTCCCGTCGAGACGAGCATCTATAGCACTGAAGGCGACGGCGAGCGCGGCATCTGTATCAAAAATCATTCTCGCAATTGCCGTCGCGTCGGCTTCATCGCAAGACGTGAGAATGTCATCGCTGGCGCTATCGGCAATGCCTGCACTTTTCCAACTACGCATGTAACCTCCGAGCCACCCGGCGCGGAACAACGAATATGCCGGGCGTTCAGGCTCGTTTCAGAGATGCAGCGCGCAGCGCCTGCATGTTCGCCCATGGTTATTCGATCAGGTTACGGCTTTCCCGCCCATGAAGCGCAATGGGCCTCAAGAAAGCATCTTTATGATGTCACATAATATGCTCCGACTTCAAGCGAATTGGCGGAATATCGAGGATAATTTGTTGATTATTCTATTTTACATAGATGACTACCGGTGATTGCATTATCTTTTGTGACATCATATGACGGCTACGAACAGACGTTATGTATTGAGGATCTGAGATGCAGCACGGGATAGAAACCAAAGGCGCGGTCGCAATTCTTACGGAGAACGCGGACTACTTTGCGATGCTCAAGCACATTCTCTCTACGGAGGGCACGCGGGCGGTTCTCTGCGATAGAAACGAAATCGGCGACAAAGTTGCCCAGCCGGACATCGTCGGACTGATCCTCGATGTGGATCGCGATCACCATGGGGCAGCCATCATCTGCCAACGCATCAAATCGTGTGACAAGACGGAAAAACTGCCAGTACTTGCCATCATTCCCAACGG
>Ga0075370_10001056_pt1 | contig 11474 bp, 8 predicted proteins | sample EndMethybrTD3035_FD_71398 | JGI IMG/M metagenome (GOLD analysis project Ga0075370, IMG submission 71398) | Populus endosphere microbial communities from Tennessee, USA - Endosphere MetaG P. TD hybrid TD303-5 | ecosystem: Host-associated > Plants > Roots > Endosphere | place: USA: Tennessee... | reverse complement strand
CAGGCACCCTTCGAAGCAAGGTTCACGCACTGGTGATTGGGCAAAAGACTTCGGGCCGCGCCGTGGAATATAAACAATATCCGGTCGGCAAACGTCTACTCCTCTCGGTTGCTGTCGGCCAAATCCAGATTCCCGGCGAGCCTTCCATTTTTCCCGACGGATTGATCCCAGATATCACGGTCACCTTCCCCAACCCGCAGCAGGATAACGTTCTGGCGCTCGGCGACGCCCAAGGTGTTGCAGACCTGATCCTGGACGAAGAACGCCCACATATCAACGAGGCAGCACTCGTAGCAGGAAAGAGTCCAGATCTCGATGCCTTCGAAGCCGAGCAGGTTCCCGGAAAACACGACCGCGTGAAACCGAAAGACCTGGTCATCCAGCGTGCACTCGACTTCTTGATCACGACCAGTATTTATCGTGGGAACTAGTTAACTCACCTCCCACGAGAATGACCGATAGCTGAGGACAGGGTTAACGCAGATTAATAACAGCGGTATTTTTCCGGAGAGCTGCGTTGTTGTTCTAGAGAGTTCAATCCATGGGTGCCTGAGTCATCGAACCTGATGACACTCTGGATGCGACCGTTCTCAGATGAACAAAATAGATAAGATTTATCTTGCAGGCCTATTTAGTTCAGACTAAATCTGTTTTTTCTTGCTATTCCTATTTGTAAGATGAAACAATTTTTCCACAGTTTGCTAATTCGTCTGTGCTTGCCAGTTTTTCGGCGAGTCACCGTCTTTGTGGAGGTTAACAGAACCCTGTTAGATTCAGATTCGAAATTATTGTACTGAACAAATTATCCTGAAAAATATTATTATACCTATACTAATAATCGCCGAATAAATCCCGAAGTTTATGGAAATAACCCAGCCCCTGAATTTTTTTTTAGCTTTGACTCTTCTCTCCGGAGCGTTTGACTCCATGCGGGCCGGATCGGCAAATGATCAGGCTCCTAAACCTGACAAAAGCAGGTATACGCTTTTCAATCCGACCCCCACAGCACTAATGCGTGATTTCAATACGGATCGTCCGGACCAGACCGAGGGTCCATTCACTGTTGATGCCGGGCATTTCCAGATCGAATTTGGGACGCTGACTTACTCGAGAGACCGTTACAACAGCGACAAGGAACGGGTGGACCGGTTTGACTTTGCCCAGGTTAATCTCCGTGTTGGTTTGCTGAACAATACCGAATTCGACCTGATTATTTCGCCGTACAGCTACGTTCGAACTAAAGACAAGATGACTCGGCAACGACAGCTCCAGAAGGGATTTGGAGATTTGACGTTGCGAATGAAGATTAACATCTGGGGCAATGAGGAAGGTCCCTTTGCTTTTGGCCTGATCCCATTCTTGAATGTGCCAACGGCTGATGACGGACTTGGAGCGAGTGGTGAGGAAGGTGGCGTCCATCTACCAGTCCAAGTGAGTCTGCCAGGGAATTGGGACCTGGGTGCCGAGACTTTGTTCGCTGCTCAGCGAGGACAGAGCGACTTGCATTGGGGATTCGATAATTCGATCACGCTTGGCCATGAAATCGTGAAGAAGTTGAGTGGCTATATCGAATTCTACAGCCAGGTTAGTACAGAAGCTCACCAAGGCTGGGTTGGAACCGTCGACACTGGATTAGTCTATGATATATATGATAATTTCAAGATCGACGGCGGGGTAAACGTTGGAGTGACGAAAGCGGCTACTGACCTACAGCCATTTTTCGGCGCGAGCTGGCGATTCTGAGTGTATCACGCTTAGGAAAGGCTCCAATTTCGCGTGGTCGATTGAGAGGCGTTGGACACCCGGTCCGGTTGGGGCCAGTCACCACGCGAGCGCTTGAGTCCTTTCAAGGCAACAAGCTAATTGACACCCATAATTTCTTGTGAAAAATTAGATGGAACTAAAAATCTTGTCTTTGTATTAGTTCCTTTTCATGAATCCATCCGCCGATCCCCAAATACCGCTTACCGCCAGCTCACCCTGGAAACGGCACAGTACTGCCTCTCTTCCCGAAGTCTTTCGCTCCATCCCTGTCCCGAAATCGGGCTCTTTCTGGCGCAAAATCCTCGCCTTCGCTGGCCCTGGATTTCTTGTCGCTGTCGGTTACATGGACCCCGGCAATTGGGCCACCTCTCTTGCCGGGGGTGCACAGTTCGGATACAGCCTGCTTTCAGTCATTTTCATCTCAAACCTGATGGCCATTCTCCTCCAGCATCTATGTGTCAAGCTGGGGGTGGTAACCGGGCGCGATCTGGCTCAAGCCTGTCGAGATCATTACTCGCCAGCTGTTGCGCGTTGTCTCTGGATTCTGTGCGAGCTCGCCATCGCAGCTTGTGACCTGGCCGAAGTCGTCGGTTCAGCCATTGGCCTGCAGCTGTTGTTTGGCATCCCATTGGTCTGGGGTTGTGTCATCACTTGCCTCGACGTGCTTGTTGTTCTTTTCCTCCAAAGTAAAGGGTTCCGCTACCTAGAAGCCCTCGTGATCGGTCTCATTCTCACCATTGGAGGCTGCTTCTTGGTCGAACTCCTGTTTGCCAAGCCCAATCTGGGCACTGTTGGGCTCGGGTTTCTGCCCTCCACGGAGTTGCTCCACAACAAAGAGATGCTCTTCATTGCGATTGGGATCTTGGGTGCAACCGTCATGCCGCACAATTTGTATCTGCATAGTTCGATCGTTCAGACCCGAAATTTTGAGCGAACAGAAGCGGGCAAATCAGAGGCGATCCGTTTCGCCACGATTGATTCATCATTTGCCTTGATGGGGGCGTTGTTTATCAATGGAGCAATTCTGGTTTTAGCCGCCGCTGCATTCCATTGGAGTGGTCACCAGGATGTGGCCGAAATTCAGGACGCCTATCAGTTGCTCAGTCCAACTCTTGGGGTCGCTGGGGCAAGTACTTTGTTCGCTATCGCTTTGTTGGCAAGTGGTCAAAATTCGACGCTGACCGGTACGCTTGCTGGTCAGATTGTGATGGAGGGATTCGTTAACATCCGGTTAACGCCATGGTTGCGGCGGTTGATTACCCGTCTAATTGCAATCGTACCCGCTGTGTTGGTGATTGCCCTGTTTGGAGAGGGCAAGACAACAGACTTATTGCTCTGGAGTCAGGTCATCCTTTCGTTGCAGCTCAGTTTTGCCGTCATTCCGTTAATTCTGTTCACCAACGAACGCCAAAAGATGGGACGATTTGCCAATCCGCTGTGGATCAAGGTTCTTGCCTGGTTGACCGCTGGCTTGGTCGTGGCCCTGAACGCAAAACTGGTATTCGATTTCTTCGTTCCAGCTGCCTGACAAAAGGCCCTTGGACTCTGACTCGGATGCGCCCTAAGCCCACACCGCAGCGGTTAAGTTGGCGCTTCTCTAATCTCACAAAGTCCTGTAGCCGTACCATCAGCGGATGATTATTCGATAGATTCGCGATTCCAAAAACGGGAACCAGGCGGCAAATGCGGCTAGAAGCATAAGCTTTCGGACTTCGGCACGGGATACTTTGATTCCGGGACGGATCTGTGGTTCCTGAGCAAGCAGATAAAGCGTACGAATCCCAATAAACAAGGGCACCGCGCAGGCAAAACGAACGCGAGGTGGGCGGATTCCAGTGACATATCTCCACGCTTCTTCAAGATATTGCAGGGCTTGTATCCGAGATCGTTCCCAATCTGCTCGGGCCATTTCCGGATCGGCTGCGACCGCTTCAGGATTAGGTATCGGCAAATATGATCTCCCACCATGGAGATCCACTGGAAAATCCCGAATGATATTGATCAGCTGAAGGCCTTTTCCAAAGTTAGCTCCGAGCCGGAGCAATTCGGTATCCGGAATTTTTGAGTAATTTGGCCATTCAAGTCGACAGAGCTTGGTCCAGAATTCACCGACAGAACCCGCAACAAGATAAATATACTCGTCTAGGGCAGCGGCATCTGAAAGAGCCTGAACACCTTTCTGAAGTTCAAATCGTTCAATATCAAGTGTCTGACCTTGGATAATTTTTTGCAAAACCTCGACAACTAATTCCCGATGACTAGCCGAGAGCTGCTGGAGCGTCGTGAAAATGAGAGGCACCTTGGTAAGCAGCACCTTTTCCGTACCCTCAGCTGCCATGCAGCTCGTGAGATCCAGATCAACGCCGCCGATCATCATCTGGTGCTCAAACTCGGCGAGCGCTTGCCTCCGTACGACCGGTGCTATTTCATTCGTATCAGCGATCGTATCCGAGGCACGAGCCAACAGATAAGCCACAGCAATCGTCGGCCTGACTCGCTGTGGTAGAAATCGCAAACTGATGTAGAGCGACCGAGAAGTCCCTTTCAAAAGTGCAAAGAGCTTGGGAGAAATGTTGTTTTTCGAATCCTGATGCACTGTATTAGATAGGCTGCGAGCACCGTTGGAGCGCCATAAGTTCAGTGGACATTCCGAATTTCGATCCTGCTGAGATCGGCGTTTCCCAAGCCATAAACAAACGATGTCCGCAACCATTTGGCAGACTTCGATGCAAGATCCAGTTTTGCGCTAACCCTCCATTGGTCAATCTTCTGGATTGCTACTGCGTCTAACGCGACCGGATCCTTGCTGGCATACAGCGTCCCATATTGAATGGCGTAGTTGGTGTTGCCGATTGGACCTCCAGCATATAAGGCGACCAGCCCATCCATGATATGGAGCACGACTTTGCTGCTGATTCGAGGATCGGTATAAGCCTCAGGCATCGACGGATCGCCGTTCTCAGGCGGCTGAACTAAACGCCGCCAGTTGTCGACATTCTGAATCGTCATGTTGAAGAGTGCGCCGGAGAGTCCACAATAGATGTGATCGGACAGAACTGGAACATTGATGACCTTCGTGACGACCCGAGTCAATACCCGGCTAATGTGGCTCTGATCACTCAGGTTGTCCATTGCGGAGCGCCTGACTCGATTTTTGTCTTTCGGGTCCGCCTCTTCCTTGAGATTGACCGGCTGCTTACCCACGAAAAGCAGATCACCATAAATCAGCTTGCCAGCAATGGGTGAGGTAAGAATTCCCTGCGGATCGTAGTTGTCCTCGGTCGACATCAACCGGTACCCACCCCCTTTTGCCCGGTATCCGGCGGCCTTCAATTTCTGTTCTTCCCTATCCCAGACAACGATGTGTTCTGCCGGAACCCCAGCTTCAGACAGGCCAGCAACGATCGCGGAGACAACTGCCGGATGAGTACTGAACAGAGGAGCGCCATTAGCACATACTTTAATGCCAACGGTATCAGTCGGTTTGACTAGGGACGCCCACGCAGCCGCAACTGTCGGTTCGCTGGTGGTTGCTTTGACAAGTTTATCGACCATGGAACGGACGGTCGGGGCATTAACCTGATAATCGTAGATTGCATCACGGCTCTGAACCTGCCAGACAACCGAACGTCGCAGGATGGGGGTCGGCTCTGGCACCCCTGAAACCTCCCCAGAACTAGGGATCAATGCCTGAAAAGGTTGTGCATACAGCGTGAGGCCGATCTGGAGCAGAGTGGAAACAACCCAGTATATGAATAACGTCACTACAGCGCGGAGCACGAGGCTGCATTATAGTCACCTTTATGGAAATCCAAAACGGAAACAACAGAGAACACATCGATATACGGCATTTGTATATCCATATTCCGTTTTGCCCGAAGGTCTGTCCTTACTGTAGTTTCTACAAAGAAACATCAGACCGCAATAAGACTCAGGCGTTTCTCGATGCCGTACTGCTAGACCTGGACTGGCGAATAGTTGATCTTGGCATCTGTCGTCCAGAAACAATTTACTTTGGCGGTGGCACACCGTCGGCGCTCTCCGTGAAACAGCTCGAGTTTCTGCTGGGTGGGCTTCGTGACCGATTGGATCTCTCAAACCTGCGCGAATCGACGTTCGAGATGAATCCCGCTACCATCTCTCTCGAGAAAGCTCAAATGCTGTACATGTTCGGCATAAACCGAATCAGCATGGGCGTACAATCTTGGAGCCTGGAAATTCTAAAAAAACTCGGCCGGGTTCATTCTGCTGAGCAAGCCGAACGCTCTTTCCAAATCCTACGCGAGGCCGGATTCGATAATCTGAATCTTGATTTCATTTTTGGTGTGCCTGGACAATCTGCCGAGATCTGGGAAGAGACACTCCGGAAAACGGTTAGCTTAGACCCGGAACATATCTCGGCGTATTGCCTCACATACGAGGAGGATACGGAGTATTTCCGGAGGTTCCAAAGCGGTGAATTGATTCAGGACAACGCCCAGGATGCAGCTTTCTTCGAGTCGGCCATGTCGATTTTGAATGGAGTCGGTTACCACCAGTACGAAATTTCTAACTACGCAAAACCAGGTTATGAATGCCTGCACAATCTGGGCTACTGGTTTGGACACGATTATCTCGGGCTGGGTCCAAGCGCGTTTTCGACGGTCGGCGAACGACGTTGGCAAAATGTCGCTGATACAAATCAGTACATCAACCAGATCCGATGCGATGGAAAGCCCGCTTCGTTCAGTGAAATAGTAACGAGCTCGATGCGGAAGGCCGAAAGCACCGCGTTTGGATTACGGACGTCAACGGGAGTTCCAGAATCCGAGATGGAAAGGTGGAATATCGAGCTGGAATTACTCCGGCGGGAAGGATACATCGAGACGGTCGATCATCACATTCGGCTGACCGACAAGGGTCGGATGGTTGCCGACTCGATTGCCGAGCTGTTCGTGTGACGGAATACATATCGTCGTGAGTGGTAGTCCACTGGCTCTACGGCGGCTAGTGCGCAAGCCAGACTTTTCACATTGGTCTGGATTTCGACAAAGCACTCTCTCAACCTTTTTTGCGAGACCCAAAGATGGCTGTGCCGACTCGGACCAGCGTGGCACCTTCCTCGACAGCAACCTTATAATCGCCACTCATCCCCATTGAAAGACACGGAAGAGAGAAAGAAAACTCTTTTTCCAGCCGATCCCGGAGTTCTTTAAGCTGTACAAAATATTTTCTTGAAAGTTCAGGAGAAGGAGCAAGAGGTGGAATCGTCATCAATCCCTCGATTTGCACACGACCCAGCTTCAGAATTGGTTCCACTGAGATAATCAACCGTTCCGGAAGAAATCCGAATTTGGATGCTTCTTCTGCTACGTTGACTTGCAACAGGACACGTGGAAACAACCCGAGTTCTCCTGCAATCCGATCGATACCTTCCAACATCTCGAGCGAATCGACTCCATGGATCAATTCAAACATTGCGAGCGCCTGACGGATCTTGTTCTTTTGCAGATGACCGATCAGATGCCAATGTAATCTAGAGGGTAATTCCGCGATCTTTACCTTTGCTTCCTGCACCCGACTTTCACCAAAAAGGAACTGTCCCGCATCAACCGCCTCACGAATAATCTCCGGCGGATAAGTCTTGCTGACAGCGATCAACTCGGCACTACCGGGGCGTCGACCCGCTTTCTGTTCGGCCTCAGAAATATTTGCTCGAACCTTTGCAAGATTTTCAGCAATGATTGTCTCCATTGACTCGTCTATTAGCTAAACTTATTTTAGCCGTATCGTAGTATCAAATTTTTTGCTGATGCAGATCGAAACATTTAAAACCTTTTGTGATCTTGTCGAGACTGCAAGTTTTTCCAAAACGGCCGAAATGAACATGATCACACAAAGCGCGGTCAGCCAACAAATTCATTCACTCGAGAAGAAATTCAACGTTGCATTCATTGAACGCAGCAAAAAAAAATTCTCGGTAACGACCGAAGGTCGAGTTTTCCTCCAGGCGAGCAAAGAAATCTTGAGAATCTATAATAGCTTCAGCGATCGCCTACAGGAAATGCAAACGGTGGTCGGTGGTGAACTCCGGATCGCGACAGTCTACAGCATCGGCCTGTACGAACTTCCGCGAAATTTAAAAGCATTCCGAAAAGCCTTCCCCGCGGTCGAAGTCAGGATCGAATATCTACGCTCTACACAGGTATACCAGAGAGTGGTAGAAGGTGGGGTCGACCTTGGATTGATTGCATTTCCAACTCAATACAAAGGGGTCATGGTTGAAAGCCACTGGAAGGATAAGCTGGTCCTGATCTGCCCACCGGGGCATCGGTTCGCGAAATGTCGGAGTGTGGCGATTCAGATGCTAGAGAATGAGCGTTTCATTTCATTCGCTTTCGACCAGCCGACTCGTAAGGCGATTGATCGGATCTTCAGAAAAAATAAAGCCACCATCTGTCGGTCAATGGAATTCGATAATATTGAGACGGTCAAGCGGGTCGTCGAAATCGAAGACGGCATTTCCATCGTTCCTCTGACGACCGTCGACGAAGAACGAAAACTTGGCACCCTCGTCGCTGTCGAAATCGAGTCAGCGGATATATGGCGTCCGATCGGCCTGATCCAACGCCGTACACGGAGTCAGACGACAGCCGTGCGTGCATTTGTAACAATGCTGAAGAAGCAACCCGTGTTGTAGCCTGGATACATGGTCTTCTTGTGATGAAAGCAGCCCTCCAGGTAACCGCTGGGCTAAACGGGAAAAATTAGCCGCATTACAGAGGCCGAGGGCAACCATTGTGCCTAACACTAGGCCCGAGGCTTGATACGCCGTCACTGCACCAACGGACTCATCCAGAATGCCGTTTGGGACTCGGCGCTTCGATAGAACAATCGGTGTAAGATGTTTGCTGATTTCGTTGGTTTCCGGCAACAAGGATGAATCCACATATGCCCCGAGCGTCGGGACAAACACAGTGCCGAAGATAAGCATCGGTCGAATTGCGTCGTAGAACCGCTCAAATGTGGTTTTCGTATCGATATACATGAACATGTCAGTCGGTTCAGCAACAAGCTTTGTTACTCCTTTGTAATCCTCATTTTTTTGGAGACCGTCCCCTTTTGTCTGCATTCGTTCAAGGACCTCGGCAAAGACAGAAGCGTTGCAAGCGACGAGAAATTCGTGCCCGGTCAATCCGAAAACGATCTCAGCGTTTGCGTTACCTTGAACCACATAGGCCGGCACTCCGTTTACATGGGTTTGAACGCAGTTATCCGAAAATTTCTGCGTGACGATCTCATCAATCAGATGCTTGAATTTCTCGGGATCGTTCACCCGGAAAGAAAGCGCTGCAGTTACTGCATCGGTCTTAGCGTCACAATCGATGATCACCGTCGCCCCGGAGATTAACGCATCCAAGTCGCGTGGATCGATACCGAACGATCGTGCCTGATCGAGGTAGTCATGGATCGTTTCGGAAACCTGAGAGAACTGAGAAAATTGGTCTGTAATGCGCCACAGCTCTGAGAGACCAACCCGGGATGTGAAAAACGCAATAGTCTTCGGACTCGACATATCGAGACCGTGTTGTTCAAATGGGCCCGGCGTCGAAGGAATATCTTGGCGAGTAAACACAGAGTCGCGCAGCCGGGGACCATCAATCGTTGTCGTGGAGAGAATTGCCTTGATGTCCCCCCCTCGCTTGTCCTTCGGCAGAGCCCACGAAAGTCCGTTTGAAATATCAAAAATAGGTCCTCCGCGGACGAAGCTGAGCAGATCATAGTTGGCCAGAACCTCGCTACGACATTCCTGAAACAGACGATCCGATTGAATCCCACCGGATCCTGTGTTCGCGTTGCGTGCTGTTTCTTGTAATAGACCGGCATTCCGGCCCAATACAAGCCAATCTCCAACCTGAATCAGCAACAATTTATCCTCAGTCTCTGATCCAGCGCCAGCCATTCTAGAGTCCAGTTCCCGAATTGTGTACCCAAACAGGTTACGGGCAATTAAACCAATTTCGATTCGCGATACCGATCGATCGACCGGAGTCCGAATCCCCACGATCCAGTTGTCCCGATAGGAATCAGCGACGCAGACGAATAACCCGCTGCAGCGCAGCCGCACGAACGAATCCCAAGCAGCTAATGAGTCAGATGGTATTTTTGAAAGCGGTTGCTTTACAAAACGGCGCATGGACGGCTCGTTCAGGATCTGGCTAAGCGCGGTCTGCGGCCAACGTTTAACGGTCTCTTGGATGTCTGGAAGCTCAGCGTAGAACAAGGAATGGGCGGGAGCAATCTGGCTCGCTGCGATCCTCTTCTCTGTTCCCAGCCAAACAAAAATTCCCAGGCCAAAAAAAATAATCAGACCGATAACTATTCCAATAATACCACGTTTCATTTGGAAGGGTGATAAGAAACGCGTACCAACCTAATTTGTCGAGAGGCAATTTGGAGGTGTACGGTCGTCGCGGAGAAAAGACGCGCCTCATACAAAGATCAGTCGCAAAACAAACCCAAAACAATAAGCGAGGCACAATTCTGAACACATTATCTTTTGTTTAGTTTCAAAAACCTCTCCGTGATCTTTATTTGAGAAGCTCTTCTTTCCTCCGTGACCTTTGCAATCACCTAGGCAGCGAGCTTAGCTTTAGTGAGAATCGCTTCGGTCGCATCCGGTTCAGGACGATGGACCCGAGATGTCAAACGATATTGCTTAAGTGCTTTGACCCAAGCTGGATCCATTAGTTGTGCCGGAGTCTTCCAGATGAGGGTGTGAAGGAACGCCAAGGCTTCTCCATTGCCCAGAAACGCACGCTTTTCTCTGGGAGTCAGTGCGTCGGGCCCTTCCTTGAACAAACGAGTAGTAAGTGACGCAATGTAATCGCTAACGGCCGGAGCCTCCGTTTCGCGATCCCTCTGGAGAACGACGTGGACCGCATTGTAGAAGGGATCGGTTACTGCATGGACAAACTGGTCGCCCTCACGAAGCTGCAACTTGAACTGTTGCACCAGCTCTCGCGGAGGATTAATTTCGTCCGGCGTTAGAAATAGATTCCGGAATAGATCGGCCCGAGCGCTGATTTGAGCTATAGGAATTGAAAATACAAGCCCGATTAACATTGGTGAAAGCCAAACCAGATAGGCGGGTGAAATCCACCATGCCAGCGCACCCAGTGCGATACCGATGATCGGCAACGGCCAATATTCGCGGATAATGTCAACCCAACGAGGACCAACGCCGCCGCCACGGGTTTGCGTGCTCCAGGTTACAGTTTGCCCCCCGAGGTTCCGTAAAACAAAACGAGTATGGAACCAGATCATGACTGGAACCGTCAGGACTGAGAACAGCGTTTCGGCTACCGAGCCAATGAGAACTTTCAGAGGACCGCCGAATGCTTTGAGCCGTTTGGGATTGGTAAAAACATGCATCAGGCTCAAGGCCTTCGGACCGAACAAGAGGATGGCTGTTATAATTAAGAGGACCGCAGCAGAAGATACGATCGGAAACCTCTCAACCTTGTCAGCCACATGATTCAAGCCGACTTGAATCGCCCCGAGCAGAATAAAGAGGACCAGTAATGGAGCCGAAACGTAGGCGAGAATCCCCTGGATTAGGTGCATCCGGCTGATCGGCTGGATATTTTTCGCCAACAAGAACCATATATGCTGGAGGTTCCCCTGACACCAGCGGCGATCCCGCTTTACGTATTCGGTCAGGTTCGGCG
>Ga0075370_10001055_pt1 | contig 11475 bp, 10 predicted proteins | sample EndMethybrTD3035_FD_71398 | JGI IMG/M metagenome (GOLD analysis project Ga0075370, IMG submission 71398) | Populus endosphere microbial communities from Tennessee, USA - Endosphere MetaG P. TD hybrid TD303-5 | ecosystem: Host-associated > Plants > Roots > Endosphere | place: USA: Tennessee... | reverse complement strand
GCCACAGGCAGGGCGCCGGCGGCACCATGCCGTAACGGGCGTAGTCGAAGCCGAGGGCGTCGCCGGGGTCGGCGTCGTTGGCCGAGGCACGCTCACGATCCGCTGCCTCGGCGCCGAGGCGGGCCGCGGCGAGATCGGCGCGCTTGCCGCGGGGGGCGAAGTTGAAGGTGGCCTGGTTCATGGTGCGTCCTCGGTCTGATCGGAGAGTGAGGCCAGTTTGGGACGTCAAAAGCTCACACGATGAGCTACGGCAAAATAGGCGCCCATGGACAGGACAGAACGCTTCTACCGGATCGAGCTGCTGATCAAGCGGCAGGCCGGCGTCACCTTCGACCAGCTGCGCGACGAGCTCGAGGTCTCGCCCGCCACGCTCAAGCGCGACCTGCAATACCTGCGCGATCGCATGGACGCGCCCATCGTCTACGACCGCGCCGACAACGTCTATCGATTCGCCGACGGCGTGGCGCAGGCGGCCAACGGCGGCCCGCTCGCGCGCGAGCGCGGCGGCAAGACGCACGAGCTGCCCGGCGTGTGGTTCAGCGAGAAGGAACTGCACGCGCTGCTGACGATGCACCAGCTCATCGCCGGCCTGGACGACGGCGGCGTGCTCGGGCGCCATCTGCAGCCGCTGCTGGACAAGCTGCACGGCATGCTGGGCGCGTCCGGCGACGAGGCGCAGGCGCTGATGCGGCGCGTGCGCATCGTCAACCCCGCCAAGCGTGCGGTGGCCAGCCGCTGGTTCGAGGAGGCCGTCAGCGCCGTGCTGAGCCGGCGGCGCCTGCTGATCAGCTACTACACGCGCAGCAAGCGCAGCGAGTCCGAGCGCGTGCTGTCGCCGCAGCGCCTGCTGCACTACCGCAACACGTGGTACCTCGATGCCTGGTGCCACGCCAGCGAGGGCCTGCGCCGCTTCGCGCTCGACGCGGTGCGCTCGGCCAGGGTGCTGGACGAGCCGGCACGCGAACTGCCGCTGGCCGAGGTGGAGCAGGCGCTCGACCAGGGCTACGGCATCTTCGGCGGCGCGCGGCTGCGCCAGGCGACACTGCATTTCAGCGCCGAGGCCGCGCAGTGGGTGGCGCAGGAGGAATGGCACCCGCAGCAGCAGCTCAAAGCCCAGTCCGACGGCTCGCTGCGCATGCGCATCCCGTACTCCGAACCCACCGAGCTGGTGATGGACGTGCTGCGCCACGGGCCCAACGTGCGCGTGGTGTCGCCGCCGGAACTTGCGGCGCTGGTGCAGGATCAACTGAGGCAGACCCTGGCGTCGTACGCCGACGCCGCGAGCCAAGCATGAACAAGGCCTTCACCAAGGAACCCGAGAGCGACGACGACGACGACGGCCCGTCGCTGCCCGCGCTGCCGGCCGGCGGGAAGAACTACATCACGCCGCAGGGGCACGACCGCCTGCGCGCCGAGCTGCTGCACCTGATCGACGAGGATCGGCCCAAGGTCGTCGAGACCGTGCACTGGGCGGCGTCCAACGGCGACCGCAGCGAGAACGGCGACTACATCTACGGCAAGAAGCGGCTGCGCGAGATCGACCGCCGCATCCGCTTCCTGATCAAGCGGCTGGACATCGCCGTCGTGGCCGACCCGTCGGCCCACCACGGCAAGGACCAGGTCTTCTTCGGCGCCACCGTCACCTACGCCAACGACGCGGGCGACGAGCGCACGGTCACCATCAAGGGCATCGACGAGGTCGATTCGCTGCAGGGCGAGGTCAGCTGGGTGTCGCCGATCGCGCGTACGCTGCTGAAGGCGCGCGAGGGCGACACGCTGCAGCTGGTGACGCCGGCGGGCGTCGAGACGATCGAGGTGGTGGCCGTGCGCTACCCCGCGCCCGCCGCGCATTGACGAAAATTTCCGGATTTGAAGCGAATGAAGGTTTCCTCCCTGATCGCGGGGCTGCTGGCCGCCGCGAGCGTGGCCGGCGTGCCGTCCGCGGGCGCGGCCGAGAAGGCGAAGGCCATCCCGGTCTACGGCGTGCAGGTCGTGCACGCGTATCCGCACGACATCAACGCCTTCACCGAAGGCCTGTTCTACCTGAACGGCTACCTGTACGAGAGCACCGGCCTGGACGGCCACTCGTCCGTGCGCAAGGTCAAGCTCGAGACGGGCCAGGTGGTGCAGCGCGCCAACCTGCCGCCCGAGATGTTCGGCGAGGGCATCGCACCGTGGCACGGCAACCTGGTCGGGCTGACGTGGAAGTCGCAGGCCGGCTTCGTGCTCGACCTCGACAGCTTCGACACCAAGGGCCAGTTCGGCTACCCGGGCGAGGGCTGGGGCCTGACGCACGACGACACCGAGCTGGTGATGAGCGACGGCACCCCCGACATCCGTTTCCTCAACCCGAACACGCTGATCGAGACGCACCGCATCCACGTCACCGCGCAGGGCAAGCCGGTGGACCAGCTCAACGAGCTCGAGTGGGTGGACGGCGAGATCTACGCCAACATCTGGCAGACCGACCGCATCGCGCGCATCGACCCGAGGACGGGCGAGGTCGTCGGCTGGATCGACTGCAAGGGCCTGCTGCCGACGAAGGACGTCATCCCGCAGCACACAGACGTGCTCAACGGCATCGCCTGGGACCCGCTCACGAAGCGCCTGTGGGTCACCGGCAAGTTCTGGCCCAAGGTGTTCGAGATCAGGCTCGTCAGGCGCTGACGCGCCGCCCCCCGCACCCGCGGCGTCGCCGCCGGGCCCACGGATTCCTCATTTTGTCGCCCGCCGAGGGCTTTCCGCCTTGTGCCGGCCCTGCGGCGCGACCACAGTTCCGCCATTCCTCTTTCCAAAGCGCACCAACGTGTCTTCGACTTCCCCCATCCCCGCCAAACCTTTCTCGCGCGACGACACCGCGTTCCTCGGCCACCCGCTGGGCCTGGCCTGGCTCTCGGCCTGCGAGCTCTGGGAGCGCTTCTCCTACTACGGCATGCAGATCCTGCTGGGGCTGTACCTGACCAAGTACCTGTTCCTGCCCGAGCACATCGGCAGCGTGGTCGGCATCGACGCCGTCCGCAGTGCCCTGGAACACGTCACCGGGCCGCGCACGCCGTTGCAGCTGGGCCTGTTGATCGCGGGGCTGTACGCGGGCCTGGTCTACCTGACGCCGCTGTTCGGCGGCCTGCTGGCCGACCGCCTGCTGGGGCGCACCCGCACGGTCGTCCTCGGCGCCAGCCTGATGGCGCTGGGCCATTTCCTCATGGCCTTCGAGAGCAGCTTCTTCCTCGCGATCTCGTGCCTGCTGGTGGGCGTGGGCTGCTTCAAGGGCAACATCGCGGCGCAGGTCGGCGCGCTGTACGCCCCGGGCGACAAGCGCAACGCCACGGCGTTCCAGATCTTCCTGATGGCGGTGCAGATCGCCGTCATCGGCGCGCCGCTGGTGTGCGGCACGCTGGGCGAGAAGGTCGGCTTCCACTGGGGCTTCGGCGCCGCCGGCGTCGGCATGTTGATCGGCCTGGTGACGTACCTGGCCGGACGCGGCTGGCTGCCGCCGGAGCCGGCGAAGGCCAAGGATCACGCCACCGTCGAACAGCCGCCGCTGACGCGCACGGAATGGAGCCGGCTGGGCCTGCTGATCGTCCTGCTGCCCATCCTGGTGCTGTCCATCGTCGGCAACCAGCAGTACAACATCGGCTTCACCGTGTGGTCGGACAAGCACATGGACCTGATGATGTTCGGCTGGCAGGTGCCCGTCACCTGGCTGCAGGGCGTCGACGCCTTCGTCAGCAGCGCCACGATGCTGATGTCGATCGCGTTCTGGAGCTGGTGGAGCAAGCACCGCGAGGAGCCCGACGAGCTGGGCAAGATGGCCATCGGCTCGCTGATCGCGGCCGGCGGCCCGGCGCTGATGGCGATCGCCGGCGGCATCGTCGACACCACGCACGGCAAGGTCGGCCCGATCTGGACGCTGGCCTACACGGTCGTCAACGACATCGGCTTCGCCAACGTGATGGCGGTCGGCCTGGCGCTGTATTCGCGCGTCGCGCCCAAGCAGATCGTCGGCCTGGTGATCGGCATCTACTACCTGCACCTGTTCGTCGCCAACTCCTTCGTCGGCTGGCTCGGCGGCTTCATGGACATCATGCCCAACCGCGACTTCTGGGCCCTGCACGCGGTGCTGGTGGCCGTCGCCGGCGTGCTGCTGTTCGTCGCCCGCGCCGTGTTCGGACGCCTGCTGTCGCCTGCGGCGATGGAAGCCGAGCGCGAGCGCGCCGGCACGCTCGTGCCCGCGCACTGACGCGCGTCCCGCGCCACGCGCGAGGGCGCGCGGGCGTGGCGCTTGCTGCCTCGGGGCGATCCGCAACGTCTCCGAGGAGAAGCGCCATGCAGACCCCGCCGCCCCTGATGCACGCCGTCCTCATCCGCCGCTTCGGCGGCCCCGAGGTGGTCGAGTACGCCGACATTCCGGTGCCCAAGCCGGGCGCCGGCGAGTTGCTGTTGAAGGTCGAGGCCGCCAGCCTCAACCCGGTCGACTGGAAGATCCGCGCCGGCAAGTTCCCGGTGGTGCGCGACGACAAGCTGCCCTACGTGCTGGGACGTGACTTCAGCGCCACCGTCGTCCAGTCCGACGACACGGCGCTGCCGCCCGGCACGCTGGTGCACGGCATGCTCGACATCGCGCACGGCAGCTTCGCGCAGTACGCCGTCGCCCGCCCCGACGAACTCGCGCCCGTGCCCGGCGCGCTGGATCGCATCGCCGCGGCCGCCGTCCCGCTGGCCGCGCTCACCGCCTGGCAGGGGCTGTTCGACCACGGCGGACTGAGCACCGGCCAACGCGTGCTGATCCACGCGGGGGCCGGCGGCGTCGGTCACTTCGCGCTGCAGTTCGCCAAGGCGCGCGGCGCCTGGGTCGCCACCACGGTGTCGACCGACGACGTCGCGTTCGCGCGCCGCCTCGGCGCCGACGAGGTCATCGACCACACCGCCGAGCGCTTCGAGGCGAAGCTGCGCGACATCGACCTCGTGTTCGACCTGGTCGGTGGCGAGACGCAGGAGCGCTCGTGGGCGGTGCTGAAGCGGGGCGGCGCCCTGGTGTCGACGGTCGGCCAGCCGCCCAAGGAGAAGGCCGACGCGATCGGCGTGCGCGCGACGGGCTACACGGCGACGTCCAACGCCGCGCAGCTGCGCGAGATCGACGCGCTGATCCAGTCGGGCCAGGTACGGCCCCTGGTATCGCGCAAGTTCGCGTACGGCGACACGAAGGAGGCGCTGCGCGCGCTCGAGGAGGGTCATGGCACCGGCAAGATGGTGCTGGACATGGCCACCCCGATCACCGACTTCCCCGAGCCCCTGCAGTGACCGGCCCGCGCTTCAGCTGGATCGGGCGGCCGCCGCGTTGGCCAGCACGGCCCTGCAGGACGTCTTGACGAGCTCCGCCACCGCGTCGGCGCTGCGATTCGAGCCGAGGAGCCGGAACATCGCGTAGCTGGTCATCGCATGCACGAAGTCGACGGCGTCGCGCCGCCGCCGCGCGGGCACGGCGGCGGGAAGCAGCTTCTTCATGAGAGCCTGCAGCAGTTTCCTGCGCCGTTCGTTGCGCTCGGTGAGGGCGATGGCGAATTCGGCGTCCGTGGCCATCGCGTCGTGCAGGCGGCCGATGGCGTCGTCCGACGACCAGAATTCGCAGAACCGCTCGATGATCGCGTCCAGGCCTTGCAGGGGATCCGCCAGCGAGAGCGCCTCGGGAATCGTCGCCAGGCGGCCGCGTGCCGCGATGTCGTCGAACACGGCCTCGAGCAGGCCGCGGCGCGAACCGAACTGGTTGTAGACCGTCAGCCGGGTCACGCCGGCCGCCTTGGCCACCGAATCCAGCGAGAAGTTGACCAGCCCGCCATCCTCGCGCAGGGACTGCGTGGCGGCGGCGACCACGCGTTCGCGCTTGGCGTTGGCGGCCGCGGTCCTCAGCGCGCTCACGTAAGGCTTGCGGCTCGACTCGGCGCTGTCTGGCATCCGATCGATTGTATTTCGCCCGTGGCGGCGACAGCGCGGTGCCGCGGGTCAGGCGGCCACGGGAACGCGAGTCTCGGCGCGCAGCGTCAGGATCGTCCAGACGCCTGCGGCCAGGTCGACCAGCCCGAACGCGACCAGGGCGGGCTGCGCCAGGCCTGCGAGGACGAACGCCCCGAACACGACCGGGGCGAGACAGCGCAGGTAGAACGACGCCCGGAAGAACGGCACGGCGTTCGACTTCGCCGCGAACCAGTAGCAGACGCCTTCGTTGAACACGACCACGCCGGCCACGCGGATCCACACCTCCGAGGTGGGCGGCATCCCGAACAGGGGCAGCAGCATGTTGGGTGCCGCCATCAAGCCGAGGCTGAGGACGATCAGGTAGGCCCCGAAGGCCTGGATGGTGAACGCGGTCCTGGACATGTTCGTTCCTTTCTCGATGACGTCGCCTGCGCTGCAGGATTCCCCTGTTCTTGAAGAATGAATATACAGCATGTACAGTAAATCATCGGAACTGTCCTTTCACGACCATGCAATACGCATTGATCTTTGTCGCCGCGCTGCACGTGCTGGCCACGATGTTCTGGGCCGGCAGCACGTTCGCATTGGCGCGCACCGGCGGCGCCGCCATGGAGCGCCTGTTCAAGCCGCAGCTGGCCGCGGCCGTGCTGGCGTTCCTGACCGGCGGCTACCTCGGCCACACGCTCCATGCGCATGCGTTCGGGCGCGCCGAGCAGGTGTTGTTCGCCGCGATCGCCGCGTCGGTGCTTGCGCTGGTGGTGCAGGTCGCGGTGGTCGGCCGCGCGATGCGCGCATTGCGCGACGGCGCGCGCGACCAGGCCGGCCCGCGTGCGCTCGCCACGACGGCGCATCGCGTCGCCGCCGTGCTCCTGGCGCTGGCGGCGATCGGCATGGCGACCGCGCGCTACCTCCCGTCGTCGTCGGCCGTGGCCGTGGCCGTTCCCGTCACTGCGCCGGCAGGCGTGCAGTGAGGCGGCGCCCGGCGCGCCCGCGCCTCAGGGCTTGACGCGGGACGCGCGCAGCACCGACGACGCGCGCTTGAGCGTGCGCAGCACGTCGGCCAGGTGCAGCCGGTCGCGCACGCTCACCAGCAGCCGCAGCTCGGGCGTCTCCGACGCACGCTCGTCGCCCATGTCGATGTGCGTGATGTCGGCCTCGGCGGCGCTGATGGCCTGCGCGACCTGTGCCAGCGTGCCCTTGGTGTTGCGCACCAGCACGCTGACGGCGGTCTCGAACTGGCGGGTCAGCTGCTCGGCCCAGTCGACCTCCATCCAGCGCTCGGCGTCGCGCTCGCGCAGCCGCCGGCCGATCGAGCAGTCCTTGGTGTGCACCTTCAGGCCCTCGCCGCCGAAGTAGCCCGCGACCTCGTCGCCGGGGATCGGCCGGCAGCAGGTGGCCAGCTGCACCGACGCGCCCTCGCTGCCGTCGATCTCGACGACGTTCTGGCCGACCGACGCCTCGTTGGCGGCGAAGCGGCCCATGGTCAGCGCCACCGCGCCCGGGCGCTGCCCGCGCTCGCCCAGCAGCTGCGCCAGGCGCTTGGCGACGATGGAGGCGATCTTGCGGCCGAGGCCGATGTCCACCATCAGCTCGGCGCGGTTGCGGCTGCCGCTCCAGCGCGTCAGTGCCTGCCACAGCGTCGCGTGCTCGTCGTCGTCGGCCGGCACGGCCATGCCTTCGTTGCGCAGCGCCTGGGTCAGCAGCTTCTCGCCGAGCAGGATCGATTCCTCGTGCTCGAGGTTCTTCAGGAAGTGGCGGATCTTGGAGCGCGCGCGCCCTGTGCGCACCGAGTTCAGCCACGACGGATTGGGCCGCGCGTTGGGCGAGGTGCTGACCTCGACGACGTCGCCGCTCTTCAACTCGGTGCGCAGCGCCACCGGCTCGCCGTTGACCTTGGCCGCGACGCAGTGGTCGCCGACGTCGGAGTGGATCGCGTAGGCGAAGTCGATCGGCGTGGCGCCGCGCGGCAGCGCCAGGATCTTGCTCTTGGGCGTGAACACGTAGACGGCCTCGGGGAACAGGTCGATCTTGACGTGCTCGAGGAATTCGCTGGAGTCGTGGGTGTCGCTCTGGATGTCGATCAGCGACTGCAGCCACATCGCGCCCAGGCGCTGCGCCTCGTCCGGGCGGCCGCCCTGGGTGCCCGCCTTGTACATCCAGTGCGCCGCGATGCCGGCCTCGGCCACCGCGTGCATCTCCTCGGTGCGCACCTGGAACTCGACGGCCGTGCCCAGCGGGTTGACCAGCGTCGTGTGCAGCGACTGGTAGCCGTTGGCCTTGGGGATCGCGATGTAGTCCTTGAAGCGGCCCGGCACCGGCTTGTACGTCTGGTGCAGCGTGCCCAGCGACAGGTAGCACTCGGGCAGCGAATGCACGACGATGCGGAAGCCGAAGATGTCGTTGACCTGCGCGAAGCCGGCGTGCTTCTCGCGCATCTTGCGGTAGATCGAGAACACCGTCTTCTCGCGGCTGAAGACGGTGACCTTGGTGCGCGCCTCGGCGAACGCCTTCTCGACGTCGCGCCGCATGCGGTCGACGATGTCGCGCCGCGTGCCGCGCGCGCGCTCCAGCGCCTTGGCGACGGCGGCATACCGCCACGGGTACATGAAGCGGAACGACAGGTCCTGCAGCTCGCGGTACATCTGGTTCAGGCCCAGGCGGTGGGCGATGGGGGCGAAGATCTCGATGGTCTCGCGCGCGATGCGGGCGCGCTTGGCCGGCGCCATCGCCTCCATCGTGCGCATGTTGTGCAGGCGGTCGCACAGCTTGATGAGGATGACGCGCACGTCGCGCGACATCGCCAGCAGCATCTTGCGGAACGACTCGGCCTGGCCGTCCTCGCGCGTGGAGAACTGCAGCTTGTCCAGCTTGGTCAGGCCGTCGACCAGGTCGGCGGTGGGCGCGCCGAAGCGTTCGATCAGCTCGGGCTTGGTGACGCCGCAATCCTCGATCGTGTCGTGCATCAGCGCGGCCATCAGCGCCGTCGCGTCGAGCTTCCAGTCGGCCGCCAGGCCGGTGACGGCCAGTGGGTGCGTGATGTAGGGAATGCCGCTGGCGCGCAGTTGGCCCAGGTGCGCCTCGTCCGCGAACTTGTAGGCCTCGCGCACCTTCTTCAGGTCGGACTTGGTCAGGTAGCCCAGCTTCTCGGACAGCTCGGCGAAGGTGGTGACCTCGGCATGCTGCGCCGCAGCCGCCGGGGTGCGCGCCAGCCCGTGCAGCTTGGCGGGCAGCAGGTCGGCGGCGAACGAACGAATGCTCATATGCTGAATTTAGCCTGTTATGAGCCCGGCGCCGCCGTGGTCGGGAAATCGGGCGGCCGGCCGCCCGTGGTGGTCCGCGGCCGAACGTCGGACGGGCCGCGCAAGCCTGGGCCATACCCTGTTCAGGGGATTCTATGAAACCGCTTTCAAATAATTCACCGAAAGCGCGCGGCGAGGCGTCAAATGCGCTGCGCCCCGGCCGCGCCAGGCAAGCGGCGGGTGGCGGCCCGAGAGCCGGATGCGGCGCTTCGATGTCGCACCGGCGCTGGCCGGAACCAGGACCCGCCTGAAGACGACGCGTGCGCTCGCGTCACCCGAAACGACAGGAGACAGCGATGATTCCACGTATTGCAGGACTGGCCGTCCTGCTGGCATTTTCCCTGGGCGGCACGGTCTGCGTGCAGGCCCAGACGGCCTCGGACTACACGCAGGGCGTGACCGTCGGCGGCAGCACCGCGACGATCCATTTCAACCCGACCTCGACCACCACGACCTGGACGGACGTCCACTACACGGTCAATGGCGGCGCCCAGCAGAACTACCGGATGGCGCGCGACGCGTCGACCGGCAACGAGACCCAGCATGTCATGCAAGCGGTTTCAACGGGCAACGTCATCAACTACAGCTTCACGTACAACAAGGGGACGCCGGCCTACGACACGCCCACCTACTCGTACACGGTGCCGGCCTCCGGCGGCAGCTCGGCGACCCCGGCGGCCGGCCAGGCCTGCTTCTTCGCCGACGTCGACTACGGCGGCGATTCGTACTGCACCAGCGCCAGCAGCAGCTGGGTCGGCTCGACCTGGAACGATCGCATCTCGTCGGTGAAGGTGGCCGCGGGCGTGCAGGTGGTGCTGTACGCGGACGTCAACTACGCCGGCTCGACGCTGACGATCGCCGCCGACAACGCGAACCTGGTGTCGTCGAACTTCAACGACCTGGCCTCGTCGTACAAGATCTCGACGACGTCCACGGGCGGCACCTGGAACAAGCAGACGACGTTCAAGATCGTCAACGGCACCAGCAACGCCTACGACAACGCGCACGTCTTCTGGGCCATCATCGGCAAGGACTGGACGAGCGGCAAGTTCGTGTGGGTCGACGGTTCCGGCCAGCTGATCCCGATGTCCACGGCCGACAACGGCGCGCTGACCAAGAACGGCGTCGGCTACACCAACTACTTCCACACCATCGCGCAAGTCGGCTCCGTCACCATCCCGCCGATCAACTCGGCGCGCCTGCTGCTGAGCGTTGGCACCCCGATGTACATCCGCGTCAACCAGGACGTGAACGGCAACATCGGCTACGCCGGCGCCAACATCGAGAACCCGACCGACCCGAACATCGACGTCACGTTCGATTTCGCCGAGATGGCCATCCTTCCGGACACCGGCTTCTACGGCAACACGACGCGCGTCGACCAGTTCGGCTTCCCGGTGACGCTGCGCCTGCAAGGCCTGGACGGCTTCGACCAGACGGTCGGCGAGACCGCCACGCGCGCCGCGCTGTTCTCGGCCTGGGCCTCGTCGGTGCCGGCGCAGTTCCAGAGCCTGGCGCAATCGCCGTACTCGCCGTACCGCATCGTTGCGCCGGCGCACGGCAGCTTCGGCTCGTCGGGCGCGAACGCCCACTACCTGGACAGCTACATCCAGGGCCTGTGGAGCAAGTACGCGACGCAGACGCTGACCTTCACCGACCAGCAAGGCACCTTCACGGGCCAGGTCGTCAACGGCCAGTTCCAGTTCACGGACGGGCAGGGCACGTACACGATCCAGCGCGCGCCGACGACGCAGGAAGCGCTGCTGGGCTCGGGCGTGCTCAACGACGCCACGGGCCAGACGCCGGGCACGGCGGGCTACGACAAGCAGCTGCAGATCCAGGCCCAGCTGTGCGCGGCGATCAACCGCCACATCGTCGAGGATCCGGCGCACTGGTATGCGCCCGGCTACTTCTACGTCTCGCCGTCGAACGCGTACGCCAAGTTCTGGCATGACCACAGCATCAATGCGCTGTCGTACGGCTTTGCGTATGACGACGTCGGGGGGTTCAGCTCGTCGCTGCATACCGAGAAGCCGACGGTTGCTACCGTGACGGTGGGCTGGTAAGTCGCTTCGCGCTGTGGGGGGCTTGGCCGGTGGGCCGGGGTTGCCTGCGGCGCTGGGTGTCTTTGCTTCGCAAAGCCGGTCTTTCCGGTGGTGGGCCACGATGGTTGGATCCGGGAGGGCGGGGAAGTCTCCTGAGG
>Ga0075370_10001054_pt1 | contig 11481 bp, 8 predicted proteins | sample EndMethybrTD3035_FD_71398 | JGI IMG/M metagenome (GOLD analysis project Ga0075370, IMG submission 71398) | Populus endosphere microbial communities from Tennessee, USA - Endosphere MetaG P. TD hybrid TD303-5 | ecosystem: Host-associated > Plants > Roots > Endosphere | place: USA: Tennessee... | reverse complement strand
CCATGCTCGCGAGGAGGCACGGTGCGTGCCCCTTCGGCTGCCGCCTTCGCGGCCGCGTCGCCGCCGAGCTTGCCCATGTGCGCGGTGCCGGCCGACGGCGGGTTCGCGAGGCCGGGCACACGCTGAGGGTCGGTCGCGATCAGTGCCGCCTCGCGTGTGTTCCACGCCTCCAGCATCTTCTTGTCCGGCAGGCAGCCGATCAGCCCCGGATGGATCAGCCCGGCGTACTGCACGCCCGGCACGTGGCGCGAACTGGTGAACATGCCGTGGATGTCCCAGATCGACTTCTGCGCGAGCGGAAAGTGGTCGGTCAGGAAGCCGCCGCCGTTCTTCTTGCTGAAGAAGCCGTTGAAGCCCCAGAGGCTGTCGGGCTTGGCGCCGATGTCGAGCAACTCGACCACGAGCAGATCGCCCGGCTGCGCCCCCTTCACGCCAACCGGGCCGGACAGGTAGTGCACCGTCGTGAGATCGATGTCGCGCACGTCGTCGGCGCTGTCGTTGTTCTTGATGAAGCCGCCGGTCCAGTCATAGGTCTCGAGCACGAAATCGTCGCCCGGCTCGACCCAGCAGGCCATCGGGATATCCGGGTGCCAGCGGTTGTGCACGTTCTCGTTCTCGGGGGCCGGCTTCGTGAGGTCGACCTTGATCAGGGTGTCGGGCATGGGAGCGTCTCCTGCAGGGTGAGGGATGGGTCGGGTTCGGGCGGTTCAGACGGAGAGGTACTGCTTGATGCGTGCGACGTCGGTGTCGGCGCGCGTCGTCTCGTGCACGAGACGGCCACCTTCGATGACGAACAGGCGGTCCGCGACGTCCATCGCGAAGCTCAGCACCTGCTCGGACACGACGATCGTGATCTCGCGCAGCCTGCGGATCTCGTTCAGCGCCTTCGCGATGTCCTTGATGATCGACGGCTGGATGCCCTCGGTCGGTTCGTCCAGCAGCAGCACCTTGGGCTCGGTGACCAGCGCGCGCGCGATGGCCAGCTGCTGCTGCTGGCCGCCGGAGAGGTTGCCGCCCTTGCGTCGCTTCATGTCGAACAGCACCGGGAACAGCGCGTAGATCTCGTCGGGGATGCGGCGCGTCTTCGAGTTCTCAAGGCCGGTCTGGATGTTCTCCTCGACGGTCAGTGTCGGGAAGATCATGCGGCCCTGCGGCACGTAGGCGATGCCCTTGGCGACGCGGCGAAAGCTCTCTTCTTTCGAAACGTCATGGCCCGCCACCTCGATCGCACCGCTCTTGAGCGGCAGGATGCCCATCAGGGTCTTGAACAGCGTGGTCTTGCCCATGCCGTTGCGACCCATGATCGCGACGGTCTCGTTCTTGGCCCCCTCGAACGAGATTCCGTGCAGCGCCTCGCTCTGACCGTAGGCGACGAACAGATCGTTGACTTTCAGCATGTTGCGCTCCGTTCAGTGGCCGAGGTACACGTCGATCACCTTCGGATCGGCCTGCACCTGCTCCATCGGGCCTTCCGCGAGAATCTTTCCCTGGTGCATCACGGTGACCTTGTGCGCGATGCGCTTGACGAAATCCATGTCGTGCTCGATCACGATCACCGCACGGTTCTTGCAGATGCGCTCCAGCAGCTCGGCGGTCAGCTCGCGTTCGCGCGCGCTCATGCCGGCGATCGGCTCGTCGAGCAGCAGAAGCTCGGGCTCCTGCATCAACAGCATGCCGATCTCGAGCCACTGCTTCTGTCCGTGGCTCAGCAGCCCGGCCTCGAGGTCGAGGCGGTCGGCCAGGAAGATGTCCTCGGCCACCACCTGCACGCGCGCCTTCACCTCGTCGGTGCACTTGAAGGCGAGCGCGCCCAGCACCGAGCGGCCCTTCGGGAACGAGACCTCCAGGTTCTGGAAGACGCTGAGGTTCTCGTAGATCGACGGCGTCTGGAACTTGCGGCCGATGCCCGCGCGCACGCGCCGGTACTCGGCCATCTTCGTCAGCTCGGCGTTGTTGAACTTGATGCTGCCGGCGCTCGCCTTGGTCCGGCCGCAGATCAGGTCGAGCAAGGTGGTCTTGCCGGCGCCATTCGGGCCGATGATCACGCGCAGTTCGTTGCGGTCGACGTACAGGGTCAGGTTGTCGATTGCCTTGAAGCCGTCGAACGAGACGCTCAGGTCCTCGACGGCGAGCGCGAAATCGGTGTTGCTCATCTTGCAGGCTCCGGGTTCAGACGCGCTGTCCGCTGATGCCGGGCGGCAACGGCGTCGGTGCACTCGATTCGACGCGGACGGCGGGCTTCGCTGCACCCGATGCGGCCACGGTCGCAGGCACCTTGCGCTCGGCGCGTATCCGCCGCCACCACGGCATCGCGTGGCTTTCCCACAGCCCGGCCAAGCCCATGGGGAAGGCCATCGTCACGCCGATGAAGAGCGCGGCCATCAGGAACAGCCACAGGTCCGGAAAGCTCTCGGAGAAGTAGGTCTTGCCGGCGTTGACGAGCAGCGTGCCGTACACCGCCCCGACCAGGCTCATGCGACCGCCGACCGCCGCGAAGATGACCATTTCGATCGACGGCACGATGCCGACGAAGCTCGGAGACATGAAGCCGACCTGCAGCGTGAACATCGCGCCGCCGATGCCGGCCAGGCCGGCCGCCAGGCAGAACGTGAAGATGCGGAAGTTCGCGACGTCGTAGCCGGAAAAGCGCACCCGGTCTTCCTTGTCGCGCATCGCGAGCAGCAGCGTGCCGGCTTTGCCGGTCTGGATCCAGCGGCACAGCAGGATGCTGCCGATCAGCAGCGCCACGCACACGTAGTAGAGGACGTACTTCGCATGATCGGTCCGGGTATCCCACCCGAGCAGCGTCTTCAAGTCGGTCATGCCGTTGACGCCGCCTGTGTAGCCCTGCTGGCCGATGATCAGCACCGTGAGGATCAGCGCGACCGCCTGCGTGATGATCGCGAAGTAGACGCCACCGACGCGGCGCTTGAACATGCCGAAGCTGATCAGCCACGCGAGCAGCATCGGCATCGCGACCACCGCGATCAGCGCGAACGGCAGGTGCTTGAACGGTACCCACAGCGCGGGCAGCGCGGTGAGCTGGTTCCAGTCCATGAAGTCGGGGATGCCCGGTGTCGACTGGATCTTGGTGGACACCGGGTCGCTCGCCTCCAGCTTCAGGAACATCGCCATCGCGTAGCCGCCGAGGCCGAAGAACACGCCCTGTCCGAGGCTCAGCACGCCGCCGTAGCCCCACACCATCACGAGGCCGACCGCGACGAACGCGTAGGTCAGGTACTTGCCGACGAGGTTCAGGCGGAACACGTCGAGCGCGAGCGGCAGCACGACCACCAGCAACAGCGTCAGCACGAGCAGGCTGGCGAGCTGGTAGCGCTTGATCAGGGCTTGGACGGCATTCATCGGGGACGGACTCCGGAAGGCGGGTAAGGGTCAGCGGCGGACCTTGGAGGCGAACAGGCCCTGCGGCCTGATCATCAGGATCAGCACGATCAGCGACAGCGTCAGCACCTTCGCCATCGATCCGGTCATGAAGAACTCGCTGATCGACTGGGTCTGCGCGATGCCGAACGCCGAGACGACCGTCCCCAGCAAGCTCGCGGCGCCACCGAAGGTGACGACGAGGAACGAATCGACGATGTAGAGCTGGCCCGAGGTCGGCCCGGTCGAGCCGATCGTCGTGAACGCCGCGCCCGCCACGCCGGCGATGCCGCAGCCGATCGCGAAGGTCAGCCGGTCGGTCTTCCTGGTGTCGATGCCGATCGCGTTGGCCATCGTGCGGTTCGCGACGGTCGCGCGCACCCGCAGCCCCCAGCGGCTGCGGTTCAGCGCGAGCAGCACGCCGAGGGTGACGACGGTGGTCAGCGCGAGCACGAACAGGCCGTTGATCGGGATGTCCAGCCCGGGCGCCGGCGCCCACGAGCCGAGCAGCCAGTCGGGCAGCGTGGGGCTCACCTCCTTCGGGCCGATGAAGCTGCGGAACATCTGCTGCAGCGCGAGGCTGACCCCCCAGGTGGCGAGCAGCGTGTCGAGCGGACGCTTGTAGAGGTGGCGGATCAGCGCCCATTCGACGAGCCAGCCACCGATGAAGGCGAACACGAAGGCCAGCATGACCGCGAAGGGAAAGTAGTACTTCTCGAACGACGGCGCGTACAAGCCCGACAGGTGCGAGCCGAGATAGATGGTGTAGGCGCCGATCGCCATGAACTCGCCGTGCGCCATGTTGATGACGCCCATCTGGCCGAAGATGATTGCCAGTCCCAGGCCCATCAGCAGCAGCACCGCGAACAGGCTCAGGCCCGCGAAGCCCTGCATCAGGCCGATGTTCAGCAGTTCGGAGAATCCCATGGGCACACGCTCCAGGTCGACGACGGGCGAGCGAGGTTGCCGCGACCCGCGCGAGGCTCGCGCGGGTCGCCGGTCACGGCTCGGGGGAATGGAAACAGGGCCTGCCGGCCTTACTGGTAGCCCTGCGGGAACGGGTCCGGCTTGATCAGCTGAGGCGACTCCGACACCACCTTGAAAGTGCCATCCGGCAGCCCCATCGCGATGCGCGACTTGCTCCAGAGGTGGTGGTTCGCGTCCAGCTTCACGTAGCCTTCGGGCGCCTCCTTCAGCTCGATGCCCGGCGATGCGGCGACGACCTTGTCGACGTCGAAGCTCTTCGCGCGCTCGACCGCCGCCTTCCACAGCCACGGGCCGAGATAACCGGCCTGCGTGACGTCGCCGATCACCGCGTCCTTGCCGTACTTGCCCTTGAAGGCGCCGACGAACTTCTTGTTGTTCTCGTTGTCCAGCGACTGGAAGTACTTCATCGACGAGTAGAAGCCGGCGAAGTTCTCGCCGCCGACACCGGTCATCTCGTCCTCGGTGACCGCGAGCGTCACCAGCAGTTGCTTGTCGCCGGTGATGCCGGCCGCCTTCAGTGCCTTGTAGAACGCGACGTTGGAGCCGCCGACCACCGCGGCGTAGATGCAATCGGGCTTCTGCAGCTTGATCTTGTTCATCAGCGAGCCGAAGTTCGTGCTGCCCAGCGGGTAGTACTCCTCGCCGACGACCTTGCCCTTCTGGAAGTTCTCGATGTGCTTGCGCGCGATCTTCATCGACGTGCGCGGCCAGATGTAGTCGGAGCCGATCAGGAAGAAGGTCTTGGCCTTCTTCTCGGTCTTCGCCCACTCCAGGCTGTACAGGATCTGCTGGGTGGCTTCCTGGCCCGTGTAGAAGACGTTCTTCGACTGCTCCAGTCCTTCATAGAAGGTCGGGTAGTACAGCAGTCCGTTCTCCTTCTCGAACACCGGCAGCACCGCCTTGCGCGAGGCCGAGGTCCAGCAGCCGAACACGGCGGCGCAATGGTCGTTGATCAGCAGCTTCTTCGACTTCTCGGCGAAGGTCGGCCAGTCGGATGCGCCGTCCTCCTTGATCACCTTGATCTTGCGGCCGAGGACGCCGCCCATCGCATTGATCTGGTCGATTGCGAGCTGCTCGGCCTGGATCGAGCCGGTCTCGGAGATCGCCATCGTGCCGGTCGACGAGTGCAGCTGGCCGACGGTGACCTCGGTGTCGGTGACGGCGAGCTTGGTGGTGTTCACCGACGCGGTGGCCTGGCCGAAGCTCAGGTTCGCGACGCCGAGCATCGGTAGCGCGGCGGCGCCTTGCAGCAGGCGGCGGCGTTTCGGATCGGGCGAGCGGGAGTCGTGATTGCGTGACATGGCTGAAGGGTCCTCCGGTCTGTGCGGGCGCATCGTTTTCGGCCGACCCGCTCTCGATTGCGGTGCGTGTCGGGGCTGGATGCATCTTCGAATCTCCGACGCGAATGGCGAATACGTCAATCAACGTAGCCGCGTCCGCGCTGCCTGGCGCGACCATCGCAAGCGTCGAATGGCGAGGCAGGATCGCTTCTTGCTCCACGCTGCTCCCGCGCGTCGGACGTGCCCTGCCGCGCCCCACTTCCGTGCCCGCCGTGCTGACGCAGCCAGTCGATCCATCGTCCGCCAGACCTTCGAGAACTGCGGGGCCGCAGAAGATCTTCCACATCCGGCGCGACTACAACTCCTGGGTCGCCAACGAGTCCATGGAGGACTACGCGCTGCGCTACACGCCGCGCAGCTTCCGCAAGTGGAGCGAGTGGCGCGTTGCGAACACCGCGTTCGGTGCCACCTCGTTCCTGGCGCTGGAAGCGATCGGCGGCGCGATCGCGCTGAGCTACGGCTTCACGAACGCGCTGTGGGCGATCCTGGTGGTCGGCCTCGTCACATTCCTGACCGGATTGCCGATCAGCTACTACGCCGCCAAGTACGGGGTCGACATGGACCTGCTGACACGCGGCGCCGGCTTCGGCTACCTGGGCTCGACCATCACGTCGCTGGTCTACGCGAGCTTCACGTTCATCTTCTTTGCCCTCGAGGCAGCGATCCTGGCGCTGGCGCTGCAGCTGTACTTCGGATGGCCCTTGTCGATCTGCTATCTCGTCGCCTCGCTCGGTGTGGTGCCGCTCGTGATGCACGGCATCACGCTGATCCAGCGGCTGCAGTGGTGGACGCAACCCGTGTGGATGGTCCTGTTCGTGCTGCCGTACCTCGCCGTGCTTGTGAAGAAGCCGGAAGCCTTCGCTGACTTCACGACACTGGTCGGCGGTGTCTCCCACAGCAGTGGCTTCGATGCGCTGATGTTCGGCGCTGCCGCGACGGTCGCGTTCTCGCTGGTGGTCCAGATCGGCGAGCAGGTCGACTACCTGCGCTTCCTGCCCGAGAAGACGCGCGAGAACCGTGTGCGCTGGTGGGGGGCGGTGCTGGTTGCCGGGCCAGGCTGGATCGTGCCGGGCATGCTGAAGATGCTGGGCGGGGCCTTCCTCGCGTTCCTCGCGCTGCAGCATGAGATCCCGGTCGACAACGCGGTCGAGCCCACGCAGATGTACCTGGCGGGCTTCGGCTATCTCTTCAGCTCGCCCGAGTGGGTGCTGGCCGCGACGACGCTGTTCGTGATCGTCTCGCAGGTGAAGATCAACTTGACGAATGCCTACGCCGGCTCGCTCGCCTGGTCGAATTTCTTCGCGCGGCTGACTCACAGCCATCCGGGCCGCGTCGTCTGGCTCGTGTTCAACGTCTTGATCGCGGTGCTCCTGATGACGCTCGGCGTCTTCGAGGCGCTGGAGGGCGTGCTCGGCCTGTACAGCAATGTCGCGATCGCCTGGGTCGGCGCCCTGGTCGCCGACCTCGTGATCAACAAGCCACTCGGATGGAGCCCGAAGCACATCGAATTCAAGCGGGCACATCTGTACGACATCAACCCGGTCGGCCTGGGCGCGATGCTGATCGCCGCCGTACTTGGCATGGCCGCGTATGCCGGTGCGCTGGGCGCAGCAGCGCGCGCGTCCGCCCCCTTCATTGCGCTGTTCACATCGATGGCCGCGGCGCCGCTGCTGGCCTGGTGGACGCGCGGTCGCTGGTACGAGGCGCGACCGAACCGGGCGCCGTGGAAGCCCGGCGAACTCGTGACCTGCTCGGTCTGCGAGAACGCCTTCGAGTCGGAAGACATGGCCGAGTGCCCGGCCTACGATGCGCCGATCTGCTCACTGTGCTGCACGCTCGAGTCGCGCTGCCACGACCGCTGCAAAACGGATTCGCGCGCCGCGGAGCAAGTCCGCGCGGCGCTCGTCTCCGTGTTGCCACCGGCACTGAGCAGCCGCATCAATTTCCGTGTCGCGCATTACCTGGTGGCTGCGTTGTCGCTGGTGGCGCTGTTCGCCGTGATCCTCGGTATCGTCTACGAACAGCATGGCGCGCTGCACCTGGGTGATCGCGAGGTGCTGCGCGCACCGCTTCTGAAGGCGTTCGCATTGTTGTCGCTGTGCGCCGCAGTGGGTGCCTGGTGGATGGTGCTGGGTAGCGAGAGTCGGCGCATGGCCGAAGACGAGTCGGGCCGGCAGAACGAGTTGCTGATGCGCGAGATCGAGGCGCACAAGCGCACCGACAGTGCATTGCAGGCCGCAAAGGACTTGGCCGAAGCCGCCAACCAGGCAAAGACGCGTTATGTGACCGGCATGACGCACGAACTGCGGACCCCGCTGAACGGCATCCTGGGCTATGCCCAGATCCTGTTGAAAGACGAACAGATCACCGGCGCACGCCGCGCTGCCGTCGACACCATCCAGCACAGCGGCGAGCATCTGCACGGGCTGATCGACGGCTTGCTCGACCTCGCGCGCATCGAGGCCGGCAAGTTGCGGCTGGATATCGCGCCGCTGCCGATGCGCGATTTCCTCGACGATGTGGTCAGGATGGTCGCGCCGCAGGCCGCCGCCAAGGGCCTCGCCTTCGAGTTGCGCACGCAGGGGCGCGTGCCGACCTACGTGCGCGCCGACGCGCGGCGGCTGCGCCAGATACTGATCAACTTGCTGGGCAACGCGGTGCGATTCACCGACCACGGCAGCGTCACGCTATTGCTCGACCACACCCGGGAGGTGGCGCGCTTTCACGTGATCGACTCTGGCATCGGCATTGCGCCGCAGGACCTCGAGCGGATCTTCCTGCCTTTCGAACGTGGCAGCGCCGGCCGCCGCACGGGCGAGCCGGGCACCGGACTCGGCCTGACGATCACCCGGCTGCTGACCCAGCTGATGGGAGGCGAGATGACCGTGCGCAGTGCGCCGGGTGCGGGCAGCACGTTCACGGTCCGGCTGTACCTCAGCGAAACCTCCGAGCCCGGGCACGCCCGAATCGCGCATCACCGTCCCGTCAGCGGCTACATCGGCGCCCGGCGCAACCTGCTGGTCGTCGACGACCATCCGACCCAGCGCCAGATGCTCGCCGGCATGCTGCTGCCGCTGGGCTTTCGCGTGCGCGAGGCGGCGAGCGGGCGCGAATGCCTCGAGAGCGTGCTGGACCGGCGTCCCGACGCCGTGCTTCTGGACATCTCGATGGACGACATGGACGGCTGGGAGACACTGCGCCGCATCCGCGCGCACGGCTTCGATGACCTGCCGGTGGTCATGGTGTCGGCCAATGCGTTCGAGAACCAGGCCGACAAGATCGAGGCCGGTGGCGCGCAAGGCTTCGTCGACAAGCCTGTGATCGAATCGGAACTGCTCGCCGTGCTGCAGCGCCATCTGGAGTTGGAGTGGGTCGCCGAGCTGGCCGTGCCGAGCTGGGCGCCGGCCGCCGTGCCGGCTCGCCGGGCCGACGCTGCGGGCTCGGCGGGCGCAGACGGCGCCGATTCATCCGCGATTGCTCCCGGGGCGAACCTTCCTTCAAGCCAGGCGCAAGCCCTGATGCGACTCGCGCGGCTGGGCCATGCACAAGGCCTGCATCGCGCGCTGGACGCGCTGGCCGAGGAAACGCCCGCGCTGGCCCACAACGTGGCCGAGATGAGGGCGCTGGTAGCGCGCTTTGCCTGGACCGAACTCATCGAACACCTTGCCGGCGCGCTGCAGCGATCCGACGACGAAGCCGAGGCGACGACATGAGCGCGCGCCCTGGTGAGGACATCGTGCTCGTCGTCGACGACGTACCCCGATCGATCGGCCCCCTGTGCCTCGACCTCGAAGCGCACGGCTACACGGTGCTGGTCGCGTCCGACGGTGCGTCGGCGCTCGCGCGTCTCGACCTCGTGACGCCCGACGCGGTGCTGCTCGACGCGCTGATGCCGGGCCTGGATGGATTCGAGACCTGCCGGCGTCTGAAAGCGAATCCGGCCTGGTCGCACATCCCGGTGATCTTCATGACCGGCCTGTCCGAGACAGGTCACATCGTCAAGGCCTTCGACGCGGGCGGCGTCGACTATGTCGTCAAGCCCGTGCGCACGCCGGAGGTGCTCGCGCGGCTGGCGACCCACGTGCGCAACGCGCGCGCGGCCCGCATGGCGCGCGACGCGATCGACATCGGGGGCCACGGTGTACTGATGGTCGACGCACATCGTCGCATCGCGTGGCGATCGCCGCGGGCCGCGGCCTGGGTCGCGGAATTCTTCGGCGGCGACGATTTCGCCTGTGTGGCTTGGCTGAGCGAGAACGTGCCCGCGGCCGGCGACTGCCGCGCGTCCACGCGCAGCGGGCATACCATCACCGCACGCCAACTTGGCGCAGCAGGTCTCGGCGAGACGATGTGGCTCCTGGGCGTGCGTCCAGACGGTGCGTCGAGCGCGTCGCGCTTGGCGACGGCGTCACTCACGCCGCGCGAAACCGAGGTCCTGTCGTGGATCGCCAAGGGCAAGACCAATCGCGACGTCGGCGAGATTCTCGGCATGAGCCCGCGCACGGTGAACAAGCACCTCGAGCATGTCTTCGAGAAGCTCGGCGTGGAAACGCGTGCGGCGGCCGCGGCGCTGGCGAGTCGCGAGTTGGGATGAGTGTGGCCACTGCAGCAACTGCTGTTTTTGCAGCAGGAGCAGCCGAGTTACCGCTCAAGTCATTGCAAAGTTGGCGAGAACTCAAGCGCGCTGCAGGAACTTCGCGATCCCGAGAGGGCTGTGGTTCGGTCACGCATCGTTTCAACTTCGAGGCTCGGCGGCTTCGCCGTCACCTCACAGCCTTCAGCCTATGGTGTGAAGGTATTGGCTCTGGCCGATAAGTTGATGGAACTTGCTATAGCTTGTTTATTGCACTTACAGGCCATGACTTATAAGATGCGCCATGGTCACTGCCTTCCCCGTCCGCTTCCCGGATCAACTTCGCCAGCATCTGCGGGCGTCGAGGAAGCGGCGCGGCCTGACTCAGGCCCAGCTTGGCGCACTCGTCGGTGTCAGCCAAGCCCGGATCGCGGAGATCGAAGCGAATCCGGGCCTGGTCAACTTCGAGCAGCTGATGAAGCTGCTGTCCGTGCTGGGTGTCTCGCTGATCGTGCAGGAGGAAGCGGCCGCGCCGGCCGCCACTCGCGTCGCTGCGGCCAAGACCTCGAAGCCGAAAGCCACCAAGCCAAAGCCCAAGCCCAAGCCATCAAGCAGACCGCCTGAGGTCAAGTCCACATCCCATCGTACCCTCGTGGCCCGACCCAAGAAGGGCTCGTGGTGACCCAGTCGCTCAACGCCTGGATGAATGGCGAGCTGGTCGGCACCTGGCTCGTCGATCGGAACTCGCACGCCTTCCGCTACGACCCGTCCTGGCTGGAGTCGCCCCACCGGCGATCACTCTCACTCTCCCTGCTCATCAGCGGATCGCTGGAGATTCAGGGTCAGCAGGTCCGCAACTACTTCGACAACCTCCTGCCGGACAGCGAACGGATCCGCTCGCGGCTGCGAAGGCGCTTCGGCCTGCGCTCAGGCGAGATCTTCGATCTGCTGGAGGCCATCGGCCGGGACTGCGTCGGGGCCGTGCAGCTCCTGCCCGAGGGCGTCACGCCGCAGGGGTGGGACCGAATCGACTGCGACCCGCTGACCGAGGCGCAGATCGTCGACCTGCTGCAGGCCGTACCGTCGGAGACCGACCCCGGCTCGATCCATGACGACGACCTGTTCCGGATCTCCATCGCCGGCGCGCAGGAGAAGACCGCGCTCACCCGGTGGAAGGGCAAATGGTGCCGGCCGCATGGC
>Ga0075370_10001053_pt1 | contig 11482 bp, 10 predicted proteins | sample EndMethybrTD3035_FD_71398 | JGI IMG/M metagenome (GOLD analysis project Ga0075370, IMG submission 71398) | Populus endosphere microbial communities from Tennessee, USA - Endosphere MetaG P. TD hybrid TD303-5 | ecosystem: Host-associated > Plants > Roots > Endosphere | place: USA: Tennessee... | reverse complement strand
CCGTCCGGCAAAGGCTATCAGGCCGCAGCGGCGTGGCGTGTCATCATGTTCACGATATCGCCAGAAGTGACCACTCGCTTCTCGCCAGCCGAGAGCGGTGCCGCACCGCCTTGAGATTTCGGAGATATGTCCACGCCCTTGGCCTTGGCCGCAGCGCGCAAGCCAGCCACCGTCATCTCTTCACGGCTATGGTGCTTGAACAGATCGAAATTGAAGAAGCGCATCGCGTTGCGATGTGTGACCTTGTCAATCTGATCATCGGTCAAGTGCTTGACCGTGGGCCACAGTCGCTCGGGCACTTCGGGCCAGAGGCAATCCGAGTGCGGATAGTCGCATTCGTAAGCGACCATGTCCTCACCGATGTCGGACAGGTTCCTGAGGCCGAATTCGTCTTCGATGAAACAGTTCAGGAAGTGCTTGCGGAACAGTTTGCTGGGCTTTTCGTCCTCGAAGTGGGAATTGGTCCAGGCGTGGTGGCGCGAGTGACTGAAATCGCAGCGCTCGAGGAAATAGGGCACCCAGCCGATGCTGCCTTCGGAAAGCGCGATCTTCATCGTGGGATAGCGCTTGAGCGCGTCGAGATTGAGCCAGTCCGCCGCGCCGATGGCAATCGCCATGGGCATGGTGCTGATCCAGGCTTCGATGGGCGTTTCCATCGAAGCGTGCGGCGCCGGATTCCCAGTACCGATATGCAGGCACATGGTCATGTCGGCATCGGTGATCGCCTTCCAGAACGGCTCCCAATATTCATTGTGAATCGAAGGAAGGCCCAGGACGGTCGGGTTGTCGGTCAATGATACCGACGTGCAGCCCTTGGCGGCGAGCCGTTTGACCTCCTCAACCGCGGCGTCCATGTTCCAGATCGGCAGGATACCGCAGGGGATGAAGCGACCGGGGTGTGCGCCGCACCATTCATCGACGTGCCAGTCGTTGTAGCCGCGCAGGTGAACGAGCGCCTGGTCCTTGTCCGGCACCTTTGCGAACAGGCTTCCATCGAAACTGACGAAACTACCAAAACACAGGGACGCGGCGATGCCATTTACGTTCATGTCATCGACGCGGGCATCGACGTTGTAGACGCCTTCGCGCAGCTGCTTGAGCGAGGTCGGCTCCATGCCGAATTCCTCGAGCGGGCGACCGACCACGGCGTTGAGTCCAACCGACGGAAGTTTCCTGCCCTGGTACTCCCAATAGCTGGTTCCAGCATCGGTCGTATTGAACTTCGGCGCAGTGGCAAAGGCGTCGCCCTTGAGGTGCTTGTCGAACAACTCGGGCGGCTCGCTCATGTGATCATCGACGCTGATGATCACCATTTCATTCATTTCCACGGAGTCTCTCCTCTCATTCGGCTTTCCTGGCGGGATTGCACCAAAAACACTCCCCACATCGGAGAATGTCAATTGTTCCCGGCCTCACCGGGGGGAAGACGCAGCAGACCGTCGCCGACTGAGAATGGGTACCCTAATGACCCGAACTTGGTCGCCAAATGTCCGAATCGTGGGACGACTAAGCCAACCAGCTTCTTCCGATGGTGCACATGCATCCAAATACCGCGGCTGTTGGTATGTCAAAGAGGCATGACTCAATGCCCGTCTCAGCGAAAATCGTTCGAAAAGCGCTCCATGTAAGGCGGTTCACCGGCCCTATTGCCGGCATTCACCGTGGGCCCTGAGCCCCCCAGAGGCAGCAAATTCAAAGAATTTGAGGCGTTCCGGTCGCTACCCAGGCCAGTCAAGCCGGCCCTGCCCGCCCCTCTTCGGAGCAATCCGCCTCCGCTCCCGATCATGTTGACCGGTCATCGCCATCCCAATACGCACAATTGAAGTCCCGGTGCGCGCTGTGTGCCGGACTTCCCAAATGTCGCCTCCAAATGTCGCATGAGGGTAGCGTCCTGAGCGGCAAATGACCGGCACGGGTTAGCGGCAAGGGATGAGATGAACAATCTGTGGCCACTGCCTCAGCGCATCAGGTTGCGAAGAATAAGGAAGATTTCAGGATGTACGAAGGTGTTCTTGCCGGATCAGCTGGATGGCCTGTTCACCCGGCGATCCTAACGAACCCGCATCCCCCGTGCGCGGGGCGATCTGCGGGAAATGCCTTTGTCGAGGAGTGCTGATCAGGTGGTGAAGGTTACTTATATTACGCATGACGGGATCGAGAAGCCGGCCGACGTACTGGTGGGTACGACGCTCATGGAGGGCGCCATCCAGAACGGGATAGATGGAATTGAGGCTGTTTGCGGCGGCAATTGTTATTGCGGCACCTGCCGGATTTATATTGCGGCCGGCTGGATGGAAAAGCTGCTTCCAGCAGGAGAGGAAGAACTCGCCATGATCGAAGCAGCGGAAGACGACGCTCCCAACGTCCGTCTGGCCTGCCAGATCCTGGTAACCGAGAGCCTGGACGGCATCAGCGTCACGACGCCCCAGTTCCAGAAACCTGACGGCCCTGCGTCCACCAGCGCGGACCGGTAGCGCGACTATGCGCCATAGGACGCAAGGCGGGGGCGCGTGACCATGCCGAAGCGTCAGACGGGGATCGAGGAGCGACCCGAACAATGAAAATGAATGGGGAGCAACTGGTCGCCGCGCCGCAAAAGCGGGTATGGGAGGCCTTGAACAACCCGGATGTCCTGATGCAGTGCATCCCGGGTTGCCAATCGCTTGAAAAAGAAGCGGACGACCGTTTGAAAGCGGTCGTGACAATCAAGATCGGTCCTATTGGCGCGAAGTTTAACGGGACAGTCACCCTATCGGAGCTCGATCCGCCGAATTCCTATGTCATCTCGGGCGAAGGCCAGGGCGGCACGGCGGGCTTTGCCAAGGGCGGCGCGAAGGTTTCACTCGTTGGCGAAGGTGATGGAACGCGCCTGACCTATACCGTCGACGCGGAAGTTGGCGGCCGCCTGGCACAAGTTGGCGGGCCGATCATCGATGCCACCGCAAAGCAGCTTGCCGGGGTGTTCTTCAGGCGCTTCGGAGAGATCGTTGCGGGCCCTGCAGCAACGGCAGAACCGATCTCTTCGGCGCACGGTACGGCTCCCGCAGCTACCAACGTCACGTCCTCGCTGCCGGCGAGCCTACCCGTGGCGACACCGATCGGAGGCCTACCTGCAGCGTTCAGCGCATCCCTGAAAGTCGAGCGCGCGCCTGGCGCATTCTACTGGATCGTCACCCTATTCCTCGCGGCGCTTGCCGGGTTCCTGCTGGGAAGCGATGGCCGCGGGGCGCCCACCTGGCTGAGCCTGGCGATCGGCGTCGCCCTCGCAGCCCTTGCAGTCTTCAGCTTCGAGTGTGGCCGCAGGGCAAAGCCCGCGGGATGAAGCCAGCACCGTTCGACTACGTCGTGCCAGCTTCGATCGAGGAAGCCCTGGGGCATCTCGATCGCGGCGGCGGCGACGCCACCATTCTGGCGGGCGGCCAAACGCTCATGCCGCTGCTCGCACTGTGCATGAGCACGCCCTCTGTCATTGTCGACATCAATCGGATTACCGCGCTCAAAGGCATCGAGCGGACCAGCGAAACGGTACGTATCGCATCGGTTACCCGCCAGAACGAGGCGCTGGCAAACGAACCCCTGGCAGCCGCCCTGCCCACGGTGGTTCGGGCGATCAGCCAGGTCGGACACTTTCAGACACGCAATCGCGGCACCGTGGGAGGGTCTATCTCTCTCGGCGAACCGGCTGCCGAGCTTCCGGCGACCGCCGTCGCGCTCGGCGCGGAAATCGAAGTGCATTCGCTGCGCCGTGGCGAACGTCGCATACCGGCCGAACGTTTCTACCTCGGTCCCTACTCGACCACGGTCGAGGCAGACGAACTGGTGACGGCGATACACTTCCCGCTCTGGCCGGCAAATTCGCTGATCGTTTTTCGCGAAGTCGCGCGGCGGCCGGGGGATTTCGCGCTTGTCGGGTTGGTCGGAGCGATTGCAGTGAACGAGGGCAAGATTACACAGGCGGGGCTCGCCTGGTTTGGCATGGGACCTACGCCGATGAAGGCGTGGCAGGCGGAATCCGCGCTATTTGGTGAAAATATTGGCGACGTCGATCCGCAGGCCATCGCCGACCTCGCACTGTCGGAAACCGAACCGTTCGACGATCATTCGGCGACCGCCGACTATCGGCGTAGCGTGGGCCGGCAGATCTTCGTGCGCACATTGAGCGATGCGCTGAACCTGAGGAAGGCGGCATGAGCGAGCATCAGATCCAGCTTACCGTCAATACGCGGCCGGTTCAGGCGAGCGTCGAGGCGCGAATGACGCTGGGCGATTTCCTGCGGAGCAAGGCGGGTTACACCGGCCTCCACCTCGCCTGCGAGCACGGTGTCTGCGGCGCCTGCACGATAATCGTCGACGGCCTTGCCGTGCGCTCCTGCCTGATGTTCGCCGTACAGGCGGACGGTGCCGAAGTGACCACAGTCGAAGGCGTTGCCAATGCCGACGGGACGCTGCATCCGGTTCAACAGGCCATGCGCGAATGCCATGCCCTTCAGTGCGGCTTCTGCACGCCGGGCGTGGTGATGACGCTGGCGTCGCTGACCGCTGACGATGCCAGGCCCGCGGCTGACACGATGCTCAAGGCGCTGTCCGGCCATCTGTGCCGATGCACCGGCTATCAGGGCATCCGCAAGGCGATCGACAAACTTGCCGAAGCCGGCACGACCGGAGGCCGGGCATGAGCGAGCCTATCAGCGGAGCCGCGCGCTTCATCGGCCAGCGCGTGTTGCGCAAGGAGGACCTGCGGCTCCTGACAGGCCGAGGATCTTTCGTCGACGACATCACTGTCCCGGGCATGCTGCACGCTGCCTTCGTCCGCGGCGAGATCGCGTGCGGCAAGGTGATTTCGATGGACCTGTCGCAAGCCCGGGAAGTACCGGGGGTGATCGCCGTCTTCGCCGCCGAGGACCTCGGCGCGCAGAACGTCCACCTTGCCAACATGCATCTTTCCTATTCGCCCGGGATCATAAGCCGGCCCCTGTCGAGCGACTATGTCGCCTATGTGGGCGATCCCCTGGCAATCGTCGTGGCCGAAAGCCGCTACATCGCCGAAGACGCCGCCGCGCTCGCCGTAATTGAATACGAAGCCGAAGATCCGATCATCACGATAGCCGACGCCATCGCCGGCCGGCCTGTCCACCCTGGTACCGAGAATAATCTGGCGGCGGAGGTCAATGCGCCGCCGAACGACAAGATCGAGGGTGTTTTCGCCAGCGCGGCGCATGTCGTCGGCGCGACCTTCAAACACCAGCGCATCGCGCAATCGACGATGGAAACGCGCGGCGTCGTCAGTACTCCGGGAGGCGACAACCAGCTGACGGTCCATATCGGCTGCCAGAGCACGCATGTCTTCGCCGGGGTGATCGCCAAGAATTTCGGGCTCGACCATACCAAGGTACGCGTGATCGCCAAGGACGTGGGCGGTGGATTCGGACTGAAGGCGCAACCCTGGCGCGAGGAATGCGCCGCGATCGCCGCCAGCCTCCTGCTCAATCGGCCGGTCAAATGGATCGAGGACCGGCTGGAGGCGCTGACGACATCCAACGCCGCGCGTGAGCAGGAAATCACCATCCGCATGGCCTTCGACGGCGATGCCCGCATGGTCGGGCTCGATGCGGAATACGCCAGCAACAACGGCGCGCATCCCCATACGCCCGATGCCGGAATGCCGGTGATGATGTTCCTGACCGGGCCCTATCGGCCGCCGAGCTACCGTTTTCGCGGCCGCGCCTGGCACACCAATACGGTCGGCCTTGGCGGCTATCGCGCGCCCTGGGCCATCGAGGCTTTCGCGCGCGAAGTCCTGCTCGACAAGGCGGCTCGGCAAATCGGCATCGACGCAGTGGAATTGCGCCGCCGCAATCTGCTGTCGGGTCCCGACTTTCCCGCGGCGAACCCGATTGGTATCCCGATCGACGACATCACCCCGATGGAGTGCCTCGACAAGCTGCTGACCAAGATCGACGTTCCCGCGTTCCGCGCCGAGCAGGCGGCAGCGCGCGAGGATGGCCTCTACCTCGGACTTGGCATCGCGACCTACATCGAACCGACGGCGATGACCGGGGTCATGATCCTCAACAGCGACGTCGCTCATATCCGGATCGAGCATGACGGCAAGGTCACGGCGAACCTCAGCACCCATTCGCAGGGCCACGGCGTCGAGACCACCCATGCGCAGGTGATAGCCGACACGCTCGGCGTGCCGATAGACGACGTCACCATATTCCAGGAAGATTCGACCCGGGTTGGCTTCGGCGCAGGGGCGGCAGGCAGTCGCCAGGCGGTCATTGCCGGCGGGGCCGCCATCCGCGCGTCCAAGCTGCTGCTAGAGAAGGTCAAGCAGATCGCCGCCCATGCGCTCAACGCCAGCGCCGAGAGTATCACCGTTGAAAATGGCATCGTTCGTGTCGCCGGCGCTGAAGAAATGTCGCGCACGATCAGGGAGATCGCCGCGCTTGCCTATGGCGAGCCGCATCGCCTGCCGCCGGGCATGGAGATGGGGCTCGAAGCGCAAAACCGGTATGCGCCGCCATCCTTCACCACCTTCGCAAGCGCCGCGCATGCGTGCGTGGTCGAAGTCGATGGCGATACCGGCTTCGTCACGATCAAACGCTGGATCAGTAGCGAGGATTGCGGCGTCCAGATAAACCCCGCTGTCGTCGAGGGACAAATCGCAGGCGGGCTCGCCCAGGCGATCGGTTCGGTCCTGCTCGAGGAATTCACTTTCGACGATCGCGCCAACCCGACCGCCGTGACGTTCAAGGATTACCTGCTGCCGGCGATCTCGGACGTTCCGGTAATCGAATTCACCCATATTACCACGCCCGCAAAGGGCGAAGGCGGATTTCGCGGTGTAGGCGAAGGCGGCATCATCATCGGCGTGCCGACTCTGGTGAACGCGATCGCCGACGCCATGACGCCATTCGGGGACCTGCCCGAAGATCTGCCGCTGACGCCCCCGAAGCTGCTGAAGCTCATGCAATCGAAGACCGCTGCCTAGAAGCCAAGCAAACAGCGAGGAACTGGGCGACGAGTGCCTTTTTTCCAGACCCTGGTGCCGCCATCTGGCCGGCGCCATCACGCGAAGAGGATGATGGACATGACTGAACTGGCGAACAAGGTTGCGATCGTCACTGGCGGCAGCGCAGGAATTGGTCTGGGCGTCGCGGAACGCCTTGCCAGGGAAGGCGCCAGGGTCGTGATCGCCGATATCGACGAGGCGGCCGGCCAAGCCGTAGCCAACGCGCTAGGCGGCAATGCCCTATTCAAGCGCACCGACGTGGCCGACCAACAGCAACTGCGTGATCTGGTCGAATACGTTGCCGCGAGCTGTGGCCGGCTCGACATCATGATCAATAATGCCGGGATTGGCGGGGCGAACCATCCGCGGCTGCTCGACGACGACCTGGGGGATTTCCACCAGGTCATGGCAATCGACCTGCTCGGTGTCATGGCCGGCACGCGCGAGGCTGCCCGCGTAATGAAAGAGAACGGCGGCGGATCGATCGTCAACATTTCGTCGATCGGCGGCATCAATGCGTCCAGCGGCAACTGGACCTATCATGTCGCCAAGTCCTCGGTAATCATGTTCACCAAATGCGCAGCGATAGACCTTGGCGAATTCAATATCCGGGTGAATGCCATTGCGCCCGGCAACATCGAAACGGATATTCTTGAAAGAAACCAGGGCGCGGGCGTGCCAGAGGAAAAGCGGGCCGAATTCACTGCGTCCATCCGCCAGTTCATCATCTCGCGCCAGCCCTTGAAACAGCAAGGCAAGGTGGACGACATCGCCGAGGCCGTGCTGTTTTTTGTCACCGACCGTTCGCGCTACGTCACAGGTACTCTGCTGCCGGTCGACGGCGGACTGGTGGCCGGCACGCCGCGCACAACCGGCGGCATCGAAGGTTTGAGGAAGCAAGCCCAGGCCTGACGATTAGGGATTTTCTCGCCCACCAGCAGCGTACTTTGCCTTGACCAGTGGGCGGATCGCCTCATATATTGGCAGTAGAGTGACAGAATTTGCAATGCCTGCTCCTGGGTGCTGAACTCACGAGCCATGCAGGGCATTGCGCCGGGAAAGGCATGGCAAATGAGTGGCGGGCTATGAGCGGCAATGGGAATCGTTTCCCGCGTGGCCAAGCGGCCATTGTCGGTATTGGCTGTACCGAGTTCTCCAAGAATTCGGGAGTCAGCACGTTTGCGCTGGCTACTCGAGCGATCCGGGCGGCAGTCGCCGACGCCGGGCTCGGCATAGGCGAAATCGATGGCTTTTGCACTTACGGAACGGCCGATTCCGTCTCGCCCAACTTGCTGGCCCAGGCCTTCGGCATCCAGAGCCTGAACTATTATGTCGACCAGTACCTGGGCGGCAGCGTTTCGATGTCGGTGATCGGCCAGGCGACGCTGGCGGTCAGCGCCGGAATTGCCGACTGCGTGGTATGCTACCGTGCAATAAACGGCCGCTCAGAAATCCGCAAGAACGGTGCTGGCGCAGGTCCGGCGCGCGCGCCCTGGGACATCCAATTCAAGATGCCTTCGGGCTACATGGTTCCCGCGCAGGAAATGGCGATGAACGCCCGCGCGCACATGCTGCGCTATGGCACGACCAGCGAGGATCTCGGCCGCATCGCAGTGCTGAGCCGGACCAATGCGCTAGACAACGAACGCGCAATGATGCGCAAGCCCATTACGCTGGACGACTATATGGCGAGTGAATGGATCGCCGAACCGTTCCACAAGCTTGACTGCTGCCTTGAAACCGACGGGGCAGTGGCGGTGGTTATCGTCAATGCCGAGCGCGCGCGCGACCTGCCGCACCGCCCGGTGCTGATCCAGGGCGCAGCTTGGGGCGGGGGGATTTCCATCGCCAACAACGGTTTCGACGAACTGGCCGAATCCCCGGCCCGACCCATTGCCGAACGACTGTTCAATGCCGCCGGCATGGGGGCCGAAGACATCGATTTCGCCGAATTCTACGACTGCTTCACCTATCCCGTGCTTTCGCAGATCGAAGGCTATGGCTTCTGCAAGGCCGGCGAAGTGCCCGACATGCTGAAGGATGGCGCCTTTGACCGTGCGGGTGGCAAGCTGCCGATCAACACGCACGGCGGATTGCTTTCCGAAGGTTATATCCATGGTATGAACCACGTCTATGAGGCGGTGCAGCAGATCCGGGGCGATGCCGCTCATCGCCAGGTGAAGAAGCACGACGTTGCACTGGTCACGGGCCAGCTCGGCTATGTCAGCGGCTATTCCTCGGCTACGATCCTGAGGGGCGCGTGATGGCAGAGCGCCTGGTCAAGCCGATCCCGGATCGCGACACCGTCGCCTATTGGCAGGCGCTTGCGGACGGCAAGATGGTGGTCACTCATTGCCGCGATTGCGGCCATTGGACATGGCCACCCCGCCCGATCTGTTCCGGCTGCCATGGCGACAATTTGGCACTGGATGAAGTCAAGGGCACGGGCACGGTCTATAGCTGGATCGTAGTCCATCGTTCGACGACGCCGGACATGATGCAATATGTCCCATACACGCTCGCGCTTGTCCGGCTCGACGAGCAGGCCGACATCTACATTCCCGGAAGGTTTATTTCGGACATGGACGTTCGCCGCGGCATGAAAGTACGCGTGCGTCCCGAAAGGATCACGGATCAACTCGGGGATTTGGCTTGGACCACAGAGGGCATGCCCGCCTGAGGCCCCATCTCCTGCCCACCAACACATCATTATCTGGTCGATAGATCAGGGACGAGACAAAAGCCCATGACACAAGAAACCCTCCTGTACCCCTTCGCCAAGCCTAGCCGGCTCGATGTTGACCCGCGCTATAAGGAAATTCGCAAGCAGGGCATCGTGCGTGTCCAGATGCCCTATGGCGAGCCAACCTGGCTCATCACGAGTGCCGCCGATGCCAAGATCGCCTATGATTTCCGTAAGTTCGGCCGCACGGAGGGACTGAAACACGCCATTCCGGGCCTACACAATACCGAGAACACCAAGATCCCCTCGTTGTTGCTGAATATGGACCCACCCGAGCACACCCGTATTCGCCAGTTGGCCGCCGCAGCCTTTTCCCCCGACCGCATCCAGAACCTTTCGGGATGGGTGCAAGGCATCATAGATGAACTGCTCGACGCCATCGAAACGCATGGTCCGGGTGCTGATTTCATCAAGATGTACTCGCATGTCCTGCCGGTGCGTGTACTTGCCGGAGTCCTGGGCATTCCGGCTGACCGGGCTTTCGAATTCAAGCAGTGGATCGATATTTCCTCCAGTGCGTCAAGTTCGCAAGAGGTGAAGCTAGACGCCCGCAACCGGACGTTAGCCTTCATTCGCGAGTTGATCGCCCAACGCCGCGAAAACCCCGAGGAAGATCTTCTCTCAGTTCTGGTCCACGCGCGCGATAACGAAGACAAGTTCGAAGAGGATGAACTGGTCAGCCTGGCCATGGCCCTGTGGCACGGCGGGTTCAAGACCACCTTGTGGCAACTAAGCACTACGGTGTTCACTTTGATGACCCATCCCGATCACTGGCGTGATCTGCGCGAGAACCCCGAAATCATGAGTGCTGCGCTCAATGAGCTGTGGCGCTGGATACCAAGCTTCAAATATGGCGTTCCTTTCGGTTTTTGGACAAAGGAAGACGTAACCTTCACCAATGGCCAGGTTGTAGAGAAGAACCAGCACGTGCTGGTGGAGTTCGCCGTGGTCAACCGCGACGACGCCGTCTGGCCCGATGCCGACAAGCTGGATTTCCACCGCGTCAAGCCGCCGCAGCATTTCTCGTTCACGGCCGGTGCCCATGGCTGCATCGGACAGCACCTGGCCAAGCTTCAGGTCCGCTTGACGGTGGAATCGCTTGTCCGCCGGTTCCCGAGCATGGAACTGGCAATGGCGGCCGACGAGGTCGAATTCGACCCCGAATCCTTCATGCGCAGCATCCTGTTTCTGCCGCTCAAGTGGTAGTCAGGGACAGAACAGCAGACCTGCATGCAAACCCGCCTACGTAAGGCTTCGAATTCCGTAAGTCTGCCAGTTCAGTCTTGCGTCGGTGCGGCCAATGGCCAGCCAAACACCCGCCGCGCGGTTCGGCCGAGTATCCACGCCTTCTCGTCCGGTGAAAGCTCGGTGTCGAACAGCAGATAATTGAGCAGTTCTGCCCAAGTGTACCGACGCATCACGGTCTTGTCGCTGGCCCACATCAGCCGGTCGGCGCCGAAGGCCTCGATCGCGCGGCGAAGGTGGGGACGCACTGCCTCGAAGGGAAACGTGCCGGCCTGCAGCAGCATGGGCGCATGACTGATTTTCACGGCGAGGTTGGGAAATTCCGCCAGCTTCAGCACATTGTCGAAATAGGTTAGCTCGATCGAGCGGGCCTGTTCGGCCTCGGCCCGCCCTGGCGGATGGTTGGGCATGCCCATACCGATGTGGTCGAGCACGAATTGCAGCCGGGGAAACTTGCGCAGATATTGCGGCAGGTGTTC
>Ga0075370_10001052_pt1 | contig 11482 bp, 9 predicted proteins | sample EndMethybrTD3035_FD_71398 | JGI IMG/M metagenome (GOLD analysis project Ga0075370, IMG submission 71398) | Populus endosphere microbial communities from Tennessee, USA - Endosphere MetaG P. TD hybrid TD303-5 | ecosystem: Host-associated > Plants > Roots > Endosphere | place: USA: Tennessee... | reverse complement strand
GCCGTGCTCAAGGCAGGCGCCGATGCGGAAGCGCGCGGGTGGACGTTGTCGAAGGCCAAGAACACCGAGTACATCGAGCTGCTGAAGAAGAACGGCATGAACATCGTCGCGCCGCCGCCGCAGCTGACCAGCGACATGAAGAAGGTCGGCGACACGATGCTGAAGGAGTGGCTCGAGAAGGCCGGCCCCGAAGGCCAGGCCGTCGTCGACGCGTACAAGAAGATGTGATGCCGGCCGCGCCCGTGACGCCCACGACCGACGAGCGGGGGCGCGGCGCACTGCGCCGCGCCCTCGACACGCTCTACGACGGCTGCGCCGCGCTCGGTGCCTTCTTCATGGTGGCTCTGCTCGTGATGGTGCTGCTGTCGATCGTGAGCCGCCAGCTCGGCTTCAACGTGCCGGGCATCGATTCGTACGCGGGATACATGATGGCCGCCGCCGGTTTCATGGCGATGGCGCACACGTTGAAGAAGGGCGAGCACATCCGCGTGACGCTGCTGCTCGGCGCCCTGCACGGCGGCGCAAAGCGGGGGCTGGAGATCTGGGCGCTGTTCGCAGCGGTGCTGCTGGCCGGCCTGATGGCGATCTACAGCACCAAGCTCGCGTGGCAGTCATATACCTTCCACGACATCTCGACCGGCAACGACGGCACGCCGCTGTGGATCCCCCAGCTCACGATGGCGCTCGGTGCGATCGTGCTCGCCATCGCCTTCATCGACGAGTTCGTGCTCGAACTGCGTGGCCAGCGTGTCGAGCACGTGTCCGACGAAGCCATGCACAACGAATAAGCAGCCCACCCGATGAGCGACATCACCATCACGCTGCTGCTGATCGCGGCGCTGTTTCTCATTCTCGGCAGCGGGGTCTGGATCGGTCTCGCGCTGTCGGGCGTGGCCTGGATCGGCATGCAGCTGTTCTCGTCGCGCCCGGCCGGCGATGCGATGGCCGTGACGATCTGGGGCTCCTCTTCCAGTTGGACGCTGACCGCGCTGCCGCTGTTCATCTGGATGGGCGAGATCCTGTTTCGAACCCGCCTCAGCCAGGACATGTTTCGCGGCCTCGCACCCTGGATGCAGCACCTGCCGGGCCGGCTGCTGCACACCAACGTGGTCGGCTGCGCCATCTTCGCTGCCGTGTCGGGCTCGAGCGCGGCCACCTGCGCCACCATCGGCAAGATGAGCCTGCCCGAGCTCGCCAAGCGCGGCTATCCCACCGAGATGTCGATCGGCTCGCTCGCCGGCGCAGGCACGCTCGGCCTGCTGATCCCACCATCGATCATCATGATCGTCTATGGCGTCACGGCCGACGTGTCGATCTCGCAGCTGTTCATCGCCGGCGTGATCCCCGGCATCGTGCTTGCGCTGCTGTTCTCGGGATACATCGCGACGTGGGCGCTGCTGAACCCGGGCAAGGTGCCGCCGCCGGATGCGCCGTTGACGTTCATGCAAAAGCTGAACGAATCGCGAAGTCTGATCCCGGTGGTGCTGCTGATCGCCGCCGTGCTCGGCTCGATCTACGCGGGCATTGCCACGGCCACGGAGGCCGCCGGGGTCGGCGTGCTGGGCTCGCTCGTGATCTCGGCTGCGCAGGGCTCGATGAGCTGGCGCACGTTCAAGGACTCGCTGATGGGCGGCACGCGGCTGTACTGCATGATCGCATTGATCCTCGCCGGCGCCTCCTTCCTCACGTTGAGCATGGGGTACATCGGACTGCCGCGTCACCTGGCCGAGTGGATCGCGTCCCTGGGCCTCAGCAAGTTCCAGCTGATCCTCGCGCTGACAGCGTTCTTCGTGCTGCTCGGCTGCTTTCTCGACGGCATCTCGATGGTGGTGCTGACGATGGGCGTGATCATGCCGACCGTGCACAAGGCCGGCATCGACCCGCTGTGGTTCGGCATCTTCATCGTCATCGTCGTCGAGATGGCGCAGGTCACGCCGCCGGTCGGTTTCAACCTGTTCGTTCTGCAGGGCATGACCAAGCGCCAAATCGGCGCCATCGCGCGCGCCGCGTTCCCGTTCTTCCTGCTGATGGTGGTGATGGTCGGCCTGCTCTATGCCTTTCCGACCATCGTGACGTTCCTGCCGCAGCACATGCGCGGCTGAACAGAGAAGGGCGGTCATCCCGCCTCATTTTCGGGCATCGCACCCGTGTACTTGCGCCGATGATGAAGCTGCGTCTCGGAGCGTCGTGGGATCACGCGCTGGCAGTCGACCGAGCGTCGCCAGCACACGAGAACCGCGATGACCGACCTTTCAACGCCCTTGAACTGGGACAACCCGCTTCCTACCGAGTCGATGCCGCTGCGCGAGCCGCCGGCGGTGGCGGCATTCGTCGAACGCGTGAGCCGGAAGACGAGTCACGAAGGGTTCTGCTGGCCTACCCCGCCCTACGCCAGCTACCCGCTGGCCACGCCGCAGACCGACCCGATACCCTGCGAGATCGTCGGGCTGAACGACAAGCACACGACCGGCCGCCTCACCTTCTTCGTGCCCGACGAAAAAGTCGCGCATGTGCAGCTGCCGCCGGCCCGCACCACTCTGCCGCTTCGCTTCGACCAGTTCCGCACGCTCACGCTGACCACGCCGCTGAAGCCGACGCTCGAGTCCTCGGGCGATCCGCACGCGCTGATCCTCGGTCACCGCGCCCACTCGATCTACCAGCTCACGCTGACCGGCGGCGCCGAGCTGACGGGCACCACGATCGGCTACGTCGAGAACGAATACGGCCTCTTCCTCTTCCCGCCCGTCAATGAAGAAGACGACGGCAGCGGACACGTGCTGCGCAGCTTCATCCCGCGCGGCGGGTACACCGCGTTCGAGATCGGCTCGCGCATCGGCGAGCTGCTGATCGAGCAGCAAAGCGCCACGGCCCAGCAGATCGACGAGGCTGTCGACGTACAGCGCAGCCTGCGCGACCAGAAGCTGGGCGACATCCTCCTCACTCGCCAGATCGTCTCTCCTGCGCAGCTGCTGGAGGCGATCGAGCGCCAGGCGAAGATGCCGATGGTGCGCATCGGCGAGGCGCTCATCTCGCTCGGCATGATCAGCAGCGCGCAGCTCGACGAAGCGCTCGTGCAGCAGCAGCAAGACCGCAGCGTGCCGCTGGGCGAGCTGCTGGTGCGCATGGGCGTGGTCTCACGCGAGGACCTGCAGGTCGCGCTCGCGCGCAAGATGGGCTACCCGCTCGTGGACGTCGACGCGTTCCCGATCGAGGCCGACGCGCTGCGCAAGCTCGCCTATTCGGTGGCGTCGCGCCTGAAGGCCGTGCCGCTGCTGGTGCGAGAGGGCCGCCTGGTCGTTGCACTGGACGATCCGGCGCGGCGCCGCGCAGCGGTCGACGAGGTCGAGTTCAGCGCGCAGATGAAGGTGGTGCCGGTGCTCGCGCACAGCCGCTCGATCGAATCGGTCATCTACACCGCGTACGACAAGATCGGCGCCGTCGGCGGCCCGCGCGCGACGCTGGACGACGCGGCGATTCCGCTGACCTTCGACCTGCACGACACCGACAAGCTCGTCGAGACGCTCGAGAAGGAAGGTCACGAGCGTTCGCTGGGCGGCAACGACGATGGCGACAAGCCGATCGAGCAGTCCGACAACTCGCTGGTCCGCCTGCTCAACAACATGATCATCGAGGCGCACAACGAGCGCGTCTCAGACATCCACATCGAGAGCTACCCGGGCCGCGAGAAGATCCGCGTGCGCTTTCGAAAAGACGGGCTGCTGCGCACCTACCTCGAGCTGCCGCACAACTACCGCAGCGCGCTCATCGCACGCGTGAAGATCATGTGCGACCTCGACATCAGCGAGCGCCGCAAGCCGCAGGACGGCAAGATCAACTTCGCCAAGTTCTCGCCGCAGCACAAGCTCGAGCTGCGCGTCGCGACGATTCCCACCAACAACGGGCTGGAAGACGTGGTGATGCGGATCCTCGCATCGGCCAAGCCGCTCCCGGTGGACCGGCTCGGCCTCTCGGGCGAGAACCTCGAGCGCCTGAAGCACGCGGTCGAGCGGCCCTACGGCATGGTGCTGTGCGTGGGCCCCACGGGCTCCGGCAAGACCACCACTCTGCACTCGGCGCTCAGCCACATCAACGTGCCCGAGCGCAAGATCTGGACAGCCGAAGACCCGGTCGAGATCACGCAGCCCGGGCTGCGCCAGGTGCAGGTGAACCCGAAGATCGAATGGACCTTCGCGAAGGCGCTGCGTGCGTTCCTGCGCGCCGATCCGGACGTGATCATGGTCGGCGAAATCCGCGACGCGGAAACCGCGGGCATGGCTGTCGAGGCATCGCTGACCGGCCACCTGGTGCTCAGCACCCTGCACACGAACAGCGCGCCCGAAACCGTGACGCGGCTTCTCGACATGGGCCTGGACCCGTTCAACTTCGGCGACTCTTTGCTCGCCGTGCTGGCGCAGCGCCTGGTGCGCCGGCTGTGCACCGAGTGCCGCAAGAGCCGCCCCGCCGAGAACGGCGAAGTCGAGGAATTGCTCGCCGACTACATGCACGCGTTCGGCAGCGGCGATGCGCCGGTGTCGAAAGACGCCGTTCTCGAGCGCTGGCGCGCACAGAACAGCCGCGACGGCCGCCTGCTGATGTTCAACAGCCCGGGCTGCAAGGCCTGCGACGACTCCGGCTACAAAGGCCGCGCCGGCGTGCACGAGCTGATGACGGTCTCGCGCGAGCTGCGCCATCTCATCCAGACCGGCGCCCGCGCCGAGACGCTCGCGCACACGGCGATGGCCGAAGGCATGCGCACGCTTCGCCACGACGGCATCGACAAGGTGCTGGCGGGCGTGACGAGCATCGAGGAAGTGCGGGCCACGAGCAATGCCTGACCCGCGTGGCGGGTCGAAACGACGAGCCGGCATCTGCGCGTAGGATGGCGGCTTTTCGCTGTCCCCGTTCCGGCGCTTTTCGACTCCGGCCGGGCGTGTCCTGTCACCGATGTCCCTGCCCCGCTCCATCCGCCACGCCACGCTTTGCGGCACGGCCTGCGCCCTCCTGCTGCTCTCGGCCTGCTCGAGCACACGCCCCGCCGCGTTCCAGCGCGAGGAGTTCGCGGCCAGCAACACCTACTCGCGCAGCTTCGACGGCACTGAGGCGCAGACCTGCGAAGCTGCACGCCGCGCCCTGCTGAGCCAGGGCTATGTCGTCTTGATCGCGAACGCCGACCTGGTGAACGCGCGCAAGAACTTCCAGCCCGAGCACGACACGCATGTGCAGATCGAGTTTCGCGTCGTGTGCACCGCGCAGCGCAAGGGTGCGCGGCCGACACTCGCTTTCGTCAGCGCACTGCAGGACCGCTACGCGCTGAAGAAGGGCAGCAACTCGGCGAGCGTGGGCGTCGGCGCGATCGGCTCGCTCTCGCTGCCGTTCACGTCGGGCGACGACTCGCTCGTGAAGGTGGCGAGCGAGACGGTCTCCTCGGCAAGCTTCTACGACCGCTTCTTCAAGCTGGTGGCGAGCTACCTGGTCGTCGAACCCGATCCAGTCACGCCGCCGGCGGCACCGCTCGGGCTGCCGCCGCCTCCGGCAGCGGCCGCGAGCGCGGCCTCTCAGGCCGGCTGACCAAGCCTTCCAGCACCCGTTCGGGACGAGCCCTTCGACAGGCTCAGGGCGAACGGCTTCTTGCTCAGCGCCGCATCGGTTAACGTCGCCCCGATGCACCCCGGACTGACCCTCGGCTACTGGCTGACGCTGCACGGCCTCGTCACCTTCGTCGCGGTGCTGTTGTACGTCATCACCGCGCACGTGCTGCGCCAGCGCCGCCATCCGGCCGCGGCGATCGCGTGGGTGCTGTTCATCCTGCTGGTGCCCTACGTCGCGCTGCCGTCGTTCCTGATGTTCGGCTCGCGCAAGCAGGCGCGCCCGCGCCCGCATACCGCGCCCGACCCCCTCGCGCTCGAAACCGAAGGCTCGTGGGCCGTACAGACGGCGATCGCACTCGGCCAGGCCGAGCCGAGCGCGTATCACACGCTGCATCTGCATGCCGACGGCAAGGACGCACTCGACGCGCTGTGGCGCACCATCGGCGGCGCCGAGCACTCGATCGACCTGTGCACATTCATCATCGGCCGCGATGCGGTCGGCAAAGCGGTGATCGATCGGCTGTGCGCAAAGGCGCGGGCCGGCGTGCAGGTGCGCGTGCTGCTCGACGGCCTGGGCCGCTGGATGGGCGGCCGGCCCGACCTCGAGCCGCTGCGCGCGGCGGGCGCGCAGGTGGTGCTCTTCGTGCCGCCGCTGCACTCGCCGCTGAAGGGCCGCAGCAACCTGCGCGACCACCGCAAGATGCTGATCGCCGATGCCGGGCACGACAGCGCGCAGCTCTGGTGCGGCGGGCGCAACCTCGCCGCGGAGTACTTCGGCGGCGGGCACGGCAAGGACGCGAGCGGCGGCGTGTGGCACGACCTGAGCTTCGATCTGCGCGGTGACCTGGTCGCGCAGGCGCGGGCCTTGTTCGACCACGACTGGCGCTTCGCGACCGGGCGCAGGGCGATCGCGCCACCCACGAGCGTGCTGCCGAGCGAAACCTTCGACGCGCTCTTCGCACGCACCGAGCCGGCGCCGCAACTGTTCAGCCCGCGCCCGGCCACGCCCGCGCCGGATGGCAGCGAGGCGCTGCCCGCGACCAGCGCGCAGTTGATCGCATCGGGGCCGGACCAGATCGACGACACGGTGTACTCGCTGCTCGTCACGGCGGCATACCGGGCGCGCGAACGCATCGCGCTCGTCACGCCGTACTTCGTTCCGGACGCTGCGCTGCTGCAGGCGCTGTGCCTCGCAGCGCGCCGCGGCGTGACGGTCGACTTGCTGCTGCCGGCACGCTCGAACCACCGCATGTCCGACGTCGCTCGCGCGCGTGCGCTGCGTGCGCTGTCGGCGGCCGGCGGCCGCATCTGGCTCGCACCGCAGATGCTGCACGCCAAGCTCGCGATCGTCGACCACACGATGGCGCTGGCCGGCTCGGCCAACCTCGACAGCCGCAGCCTCTTCCTCAACTACGAGATGATGGTCGCGTTCCACGACCGCCGTGCCATCGCGGCGTTCGTCGCATGGTTCGAGCGCGAGCACCTGAGCGCACGCCAGCACCGGCCCCGGCGGGCGGGCCTGCTGCGCGACATCGGCGAAGGATTGGTCCTCTGGCTGGGCTTTCAGCTATAGGCCGAGGTTGCGCGATCAGCGCAGCACGCTGGACATCGTCGACATTGCATTGAGGCTGCGCACGGCCGCCAGCACCGAGTCGCAACCGATCCGCACGGTGTCGCCGTCGATGCGCTCCACCGTCGGCCACAGTGCGAACACATCGGCCAGCGCCGGAGTCTGGCATTGCACGCGCAGCTCGATCGGCGATGCCTCGAGCCGAAAGACCGGCAGCGGCGCCCGGGCATCGGCCAGGCGCTGCACGCTCTCGCGCGCGGTGCTCGCAATCAGCGAGCGCGCATGCTCGGCCGACAGTGAACGTCCGCTGCGCGCGCCGTCCGACCACTTGACCACCGCGCACGGCGTCTGCGGAAGCAGCGCGTGCAGCTCGTCGGCCATCACGTCGCAGCCGCTGGCCATCAGCACCGGCACGCCGAACTCTGCCGCCAGCGCTGCATACAGGCCCACCTCGCCGAGCTCGTGCCCGCCGAGCCAGACGCGCGCAAACGCGAAGCTGTTGCTCGTGTGAGCGAGCACGCCGCGGCTCTTCGCGCGCGAATGCCAGCCCACCATCAGCACGCCGTCCACTGCCTGGTCGACGCCGGCCATCATGCCCAGCATGCGCGGCTTGCCCTGGATCACTTGCGCACGCGGATCGAGTGCGTCGATCAACAGGTTGCCGAAGTGGCCGTGCGAGTCGTTCACCAGCACTTCGGTGGCACCGCCCTCGAAGGCACCGCGCACGGCGGCGTTCGCCTCCTGCGTCATCCAGGCGCGGGCGCGCTCGTAGTCGGACTGGCCGGCCTGTGTCTGCTCGAGGCGCCAGACGCCGGCCACGCCCTCGATGTCGACGGAGATCAGGATCTTGGAAGCTTTCATTCGGAGCGTTGGAGTGAAGACGGGCGTTGCGCCAGCAGCGCTGCCCAGTCGGGTGCGAGTTCAGCGAGTGCGCGCCGGGTATGACCATCGCGGCCGGTCACCGTGGTGGCCGCGAACAGCGCGTTGACGATGGCCTGCTCGGTGGCCTCGGCCGCCGCCTGAAACAGCGGGTCGAGCGCGGATTCGTGCAGCAGGCGCGGCATGGGCAGGCGCTCGCTCGCATGCTGCGCAACGCGATACGCCGTCGAGAACGCGAGCGCGATGTCGCCGCTGCCGTGACCGTAGTCGGAGCCGGTGCGCGCGAGGCCGGCGCCGGCGCGGCGCGCGATGCGCTGCAGCTGGCGCGCATCGAGCGGTGCGTCGGTGGCGAGCAGCATGATGATCGAGCCGCGCTCAGGGCCGCTCTCTTCAGGCGTGGGCGATAGCGCCGCCGCACGTTGCTGCAGCACCGGGCCCACGCGCACGCCGGCGAGCGTCAGCGCCTCGGGCCGGCCCTGGTTCGCGAGCACCAGCGCGCCCATCGTGTAGCGCTGCTGCTCCCACACGACGCAACGCGACGCACTGCCGATGCCTCCCTTCAGACCGTGGCACGACATGCCGCGCCCCGCGCCGACGCTGCCCTGCGCGACCTTCACACCGAGCGAATCCGGACGACGTGCCGCAGCAAGCGCCTGCATCACGTGCGCCTCGGTCAGCGCGAACGTGTGCGCATCGTGCAGCCAGCCGTCGTTGCATTCGAGGACCAGCGGGTTCAGCGTCGGCAGGCCGCGTGCGAGCTCGGGTGCATGCGCCATCGCATCGCGGACCAGCGCATTGCACGCAGTCCCGACCCCGACCGTTCCCACCAGCGCGATTGCCGACTCGAGCGTGCCAAGTTCCTGCAGTTGCATCAGCCCGGCGCTCTTGCCGAAGCCGTTGATCACATCGACGCCGGCCGGCAGCTTGTGCAGGAACAGATCGCCCGGCTGCGGCAGCAGCACCGTGGCGCCGGTCTGGATGGCGCCATCGGCCAGCGTGTAGTGGCCGAGCGCAACGCCGGCAACGTCGGTGATCGCATCGAGCGGCCCGCCGGGCAACGCACCCACCCGCGGTGTGATCATGGGCATCAGTTGTCGAGCTTCGGGTCCAGCGCGTCGCGCAGGCCGTCGCCCAGCAGGTTGAAGGCGAGCACGGTGACGAAGATCGCCAGGCTCGGGAACAGCGCCACGTGCGGCGCATTCAGCATGTCGGCGCGTGCCTCGTTGAGCATCGCGCCCCACTCGGGCGTCGGGGGTTGCGCGCCCAGGCCGAGGAACGACAGGCTCGCCGCCGTGATGATCGAGGTGCCGATGCGCATCGTCAGGTACACCACGACCGACGAGATCGTGCCCGGCAGCAGATGCCGCAGCATGATCACCCAGTCCGAGGCGCCGATCGAGCGCACCGCCTCGATGTAGGTCTGGTGCTTGAGCGAGAGCACGTTGCCGCGCACCAGCCGCGCGAACGCAGGCACGCTGAACACCGCCACCGCGACGATCACGTTGACCATGCCGTTGCCGAGGATCGCGACGATGCCGATCGCGAGCAGGATGCCGGGGAAGGCGAACAGCACGTCCGACAGCCGCATCACGATGCGGTCCCACCAGCCCTCGTAGTAGCCGGCCAGCAGGCCGAACAGCGTGCCGATGACAGCGCCCACCGCCACCGAGACGAAGCCGGCCGCCAGCGAGATGCGGGTGCCCATCAGGATGCGGCTGAAGATGTCGCGCCCGAGCGAGTCGACGCCGAACCAGTGCTTCGCCGAGGGCGGCGAATTCAGCGCGTCGTAGTCGAAGAATTGCTCGGCATCGAACGGCACCAGCCACGGCGCGAACACCGCCAGCAGCACCAGCGCGATCACGAAGCCGCCGGCGACGAGCGCCACATGCTGGCGCTTGAACTTGCGCCAGAACTCGGCCGCTGGCGTGCGCACCGCGCGCGCATCGGCGCTCGCGGCGCTCGCGGCGGGCGTGGGGGTCGAGGCGGGCGTGCTCATGGGTCGCGTGCTACTTGAATCGAATGGTCGGGTTGATCACCGCATACAGCAGGTCCACGACCAGATTGATGACGATGAACTCGAGCGAGAACAGCAGCACCAGCGCCTGGATCACGGGGTAGTCGCGCATGTCCACCGCGTCGACCAGCAAGCGGCCCATGCCCGGCCAGTTGAACACCACCTCGACGACGATCGAGCCGCCGAGCAGGAAGCCGAACTGCAGCCCCATCATCGTGACCACAGGGATCAGCGCGTTGCGCAGCCCGTGCTTCACCACGACCACCGGCTCGCCCAGGCCCTTGGCACGCGCGGTGCGCACGTAGTCTTCTTTCAGCACGTCGATGAACGAGCTTCGCGTGAAGCGCGCCATCACCGCCGCGACCCCCGCACCCAGCGTGAGCGACGGCAGGATGTAGTGGCGCCACGAATCGGCGCCCACCGTCGGCAGCCAGCCGAGCTGCACCGAGAACAGCTGCATCAGCACCATGCCGAGCGCGAAGGCCGGGAACGAGATGCCCGTCACCGCGAGCGTCATGCCGACCCGGTCGGGCCAGCGGTTGCGCCAGACCGCCGAGACGATGCCCAGCAGCATGCCGAGCACCACCGACCAGGCCATTGCCGCAACGGTGAGCCAGAACGTCGGCCCGAAGCGCTCGGCGATCTCCGTGGCCACTGGCCGCTGGCTGCGGATCGACTTGCCGAAGTCGCCGCGCAGCGCGTTGCCGAAGAAGCGCACGAACTGCTCCGGCAACGGGCGGTCGAGCCCGAGGTCGCGCCGCACCAGTTCGACGGTCTCGGGCCCGGCATCGACACCGGCCGCGAGCCTTGCCGGGTCGCCTGGCAGCAGGTGCACGAACAGGAACACCAGCACGGCCACGATCAGCAGCGTGGGCAGCAGTCCCAGCAGCCGCCTGACCAGGTAGTGAACCATCGGTGCTCCCTCCCGTCCCTTCTGCGCGATGAACGTCTTACTTCAGCTCGACATCGTCGAAGTTGAAGCTGCCGTCCGGGATCACGTAGAAGCCCGCCAGGTTGCGCGCCCGCACCGACAGCAGTTGCTCGGTGACGAGGAAGGCCCACGGCGCGTCTTTCCAGATCTGCTTCTGTGCGTCGGTGTAGAGCTTCGCCTTCTCGTCGCTGTTCGTGGTGACCAGCGCCTTCGCGATGTCGCCGTCGACCTGGGCGTTCTTGTAGTACGCGGTGTTGAAGAGCTTGGGCGGGAACGACTCCGAGGCGAGCAGCGGCCGCATCGCCCAGTCGGCTTCACCGGTCGATGACGACCAGCCCACGTAGTACATGCGCACCGGCGCGGTCGCCGGGTCCTGCGCGCTCTCGACGCGTTCGACGCGCTGGCCGGCCTCGAGCGCCTGCACCTGCACCTTGATGCCGACCTGCGCGAGCTGCTGCTGCACGAACTGGATCACCTTCTGCGCGGTCGTGTGGTTGTAG
>Ga0075370_10001049_pt1 | contig 11490 bp, 34 predicted proteins | sample EndMethybrTD3035_FD_71398 | JGI IMG/M metagenome (GOLD analysis project Ga0075370, IMG submission 71398) | Populus endosphere microbial communities from Tennessee, USA - Endosphere MetaG P. TD hybrid TD303-5 | ecosystem: Host-associated > Plants > Roots > Endosphere | place: USA: Tennessee... | reverse complement strand
GCATTTCCTATCTGATGCCAGCATGGGAAGACATCCCTGCCGAATTCAGAAATTTCAATGATCGCCAAAACAAATGGCTGCGTTTTCAGCGTGACTGGTTCTTTACCGGAATCACGAAACAAAAAGTGGTCATGAGAGACGGGTTCAGCGAGGCCGATGCATTTCGTCATCTGGCCGCGATCCAACGCTCTTACGAGCCGAAGCACCAACACAAAGAAGCGGCAATCGCATACCTTGCATCGTTGTGGTTTGTTGATGCGTAGTACAAAGTCAACAAGCGTTAAGCAAATGCAAACTCCACACGAACAGCACTACGACCAAGACCGCGCTTTCGGTAACCCCGAAGCTGACGAGGTATACGCCAAAGCAATGGAAGAGATCGAATCAGCACGAGAACGCTTCTATAAAGCCATTCCTTGTGAGCACTGCACGCTGATGGTGCCGCGTCCATCCATGACCGAGCACGTCGAGTTCTACTGCACCAAACGATCGAAGGGAGATCGGGCATGACTATGGAACGTCCAGACGCAACCGAAAGCGATTTTGCACTTACTCCACCAGACCCCAAAGACGACAGCGTGCAAAGCGGTCTCAGTCGATATGAGGTCGATCAGCTCTTGTGGTCAAACCAAGAACTTGACGTGCGGAATGATGCTCTTGAACAAAAGCTAGAGCGCCTTACCTCACGTCTGCAAGAGATCGAAAACAGTGCCAAAAACTATTTGGCGACACAAACCGGCGACAATCAACGACAGACTTATGCCACGCGTCTAGTAGTTGCTCAAGAATTGCTGAAAGAGCTGAAGTCGTGAGCGATGCCGGTTTGGTGGATGAAAACCAGTGGCAGTGCCAACACTGCACGGAAAACCAACATGTTGATTGTGAGCGCTATGCATGGGATAGCGCGTGGGGATGTTGTTGCAGTGCTATAAAAGGTCCGGCCATCGGCGACTAACTACGTTCTGAATCATCTGAGCAGACAGTATTCGCATTTCTGCCTACCGATTCATAACCATCGCGTATACACTTAACGTAGGTAAGTACCTATGAATGATGAATCTCATGATCGCGACCCATCCAAGTGCCCTCGTAACAAGGCTGATGGCACTCCCTGCGGCAACGGAGCGGGCAAAGGCACTAAGCATCTTGGGATGGGGCCGTGTTACAAGCATGGCGGTCGAAACGTCAAATGGGATACGCATTTCGAAACTCAAATGGCGACGAATCGCATGAGAACCTACGGCGCACCAATCGACACTGATCCTCAAACAGCACTGATGGATGAAGTGCAACGAACAGCAGGTCACGTAGCCTGGCTGGGTGCAGTAGTAGCCGAACTTCAACACGATGGCGACGGCTATATCGAAGTAGCTAACGAAGCAGGGGAGCGTGTTTTTGTTCCGCGCTCTGGTCTAAAGCAACTTGATGCAGGTGGTCGACACGAACGCCCATCAGTGTGGGTGGAGCTCTACCAAACCGAACGCACACACCTGGCCCGCGTCTGCAAGATGGCAATCGACGCCGGAGTATCACAAGCCTTGGTCGACATCGCGCGTGAGAACGGTCGTAGCCTGGGTGAATGGGTTCGTAACGTTCTGTTTGATCCTGACCTGCAATTGACAGAGACGCAGAAGGAAGTAGCGAAGTCCGTGCTCATGAAGCACCTTCAGAAGACATTGGAGCCAACACAGTGACTGAAACGGCACTTGCTCCTATCGATGCATCGCCTCTTGCATTCGAAGCTCATCTAACCGGTGCAGTTTTACGTACGGCGGACAAAGGCGCGAAATTCGCGGTGCGGTCAAAGGGGGAAGTTACCGATGGTGAATACCTACGTTTGTGCCTGCTCTCCGGTAACAAGCAAATGGGTTTCAGCGTGTTCGTCCCCGATGCTCAAAGCGCTGAAGACGTAACGATCCCCGACAAGTCAAAAGTTGAACTTACGCATGGAACAAAGAAGCAAACTCCCTCGTCGTTGCACCGTTTCGCACTGCGCACGCTGGCGGAAGAGATGGAAGTAGATCCCGATGAGTTCTATGCGACAGAGATGAAGAAATCAACAGCCAAAGTATGGGAACGAATCGAAGACGTACGTAGAGAGAAAGCCTTTATGGGGCAGGGAGCGCAATGAGCGAACGAATTAGAGCAGCTATCCGGCTTCTCTATCCCGATGACATGACTCCCAACGCTAAACGTGTTTTGGAGAGCATTTTGGCTGAAGAGGCAGCTGAACCGCAATGGCACGTCTTCGACAAAGACGACGAGAGCACGTGGCCGCATCCGTCAGAGTTGATGCCTGAGATGCGTGGCAAGGCCCGTGGGCAATATTGGACTGTGCATGAGATCGACGGCCAGCGTGTTGTCGACATGGAGTATTGGTACACCCGGCCGCGCAACGCGCCGGACGAGATGTGGGCTAACAGCGTGACGCATTGGAGGCCTGTTGTCGTACCTTTGCCCCCTGAGAGTGATTCGCAATGAACAACTTTGGATGTCCCTGCGATCCCTCTCTCCGTAGAACACAACAACCAATCAATTTCAGCTCAAAGAAATCCTCTACGACTGAATACTGCGGATTGTGCGGCGCTGCTAGTGAAGTTCAGGCGGCAAGCTGATGGACGTCAACGCGGCGCGGGAACGAGCAGAGGAAGCACTAAAGCGGGCTGATAAGGCGTCGCCTGGACCATGGGAGATATCCGGCAACTGTGATGTCTACGCAGGCGAATATCGAATTGCATGTTGTGATGAAGGTGACAATGAATTCATCGCCTCTGCGCGTACTGATGTACCTAAATTAGCCCAAGACCTTCTGGAAGCCCTGGAAGAGACGGAGAGGCTAACTGATTGCCTCAAGCGAGCCAATCAACAGGCTGAGCATTATGAGCGTGAATGGTACTTGCGCGGGGATGAGATCGAACGGCTTGAAACCCTAAATATGGAGCTATCCGCAAAGCTGGCCGGTCATGGCTAAAGGTTTAGCGACGACTGATCACACCTGGGTACTCATCGACTACCGCGACGAGACCATCTACAGCCGCTACGAGCAAACAAAAGCAGCATACGAGTACTTCCGCTGCACTGACTGCGGAATACGCAAGCTGATAACAGAGGGCCAGCCGACGTACCTGATCAGCGATGATGACATTGAGGCGGTCGTGTGACTGACATTGTGTGGATCTTAGAAGAAGGCAATTATTCCCCGGCTTTCCTTGCGGCGTATTCATCGTTTGAAAGTCTTCAAGCGCAGTGGCCAGGGGAGTGGACCGATACCGGGAATGGCTATTGGCTAAATGGTAGTGGTGAATCTCAATTGTCTGCCTTTCCGTGCATGCTTGATCGGAAAAACCAAGGTGGGGCTTGAGTGAAACCTCTAAAGGGCTGGGAAGCCTACGCAGCCTGTTTGGGTATGAACCCCAACATATTCTTTACGGACTCCTCTATGGACGATCAGAGGGTTGCTAAAGCCACCTGTAAGTCATGTCCGGTGCGTATGGCCTGCCTGGAGTCGAAACTAGAAGCTGAGCTGGGTAAAAGCATGAGTCAGCGCGAGAAGATCCTTTACGGGGGAGTGACGGGTGCCGGTCGATGGCGACTACAGCGGAATCGGGATGTAGTGAAGGCTCATAAAACACGGCCTGAGAGTAGCGCTGTAAAGTAGATATCAAAATTATTTAGTGTGGCTGACCTGGGCATACCGCCTGTTTAAACCTGATATATGTGATTCTACTAAGCACAGTCCTGGAAACTCCGATATCCTAATTACATCTCGACAAATGGAGAACGAAGTGGTTGAGCAAATGAAGATGAAAGAAGCGGCAGCGCTCGTACGGCAACTAATGGTCGTGCTCGAAAAGAACGGCTATGAGCTGGACTGGATCGACGGAGACGAAGGTCTGGCTCAGATATACGTACAACGCGTGGAAGATCGCAGCTTTGGATGGTCTGCTCGTGAGTTGGTCTACTCGTGAGTTGGTCTACGAAGAATCCAATGAGCGTTGGACGGCGCTACAGAACATGCAAGGCCCACAATGGGATGCAGCTCGTAAAGCCGTATCCAACTACAACTCTTCCGGCAACGCTGCCAAAGCTGCATTTCCTGAACCGCGCTGGGATGAAGCTCACCGCGCTGCCTTTCCGTACCTATACGACAACATCGACAAACAAGGAGAACAACCGTAAATGACCATGACCGAATTTCCCGAAGAGGCAAAGCAAAAGCTGATCGCCTATCTGGACACTCATGAATTACCGAAGGGCCTGGGAAGCGAAGAGGCAGCGTGTTCCGTTGCTGCGATTAACCTTGCTTTGACTGGCGAACTCAAAGACGACATCCCGCCGTGCATGTCACGCGTCATCGGTAAGTGGATCATCCGCATTCAAGACGCGATGCCCGCAGACATGCGTAACTCACAAGAGTGGAAATCGTTACTGCCATTGGCTGCAGGTACTGGCCGAGAGCACGAACACGAACAAGAGCGACGCAAGATCATTGTTAACTGGTTGTGGGAAACGGTCATGCCGTACTTTCTCCCAAACGCTGATCGCCTTGGATTCGGCGAGGAATGGCGAGAGATGCTGGAAAAACGAGACGTCGTTAGTGTTCGTAAGGCTCGTGATATCGCCCGTGTAGTTCGAGACCAAAAAGCTTATGCTGATGCTGCTGCTGATGCTGCTGCTGCTGATGCTGCTGATGCTGCTGCTGATGCTGCTGATGCTGCTTATGCTTATGCTTATGCTTATGCTGCTGATGCTGCTTATGCTTATGCTTATGCTTATGCTGCTGATGCTGCTTATGCTTATGCTGCTGATGCTGCTGCTGATGCTTATAAGCAGTACTGGACGGCTATCGATCCTTGCGACTTACTTCGCAAACTCATTGAAGTATCCGAACCTCAAGTTGCGTAACGGCGCATGGCCCAGTCAAAGAAGCGCGGTCCCAAACCGGGGCCGCAAAAGGTTAAGCGACTCCTCTCCCTCTCACTTGGTGCCAGCAAATGGCTTGATGAAAAAGCAGTCGAGAAGGGAGACAAGACCGGCATGGCTTATCTTGCTCGCAATGTAGAACGATGGGCAGCCGAGGATAAATAATGGGTCGCTTCATCATGAAGACCGAAAAAGACGACAGTGATCATTACGTCATATGGTCAACAGGCGTCGATGATGACGATCCTATGGACGCCCATTACTAGCAAGGGTATGGTTTAAAGGTATGAAAATCGACAACGAGAATGACCCATCCAAGGTAGAGAGCGAAGGGGAACTGGAGGGTAAGTGGGACGCGTTCCGAATCTGCGCGCTAGTTGAGCTGTACAAGCAGTCGGACGACATCGCGCCTATGACACTGCTGAATCAAATTCGATTAGTTCTCGCTGCTTCCCCTCTAGAGCATGGAGAAGACAGCCCCGAACCCGATTATCAGGCCGCTTGGTTGACACTGGCGCTGCGTTCGTTTAGCAGGCGCAAGGAGCTTGATGAGTTAATGCAGTCGGTAGGTCGTCAGTTCGATCTTCCAGAGGATTCGCTTCCAGATTGGTCACGCGTCATTGACAACAGTTCCGAACCACTCGAAGAAGAAGCCGAAGATTCCGCGGCACAATGGGAATCTGAGATCAGAGAACAACTTATTGAAGCAATACGTCTGACCCAGGAATTTGCGCAGCTTCCTGCGCTACCTGGTTGGTCTTGGTACGACGCGTTAAAAACTCATGCCCCTGATGTTCTTGCAGACATGATGATGAGTCATCGGAAATCGGAACCACTCGAAGAAACGGCCTTGCCGTATGACATCAAGCAGTACGGTGCTGTACCGCAGACCGTGATTTGTGGGAATTGCGAGAAAGAGATAGCGATCCTCGAACCAGGGGCTACTGCGACGGCTTTAGTTTGCCCGAACTGTTCTTCGAAGCCCGTCACCCTTGTTGGGCGACTGGAGGAACCAGAAGGGGAAGAGCGCTACAAAGCAGGCGATCGAGTTCGGCGCACAAAGGGTGATATTGGCTCTGGAGTACTGATGCGAGAAGAACACGGTCTCGGTTACCCCGCCTGGGCCGTTGAGCGCGTCGACGGCAAGGTTGCGATCTGGACAGAAGATTGCTTCGAGCCTGATCCCGAACCTCCGGCACAACCCCATAAGACACTGCGCGAAAAGGAACGTTGCCCAATCTGCAATCGCAGCTGGGGTCACTTCGTCAAGTGTTTCGAGCCCGAACAAGCACTCAAAAAGAAGCTGTATGACTGCTTCACGGTTGAACCTGGCGGCGGCATTTCGTATACCGAACGGGCGCTGAAAGTTTTCCGTGAACACTATGACTCTAAGCGCGACGAAATCATCGAACTGATTTCGTCTGGCGGAATTGCTCATCGTGAAGATGACTTGATTCGGATTCTCTTTGGAGACAACCGATGACAGCCCAAGGTGCAATCCCCCCTCAACCCTTAGCCCTCACTATCGAGATCACAGAGCCTGGAGAAGGATGGCGCCGTGACTGGATTGTCCGTATGAACGGCCACGAGATCCTGCGCGGTGAAACCGAATACTCTAGCGATGGACGCGAAGAAGTAGAGCAGCAAGCAGCAAGTAGCTTGCGCAAGCTACTTGAGGACAACCAATGACACACCTGGAAGCAAGCGACGGATACAGCTATTGCGGTGGGCGACGTTCTCACCAGGGTATGACCACCGACAAGGGCGCTGTGACGTGTGGGAAGTGTCTACGTGAGCTATTCGATGTCAGCGCTGAAGCACTGAACTCCTCCAGAGAGCAAGCCATGAGCACTTCCCGTCAAGACGTAAGACAAGGTCGTATATGGCTAGGCCTCGCGGCCCTGTCTCTTTTGGTTGCTTTCATTACAGAGCGAGTTTCGACGGGCCGCGCCATGAGCTGTTTGGTAATAGCTGTCGTGTACTTCAAAGCTGCCGAGATTAAGGACCGTTTGCCATGAGCGAACCAAAACAGCACCACGTAGAAGCCGCCCGCCTTTGCGCTGACGCCGCCATGAAGCTCGACGAGGCTGCGCAGCTGCTGGACGACGACTACGACGCCAGAAAACAACAGCAACTCATACAGAGCTTGTCCGAAGCCTGCGATGCCGTTGTTGATTGGTTGGTGCCATGAGCCCCGACTACAAAGCCGCATGGGAAGAATTGAATCGCATACTCCCACCTTCACGTACCGATGGAGTGATTCACGACTGCGGTGTTGAAGACCACGAAGAGAGTGTTGACCTAATCGACTGCATAGCTGAACGATTTGAGATTGATCAATGACCGAAGAACAAAAGCCCGACACGATCGAAGCGGTGGCAAACGCATTGTTTTCGACCGGCATTGATGGACGCATGTTGTTCAACCCGCAAACGGCCGCCCTGTTCGCCGAGGTCGCCATTGCAGTACGGGTCGACATCGGCGAAGGCCGCGACATCACATTTGAGGATCTTCAGCAATACCGGAAGGGCCATCCCCGTGATTGACATCAACGAATCTCGTAAACGAGCTGAAGCAGCCATGGGGCGTGCAAACGCGGCAACGCCAGGCCCTTGGTACGACAGCGTGATGGATGGCGGATACAGCGCGGTCATTTCACCTGACCATTGGACCGAGCGAAGCATTGCCGACGTATGGGAGGAGCAGGCAAATGCCGACTTTATTGCAGAAGCGCGCGAGGACGTACCTCAATTAGCTCACGACCTTCTCCAAGCACTGGAAGAGATAGAACGACTGAACGCTTACATCGAAGAGCGGGACCAAGACGCTATCCAGGCAGGATGGGACCGACGCAAAGCCACCTATGGAGGATGACGATGACTGAAGACGATCCCATTAAATACCGCGGAAAGTTCTCTACGAACAGTGACCTCTCTATTGACCAGTTCTTGCAGCAACCACAACGTGTCAATCACTTCCTTCTCGACTACTTGTTTCCACTTGGCGGAGTAGACGGCGGTCCTGTCACGTACCGGATAAGTCATCCAGCACAAGAGGCATGGGAAGAACGCCAACGTCGCGCATCGCTGTCACGCCGTGAACGATGGAGAGAGGATCACCCTCACTTCTTTCGTAAACTGTTTCCGTGGACCATTACGCGCTGGGAACCTGAAAGTGATGAGGATGAGTGGGATGACGATGACTGGTAGTTATTGTATTGAATGCCTAGTTCAGCTAGGGCGAACGGTGCACTTTCTATGTTGGGATTGCCAACGGGTAGCTGAACGAAAGGGTTGGGATATCGGTAATCCAGCCAAGTATTATGAGTGCAGGCGACGTGACGACTGGACCGCATCAAACGTCAACTCCATAACAAGGCCATCACGTCGGAGCGCTGCGTAATAGACGGCAAGCGGACGAAAGATATCCGCATTAAGTTGGAGCAATGAAGAACGCACCTGGCGATTACAAACCAAGTGAGTGGAAGCCAGGACCCTATCCGTGGACGGTTCAAGGTGGAACATGGGTGCAAGTCTCGCCGGTCGTTGCGGTTGGTGCTGATAATTCGCACTGGTTCTGGAACGGCAAGGAATGGCTACCGCCGACGTTGTCTGTGGATCTCCATGACTGAAGCAGAAGAGCGCATCGTCAATGCTGCTATCCGTTGGCGTCGAGTAGTAGCGAAAACAAACGTCATGAGTGATGAGTATCGAGAAGCGGCTATAGCGCTGATTGATGCCGTTGATGCGAGGTTCGACGGATGAGCGGCTTCTTCGGAATATCTCTTCAGATCGACGCGGATCTAGAAGACGGCACCGTGTTAAAGGTGAATGGGTTCGGTGAGGATCGCTTGATCGTCGGCACGCACACGACCTACGTTGATTCCACGATCCGACAAATCTGCATTGACGTATTCGGTAAGTCTTTCCTCAAGCAACTGAAGCTCTACAAGCCGACGTCAGACGAAGTGCTCACGGCACTGGGCTACTTCCGAAAGGCAAAGACAGTGCCGAACATGACAGAGGATGAGCGTTTAGAGATACAGCGACAATATGAGCGTAACCGGAGCAGTGGTTCTAGTGACAAACCGTGAGGAACTGATTCGGCGTATCGTTCAGGATCTTGAGTATGAGCAGATGCGTCGAGCCCAACTAGTTGACTGGTGGTTCAGAGACGCCGCTGACTTCGAAAGCTGGGTCAAGATCGATTGGGAAGCGATAGCTAAAGTTGCTTTGGAATGCATAGAGCCAGAAGTTCTGACATGAGTCAGGCGGCGCTTGAACAGCAGTGGTGGGATTGGGAGATACGTATGCCCGATTCCGTAGCCATCACGCTGAACAAGCAATGGCCTAAAGAGCTGAGTGGCGTATTCCGCAAGCATATTGATGACGGGTATCGAGTCGAGTCATCATACGATCACAGCAAACTCGAACAGGTTTACAGCGGGACCGGCGAATGCCCAATTCCTTCCTTGCCAGCCATAGAAAACCAAGGCACAACGGTAATCGAAGCCCAGTAGGATAGAGACATGGCTGATTTCGCATGGTTTGCGTCACAAGCTGGCCCTGGTAATTTCATGTGCTCACACTGCTACGAATACTTATCGCTCGATGAAACATGGACGGACGAAGATGGTCAGAAGTGGGACGTATGTATGCCTTGTAAAGCCCACGAAGATGAAGAGCTTAGAAGTAAGGAAATTTGATGGCACTTACCCCTGCAATGCCACGAATCCGCGAGGATCAAGGCCCTATCGTTGTGAACACCGAGAACGAGCCGGTATACGGCGCTAAAGGCCTTTCGAGCACAAGAAACGTGCAAGGCCAGATTTTCAATGCCACCATTCGTAAGCTCAAAAACGCTGGTTATTCTGTCGACGCGCTCACTGTTGATTCTCTCACATGGCGGATCGAAGGCGACTGGATTATTGGGTATATCACTCAATCACAACTGAAAGAGATCGCTTGACAGATCAACAAACCGGCCTGACCTTCAAAGAGGTTGTGGATGTCGAAACAAAGACATTGATGGAGTGCCAGTCGTGTTTCGCACTGGTAGCCAGAGATGCGCTGCAAACCCATGGAGAGTTTCATGTATGGGCAGATCCCGCTTTTCAACCGCGAGATGCTGTCGCTGAGACGGTAGCGAAAGTGAACAAGGGAGCCGCATGGCCAATTCCACGCGTCGACGCTATGGGGGACACTCCGAGGTGAGCACAGCGGAACGGTTTGAATATGATGAGACGAGGAAGGCTGCTTTCTACCATCTGGAGCAGATCGAAACCGCTACGAAGCAAGTTGAGTTTGCTCGCGAAGGTGGCGGTGTGACGACATTGCACGATTCGCTTTCCAAGCACTTTGAAATCACGCGTCGTCTTGTAGACGTCATGAACGCTCAAATCGAAAGATCAGGCAGTTGATTGCGGACTTGCGAGCTTGACAAAGACGATCACAGATAAGGAGTTTGCCGCCGCGGCGATTCTTCTACTGAGATCGCACAAAGCAGGCAAGACGACAGAGCAGGGAGCGGTTCAGGCTTTGTTTGAATTGGCTTTAGCGTTGGAACCAGACGACGAAATTGCATTGCAGGACGTACCATGATGACGATACAGAGTTGCCCATCATGAGCGCTGACGGCATTGAATTGCTGGACTTAATGCGTAGAGACATCACCTACAAGGGCGATCCTTTTAGAGCTGTACAACTGAGCTGGAACCCTGAAGAACAAGCACTAAAAGTTGAGTTCCGGCCTACGGCAGTGGCAGAAGAATTGATGAAGGAATCGGCTGACTTCGAGGTTAGAAAGACGCCCGAGCCTAGTGAGTGATCGCATACTTGTTGTTCTGGCTCCGAACATACCGATAGCGAACGACTACCTGCATCAGCGCGGCCTTAGCTATCGCAATGCAACCAAGCAGGGAGTGATTGTGGTGTGCGTCACGACCTTGGAGAAAGCTCAGCAACTAATGGGTATCCATACGGAGCCTGGGAATTTGGAAGTTGTGATGCTGCCAGAAACCTCAGGCCATGTAGCTCGCGAGGTGGGCATGAGATTAGCTGCCAGCATCGACAACCCGACCTTCCGTAGACTTACTGAGGGCTAGTTGGCATTACGTGATCACCAGTGAGCAAGATTTGTGGCGCATCGTAAGTTTTGTGAGGCTCGTAGTGATGCCGTCCCGTGTGGCCTCGTTGGTAAAGACAGGGAACAGAGCCGTCATCTCCTGAACTTTTGCCAGATGGCCATACTCCACACATCCATGCCTGGAATACGCCTGGAGTTCCGGCTCCGATGTTCTTTGGATGCCAAGGGTCGTTTTCGCTCTGACCATGAATGATGACCCAGTCGCGACCGCCGAGGTATTCGGTTTGAGTGATAGGGGCTTTTGCTTCAGCGAGCTTGTTTAGCTCGTCTTCCAGCTTGTCTGTAGTCGTGCGAATTACACCGAAATTACTCATGTTGCCTCCGTGGCAATTCTTGTAATAGCTGAACGCCATGTCCAACGTTGGAAAGCCTATCACTACTAGGAGTGGCTAAAAACGTACGCTTAGAGAGTGAGTCTTTTTG
>Ga0075370_10001048_pt1 | contig 11491 bp, 8 predicted proteins | sample EndMethybrTD3035_FD_71398 | JGI IMG/M metagenome (GOLD analysis project Ga0075370, IMG submission 71398) | Populus endosphere microbial communities from Tennessee, USA - Endosphere MetaG P. TD hybrid TD303-5 | ecosystem: Host-associated > Plants > Roots > Endosphere | place: USA: Tennessee... | reverse complement strand
GAATAATAAAGATGGCAGTAAATAAATCAATCAACGCAAACCCTAAGACATCAGGCCATCGGCGAGGGAGGTCGAACGGGGCCGGGATAGCCCGGTGCGCCGGCTCGGCAAGATCGGCGACACTCCTGATTGATTTATTGAGGCGCTTTCCGCACTTGGCCACCTCCGTCACCATCACCCAGATCGCCGAGGCCGCCGGGGTCAGCACCGCCACCGTCGACCGCGTGCTGAACAGCCGTCCCGGGGTCAACCCCGTCACCGTGCAGCGCGTGCGCGACGCGATGAAGGAGCTCGGAGGCGCCCTGCCGATGCGCGGCCGGCCGCGCTCGACCGAGAGCTACCGCTTCGCCTTCGTGCTGCCTTCGACCCGGCGCGGCTTCTTCGACCTGGTGGACCGCGTGGTCGCGCAGGCAGCCGGCGACTTCCGCCATCAGCACATCACCGAGGTGACGCGCCGCCTGCCGGCCCACGATGCCGGCGCCTTTGCCGAGGCGCTGGCGCAGCTGACGGACATGGACGGCATCGCGCTACTCGCGCCCGACACGCCGGGCGTCAAGCTGGCCGTCAACGAGCTGGTGCGCAGCGGGGTGCATGTGGTCACCTTGTTCTCCGATGTCGCGGGTTCGATGCGCGAGACCTTCATCGGCGCCGACAACCGCGCCGCCGGCCGCACCGCGGGCCTGCTGCTGGGGCGCGAGGCGCCGGCCGGCCAGGGTCGTTGCGCGCTGCTGTCGCCGGCCACGCGCTACGCTGCGGAGATCGACCGCGGCATCGGCTTCGCGCAGGTGCTGGAGGAGCGCTTCGCCGGCGCCACACTGCTGCGCGTGGACGACATGCCCGACGCCGAGGACGAGGCCTACCGCCGGGCGCGCGAGGCCTTGGACCCGCAGGCCACCGGCGGGCGGCTGACGGCGGTCTACAACGTCGGCCCCGGCAGCCATGGGGTGCATCGCGCGCTGGCCGAGCATGGCTACGACACATCGCTCGGCATGGTCGCGCACGACCTGCTCGACATGCATCGCACCCTGCTGATCTCCGGCGCGCTGACCTTCGTGCTGCACCAGGACGTGCACTACGCCGTGACCACCGCCGCGCGCGTGCTGCGTGCGCTGTGCGAAGGGGTGCGCGGCGCGCTGGCGGTGAGCAACCCGCGGGTCGACATCCTCACTGCGGAGAACCTCGCATGACAGCCGCGCACGATGGCCCGACGATGCTCTCTTCACCTTCGCCACGCGGGGACCTGCGATGAAGAAATTCATCAACTACGTCGACGATGCGGTCGTCGAAAGCCTGTCGGGCCTCGCATCGGCGCACGAGGAGCTGCTCGCCGTCGAGTTCGATCCGACCTTCGTGTACCGCCGCACGCCCAAGAAGGACGCGGTGGCCGTCGTCTCCGGCGGCGGCTCGGGCCACGAGCCGCTGCACACGGGCTATGTGGGGCGCGGCATGCTCGACGCGGCCTGCCCGGGCCAGGTCTTCACCTCGCCCACGCCCGACCAGTGGATGGCCGCGGCGCACCGCGTCAACGCCGGCCGAGGCGTTCTCTTCATCGTCAAGAACTACGCCGGCGACCGCCTCAATTTCCAGATGGCGAGCGACATGCTGGTCGACCTCGACCACCTGATGGTGGTGGTGGACGACGACGTCGCCATCGACCACTCGACGCACGCCAGCGGACGCCGCGGCGTGGCGGGCACGCTGATCGTCGAGAAGATGGTCGGCGCCGCGGCCGAGGCCGGTGCCGACCTGTTCGAGTGCAAGGCGCTGGGCGACCGCATCAACAGCTGCACGGCCTCGATGGGCGTGGCCTTCAACAGCTGCATCGTGCCCGCCTCCGGCGTGGCCACCTTCGAGATCGGCGAGCACGAGATGGAGATGGGCGTCGGCATCCACGGCGAGCCCGGCCGGGAGCGCCTGCCCTTCGCACCGGCGGTCGAGATCGTGGACCTGCTGCTCGACCCCATCCTCAAGGACCTCGCGCTCGCGCGGGGCCGCGAAGTGCTGCTGCACGTCAACGGGCTGGGCGGCACGCCGCTGATGGAGCTCTACCTGCTGCAGCACCACGCGCGTCGCCGGCTGGCTGCCGAAGGCCTGGCGGTGGCGCGCACGCTGGTGGGCAACCACACGACCTCGCTGGAAATGGCCGGGGCCTCGCTGACCGTCACCGCGCTGGACGACGAAGCCAAGCGGCTGTGGGACGCGCCGGTGCATGCGCCTGCGCTGCGGTGGTAGCCGGCGAATCTTCGACAACAACGGAGGCCATCGCGGGGCATCTTGGCACCCACGATACTGCCATCGTCCAGTTCCTCATCGATCCTCCCGTGTATGGAACATGCGCACGATGTAGATCGTGTCGCCATTGATCTCGTAGCGCAGCTCGTACGTGCCTACGAGCAAGCGCCGCACCTCGTGCGGCTCAGGCGCCTCCAGGCGACGGCCGATACGAGAATTCGCCAACAGTGTCACCGGCGCGGCAGTCAACATCTGCACTGTGCGGGCTGCAGCGGTGGCGCTGCCTGGCTGGAGGAATTCATAGAGCCGTGCAAGGTCCGAGAGCGCCTTGGAGGTCCAGCGGATCTCCATCAACGAGGCACCGGAAGTGGCAGCGGCTTGTCGGTCCCGAGGCTCTGGGCCCAGGCATGGACTTCGGCGTGTTCGACTGTGCGCCCGGCCTTCACATCTTCCAGGCCCTCGGCCGTCAGGCGCGCGCGTTCAGCTTCGTGCTCGACCCACGCACTCAGGGCCTGCTTGATTACCCATGCCCGCGAACGATCGAGCTTCCCGGCAAAGTGGTCGATTTGGTCGGCCAGTTCGGTGGGCACATGGGCCGTCATCACCTTCGTTGCAGCATTTTGAGTCATAGTTAATCATACCGACTCGATGTGATGACACAAGGCGCAGCAGACGGGCCGCACCCGGCAGGCCGCGCCTGCACATCGTCAGCTCGGCTGTTCCCGCTGAAGGCCGTTTCGCGTCGCGGCCTCTGCCAGTGCGCTACGGACGATCCTTCCAGACCCGCCCGACAGGCGGCTTCATGCGCAGCAGCCCATCGCCGGCGACCAGCGGTCGATCGGCCGGCGGCACGCGGCTCGACGGCGGGTCGATCAGCGCCGGCACCGGCACCGGCCCGGGCAGCGTGCCGTCCCAATGCTCGGCGAAAAAGCGCGCCACTTGCGGAGCGGCGGCACTGGTCCCGTTCATCGCGACACGCGCGCCGCTTCGCGTTCCAGCACCGAGCGCGCCAGGGCAGCTGCAGGCATCTTCGCCGGGCGCCAGCCAGTTGGGCGCCTTCATGCCCCGCCCGGGAATGGGCGACGCCGAGGCTTCCGAGGAATAGGGGGCCGGCATCTGATCGTTCCGGTCGGGACCGCGCCGGTAAGCGCCAATGACGAAGGTCTCGCATCCGGTGGCGATGCCGCTCAAGGTGCCGCGCCGCTGCACATAGCTGCCAGGCAGGTCGAATTCCTGTGGCCTGGTGCATGCGTCGAAGCGCAAGTACGCGGGGTCGTCGAAATACGACTGCCGTCCCTTGGCGCGGCGCCCGCCGGGGGTGTCGCTGCGCTTGATCCAGGCGTCGAAGCCCACCGTTGTGTTCGAGTCGTTCTTGATCTCGACAGACCAGATCCCGGACGGAGCCACCGGGTGCGGCGCGAGGGCCCAGGGATCCTCGGCCGTCGGTGCAAGGCACAGCACGATGCAGCTGAGTGCCGTGCCGGGAACCGCGAAGCTGATCCAGGCGGGCGGAGAGGGCTTCGGCACAGGGGAGTTCGGGACCGCCGTCAATGTCGAAAGCAGAAGTTGCGCACCGGATGGCGGGGTCAGGGTCACGGTGACATCGGCATTCGCCGGGAACCAGATTTCCATGAAGCTCGGCGTCAATCCACAAGGCTGGACTCGCCACGCGAGCTTCTGCGGGGCGCCCGGCCGCAACTCGAAGCATGCATGGGCGCGCGACTGCCGGAAGTTGCCGGCCGCCAGCACGACGCGCATGGGCGTATGCGTTTGCCGCGACAAGAGCGTGAGCACGTCCACGAAACGTTCGAACAGGGAGCTTCCATCGTGCGGACCTTCATGAGGACCGTAGCTGATGTTCACCACGACCGGCAGGGTCTCTTGGGGGCGGCGCAAGGACATGGCGCGCAGCCAGACGTAATACAACCCCAGCATGGCATGAGTGGTCAGCGTCGAGCCAGCCGGGTCTCCCACAGCGCCCTCCGGCATGTCCACCGCGATGATCAGCGGGCGCGGCGGCGGCGCTGCACTCGGTCCGTAGCCGCTTGCCAGGTCGAGTACGTGTGTCCCATGCGCGTGCCGGCGCGCCAGCGGCTTGTAACCCTCGAGATGCATGTCCAAGCCCCCGATGGCGCGATACACCTTGTCCTCGCCTTCTCCTGCCGCCTTCGCGGCGACCACCTCCGCGTCGATCTCCGCCGCGGTGAGCTCGATGCCCGCATCCTGCCGCCACACATATTCGACGCGCGTGGCTCCGGACATCTTTCTGAATCTTGGGTGGGCGAAGCTGATCCCCTCGTCGATCACGGCTACCACCGTTCGGTACTGCCATTCGACCTGGGTGTCCGCGGGTTCGGCGGGTGGCATCGGAAACTCGCCCAAGTCGAAACGATCGCCTGGCGGACCCAGTTCAGCCCGCAGGATGGCCTTTTGCCACGAGGGGTCTCGCACGACTGCGTCCGCACCGCTCTTGCGAATGAGGAGCACGCAGAAGTTGAATTCGGGCGCTTCGAACGCCGGATGCGGAAACCCCCGAAACAGATCGGGAACCCAAACATCGGACTTCAGACGATCGTCGAGCCACCCGAGCGTCGTGAATTGCCTTCGCGTCAACTGCGCGTCGAACTCCACCAGCAAAGGCAGCCACTCGCCCGGCCGCAGATAGGCGAACCCGCTCGCGATCGCCCAATCCAGGTAAGGATGCGCCGGCATCCCGCTCGTTCGGTGCGTGGCCATCATCGGTCCTTTGTCATGGCCACTCGGTCGCCGCGGCGTCCCACAACCAAGCCAGGCCGGGAGCACGGCGGACCTGGAAGGTAGGAGCCGGGACCGCCGGGGCAGGCGGTACAAGCGAAGTAGCCGGTGCAAGATACGCGGTCGTCTGGATCAGGTCGGTGCCGACGGCGTAGATTTCCGCGCCACTGAAGTCCAGTGCCGCCGGATAACTCGTTCCGTCGAACTCCCAGGCGTTGACTGTGAGGGCAGCGGGAGGGGCACCGGCCGGGCGTGCCCGCGCAATCAAGTACTGCCCGATGGACAGGCCGAGCAACTGACCGGCCATGCTGTCGATCGGGTAGTGCAGGCCCGCCACCGTCCGATTGATCGCGATGCGCGCGGCCTGCCGCATCAGCTGTTCGCGCAATTGCTGACTGGCCGGCGTCAGCGGCCGCCCTCCCTGCATGAGTTCGTACAGCACCCGGGCCACCGCGTGAGCCTCCGTCGAGTGGCCGCTCGGCAGAGAACCATGAATCGGCGTCTGGATCATGGGCTGGATCTGCGGCGAGTATTCGTTGGGCCGCCGCACGGACATCGCGTTCTTGAAATTCATCTCTGCATACTTGGCGAGTCGCAGCACGACGCCCAGCAGTTCCAGTGTGCGCTGGTGACGCGCCGGGTACAGCGGCACGACAGAGCCCCAGAAGGCGTACTGCGGCGTCATCTGCGCCACGATCTCGCGCGCGCGATCGGTTCGGAGGTCGGCGTAGCCGTTCACGAGGGTGAGCTGGTCGGGCAAGCCCGACCGGCCGTCCAGGATGGCGGGGCTCGGGGGTTTCATGGACACGAACTTGCTCCACGCACCGGTGGGTGCTGCCGTCCCCGTCGCAGTCCCGGCCTCCGTCAAGCTCCACAGCGTCGCCCAGCCGTTCGGCAGCGTCGCATCGCTCGCGAAATACAGCGAAGACAGTAGCTCCGACTCGAACAGGAAGCGCCGTATGCGCGGATCCCAGCGCGCGAGCGGTCCCGGCGAGGTGCCGGAAATGGCTGCGCTGTTCCAGGCCGTGCCCACACCGAGCCAGCTGCCCGCGATCCCCTCGCGCTGGGCGACCAGTGCCGAGACAGGCATGCGGGCGCTTCGTCCGACCCCCTCCACGCCCTCCACGCCTTCCACGCCCTCGACACCTTCCACGCCTTCGACGCCCTCGACCCCTTCGACGCCTTCGAGATAGCTCATCGCGACTCCTTCTTGTTGCGTTTACGGTGGAATGCCGGAGCCCTGCAGGGCACGGGCGACCGCCCTGCCCAACTGGAATGGCGCCGACGGAGATCTCTCGAGAAAAGTGGACACCTTGAAGTCCGGATCGATCTTCAGAAGATCGCGCGCTCTCTCGCGCGCCTCTTCTTCGCGCCCGACCTCCCACAGCGCAGTGATCAGCGCGCGCAAGGTCGAGGTGTGCGTCCTGTTCAGCCGCAGCGATGTCTGCGCCAGCTTCACCGCTCGCGGATACTGGCCAGCGGCCAGCGCCGCCGTGGCCGCCAGCGAGTCGAAGTAGTACTTGAGCGGGTCCAGGGGCGAAAGCCTCAGCGCCTGCCGGGTGTGGCGCATCGCCTCCCTGCCCTCGTCCCGAAAGGCGTGCAGCGTGCCCTTGAGCAACCAGGCCAGGGCGTCGTTGGGGTTCTCGTGAAGCGCTGCCTCGTAGCGGTCCTCCGCCACTTCGAGATTCTTCAGGATGTAGGTGTTGACCTGCCCTTCCACCGTCATCGCCAGCGACAGCGTCGCGTCCCGATCCAGCGCGCGGCGGGTGTTGTCCAGTGCCAGCTTTCCGTCCGCCAGGGCGTTGTCGGACCAGCCCTGGGTCACTCTGAGCACGTGCCACTTCGCGAGCCACGCGTAGGGTGCCGCCAGGCGCGGGGAACGCTCGATCAGGTGCTGCAGCATCGACAGCGCCTGCTGCGAGGCGAGCGGCGATATGCGATGCATCAACGTGATGCTGGCCAGCAGGAGCGTGCGGCTCTCGAGCGTGGGCAATGCCTTGCCGATGGACCGCCGCAGCTCGCGCGCCATCATCGCGGCGGAGATCTCGGCGACCAGCTTGTCGGCAAGTTCGTCCCTGCCTGCAATGACGCCGTCGACCTCGCCCCTGAGCGTCTTCGACCAAAGCACTTGCGCCGATCGCGCATCGGCCAGCTCGGCGCGAAGGCTCAATCGACCGCCACGGATCGTCAGGGAGCCGGAAACCACGTAGTCCGCATTCAGGTGGGTGGATATCGCCTCCAGAGAGGCGTCACGCCCGGCGAACGCGGTGGTCGACAGCCGCGAGAGGACGTTCATCTCGGATGAGCGGGACAAGGCGGTGATCACGTCGTCGGCCAGCGCCTGCCCGAGGACCGCATGTTCCGCGGGCACGCTGCGCGCGATGAACGGAATCACCGCGACCGTGGCCTTGAGGTCGCCGCCTCGATCGGCCGGCTCCATCACCGGCCGCTCGCCCGGGGCGCCCAGCCGAAAGGCGCGCACCGGCGCCTGAACGTGCTTGAGATAGCACTCGCCCAGGTCCTCGATGTCCGCGTCGAGTGTGGGGATCAGCTGGTCCCGCACGTCGGCAGACACGACGATCTCGTCCGGCCCGGCAAGCGTGGCGAGCCGGGCGGTCAGATTGACGCCGTGTCCGTAGATGTCCCGCTCGTCGGCGATCAGCGGGCTGACGTGCACGCCGACGCGAACCCGCATCTTTCGAGGCTCCGGAACACCTTCGTTCGACGTCCTGCTGAGTTGCTGGATCGCGATGGCAGACCGCGCCGCAGCGGGCGCGGACGGAAACTCGACCATCAGCCCGTCGCCGAGACTCTTGACGAGCCGGCCGCCGTGTTCCGGGATGATGCGGTCCGCCACTTCGGACGCGTAGGCGCGCCAGCGCCGCACCGCTCCCGCCTCGTCCTCCTGCATCAGGCGAACCGACTCCACCACGTCGACGACCAGCACGGTACGCACGACGCGCTCGAGATCGACTTCGAAGCTGCCCGGGGTCGCCATATCGGCCTGGCCTGGATCGTCAATGCGGCACGGGGGCCGGACCCACCCACACCTGTCCGGCATTCCGGCACCACGCAGCCATCGGAGACTTTGCCGCGTCTGATGACGGGCAATGCGCCGGCAAGAGGAGGGATCGCACTCCATGGCTCAAATGTTCTTTGGGGGGCCACGGCATGTTGCAGAACTTTGGTTTTAGTCTCATCCACATTTTGTAGGAGGCGCCCTGCCTCTACAAGGGACCCCGCCATGGGTTCGATGCCATCGTCACGGTCGCAAGGCGAGGCCGGCGCAGTCGCGCTCGGGCCATCTCGGAGAGGGAGCAACCTCAAGAGCCCCGCGCTCAGCTCGGGCGCTCTCGCTGAAAGGCTGCTTCGCCGGCCGCGGCTTGCCGCGGACCTTCACGTGGTGCTTCGAGGCTGCGCGCGTGCTGCCTGGCCTTCTGACGGAACGCGCTCGAGATCCGCTTCTCAGCGGCGACGCTGTGCCAGAACGCAACGGCGAGCGTCATGGCTTCATCCCACACACGCAGGGTATCTGCTGTCGGTGCCAGCTTTGCCGGATCGAAGTCCTCGCGAGACACCAGCTCGCCCGCCACGGGCGCATAGATCATGGGCAGGGTGTCGTAGGCCGGCGCCAGCACCCAGTTGCCCGATGGATCGATGAGGAGGGAGATGTTCCCGTAGTGCCGGTCGGTGTTGCCGATCAACTGCCCGAAGGCTTCCAGCAGCCTGAGCCGGTCGGCATCGCCCGGCCGCATCAGGCCGCGGGTGCTCATGCGCTCGGCGGTGGCCGCCCAGTTGTCGATGTGGCCGATGTATTCGCTGTCGAAGGCCAGCAGGGAGACCATGCCGATGCGGCCGCGTGGCGTGCGGTCGAAGCGCTCCACTTCGAGCAGGGCGCGGCCGCCACCGCTGAAGATCCGCGTCTTCGCCGCGGGCACGCCGGCCGCGTTCAGCGTCGCCAATGCCAGATGCTCGCACGTCAGCAGATCCGCCCACCGGCGCTCGGGCGCGGAGTTGCCCGCAGGCGAAAACTTGACGATCACCGGCTGGCCATCCTCTCGCACGGTGCAGAACTTCGGTTGCTCGCCGCCCGCGGAAGATCCGGGCAGCGCGCCATGCATCGCGGCCTCGGCCAGCTCGGGGTACCTCCTGGGAGGCACTCGATCGGCCGGCGTGGCCTGCATGAAGCGCTCGAAAGACTGCGCACCGACGATCAGGTTGCCGGGCAAGTCCTCGCCGGCCTGGCAAAGCGCCCTCAGAACATCGTCATCCGTCCAATGCTCGGGGTTGTCGGCCAGGCGCAGGTCCTTGCGGGCATGCGCGAAGGCACGCCCCAGGAAACCCTGGGGCCGCATGTCGGCCAGGAACCAGGGAAGGCCATCGTGCAGTTGTGCGGCAGGCGGATCGAACTCCTCGACCCAGCATCGGCCGCGCATAGAGGGGATCAGCGTGCCGAACTCCGAGACCTTGCCCTTGCCGTCCACCTTCGTGATCGGGATCGTGCCGGTGGTGCCCACGCCCTCCACGCGCCGCGGCATCACATACGCCTGGTTTCGTGCCCGGCCGACCTTGAGCACCTCGCCCGCGGCAAGCAGCGGCGCCAGGGCGCGCGAGATGGAAGCCTGGCTGGCTCCGGTGAGCTGCTGCAGCTGAGGGCTTCGAACGGCACCGGCCGCCTGGAGCGTTTGACGAACGCGCTCCGTCAGGTCGCTCATTTTGAATAGATGAGTTCCTTCAGTATCTACTCTGAGGAACTGGAGATTGAATAGATACTTGAATAGTATTGTGGATGAATACCGAGGTCAAGTTCGCAAAGGGCGCAAAAGCAAACCGAAGCCATTTTTCCTGTCTTCTTTTGCGTCCTTTGCGGAACCTTTGCGCCCTCTGCGTCCAGATGTCCGCTTTCAAAGCCTCAGCCACGCGACCTAACGCAGACGACGCCTGTCCACCACCAGCACCCGCTGCGTCGGAAACAGCGACCACCCCCAGCGCTGCTGCGCAAAGCCCCACAAGCCCTGCTTGAAGAAGATCGTCACCACGATCGCCAACACGCCCAGCCCCAGCAGATACCAGGTCCCGTAGTCGCTCAAGAACTTGTTGAGCGCCCAGAAGATCAGCGCGCCCACCAGCGGCCCCTCGATACGCCCGATGCCGCCGATCACCACCATGAAGATCGCGAACGCAGTCCAGTTCACGCTGAAGGCGGCGTCGGGGCTGATGCGCAGGTTGCCGACGAAGTAGAGCGCACCCGCCAGGCCCGCGCCGAAGGCCGCCACGACATACACGGCCAGCTTCATGCGCAGCACCGGGACGCCCTGCGATTCGGCCGCCACCTCGTTGTCGCGAATCGCCAGCAGGGCCAGGCCGCGCTTGCTGCGCAGGAACAGGTAGACCAGCGCGATGGCCGCGACCACGCAGGCCAGCGCCATCCAGTAGGTCACGCTCTCGCGCGTCGCACGCTCGATGCCGCGCAGCGCGGTCAGCGTCGTGCCGGAGCCGCCGCCCACGGCCGAGACGTTGGCGAAGCTGAGGCGGAACACCTCGGCGATGACCCAGGTGCCGATGGCGAAGTAACCGCCCGAGAGCCGGAAGGCGACGAAGGACACCGGCACGGCGACCAGCGCCGCAGCCAGCGCGCCCAGCGGAATCGCGATGAAGGGATTCACGCCCGCGAAGTTGCCGAGCATGAGCATCACGTAGCCGCCGAAGCCGAAGAAGGCCTGCTGCCCGATGCTGACCATGCCGCCGTAGCCGGCGAGCAGGTTCCACATGATCGCGAAGATGAGGTAGCAGGCGATCTCGACGAACTCGCGCATCCAGCTCGACTCGCCCCAGAAGGGCAGCGTGGCGGCGAGCAGGGCGAGCGCGATGGCCACGCCGAGCGCGGCAGGGCTCGCGGCGGTGCTGCGCACCACGTCGAAGGCCGCAGGCGCGGGGGTGGTCGCGGCGAGGGGTGGGTTCAAGGTCATTGCATCAGCCTCGCGTCTTGGGGAACAGCCCCTGCGGCCGGAGCACCAGCACGATCAGGAACACGATGTGGCCGACCCAGATGCCCCAGCCCGGGTCGAGCCGGAAGCCGATCTGCTGGGTGATGCCCAGGATCATCGCGCCGGCCAGCGTGCCCCAGAAGGAGCCCATGCCGCCGATGATCACGGCCTCGAAGGCGAACAGCAGCAGCAGCGGCCCGTCCGAGGGTGAAACTGTCGTGCGCATGCCCTGCAGCGCGCCGGCGACGGCGATCAGCACGAAGGCGATGGCGGTGGCGAAGGCATAGACCCTCTTCGCGTCCAGCCCCATGAGCTCGGCGATCTCGCGGTCGTCCGAGACGGCGCGGAAGGAGCGACCGAGCGCGGTGCGCGCGAACAGCCACTGGAGCCCGGCGGTGGCAGCGACCGCGATGGCGAGGATCACCAGCGGCAGCACGCCCAGCGAGAGCGCGTCGCCGAGGGCGAGGCCCTGCGTGTTGAGGCCGCCGGTCTCGATCGATCGCGGATCGGCCGAGAAC
>Ga0075370_10001046_pt1 | contig 11505 bp, 11 predicted proteins | sample EndMethybrTD3035_FD_71398 | JGI IMG/M metagenome (GOLD analysis project Ga0075370, IMG submission 71398) | Populus endosphere microbial communities from Tennessee, USA - Endosphere MetaG P. TD hybrid TD303-5 | ecosystem: Host-associated > Plants > Roots > Endosphere | place: USA: Tennessee... | reverse complement strand
GTGCGCACCCTTCTCGAGGAAGGTCGGGATGTTGGCGATCACGTACCAGGTGCCGGCAAAGCGCGGCAGGTCGACCTTGGGAACGAGGGTGACCGGCTTCATCCCGGCCGGCGGCGATGTGCTGCAGGCGGTGAGCGTGGTGGCGAGCACGGCGGCGGCGAGCAGCGCGAATCGTCGGTGGGGTGCGCAGAGCTTCATCGTTTGTTCTCGCATGGTTGGTTCTCGTTCAAGGTGTCGATTCGAGTCGGTAGCTGAGCTTTCGACCACCGGCGACGGTCGAGTCCAGGCCCAGCCAGTCGCCCTGCGGCGAATACCAAAGGTCGAGCGGGTTCGCCGGGCCGTTGATGCGCCATCGCACGGCGGCGGTCTCGCTGCCGCGCACGTCGAGCGATCCATCGCCGACGCGGCTGATGCGGACGGGTTCGGCCAAGCCGGTCTGCGCGTTGATCAGCGTCGTCTGCTTCAGCATCGCGGCGTTCCAGTACGCGTAGCTGAAGCTGCAGCCGCGCAGCCGGCGCGTGTCGCCCGACGACTTCACCACGAGCACGCCGCCCTCGGTTGCCGCGCTCACCTTGCTCGGTGTGCCGTCGTCGTCGGTCGTCGATTCGAGCGCGACGAGGCAGCCGCGTTGCCAGGTCTCGCTCGCCTGATGGCGGTAGCGGTAGGCGGTGAATCCGAGCAGCTTGATCTCGAAGCGGGCGTCGCTTGCCACGTCCCAGGTCTCGCCTTTCTTGCGCAGGCTGAAGCGGTGCTCGCCGATCGGGCTGCCGTCCAGCAGCACACGAAAGGTCCACTGGAGCGCATCGGCGCCAAGGGCCGCGGGCTCGATCGCCTGCGCCGCGAGCGGCAGAAGGGACGTGACGAGCAACGCGAGCGCTCTCATTGCTTGCCTCGCGGCGGTCCGGGAACGAACGCGTTCGTGCGTGCCACGTAGTCTCGGTAGGCCGGGCGGCGCTCGGCGATGTCTTTCTCGAGCAGGCTGACGCCAGAGACTTTCAACAGCAGCAGCGTCATGATCAGCGGCGAAGCGATGCTCCAGGCGCCGCCGGTTGCCGCCGCCATCAGGAACAGGCCCCACCAGACGCAGCATTCGCCGAAGTAGTTGGGGTGGCGCGTGTAGCGCCACAAGCCGCGGTCCATCACCTGCCCGCGGTGCGCGGGGTCGGCCTTGAAGCGCGCCATCTGCGCATCCCCGATCGCCTCGAACGCGATTCCGAACGCTGCGAGCGCGGCACCCGCCAGGTCGAGTGCGCCGAAAGGCGCCCGGCCGGCGATGCCGAAGAGCAACGGCGCCGACACGAGCCACGCGAGCAGAGCCTGCAGAGCGAACACGAGGTACAGGCTCTTCCATGCGAAGCCCGGCTCGTTGCGCGCGCGAATCTCCTGGTAGCGTCGGTCTTCGCCATGCCCCCAGTTGCGCCAGGTGATGTAGCCGCACAGCCGCAGTGCCCAGATCACGACGATCGCGAGCATCACGCTCGCTCGCGTCGAACCCGGCAGCAGCGCCCCGTACACGAGCGCCCCGGCAGCGATGAACACCGACCACATGCGGTCGACGAGGCTCGCGTCGCGGCGTGCGACGCTCGCGATCCAGGTGATGACGGCAAGCGCCACGATCGCGCCGAGGCCGCTCGATGCCACGCGCAGCAGCACGGCGCCGTCAGCCATGCTGGCTCCGCGCATGGGGCAGGCAGACGCCGTCGAAACGCACGGCCAGCCGCATCAGCAGCGGCATCAGCAGGGCCCACCCGATCGCCAGCGTCAGCAGCGCGGCCGCCGTGTTCACGAAGGAAGCGGCGCCCAGCCGCACGCCCGCCGCGAACGACGCCGGCCCGGCGACGGCGCCGAGCACGCCGGCCAGCCACGGCCTGCCGCGCAGCCAGCGCAGCGTGACGTTCAGCGTGATCGCGAAGGCGCCCCACAGCGAGACGAGCCAGTACGGTGCGAGCCAGTGCAGCGCCTGGCCGGTCGGATAGCGGACATTGCCCATGGCGACGACGAGCGTCTCGAACACGAGCCCGATCAGCAGCGCGGCGCCGATCAGCGAGACTTCCTTTGCGGGGCGAGCCGAGACCGCCACGTGCCAGCCGATCGCGGCAGCGATGCACAGCGTGCCCCACAGCGCCACATCGTGCGCAGCGCCGAGCACGGCCGCGAACCAGGAGAGCTGGAACACCGCGAAGTTCGCAAGCATCACGCGGCGAGTCGGTGCAAGCGGCGCGGTGCTCATCGGGAGCGCTTCTCGAACAGGTAGTGCGACACCCACCACTGCTGCCCCTTGTCATGGCCGAACAACTCGGCGCACGACATGAAGAAGAGCCGCCAGCGCATCCACCAGATCTGCGCGTCGCGGCCGTAGGTGGCCTCGAACACCGGCCAGATCGCGGCGCGGCCTTCGTCCATGTTGCGCAGCCATGCTTCCGCAGTGCGTGCGTAGTGGGTGCCGTTCCAGCGCCAGCGCCGTGCAAGCGACAGGTCGTCCTGGAAGTGCAGCGCGAGGTCGTCGCTCGGCATCATCCCGCCGGAGAAGAAGTGCCGGCTCATCCAGTCGCTCGCGTCGCGCTCGACGAATTCGTACGGTGCGCCGCGGTGTGCGAACACATGCATGAAGAAGCGCCCATCCGGCAGCAGCCACGACGCGACGCGCGAGAACGCGAGCGGCCAGTTGCGCAGGTGCTCGAACATCTCGACCGAGACGACGCGGTCGAACTGCCGCGTGGTCGCGAAGTCGTTCATGTCGCAGGTGATCACCTCGAGGTTGGCCAGCCCGCGCTGCATCGCCTGCGACTCGATGAACCGGCGCTGCGAGTGCGAGTTGGAGAGCGCGGTGATGCGGCTGGCCGGGTAGTGTTGCGCCATCCACAGGCTCAGCGAGCCCCAGCCGCAGCCGAGCTCGAGAATCTGCTGCCCGTCGGCCAGCTCGGCGCGCTCGCAGGTTGCGGCGAGTGCGGCGGACTCGGCCTGCGCGAGCGTCTGCACGCCCGGCGGCCAGACGCAGCCGCTGTACTTGCGGTGCGGCCCGAGCACGGCACCAAAGAAGGTTTCGGGCAGCTCGTAGTGCTGCTCGTTCGCCTTCTCTGGCAGCAGCGCCACTGGTGCGTCGCGCATTGCTGCGACGAAGGCGCTCGTCAGCTCGGCCGCCGAAGCCGCGTCATCGGGTTGAAGCTCGGCCAACCGGGCCTTGAGCAGACGACGGATGCCGAGCCGGACCACGCGGTCCGGCACCAGGCCTTGCTCGACCCAATCGACCGCGACTGCCGCGGTATTCGCACTGCTGTTGCCCATGGCGCTGCCTGCTCCCGTTCCCCTGGAACGAGGTCATACGCAGCGAAGCCGGTTCCGGATGCACCGGCCGGCGCGCGGCGGCTCAGGCGGCGTGCGCCAGCTCGTCCATCGAGTAGACGCGGCCGAAGCGGTTGGCCTGGAACGCCGCGAGCGGCACGTCTTCCTGGCGCACGAACCCGGTCTGGGGCAAGCGGCCCTGCGCGAGCAGGTCGAGCATCGCGCACAGGCTGGAGGCGGTCGTGATCTGGATCGCGCTGCGCATCTTGCCGGCCAGCGTGTGGCTGTAGATCTTGCGCGCATAGGTGTCTTGCAGCAGCCGGCCGTCGCGCTGGCCGGCGACGGTCACGAACACGATCACCACGTCCTGCATCGTTGCCGGGACGGCCTGCTCGAGGATGTCTTTCAGCACGTCGCGCCGGTCCTTCAGGCGCAGGTCGTGCAGCAGCGCCTTCATGATCGCGGCGTGGCCGGGATAGCGGATCGTGCGGTAGTTCAGCGTGCGCACCTTGCCGGCCAGCGTCTCGCACAGCGTGCCCAGGCCACCGGAGGTGTTGAACGCTTCGTAGAGCACGCCGTCGAGCGAGAACTCCTCGCGCTCTTCGAGCGCCGGCACCTCGCGAGCTTGCCCGTCGACGATGGCTTCGCACGGCTCGCAGTACTCGTTGATGACGCCTTCGGTGCTCCACGTCAGGTTGTAGTTCAGCGCATTGCTGGGATAGGCCGGCAGCGCGCCGACGCGCATGCGCACGGAGTCGAGCGAGTCGAACTTGCGCGCAAGGTCGGCCGCGACGATAGAGATGAAGCCCGGGGCCAGCCCGCACTGCGGGATGAACGCGGTGTCGGCGCCGACGGCCAGCTCGCGGATCGCACGCGTGCTCGCGACGTCTTCGGTCAGGTCGAGGTAGTGGACGTGTTCTTCCTTGGCCGCCTGCGCGACCCGCAGGGTCAGGTGGTAGGGCGCTGCGCTCAGCACCGCGAAGCGCCCGCGCAGTGCGGCGCGCAGGGCCACCGGGTCGGACACATCGAGCAGCAGCGTCGACAAGCGGGGTGACTTGCGCGGATCGCGCTCGATCTCGGCGAGCATCGGGGCGCTGCGGTCGGCCACGACCACGCGATAGCCGTGCAATTCAGGCGTGTCGACGAGCAGGTCGCCGACGACGGAGCCGATCTTGCCGGCACCGATCACGAGAATGTCTTTCATCATGGTGTGTCTCGCCTGAGAGCTGGGGATGCGAAATTCTGCGTCGTGATGCTGCAAAACGCATCTGGCCGATCGACGAAATGAAGTCCATACTTCGGCAATTCGGCAAGTACCAATCAGCAAGATGCCAGGAAGCGCCACCGCCCTCGACGCCACGGACCGCGCGCTGCTCGCGCTGCTGCGCGACGACGCGCGCGCCAGCACGACCGAGCTGGCGCGCAAGCTGAAGCTCTCGCGAACGACGGTGCAAAGCCGGATGGAGCGGCTGCAGCGCCAACGCGTGATCGCCGGCTTCACGATCACGGTGCCCGATGAACTCGAGGCGGAGCTGGTGCGTGCCCACGTGCTGATCACGCTCGCCCCGAAACGCAGCGGCGCCATCGAAACGGCGCTGCGCAAGATCGCCGAGGTGCGCGTGCTGCACTCGGTCAGCGGGCCGTTCGACCTGATCGCGATCGTCGCAGCCGCGTCGATTGGCGAACTCGATGCGCTGATCGACCGTATCGGCGGGCTGGATGGCGTGGAGCGGACGACGTCGGCGATCGTGTTGTCGACGAGAATCCAGCGCTGAGACATGCAGGCACTCGCAACCGCTGAACTCGTCCTGGAGCCGCTTGTCGTGGGGCATGCGCAGGCCATGTTCGCGATCCTCAGCGAGCCGGAGCTCTATCGCTACCTCGACTACCCACCGCCGCCCTCCGTCGAGCATCTTCGCGGCGTCTACGCTCGCGTCGAAGGGCGGACGTCGCCCGATGGGCGCGAGCTCTGGCTCAACTGGGTCGTCAGCCCGCGCGGCCAGCCGCCTGTGGGCTACGTCCAGATCACCATCGGATCAGACCGGACGGCTTCGCTCGGCTACGTGTTCTCGAGCAGCCACTGGGGGCGCGGCTACGCGACGCAATCGACACGAGCTGTCCTCGAGCATGTGGCCTCCGCTTACGGAGTAACCCGTTTTCACGCCACGGTCGAAGCGGGGAACGAACGATCGATTCGCTTGCTGGAGCGGCTGGGCTTTCGTGATCCGGCCGAGCCGGAACTGCAGCGCTTTGATCTCTTGGCAACGGAACGCGCGTTCGTCATGCTTTGCGAGCCGGAACAATGACGAACGCAACCGCGCGCTGGACGCAGGCAGAGCTGTCGACGCTCGATGCGCTGCTGGCCGACCACGAGGGCACGTGGTGGGACTCGTTCTACCAAGACCGCGCCAAGCCCTGCCCCTTCTTCGTGCCGTTCCCCGACGAGAGCCTGGCGCAGTGGGTCGGCGAGGGGTTGATCCGTCCTGGCCGAGCCCTCGACCTCGGCTGCGGGCACGGACGCAACGCGATCTTTCTGGCTCGCCGAGGGTTCTCGGTCGAAGGCGTCGACTACTCCCGGGAAGCGCTCGACTGGGCCGCGAGCCGCGTTGCCGAAACCGGTGTGGCCGTCACGTTGACGAATCGAAGCGTGTTCGAGTGGGAGCCCGAGCCTGCGAGCTGCGACCTCGTCTACGACTCCGGATGTTTTCACCACGTCCCGCCGCACCGACGGCCCGGCTATGTCGAGCTGGTCGTCCGGGCGCTCAAGCCCGGCGGCTGGTTCGGCCTCACGTGCTTCAGGCCGGAGGGCGGCAGCCGCCTGTCGGACGACGAGGTCTACGAGCGCCGTTCGATGGGCGGTGGGCTCGGCTACACCGAAGAGCGCTTGCGAGAGATCTGGTCCGAAGGGCTGCAGGTCCGCTCGATCCGCCAGATGAACAAGCGCGGCGCCGAGAGCGGCCTGTTCGGTGAGGACTTCCTCTGGGTTCTTCTGGCGCAGAAGGCTGCCGCGTGAGCTGTCTGAGCTGACCCTGCGGGCCTCTCTTCGTGCCGTCCCGCTAAGCCGCAGCGAGCTCCGGTGGCCGCCGCCGCGTGCCGCGCAGCAGGATCACCGCGATCGACAGGTTCAGCAGGTTCCAGCCGATGCCGTTCAGGAACGCGGCGTGGTACGAGCCCGTCAGGTCGAACACCTTGCCGGACATCCAGCCGCCGAGCGCCATGCCGAGCAGCGTGCACATGATCACCGTGCCCACGCGTGCGCCGGCTTCGGCCGGCGGGAAGTGCTCGCGCACGATGATCGCGTAGCTCGGAACGATGCCGCCCTGGAACAGGCCGAACAGGGCAGACACCACATACAGCGACACCAGCCCGTCGAACGGCAGGAACAGCAGCAGCGCGAGCCCCTGCAGCACCGAGCCGAGCAGGAGGGTGCGCAGGCCGCCGATGCGGTCGCAGATCAAACCCGAGACGAGCCGGCTGACGATGCCGCAGGCGAGCATCAGCGACAGCATCTGCGCGCCGCGCGCGGTGCCGTAGCCGAGGTCCATGCAGTACGCGACGATGTGCACCTGCGGCATCGCCATCGCCACGCAGCAGGCCACGCCGGCGACGCACAGCATCGTCTGGGCCTGGCCGAGCGACATGCCGAACGGGCGCTGCGAAGGTTGCGCCGTGGCGGCGCCACGCGGCGCGGCGGCCACTGCGGCCGGCGGGCGCGGGCGCAGCGCGAGCGCCAGCAGCGGCATGCTGAGGAGGCTCAGTACGCCGAGGCCGATGTAGCACTGGCGCCAGCCGACCGTCTCCACGAAGTGCTGGACGATCGGCGGCCAGATGGCGCCCGCCAGGTAGTTGCCGCTCGCGCAGATCGCGACCGCGATGCCGCGCCGGCGCACGAACCACAGCGAGGTATCGGCCACCAGCGGTGCGAACGTGGCCGAACTGCCGAGCAACCCGAGCAGCACGCCGTGCGCGAGCGCGAACATCGTGATGCTGCCGCTCATGCCCGCGCCAATGAAGCCGGCGCCGAGGCCGAGCGAGCCGATGAGGATGGGCATCATCACGCCGAAGCGATCGGCCAGCCGCCCCATCATCACGCCGCCGATGCCAAAGCCGATCATCAGCAGCGTGTAAGGCAGCGAAGCGTCGGCGCGTGCCACGCCGAACTCGGCCTGCACGGACGGCAGCACGACGGCAACGACGTACATCGCGCTCGAGCCGATCGTCATCAACGCGAGTGCCACCATCAATCGAACCCACGCGTAGCGCGAGTCGGCGGCGGGAGCGAGGGCGCGGGAGGCAAGGGTCGACACGGGGCGGGAGTGTGCACCATGCGGGCAACAATAGAAGTCTTCCTGCGAGACAACCCCGAGGACCTCATGCGTCGACTGTTCCTGACTGTGCTGGTCGCGGCCTGTGCCGCTCCTTTCTGTGCTGCTGCTCAATCCACACCGGCATCGGCACCCGCACGTGCCGCGTCGCCGACTCGCGTGGTCGTCCAGGTCAGCGAGGCCGACCCGGCGCGCTGGAACCTGGTGCTGAACAACGTGAAGAATCTGCAGGACGACCTGGGTGCGAACAATGTCACGATCGAGATCGTCGCCTATGGACCGGGCATCGGGATGCTGAAGTTCGACGCCCCGACGAACTCGCGCATCGCCGACGCAGCCAAGGCCGGCGTGCTGATCCAGGCGTGCGAGAACACGATGCGCAACCAGAAGCTGGTGCGCGCTGACATGCACCCGAACGTGACCTATGTCCCGGCCGGGGTCACGCAGATCATCAAGCGGCAGCAGGAAGGCTGGGCTTACCTGCGGCCGTAGAGGCCCGGGCCGCCTCAAGTCAGGGGACGGCGGGCCGATAAAGCGGCAAGCCCCGCAAGCACCTTCGCATGCGGGCGAACCTGCCCGCCATGAAAGCCGCCACCACCGCCAAGGAGATGATCGATGTCGATGCGCTTCGCATCGGCATGTTCGTGCATCTCGATGTCGGCTGGATGTCGCATCCGTTTCCGCTGAGCAGCTTCAAGATCGCGTCGGCCGACCAGGTCGCGACGATCCGCTCATTGGGCCTGCAGCGTGTTCGCTGGAGCCCGCAGCAAAGCGAGATGCCCGGCGTGCCCGAAGCGCATGTGCGCGAATTCGCCGCATCGGCCGCAGCGCCGCTGCTCGATCTGCTGCCCGGTCAGACGCTCGCGCCGACGGTTACCGCCGATGCGGAAGCCCTCGCGCGCGCCGAGCATCGGCGCCAGCTCGCCGAACAGCGCGCCGCGCTCGCGGTCTGCGAGCGCCAGTTCGCGGAAGCCGCACACGAGTGCAAAGAGATCTCCGAGATGGTCGTGCTCAAGCCGCAGCAGGCTCGCGCGAACGCGGAGGCGCTCTCCGGGGCATTGGTCAGCAAGATGCTGGGTGCCGAAGAGCTCTGCATCCGGCTGCTGAGCGACGCAGCCGGCGACAAGGCGTCGACCCACGCGTTGAACGTCGCGATCATCTCGCTGCTGATGGCACGCAGCTTCGGCCTGGCCGAAGCCGAGATGATCGACCTGGGCGTCGGCTCGATGCTGCACGACATCGGCAAGCTCGAGGTGCCCGACCGCCTGCGCCACCGCGAAGACCATTTCACCTCGGCCGAGCTGCGCGCCTACGAAGAGCACGTGGCGCATGGCGTCGCCATCGCGCGCCGCATGGGCCTGTCGGCCGGTGCGACTCTCGTGATCGCCCAGCACCACGAACACGCGGACGGCAGCGGCTTTCCGCTGCGCATCAACAGCGACCGCATGACGGCCGCGGCGCGCATCGTCTCGATCGTCAACCGCTACGACAACCTGTGCAATCCGAATCTCGCGGCCAAGGCGCTCACGCCGCACGAATCGTTGTCACTGCTGTTCGCGCAGGGCAAGACCAAGTTCGACACCGCGATCCTCGGCGCCTTCATCAAGATGATGGGCGTGTACCCACCGGGCTCGGCGGTGCAGCTCACCGATGACCGCTACGCGCTGGTCGTCGGCGTCAACTCGATGCGGCCGCTGAAGCCGCGCGTGATGGTGCACGAGGCCAGGGTGCCGCGCGACGAAGCGCTGGTGCTCGATCTCGAAACCGTCCCGGGCCTGGGCATCCGCCGAAGCATCCGTCCGCAGCAGCTGCCGCCGGCATCGCTCGAATACCTGGCGCCGCGTCCGCGGGTCGCCTATTTCTTCGAGCCCGCTCGAGACTCCGAGGCCGACTGATGGGTCGCGCGGCGGGCCTCTCGTTGCCGCCCGCCACGCTCGCTGCGTGGGGGGCATTCGCCGGCGCAATGCTGCATGCGGCATGGCTCGTGCGCGGCGGCGAGGTGCCGCGCATCGTGGCCGCGAACGATGCGGCTGCCGCGCTGGCGCGGCTGGAGCCCGCCGACTTGATCGGCCGGCCTGCGCTCGAACTGCTTGCTTCTCCCGAAGACCAGGCCTTCTGGAGCGACGTCTCCACGGGGCAGGCCGACGGCATCGAATCAGATACCTTGCTGCGTCGTCCGGACGGCAGCATCGTGCCGGTGCGACGCCGTGTGCGCGTGCTGGCGATCGACGACAAGGTCCGGCCCGACGGCAAGGCGTTGTACATCGTCGCGCTGCACGACCTGAGCGCGCAGCTGCGGACCGAGCGCGAGCTCGAGCTGAGCCTGACCGATCTGCGCGCAACGCTCGAATCGACCCAGGACGGCATTCTCGTGACCGACCTCGCCGGCCGGATCCGCAATTTCAACCGCCGCTTCGCGGCGCTGTGGTCGGTGCCCGACGAGCTGCTCGTCAAGGGCAAGGACGACGCGGTGCTCGACTGGATGCGGCGCAGCACCGCCGACCCCGGCGCCTACATGCGGCGTCTCGCGTCCATCGAAGCGGGTGTCAACTCGCGCTCCGCCGACGTGGTGCGGCTGCGCTCGGGCAAGGTGTTCGAGCGGGTGGTGACGCCGCAGTTCAACCAGGGCCAGCCGATCGGCCGTGTGTACGCGTTTCGCGACGTGACCGAAAAGCTCGAAGCGCACGAGCGCATCCAGCTGCTCTCATACACCGACACGCTGACCGGGCTGCCCAATCGCCAGTTGCTGGCCGACCGTGTCGAGGTGGCGCTCGCGACCGCGCGCCGCGACGGAGCGCCGTTCGCCTTCCTGCTGCTGAACCTGGACCGCTTCAGCCACATCAACGAGACGCTCGGCCATGCGCTGGCCGACCGCGTGCTGCTCGATGTGGCCGAGCGCATCAAGGGCTGCATGCGCCAGATCGACACCGTCGCCCGCCTGGGCGCCGACGAATTCGTCATCCTCGTGCAGCAGGCCGATGAGCCGGGCGCCGAAGCCGCCGCCACGCGCGTGATCGACGCGCTGAAGCAGCCGTTCGCGCAAGGCGACATGCGCTTCTCGGTGACCGCGAGCATCGGCATCGCGATGCATCCGAGCGACGGCGCCGACCTCGACGACCTCGAGCGCAGCGCAAACGTCGCGATGCGCGAGGTCAAGGGTGCGGGCCGGGCGGGCTATCGCTTCTATCGCTCCCGCCCGATGCAGGGCGATGCGCCGCTGCGCTCGCGCATGAAGCTCGACCACGCGATGCGCCAGGCGCTCGCGCAGAGCCGCTTCCGGTTGCACTACCAGCCGCAGATCGAGCTGCACAGCGGACGCACGATCGGCGCCGAGGCGCTCGTGAGATGGCGTGACCCCGAGCTGGGTGACATCTCGCCGGGAGAGTTCATACCCGTCGCGGAAGAGAGCGGCTTCATCGTCGCGATCGACGACTGGGTGTTGCGCGAGGCCGTCAAGCAGGCCGCGGCCTGGCATGCGGCGGGGCTCGAGCTGGTGATGTCGGTCAACGTCTCGGCGCTGCAGTTCCAGCAGCCGGGTTTTGTGGATGGTGTGGCGGCCGTGCTGCGCGAGGCCGGCCTGGCGCCGCGTTTCCTGGAGCTCGAGCTGACCGAGTCGATCTTGATCCAGGACGCGCAGGACGCGATGCTGCGCCTGCAGGCCCTGGCGCAACTCGGCGTCAAGCTCGCGATCGACGACTTCGGCACCGGCTATTCGAGTCTCGCGTACCTGAAGCGCTTCCCGATCGGGCGGCTGAAGATCGACCGCAGCTTCATCAGCGGGCTGCCCGACGAGGAAAGCGACGCGGCGATCGTCAAAGCCATCGTCAACATGGCACGCGCGCTGCGCCTCGGTCTCGACGCCTTCGGCGACGACCTCGAGGTGCAGCGCGCGTGCCAT
>Ga0075370_10001045_pt1 | contig 11506 bp, 13 predicted proteins | sample EndMethybrTD3035_FD_71398 | JGI IMG/M metagenome (GOLD analysis project Ga0075370, IMG submission 71398) | Populus endosphere microbial communities from Tennessee, USA - Endosphere MetaG P. TD hybrid TD303-5 | ecosystem: Host-associated > Plants > Roots > Endosphere | place: USA: Tennessee... | reverse complement strand
CCCGCGGTGTTGAGGCCATTGGCGCGGTCGCGCCGGATCTGGGCCATGGGCAGGCGAACCAGGGCCTGGATGCCCGTGGTGAAGACGTGTCCGGTGTCCTGGGTGTATTTTTGATCGAGACTGATCGGACCCTGGTTGATGCCCATGCTGTCCTCTTTCCACGCCCTGTTCAGGTCTTTGTCACTTAACGTCGCTTAAGCCGTTGCCTGCCCGTTGTTTTTAGCTAGGGCGCGCCGACCGTCTCCGCCACTCTATGTCGGATATTTAACGCTCCGCACCACAAATCTGGACCAAAGGGAGCGCCGGGTAAAAATCGCAATTTCGTGGCTGCAAAGGCGTCCGGCATTTTCAATTTGTGTCACGATACCCCCGCCGCCGCGAAATGAATTGACGCCCCGTTCACGCAGGCGACGTCGAATGGTCGCAGGAGAGGCTTTCGATGCGGACGATTCTGGCTGGTCTGGCTGTTGTGGGATTGGCGTTGTGCAGTGCGGTTGCGAGCACGGTCCGTGCCGCCGAGCCGTCGCCGGAGCTGATCGCCTACGGCAAGACGCTGGTCGAGGCCGGTGACTGCGCGGGCTGCCACACCGCCGATCCGGCAAAGCCGTTCGCGGGCGGAAAGCGCATCGATACGCCCTTCGGCGCGATCTATGCGCCGAACCTGACGCCCGACCGGGACACCGGGATCGGCGGCTGGGCGGATGCCGATTTCACCCGCGCGCTCCGCTATGGCGTCGCGCCTGACGGCTCGAGCTACTATCCGGCCTTCCCCTATCCCTACTTCACGAAGATGACGAAGGACGACACGCTGGCGATCCGCGCCTATCTCGGCACGCTGGCGCCCGTCGTGAGCCGCAACAAGCCGCCGGAGCTGCGCTGGCCGTTCGGTTATCGCGGCCTGATGCGGATCTGGAACACCATGTTTTTCAAGCCCGGCCTGTTCGAGCCGGACCAGAGCCAGAGCGCGGCCTGGAATCGCGGCGGCTATCTGGTCACCGGGCTCGGCCATTGCGGCGCCTGCCATACGCCGAAGAACTATTTTGGCGCCGACAAGCAGGCGCAGGCACTGTCCGGCAACGAGGTCGGCGGCTGGTACGCCCCAAGGCTCGATGGCGCGCCCCGCACCGGGCTGAAGTCGTGGAGCGTCGAGGACATCGTCGAATATCTGCAGAGCGGCCGCAATGCCAAAAGCCATGCCGACGGGTTGATGGCGGAGGTGGTCGTCAACTCGACCTCGAAGATGAGCGACGCCGATGTGCGTGCGATCGCGGTCTACCTGAAGGGCCTGCCGCCGGCGCGGCGTGAGACGATCGTGACGCCGCCCGACGAGGCCACGATGAAAGCCGGCCAGGCGGTCTACGCAAAATTCTGCATCGCCTGCCATGAAGCCGACGGCACAGGTAGCCCGCGCATCTATCCGCCGCTGCCCGCCAACGCGCTGCTGCAATCGGTCAATCCGTCCTCGACCTTGCGCATCACGCTCGACGGCGCCCACACCGTGACGACGCCGCGCGCGCCCAACACCGGCGAGATGCCGGCCTATGCCAGGCAATTGTCCGACGAGGAGATCGCGGCGGTGGCCAACTACATCCGCAACTCCTGGGGCAATTCGGGCCCGCTGGTGACGCCGGCGCAGGTCGCGAAGGCGCGGAAGCAGCCGTAGCCAGCTCTTCCCCCGTCATTGCGAGCGTAGCGAAGCAATCCAGACTTCCTCCGCGGAAAGATTCTGGATTGCTTCGCTGCACTCGCAATGACGCGGTGGATGGAGCTACCGCTCATCCCCCGTGAACACGAATTTCGGCATCTCCCATTTGTAGCGCACCGCGAGCAGGCGGAAGCTGATGCCGAGGATGAAGGTCAAGATCGTCCAGAGTTCGGCGTTGATGCTGAGGCCGAAGGCGGTCGCATAGAACAGGCCGGTCACGACCGAGACGCTGGCGTAGAGCTCGGAGCGAAACAAGAGCGGCACGTCGTTGCAGAGCACGTCGCGCAACACACCGCCGGCGCAGCCCGTCACCATGCCCGAGACGATGACGATCGGCAGCGAGACATCCATCTGCCAGGCGATGTCGCAACCGGTCATGGTGAACACGACGAGGCCGATGGCATCGAGCACGATGAAGGCGAACTGAAGCCGGTGCACGAGGCGCGCGACCAGGATGGTCAGCAGCGCGGCAGCGCCGGGAAGCACGAGATAGATCGGGTTCGCAACCCAGGCCAGCGGATAGTGACCGAGGAACAGGTCGCGCAGCGTGCCACCGCCAAGCGCGGTGATGCTGCCGAGCATGCAGACACCGACATAGTCCATGCTGCGCCGCCCCGCAGCTAGCGCCGCGGTCATGCCCTGCGCCGTCAAGGCAACAAACGCCAGAAGATGCAGCACGCTATCGCTTGGCGGCAGGCTCCACATCGCTTTGTTCCCTTATTCCCGCCGTGGAACTTACGTCCGCGGTTCCAGGATGAACAAGGGTTCATCCGGAATTAACAGGTTCCCGATTCCTGACGCGGAGGCAACATGCGACGAAAGCATCAGAGGGGCGGAACAGAATCTCGCATCTATGGGTTGTCCAGCCGCCATAATCGAGGAGACCCAATCGATGGCTGACGAGCGTTTTCCCAACGATCCGTATCGCCCGAATCTCGCCGATGATGAGTATCTCCGTGCGGCGCGACGGGATGCCGACCTTCAGGCCGACCCCGAGCTGGGCGAAGGCCCCGCCTCCAGCGGCAAGGTCGCACTGTTTGCCGTGGCTGTCGCCCTGGTGCTGGGCGCCGTGTTCTATGGCTTGAACAACACGACCACGGGCAACCAGGCGAGCAATGAGCCGGCGACGAAGACCGCCCAGCAGGCTCCGCCGACCAATCCAGCGGCGCCTCCCGGCATGCGCGACGTGACGCCGCGCAACAACGCCGCGCCGGGCGTGACCACGGGTGCTGCGCCGAGCAAGCCGGCCGCGCCGGATCCGGCCGCTCCGTCTGACGGCACGAAGGCTCCGTCTGACGGCGCGAAGTAAGACCACAACTGTCATCGCCCGGCTCGACCGGGCGATCCAGTACTCCGAGACGGTCGTGGTTGAACAGACAAGCTGCGGCGTACTGGATGCCCCGCCGCCGCCCCAGTCCGCAATTGCGCACAAGGCGGGGCATGACACCGAGAGGACGAGCGAGCGGCGGGACACAACATCCCGCCGCTTTTCGTTCGGCTCTATTGCTTGAGCATGATCCTTCCGGAAAACCGCTGCACACTTTTCCGGATCATGTTCTAGCTGAACATCTTGTTGAGCTCGCCGCCGGGATAGCCGCTGCCGAGCTCGGTGAACGTCCCCTTCTCCGCCATCTCCTTTGCCGCGCGCATGAAGCCGCCCCAGGCGGCGCGGGCGAGCGAACCGCCGACGCTGATCCGGCGCACGCCGAGATCTTCGGCCTCCTGCAACGACAGGCCGGAGCCGCCGATCAAGAGGTTGAACGGCTTTGGATGCACCGCCTTCACAACCGCGGCGATGTCCTCGCGGCTCTTCAGGCCCGGCGCGTAGAGGCAGTCGGCACCGGCATCCGCGTATGCGGTGAGCCGGTCGATGACGAGCTTGAGATCGGTCACGCCCCACAGATATGCCTCGCAGCGGCCGACCAGCAGCGTGCCGCTGTCGCCGATCGCCTTGCGCGAGGCCTTGATGCGCTCGACCGCGAGCGCGCGATCGTAGAGCGGCTTGTCCTTGTCACCGGTGGAATCCTCGATCGACAGCCCGGCGACGCCGGTGCGCACACCGCGCTCGACATTGTCGGCGACCTTGTCGGGCTCGACCGCAAAGCCGCCCTCGAAATCCGCATTCACGGGAATGTCGACCGCCGAGCTCAATGCTGCCAGATGCTGACAGACGTCCTCGACGGTGACGTGGTTGTCGGCCTTGCCGATGGTCCATGCAAAGCCCGCGCTCGATGACGCTATCGCCTTGAAACCGAGATGCTGCAACGCCTTGGCGCTGCCGACATCGACCGGATTGGGCAGAATGAAGCAGCCGCTCTCGTGCATCTTCCTGAAGGTTGCGCGCTTGTCCGCGGTCGTCACGTGCATGTTTCTCTCCCTTGTTGGCCGCGCAGACATAGGCACGCATTCGGGGCAGCGCCAGTGCGCGCCCGGAGCGCGCTAGTGTGCGTCGTGCACTGCGCGGCTGTCTTTCGGCGCCTCGTCGCGATCATTCATGCCGTAGTCCCTGACGACGCTGGCGATGCGCAGGCGATAGTCGGCGAAGATCTGTGCCCTGCCCCTGGCCTGGGTGCGGCGGTGCTCCATCGTGTTGCGCCAAGCCTGCACGGCCGCCTCATCCCGCCAGAACGACACCGACAGGATCTTGCCCTTCTCGGTCAGGCTCTCGAAGCGCTCGACCGAGATGAAGCCGTCGATGGTTTGCAGGATCGGCTTCAGATCGGCTGCAAGGTCGAAATAAGTCTGGCGATGCTCGGGCTTGGGCCAGACCTCGAAGATCACGGCGATCATGGGCGTCTCCTGCTGACAGTGTCGTGGCCTACAATACCACCTTGCGCAGGAAGGTGCGCTCTTCCGCGAGGATGAACTTGTGTTCCTCGGCGAAATGGAAGTTCGCCATGCCCTCCGCATCCTGGCGCAGCCGGGCCCGATAGGCCTCATAGGCGGCCAGGCTCTCGAAGGTGATCAGCGCGAAGGCGATGTTGTTGGTGCCCTCGTGCGGCATGAAATAGCCGATCAGGTCGCCGCCGCATTTCGGGATGATGGTGAGCCAGCGTTTTGAATATTCCTCGAACTGCGCGCGCTTGAACGGATCGAGCTGGTAGCGGATGAAGACGGTGACGGACATGTGAGGCTCCTGTGTTTCCACATCGTCATTGCGAGCGCAGCGAAGCAATCCAGGTTGTCAGCTCCTCATCCTGAGGAGCGCGGAACGCGCGTCTCGAAGGATGAAGGCCCCGCCGGTGGCCTCGCCCTTCGAGACGCGCGCAAGGGCGCGCTCCTCAGGGTGAGGATCGGGCTTCCGATGTTGCTTCGTCATTCGTTCGCAACGACGATGTGGCAACACGCTACGCGCTTGCCCGACCGCAATGCTTCGGCTACCATCGAAGCATGAAATCAGGACCCGACATCGCCATGGTCGCCGCGCTGGTCGGCGACCCCGCCCGCGCCAACATGCTCACGGCGCTGATGAACGGACGCGCGCTGACCGCGAGCGAGCTGGCGCAGGAGGCCGGCATCACGCCGCAGACCGCAAGCTCGCACCTGGCCAAGCTCGAGGCCGGCGGGCTGGTCGAGCCGGAGAAGCAGGGCCGCCACCGCTACTACCGCCTCACCGACGACGACGTTGCCGGCGTGCTCGAAGGCCTCGCGGGGCTCGCCGCGCGCACCGGCCACATGCGCGTGCGCACCGGGCCGAAGGATCCGGCACTGCGGCGCGCGCGCATCTGCTACGATCATCTCGCCGGCGATCTCGGCGTGCAGATGCTCGACACCATGCGCGAGAGAAACCTGGTCAAGCAGAAGAAGCAGGACATCGAGCTGACCGCCGAGGGCGAGCGCTTCCTCGCCAGACATTTGCAGATCTCGCCCGACATGCTCGCCCATCCGCGGCGGCCGGTGTGCAAGGCCTGCCTCGACTGGAGCGAGCGGCGCCACCATCTCGCCGGCACGCTGGGCGCCACCATGATGCAGCGCTTCACCGAGCTGAAATGGGCCGCGCGCGACGCCACGCCCGGCAGCCGCGTGGTGAATTTCACCCGCACCGGCGAGAAGCAGTTTGCGGCGCTGTTCGGAAATGGGAAGGACTGATCACGCCGGGCGCATGAGATCGCACGTTTGCGTGTGAATTCGTGTGCTCGTCATGGCCGGGCTTGACCCGGCCATCCATCGCTTTAAGCGCAGTGTCGTTCCGGGCGATGCGAAGCATCGAACCTGGAACCTCGAGATTCCGGGTTCGCGTCTTCGGCGCGCCCCGGAATGACGGCTCCAATTACGAGATCTTCATGAACCGCTTCCTCCCGGCCGCGCTTGCCGCCGCCCTTCTCGCCGCTCCTCTCGCCTCTCACGCCGCCGACACCACTCCGCGCGAACCCTACGGCATCGCGCTCGAAGGCTTTGCCTATCCCTATCCCGTGCACCTGCTGCCTGTTGTGAACGACGGCGAGCAGCTCGCCATGGCCTATATGGACGTCGCGCCTCAGCAGCCGAACGGCCGCACCGTGGTGCTGCTGCACGGGCGCAATTTCCCGTCGAGCTACTGGGCGCCTGTGATCAGGATGCTGAGCGAAGCCGGTTTCCGCGTCGTGGTGCCCGACCAGATCGGTTTCGGCAAATCCTCCAAGCCGGCGGGCGAACTGCATTTCGACACGCTGGCGCGCAACACCATCGCGCTGCTCGACCATCTCAAGATCGACAAGGCCGAGATCGTCGCCCATTCGCTCGGCGGCATGCTGGGCGTGCGCATCGCCCGCGCCTATCCCGATAGAGTCGCCCATCTCGTGCTGACCGCGCCGATCGGGCTGGAAGACTATCGCCTCTACGTGCCGCCGACGCCGACCGAGAAGATCATCGAGAGCGAAGACAAGCTCACGGCCGAGGGCTATCGCAAGCAGCTCCAGACCAATTACGCGATCAAGCTGCCGCCGGATCAGATCACGCCCTTCATCGACGCCCGCTTCAACATCAAGGGCAGCCCCGACTATCCGCGCTGGCTGCGCGCCTTCGTCAGCTCCGGCCAGATGATCTATCGCGAGCCGGTCGCGCACGAGGTCGCGCTCGTTTCCGAGCCGACGCTGTTCATCATGGGCGCCGACGACCACAACGCACCGGGCCGTCCGAACGCACCGGAGGCGCTGCGCGCGAAGATGGGACAGAACGCCGAGCTCGCGAAGGCGCTCGCCGCGAAGATGCCGAATGCGCGGGCCGAAGTGATCCCCGACACCGGCCATCTCGTCTTCCTGGAAGCGCCGGAGAAGTACCGGGAGCTGGTGCTCGGCTTTCTCGGCCGCTAGCGACGCCGGCGTGTCGCCTGGAGCAGGATGCGGGCGATGTTCATGCCGCATTCAGGTCATGATTGACAGATTTGGATCGCGACGTGCCGGCACGTATCTCCCCAAATTTTAACGTGTCGAATCGTGTCTTTTGATTCATTGTGCGCCGCAAGCGCGCTGTCCCAAGAATCTCCCCCAAGGACGAGAAGGAAGATCAGATGAAATATCTCTTCGCCGCCGTGATGCTCGCCAGCGCGGTCGTTGGTTTCAGCGAGGCGGCCAGCGCCGCGGAGGGCTGTGGTCCCGGCTGGTATCGTGGCCGCTATGGCAACTGCCGTCCGATGGGCGGGCGTCCGCCGGTCGTGGTCGTGGCGCCCCGCCCCGCACCGGTCGTCGTCGTGCGTCCGCGCGGGTGCCCCTATGGCCTGCGCTGGTACGCCGGCCGCTGCCGTCCGTTCTGATCCCGTATTTTCGCATGGCGAAATGGCCGCGCGGCGAAAGCCTGCGCGGCCTTTTTCTTTTGAGCGCCCTCCAGCACATTGGCTTGCAGGAGCACCGAATCAAAACGGGGACCGCGAACCGCGATCCCCGTCCGGATTTCGATTGCCGAGCACTTACCAGTGGCGGCGATGCCAGTGCCGGTGGCGCCAGCCCCAGTGCCTGTGGCGCCAACCCCAGTGATGGCCACGACCGTGCCAGTGCACCTGTTCGGGCTTGAGCTGTGCGGCTTCATCGCTGGTGGTGACGGCGGGACGAGCGTCCGGGTTGCCTTGCGGCATGCGGGGATCACCGAGCGGCTGCGGCGCCAGCGGCGCGGCCTGTGCGGCGGCGGTGAACGCGGCGGCTCCCGCCGCGGCACCGAATGCGAGTTTCAGAAAATTGCGGCGTTCCATGACGTCTTCCTCTCGGGCAAGCGTTGATGATGCCGAGCGAGTGTCGGGCCCGCGATATGAACTGCGGCTGAATCGCGCGTTCAGATTCGTTGCAAAGGTGACAGGAGAGCCTGTGGCCCTACTTCTCAAACTCCTGCGCCAGCACTAGCGTCTCGCGCGTGCGCATCACCTCGGGCCAGTCGCGGTTGAAATCGGCGACGAGCCTTTTCAGCGCGTCACCTTTCAGCATCGCCGCGAGCTTGGCCTCGTCGTCGAACTGATACATCGCCTGGTGCAGCGAGGGATCGTCGAGGCTCCAGAAGCGCCAGGCTTTGCTCACGCCGAACGCCTTCACCGCATCGGGCACATGCTCGGTCTCATACCATGTGTCGAAGGCGGCACGCTTGCTCGCGTCGGTGACGGTGGCACGGACAACGAAGAACGCTGCGGGCATGTGTTTCCTCCTGTTGTTCACAGCATGGACGGTTATAGTGGCGGCAACAAAAAGCCCGCGCGACGGACAATGCCGTCGCGCCGATAAGGGAGGAACGGCCATGCGCAGGATCATCACGGGGCTCGTTGCGATCGCCTGCCTGTGGCCCACGGCCTCGCCGGCCGAAATCGTCCGCTTCGACATCCTGGAACGCGTGCCCGCCTTCGCCGGCCGCAGTTTTGGTAACGTCGGCACCTATGAACGCATCACCGCGCGCGCGACCTTCGCGCTCAACCCGTCCGACGACCGCAACGCCGTCATCACCGATCTGTCGCTCGCGCCGCGCAACCCCGACGGCAAGGTCGAGGCCACCGCCGACGTCGTGATCCTGCGGCCCAGCGATGCCAGCCACGGCAACGGCACGCTGCTGCTGGAAGTCCCCAATCGCGGCCGCAAGCTGGCGCCGCAGCTGTTCGACGATTCCGCCCAGCCCGGCGCCAACATTGCCGACAAGGCCGAGGACGCCGGCATCGGCTTCCTGCATCGCCAAGGCTACACAATGGTCTGGGTGGGCTGGCAGGGCGACATTCCGTCGAAGCCGGGACAGCTCGCGATGACCGCACCGGTGCTCAAGGGCGTCACCGGTCCTGCGCGGGAAGAGGTGATCTTCGACACCACGACCAATCCCGCGCGCGCAACGCTGACCTGGCCGGCGGCTGAGGCCGCCGATCTCAACGTCACCGTACGCGCGGCCTGGGCCGACGCGCGGCAGACGCCGCTGGGCCTCTCCGCAAAACCGGTCGATCCCGTGACGGTGGAGATCGCCCGCCCCGACGGCTTTGACGCCGGCGCGCTCTATGAGATCACCTACACCGCGCGCGATCCCGTCCCGCTCGGCATGGGCTATGCGGCCGTGCGCGATGTCGTCAGCTTCCTCCGCCACGACGAGACGCAAGCGAACCCGCTGCTCAACGGCCTGCATCCATCAGTGAGCCGCGCCATCGGCTTCGGCGTCTCGCAATCCGGCCGCTTCCTGCGAGACTTCCTCTATCTCGGCTTTAACCAGGATCTCTCCGGCCGCACCGTGTTCGACGGATTGATGCCGCATGTCGCGGGCACGCGGCGGATGGCGACCAACGTCCGCTTCGGCCAGCCCGGCCGCAACCCGCGCCATCTGCAGGATCCGGCGTGGCAGGCCGACCTGTTCCCTTTCACCTATGCGAGCCTGAGCGATCCCTATTCCGGCAAGACCGACGGCCTGCTCCGCCGCTGCTCGCTCTCCGCCACCTGTCCGCGCGTGATGCAGACCGACAGCGAGCACGAATGGTGGGCCTCGCACGCTTCGCTGCTGGTCACCGATCTCGCCGGCAATCATCTCGACCTTCCCGACAACGTCCGCGCCTACATGATCGCGGGCACGCCGCATTTCGCGGAAGCCGCCGACGTGATGCGCAAGGGCTTGCCCGCAATGTCGCTGCCGCAGAATCCGATGCATGCGGGCATGCCGATGCGCGCGCTGCTCACCGACCTCAACGCCTGGATCAGCGATGGCACCAAACCGCCCGCAAGCCGCGTCCCCATGCGCGCCCACGGCACGCTGGTGGCTGCGAAAGGCGCGGTGCCGGCGGATATCCCCGGCCTGCCCTACGCCGGCATCCATACGCTGGCCGCCTTCTCGGATCAGAGCGTGTTGCCGCCCAAGGAGATCGGCCGCTATCCCGTGTTCGTGCCGAAGGCCGACGATGATGGCATGGCGATATCAGGTATCCGCCAACTCGCCCTCGTCGTCCCTCGCGCGACCTACACGGCGTGGAATCCGCGCGCGCAGGGCTTTGGGCCGACGGCGCTCTATCCGCTGCAAGGCGCGGTGGTACCGTTTGCACCGACGGAAGCCGCACGGAAGGAAGTGCACGATCCCAGGCTGTCGATTGCGGAGCGATACGCGGACGACGGGGCGTATGTGGCCGCGGTGCGCCGCGAGGCGGCAAGGCAGGTGGCGGAGCGGATATTGCTGCCGGAAGATGCGGAGCGTGCGGTTGAGGCGGCGAAGCAAGGGAAGCTGGCGAAGCTTGGGCCGTGAAGGCGATAGCATCTTCGGCTTCAATGTCGCGACGCGGTTCGGCCTTTCCACAAACTTGTCATGCGCGGCCTTGTGCCGCCACGTCCTCGGTTCCAACGCAACGATAGGCGTGGATGGCCGGGACAAGCCCGGCCATGACAAGGTGGAAAAATCTCGCACGCCTGTCGGAACACCCGCTCCTCATCCGTCCTATGCCTGGACAGCACACGGAGACACCGCATGGCCGACCTCACCCTCACCACCTTCGACTGGGTTCCCGAGATGCCCAGGGGTTTCGTGCGCGATCTTCGCGTGCGCTGGGCGCTCGAAGAGGCTGCCTTGCCGTACCGCGTCGCGAGCGTGCCGTTCGGCCCGCGGGACGCCGCGCATTTCGCGCACCAGCCGTTCGGCCAGGTGCCGTGGCTGAGCGACGGCGACCTCTCGATCTTCGAGAGCGGCGCGATCCTGCTGCATCTGGGTGAGCGCAGCGCGAAGCTGATGCCGACCGACCCGCACGGCCGCACCAAGGCGATGGAGTGGGTGCTCGCTGCGCTCAATTCGGTGGAGATGCCGGCCCTGCCCTGGACGATGTTCAAGTTCACCGGCAGTGACGATGGCTCACCTGCCGTGAAGTTCGTCGACGACTTCCTCAAGCTCCGCCTCAAGCACATGGAGACGGTGCTGGCCGGCCGCGAATGGTTGGCGGGGCCCTTTTCCGTCGCCGACATCCTGATGTCGGACGTGCTGCGCGTCGTCGATCGCTTCGATGGGTTGGCGGCACATCCAGCCTGCCGCGCCTACGTCGCGCGCGCCACGGCCCGCCCGGCCTTTGCCAAGGCGCACGCCGACCAGATGGCGCATTTCGCTGCGGCAGATGGGGCACGCTAACGCAGACGGATTAGCGAAGCGCAATCCACCAATTGTCCGCCTCAGCAAAATTGGTGGGTTACGCCCAGCGAACTGCGCTTCGCGCAGTCGCAAGGCTCACCCACCCTGCGCGCTCAACCTGTTCCACCCTGGCTTCTAGTTTTGCGAACGCGTAAAGGGGACAAAACGCACGAGCGCGACGCCGCGCGTCGTCGTCTTGCCGGGGGCGATTTTTTCGACGACTGTGAGCTGCTGAGTGGTGTAACCGGGTCCCAACGGCATGACGAGACGGCCCCCCAC
>Ga0075370_10001044_pt1 | contig 11509 bp, 8 predicted proteins | sample EndMethybrTD3035_FD_71398 | JGI IMG/M metagenome (GOLD analysis project Ga0075370, IMG submission 71398) | Populus endosphere microbial communities from Tennessee, USA - Endosphere MetaG P. TD hybrid TD303-5 | ecosystem: Host-associated > Plants > Roots > Endosphere | place: USA: Tennessee... | reverse complement strand
AAGTGGTTCCCGGACAAGCGCGGCATGGCCACCGGCATGGCCATCATGGGCTTCGGCGGCGGCGCGATGATCGGTTCGCCGCTGGCCGCCGAGCTGATGAAGATGTTCGCCACGCCCACCGACGTCGGCGTCACGCAGACCTTCATCGTCATGGCGCTCGTCTACTTCGTCTTCATGATGGGTGGCGCACTGGGCTATCGCGTGCCGCCCACGGGCTGGAAGCCCGCCGGCTGGACCGCGCCCGCCGCGCAGGCCAACAACGCCATGATCACGCAGCGCCACGTGCACGTGAAGAAGGTCTGGGGCATCCCGCAGTTCTGGCTGGTCTGGGTCGCGCTGTGCATGAACGTGTCGGCCGGCATCGGCGTCATCGGCATGGCCAGCCCCATGCTGCAGGAAGTGTTCGGTGGTTCGCTGATCGGCCTGACCGCCAAGTTCGGTGAACTGGACAAGACGCAACTGGCCGCCATCGCCGCCGTCGCTGCCGGCTTCACGGCGCTGCTGAGCCTGTTCAACATCGGTGGCCGCTTCTTCTGGGCCAGCCTGTCCGACAAGCTCGGCCGCAAGATGACCTACGTCGTCTTCTTCGTGCTGGGTGGCGTGCTGTACGCCAGCATCCCGAGCAGCGCGGCTGCCGGCTCCAAGCTGGCCTTCGTCGGCGCGATCTGCATCATCCTGAGCATGTACGGCGGCGGCTTCGCCACCGTGCCGGCCTACCTGGCCGACCTGTTCGGCACGCAGATGGTGGGCGCCATCCACGGCCGCCTGCTGACCGCCTGGGCCACGGCCGGCATCCTGGGCCCGGTCGTCGTGAACTACATGCGCGACTACCAGCTGGGCCTGGGCCTGCCGCGCGAGCAGGTCTACAACCAGACGATGTACATCCTCGTCGGCATGCTGGTCATCGGCCTGATCGCCAACCTGCTCGTGAAGCCGGTGGCGGACAAGCACTTCATGAGCGACGAGGAACTGGCCGTCGAGAAGCAGCTGGCCCACGAGCGCGCCGCGGCAGCCGAAGTCGGCAGCGGTGCCGGCGCGGCGGCGGCCACGTCCAACGTGACCGTGCTGCTGGCTTGGGCGGCTGTCGGCATCCCGCTGGCCTGGGGTGTCTACAAGACCCTGATCAACGTAGGCAAGTTCTTCCACTGAACCTGTCCTGCTAGGCTGGCAAGCCCCGCTGCCTGCAAGGCGCGGGGCCTTTTTTCTTGGGTGAGAGCCATGAGCGAACAGAAGATCGAGTTGTATGACGGCCCCGCCGGCGGCTGGGGCGCGCTGAAGAGCGTGGCCAGGCATCTGAACGAGCAGGGCGTGCCCGTGAAGGGCGCCAAGACCCTGCTGCACGCCAACCAGACGGACGGCTTCGACTGCCCCGGCTGCGCCTGGCCCGACCGCGACCACCGCTCCACTTTCGAGTTCTGCGAGAACGGCGCCAAGGCCGTGGCCGCCGAGGCGACCGCGCGGCGCGCGACGCCCGAGGTCATCGGCGCGAAGACGCTGAAGGCGTGGGCCGAGGCCTCCGACTTCGAGCTGGAAGCCACCGGCCGCCTGACCGAGCCCATGGTCTACGACGCCGAGACCGACCGCTACCAGCGCACGACGTGGGACGCCGCATTCCAGCTGATCGCCAAGGAGCTGCAGGCGCTGCCGGACCCGAACGAGGCGATCTTCTACACGTCGGGCCGCACCAGCAACGAGGCGGCGTTCCTGTACCAGCTGTTCGTGCGCGAGTACGGCACGAACAACTTCCCCGACTGCTCCAACATGTGCCACGAGCCCAGCGGCTCGGGGCTGCGGCCGACCATCGGCGTCGGCAAGGGCACGGTCACGCTGCAGGACTTCGAGAAGGCCGACTGCATCCTCGTGTTCGGCCAGAACCCCGGCACCAACCACCCCCGCATGCTGGGCGAGCTGCGCGCGGCCCGCAAGCGCGGCGCGAAGATCGTCAGCTTCAACCCGCTGCGCGAGCGGGGCCTGGAGCGCTTTGCCGACCCGCAGAACGCGATGGAGATGGCGACGCTGGGCGACTCGCCGATCAGCAGCCACTACTTCCAGCTCAAGGTGGGCGGCGACTTCGCGCTGCTCAAGGGCATGTGCAAGCGCGTCGTCGAACTCGGCGTGCTGGACACCGCCTTCATCGCCGAGCACACGGAAGGCTTCGACGATTTCATCGCCGAGCTGCGTGCGCAGCCGTGGGAACCGCTCGTCGAGGCCTCTGGCCTGACGCGCGCGCAGATCGAGCAGGCGGCGGACATCTACGCGACCAGCGAGCGCGTCATCGCCTGCTGGGGCATGGGCATCACGCAGCACCGGCATTCGGTGGCGACCATCCAGATGATCGTCAACCTGCTGCTGCTGCGCGGCAACCTCGGCCGCGAAGGCGCGGGCGCCTGCCCGGTGCGCGGCCACAGCAACGTGCAGGGCGACCGCACGATGGGCATCTACGAGAAGCCCGCGCCGGCCTTCCTCGACAAGCTGGGCGAGGTCTTCGGCTTCGAGCCGCCGCGCGAGCATGGCTACGACACCGTGGGTGCCATCCAGGCGATGCTGGACGGCAAGGGCAAGGTCTTCATTGCGATGGGCGGCAACTTCGCCGCCGCCACGCCCGACACCGCCGCCACGTGGCGCGCGCTGCGCCAGTGCGAGCTGACCGTCCACGTGACGACCAAATTCAACCGCAGCCACGTCGTGCACGGCCGCCAGGCGCTGGTGCTGCCGGTGCTGGGCCGCACCGAGATCGACGTGCAGGCCAGTGGCCCGCAGGGCGTCACGGTGGAAGACTCGATGAGCATGGTGCACCTGTCCGCCGGCATGAACGCGCCGGCGTCCGAGCACCTGATCTCCGAGCCCATGCTCGTCGCGCGCATGGCCGCCGCCACGCTGAAGCACAGCCGCACGCCGTGGCTGGCGCTGGCCAGCAACTACGCCACCATCCGCGACAAGATCGAAGCCGTGCTGCCCGACTTCGCCGGCTTCAACGAGAAGATCAAGCAGCCCGGCGGTTTCCGCCTGCGCAACACGGCCAGCGAGCGCGTCTGGGCCACGCCCAACGGCAAGGCCGTCTTCAGCACGCACCCGATGCCGACCGACCTGGCCGTCGAGCGCGTCGCCGACCGACAGCGCGACGTGCGCCTCTTCACGCTGACGACGCTGCGTTCGCACGACCAGTACAACACGACCATCTACGGCCACGACGACCGCTACCGCGGCGTCTACGGACACCGCCGCGTCGTCTTCATCAACGCGGCCGACCTCAAGGACCTGGGGCTGAAGGCCGGCGACTGGGTGGACATCACCAGCCTCTACGTCAGCGAGAGCGGCACCGACGTGCAGCAGCGCCGCGCCGAACGCTTCCTGCTCGTCGAGTACGACATCCCGCGTGGCTGCCTCGCCAGCTATTACCCCGAGACCAACCCGCTCGTGCCGCTGGAGAGTTTTTCGCTCGTCGCCCGCACGCCCACCAGCAAGTCCATCCCGGTCACGCTGAGCCGGCATGGCTGAGCAAGCGCTGCTGCGCCTGCTGCTGGAGCTGGACGAAGGCAGGGGCGTGGCGCTGGCGCGGCTGGCCAAGCGGCTGGACGAGCGCGTCAGCGTGCTGCTGCGCCAGTTCACGGCGCTCGGGGACGCCGTCATCGGCGATACCCGTGGCCCCGGCTGGGTGCGGCTCGCCTGCGACGATGCCGGCCGCTGGACCGCCCACCTCACCCCCGCCGGCCGCGAGGCCGCGCAGCAACTGCCTTTGCCGCATTCATCGCCATGAAGCTCCTCGGCCGCCTCGCCTCCATCAACGTCCGCAAGGTGCTGTGGACCGCCGCGCAGCTGGACCTTGACCTTGAGCGCGAGGACTGGGGGCCGGGCTTCCGCTCGCCCAAGGAGCCCGAGTACCTGGCACTGAACCCCAACGGACTCATTCCCGTCCTCATCGACGGCGATTTCGTGCTGTGGGAGAGCAACACCATCTGCCGCTATCTCGCCACGCAGCGCTACGCGACGACGCTGCTGCCCACCGAGGCACGGGCGCGCGCCCGGGTCGAGCAATGGATGGACTGGCAGGCCGGCGAGCTGAACAACTCGTGGCGCGTGGCCTTCATGGCCCTGGTGCGCGGCCAGCCGGCTGCACCCGAGGCTGTCGAGGTGAGCGTCGCGAACTGGAATCGCCACATGGCCATGCTCGACGCGCAACTCGCGCGCACCAGCGCCCATGTGGCGGGCGATGACTTCACGCTGGCCGACGTGGTGCTCGGGCTGTCTGCGCAGCGCTGGAAGAACGCGCCGATCACGCGCGCCGAGCTGCCCGCGGTGGAAGCCTGGCTGCAGCGGCTCGGCAGCCGGCCGGGGTTCGCGGACTACGTGGGCAACGGGATGCCCTGAGTCAGTTCGGGTCTTCCTCTGGCGAGAGATCCGCTTTCGCGTCGCGGACGAACGCGCTCCGCAGCCACACATACCCCACGCCGATCAGCGCAGGGCCGAGGCCGAAGGACAGGAACGAACCCGAGTAATCAGGAAGGCGCTCCACCAGCGAGTTGTAGAGCACCCAGACGACGATCAAGCCGCCGGCGCCGATACAGACCAGCCCCAACAACGCCTGCGGAACGCCGAACACCAGGCCTGCCAGTCGCTGGAGCGGACTCGGGTTCGGCGCATTGCGGAGTTCACGGCCAAGGTCCAGCCCGTAAAGCACGCTCAGCAGGAAGGCGATGATGAATGTGACGAACCCGCCGCCCCAATGAGTCCAGCGCAGCAGCAGGACCGACAACACCATGCCGACGACCGTCAGCGCAAGCTTGATGGCTGTTGATCTCATCGGGAGGCTGCTCGTCGTCAGGGCTGTTCGAGCGCGTGCAGGTGCGCAACGATCTGCTGGCTGGCCAGCTTGGCAGCCGCCAGTTGCTCCGGCGTCGGCGGCGTCTTGAAGCGCATCGCGCTGTGCTGCGCCAGCGACCGGGCCAGATTGATCGAGCCGGGCTCGTCCGGTTCGTCGGCCAACTGTTGCAAGGCGGCGTGGAAGGTCAGTCGCTCGGCGTCGCTCAGGCCCCAGGCGTCATCGGCCTGCACCGCTGCGAGCAGACTCAAGGCGCCGTTGGTCCGCGCGTCGCGCCGAAGCGCTTCGGCGACCTCCTGCCGTTGGGCGTCGGTCAGGCTCGCCGGCGCGATGGCGTCGGCGTAGGCTGCCGCGGCGAGGGGCACGCCGGCGCGCATGGCGCGGGCCGCCAGCTCGGGCAGCAGGGCGCGATGCTGGTCGGTGACGGTCTGGCAGCGCCTGCCCTCGGCGTCGAGTTGCGCCAGCAGCACGCCCGCGGCGGCCTGCGGCAGTTGGCCGAGGTTGCGCAACTGCTCGAAGCTGCTGCGTTGCCGTTCGTTGGCGGCGCATTGCTGCAGCCATTGCACGGCCTGCCACGCGGCGGCAATGTCGTCCCCCGCTTGCGCGCGTTCGATGTGCGGGCCGTAGCCCTCGGCGCCGACGGGCGGTGGCGGGGCGGGCATGCTCGCGGCCGGTGATGCTGCCGAGGCGGCAACGTGGGCCGGTGTTGCGGGATGCAGGTCCGGCGGCAGAGCTGCGGGGGCCGGGCTGCCGGCTGCGGGCGATGGCGCGGCGTCGGGCGTGTGCGTCGTGAAGAACAACGCGATGGCGGCGCCGGCGGCCAGCAGCACCCCTGTCCAGCGGGCGGCGCTCATCAGAGCCTGCCGCCAGCGCGGGCGACGATCTCCTGCGCTGCCAGCTTTGCGGCCGCCGCCTGTTCGGGCGTGGGGGGCTGCTTGAAGCGGATGGCGCCTTGTTCCGTCATCGTCTTGATGAGGCCCTGCGCCTCGGGATGGCCGGGCAGGCTGCCGTAGGCCAGCAGGTAGGCCTGCCGCTCGGTGTCGCTCAGACCCCAGGCCTCGTGGGACAGCACGGCGCCGAGCAGGCTCATCGCGTCGCCGGCGCGGGCGTCGCGGCGCATCGCGTCGGCCACCTCCTCACGCTGTGCCGGCGTCAGGTCGGCGGGGAACACGTTGCTGGCGTAGGCGGACGCCGCCTCGGGCACGCCGGCGCGCATCGCCCGCGCGGCCAGCTCGGGCAGCAGCGCGCGGTGCTGGGCGGTGACCGTCTGGCAGCGGCGCGCCTCGGCGTCGGCCTCGACCATCAGCTGCGTCATCATGTCCGGCGCGACGCCCTGGTTGCGCACGTTCTCGAAGCTGTTGCGCCGGGCCTCGGTGGAGGCGCAGTTGCGCAGCCACTGCACCGCGTCCCACGCGGCCTGCGCGTCGTTGCCCGCCTGGGCGCGCTCGATGTGCGGGCCGTAGCCTTCGGCGCCGATCGGTGCGCGCGCCGGCGTCGCTGCGGCCACGCGGGCGGGCAGGGCGACTGGCGGCGCGGTGCTGGCCGCTGTCGTGACCACGGGTGGCGAGGTGGGCTGGTCGGGCGGGGCCGTGGGAAGCGTCGGCGCCGCAGCGGTCGTCGGCGGCACGTCGGCCGTTTCGCGCATCGCGTAGAGCAGGCCGGCTGCGGCGGTGCCGGCGGTCAGCAGGATCATGGGCCAGCGGAGGGTGGTCATGGGCCAGGCAGGCATGGGGAAACGGTGCGCAGCCTAGCGCAGCCAGGGTGTCGTGGCGGCCGGGAGTTTTCACGCGCGAAAAAAAGCGGGCCGAGCGGCCCGCCGAAGGTGTGCGCCGGCTCGTTCAGCCCAGGCGCACCGGCACGAAGATCTGCTGGCCGTCGCGCGAGACGAGCAGGGCCACTTGCTTGGGGTTGCTCTTCAGCGCGGCGCGCACCTGTTCCACGTCTTGCACCGGCTTGCCGTTCAGCGCCAGCAGCACGTCGCCGGGCTGCACGCCGGCCAGTTGCGACGGGCCGCCCACGCGTTCGATCAGCAGGCCGTGGTCCAGCCCCGAGCCGCGCAGCTCCTGCGGCTGCAGTGGGCGCAGCGCCAGGCCCAGCGAGGCGCCCTGCGGTGCGGCGGCGGCTTCCTGCTCGTCCTTGTCGGCGCGGCCGAGCGCCACGGTCTCGCTGGTGCGGGACTTGTCGCGCCACAGCTCCAGCTTCAGCTTGTCGCCGGGCCGTGCCAAACCGACGCGGCTGGAGATGTCGCCGGCCACGCGCACCGGCTCGCCGTCGATGGCGGTGATGACGTCGCCCGCCTTCAGCCCGGCCTTGGCCGCGGCGCTGCCCGGCTGCACGCTGGACACCAGCGCGCCGTCCGGCGCCTCCAGGCCGAACGACGCTGCCAGCGGCGCGGACAGGTCCTGCAGCGTCACACCCAGGCGCGCATGTTCGACCTTGCCGTGGGCGACGATCTGGTCCTTCACGCGCAACGCCACGTCCACCGGGATGGAGAAGGCCAGGCCCTGGAAGCCGCCGCTCTGCGAGTAGATCTGTGCGTTGACGCCGACGACGCGGCCTGACGCGTCGAACAGCGGGCCGCCCGAGTTGCCGGGGTTCACGGCCGCGTCGGTCTGGATGAAGGGCACGACGCTCTCGCCCGGCAGCGAGCGGCCCTTGGCGCTGACGATGCCCTGCGTGGCCGACTGCTCGAAGCCGTAGGGCGCGCCGATGGCCAGCACGTAGTCGCCCACCTGCACCTGCTTGGCGTCGCCCAACTGCACGGTGGGCAGGTTCTTGGCGTCGAGCTTCAGTACGGCGATGTCGGTGGCCGGGTCGCTGCCCAGCACCTTGGCCGCGAACTCGCGGCGGTCGCTGAGCTTGACGGTGACCTGCTTGGCGTCGCGCACGACGTGGGCGTTCGTCAGCACGAGGCCGTCGGCGCTGATGATGAAGCCCGAGCCCTGGCCGCGGAACGGCTGTGCGCCCTGCTGCGGCAGGCGCAGCCCCGGCACGCCGCGGAAGAAGCGGAAGAACGGATCGTCGTCGCCGAAACCGCGGGCGGCGCTGGGCGCGTCGTCATCCGCATCGCCGCTGCCCGCTTTGTGCAAGCCGGCCACGGTGATACCAACGACGGCCGGCCCCTGCGTCTGCACGATGGCGCGGTAGTTGGGCACCTGGGCGGGCGGCAGCGGTGCGGCCGGGGCCGGCGTGGTGGCCGCGGCCAGCGCCACGGTGGTGGCGGGCGCGGCATTGGCGGCCGTGGCATCGCCATTCACCGCGGCGGCGGGCGCCTTGCCGAAGCCGGGCAGCGTCCAGCCCGAGGCGGTGGTGGTCAGCGTCACGCCGGCGGCCAGCAGCGCGGCGGCTGCGGCGGTCAAAGACATCTTGGCGGTCTGGGTCATGGCGAACTCCTCTGGCAGGCTGCGGCGCAGCCGATGTCATGGACTCTAGGCAGCCCGAGTGAGGGCTCGATGAGGCGAAGGTGAGGCGAAAGTTAGGCCGGTGCGTGGCGTGCGTCCCGATGCAGGCGCACGCGCGTCGGTGGCGGCCTAGGAGGCAAGGGCGGGGAGTCGCTGCTCGCGAAGACGTCGCGAGAGCGGGGCGCGGCACCAGGGCGGTGCGGCATCAAAGCGGTGGTCGAGGCGGTGTCGACGGCCTGGCGGGAAGCGCTGCGAGGGCCGTGCGGCCCTCGCGTGGGGAGCTCAACGCTGCGGCTGGGCCAGCGCCATCGACCACTCCGGCTGCCGTGCCAGTTCAGCGGCGGTGGCATCGTCGGCGGTCACGGCGTATTCATTGCTGCTGCGCTCGACGAAGTAGGCGGAGCGGTAGCGCTGCAGCAGGGCGCCGAGCGCCTGGCGGGCTTGGCTGGACGGGCCGTTGAAGGTGAGGGTCAGCGTGTTCATGGTCGCGGCTTTCTTCGAGGCGACGGCGTTTCGCCGCCGGTCGACTTTGAACGCCCGCGCCACGCCGCCGTTGACGGCCGCGTTGATACAGCTTGTGAACGTCAGGCGAGGCGCCTGATCCGCCACGGGCCGAAGCGCTGCTGCCGGGCGGCCACGCCTGCCCGCGCGATGACGGCCCGCCACCGGGGGCAGAAGCCGGCGCCGGGCGACGGCTCCGGGTTCCCGAAGCCGAACCAGCATGGCGTTGCGAACCTGAAGGGCAATCTCATCGTGAACTACCGGTGAAGTGCTGCGCCGATTCAGGCAACGGGCGTTCCCGGGCACCGGGTGGTGGTTGCAGCTTCGCGACTTATTGCACGCTTCGTGGCGTTATGCAAAAGAAAAGATGGGCGCGAAGGCATCGGCTCCGGCGGTGCTGGCGCGCCGCACGTCGCCAACGTCGCATCCGCGCGTCAGCGCAGTCCTGCACCCTGCTTCGGGCAGTGAACGGATTTACCGGCGACGCCGGGCGTGGCCACTCTTGCGGCAAAAGTTGGATGCCCTCGCCGCGTCAGAACGACAGCAGCAGGCGGCCCGCGTAGCGGCCGGACGCCACGGCGGGAGCGCCGGCAGGCCCTGTCAGTTCGGCGGCCTGGGCCTTGGCGCCCATCGCGGGAATGGCCTGCAGGAAGCCGATGTCGGTGTCGGGGAATTCGACGCTGGTCGTCGGAAAGTCGGCCAACCGGGCGCCGAGCTGAAGGAACGGCGCGCCGCTGCTGAAGAGGGTCAGGTCACCCGCCGCGGTCGTGAGGCGCAGCCAACGCGGGTCCGCGAAATAGCCGGCCACGGCCGGGCACGGCAGCGCGCCGCCGCGGGTCGAGGCGAGGTCGTGCACGCCCAGCACCGGGCCGCGCAGGCGGTTCTGCCAGACGGGTGTGGGGCCGTCGGCGAGTGCGCGCACCGCGGCAACGTCGGCCAGCGGCCGGTCGAAGCCGACGCCGTGGTACAGCGCGGGGCCGTCGAGCCGGTAGGCGTAGTCCAGCGCCAGCACGCCGTCCTCCCCCAGCGTCCAGCGCACGCGCTCCAGCCCGCCGGCGCCGGGGGCTTCGAGCCAGGCGGTGGAGCGGCCTGCCGCGTCCCGCGTGACGCCGCTGCGCACGACCGGCGTGTCGACGGCCGGCAGCGCGAACCGCTCGGCCTCGTAGGCCAGCTTCAGCCTGGCGACGCCGGGCGTCTTGCGCACGCCCGTCAGCTGGCTGATGCGCACGACCTTCACGCGTTGCGGCGGGAAGATGTAGGTCTGCCCGTCGCGCGCCACGCGGGCGCCGTCGTAGACCGTCTTCCAGTGCTCCCCGTCTGCGGACAGTTCCAGCCGGAAGCCGGCCCAGCCGTCGGTCTCGACGAGCCCCAGGTCGACGCTGGCGACATTGGCCATCGTCGGCTGCGCGAACTCGTAGACGCCTTCCGCTTTCGCGGTCGGCTCCAGCCAGGTCAGCTCGGCGCCGCCCTTGGGCCGCGCGACGACGAGGCGCGGGCCGTTGGACAGCGGCTGCACCCGCCCGTCCCGCGCCAGCTCGATCAGCAGGCCGGTGCGCGCGTCGAAGCGTGCCGACACGGCGCCCGCCACCAGGCGCAGGCTGCCGTCGTCCTTCATCACGTCCGGCGTGCCGATGCGCGGGCCTGCGGGCGGCAGCGGCGGCTTCCCGGGCCGCGGCCAGACCCAGGTCCACAGGTGGTCGCCGCCTTTCGTGGCGGTCAGCCGCAGCGCGTCGGCCTGCTGCCAGCCGGCGGGCAGCGGCAGCTTCAGCGTGCCGGCGGCGTGCGGCGCCACCTGGGGGCCGGCCAACTCGCCGCTGGACAGCACCCGGTCGTCGCGGCCGGCGTCCTGCGGGCCGGCGAAGCGCACCCATTCCCAGCGGAAGCGGACGTCGGCCAGCGACGTGAAGTCATGGTCGTTGCGCAGCCTGATGCGGCCGTCGAAGCCCTGGCCGAGGGGCGGCGCGTCGGCCTGCACCGGCGACCAGATGGCCTTGACCGTGTGCCAGCTCGGCTCCTTCTCGTGCCGCGGGCCGAGGATGCCGTCCGGCGCGTAGCTGCCGAAGACGTCGACGCGGCCGCCCTGGTCGGTGCGCGCGATGCCTTCGTCGGCGAAGTTCCACAGGAAGCCGCCGGCGCCGCGCGGCGAGGCTTGCATCGCGCGCCAGTAGTCGTCCAGCCCCGAGCCGTGGCCGCCGTCGAACAGGCCGTGCAGGAACTCCGTGGGCATGACGAGCAGGGGGCCGGCCAGGCGCTTGAGCAGGTCGGGGTAGCGCGGGTAGTGCTTGGTGTCGATGCCGCCGAACGCCTCCCACGGGTGCAGCACCGGCCGCGCCTGCGGGTCGTAGAGCGCGAAGTCGCGGTCCAGCTCGCGGTTCCAGCCGCCTTCGTTGCCGTTGGTCCAGAACAGGATGCTCGGGTGGTTCACGTCGCGCTCGACCAGCTCGCGCACCAGCTTGCGGCCGTTCTCGGTGTCGTGCGCATGCTGCCAGCCGCTGAGCTCGTCGATGACGTACAGGCCCAGTTCGTCCGCGGCTTCCAGGAATGCCTTCTCGGGCGCGTAGTGGGCCACGCGGATCGCGTTCATGTTCATTGCGCGGATGGCGCGCACGTCGTCGAAGGCCTGGGCGCGCGACACGGCACGGCCGGTCTCCGGGCGGAAGCTGTGGCGGTTGACGCCCTTCATCATGACGCGCTGGCCGTTCAGGTACAGGCCCTGGCCCTCGCGCACCTCGAAGGTCCGGAAGCCGAAGCGCTCGCGCACCTGGTGCACGGGTTGGTCGCCGGCGAA
>Ga0075370_10001040_pt1 | contig 11538 bp, 10 predicted proteins | sample EndMethybrTD3035_FD_71398 | JGI IMG/M metagenome (GOLD analysis project Ga0075370, IMG submission 71398) | Populus endosphere microbial communities from Tennessee, USA - Endosphere MetaG P. TD hybrid TD303-5 | ecosystem: Host-associated > Plants > Roots > Endosphere | place: USA: Tennessee... | reverse complement strand
ACGCGCGCCAGGTCCGGGTAGACCGAGGGCGACATGTACGCATGCGGCCCGAGAAAGGTCGCCACCGCTTCGGGACGCGCCTGCAGATGGCGCCACTGGGGATTGGGCTTGGCGCAATGGCCCAGCAGCGCGAAGCCGCCCTCCTCGCCGCGGTCATCCAGCACCAGCGGCAGGTGGGTGACGAAAGGCAGGCCCTCGTCGTCGGTGGAGATCAGGCTGGCAAAGGCATGGGCGCGCATCAGTTCCGCGGCGATGGCGCGGTCCTGGCTGTTGAAATGGGGCGGCATGTACATGGGCGGACCTCCTCGTGGGATCGGCCCATTGTCCCCGACGCGCCCTACTTCGCGCCGGCCGCCTTGAGCTTGTCGACCATGGGCGCATAGCCGCGCGCTCGCGCCAGCCGCAGGGGCGTGTTGCCCTGGCGGTCGGTCAATTGCAAATTCGCCCCCGCATCGACCAGCGGCGCCAGCGTGCGTGCTCCGCGAGCGGCGCCGCGACCCCCATCGCGAGCGCGGCCAAGGCGGCAAGCCATGCGCGTTGCCATGCCTTCATGGCGTCAACCGAGCTGCGCCTTGACCTTCTCGATGCCCGCGTTGGCGCATTGCTCGTCGAGGTGCCCGCCCGGCGCTCCGCCGACACCGACCGCGCCGATGACCTCGTTGCCGACCTTGACCGGGACGCCGCCGCCGAGCAGCAGGAAGCCGGGAATGTTCACCAGGTTGGCAGCGCCAGGGTTCTTCTGCGCGTTCTCCATCATCGCCAGCGTGGGAGCCTTGGCCGACGCCGAGGTCCAGGCCTTGCGCTCGCTGGCGCCCAGCGTGTGCGAACCGGCGTTGTCGGCGCGCTGCACCGCGCGGACCACGCCGGCGCGGTCGACCACGGTCGCCGCGACCGCGTAGCCGTTGGCGGCGCACGCTGCCACCGTGGCTGCGGCGATCTGGTTGGCGAGCTCCAGCGAAAGGTTGCGCTCGGTGCGCACGGCCGGGGCGCTGGCCGGGGCTTGCTGGGCCTGCACGCTCAGGGCCGGGAGGGCAAGCGAAGCGGCGAGCGCGCCGAGGCGAAGGGACGAATGCATGAAGGGTTCTCCGAAGTGGTTGAATGACGCGCCGGCGTGTTGCCGGCCGCAGCGCCACTGTAGGAACCGCGCCCCCCCGACGCCATTCGTACGGCTACGCGCGCCCTCCGTAGAACTACGGAGCGGCTACGGAGCGTCGCCGGCCAGCGCTGCGTAGCGGCGGATCAGCTGCGCCAGCGATTCGCAGCCCAGCTTGGCGAACAGGTTGGCGCGATGGCTTTCGATCGTGCGCGGCGACAGCACCAGCGTGCGCGCGATCTCCTTGTTGGTCAGCCCCTCGACGATGAGGCGCAGCACCTCGCGCTCGCGCTCGGAGAGCTGCGCATGCCGCTCGCGCGCGGCCTGGTCGGCCTGGGTCCGCTCGCGCGAGCGCACATGCTGGCGCACCGCCTGCTGCAGTGCTTCGAGCAACTGCTCGTCGTCGACCGGCTTCTCGAGGAACTCGGCCGCGCCGGCCTTGAAGGCGCGCCGGCACATCTCCACCGTGCCGTGGCCGGTCAGCATGATGACCGGCTGGTCCACGCCCTGCGCGACCAGCGTGTCGAGCACCGCGAGCCCGCTGATGCCCGGCATGCGCACATCGAGCACGATGGCGCCGATGCCGCTGCGATCGAAGCCGGTGATGAACGCTTGCGGATTCGACCAGCCCTGCGTGCGCAGGCCCACCGTGCCGATCAGCAGGGCCAGGCTTTCGCGCACGGCCTGATCGTCGTCGATCAGATGGACAAGCGGCGACTGCGGCTCGTTCGTCATTCGATAAGCTCCGCGCTGCGCGCTGCCCTCATGCGCGACCCTCCTGCATCGCCAGTGGCAGCCGCAGGGTGAAGCGCGCGCCGCGGGGCAGCTCGGGCTCTGCGGCCAGGGTGCCGCCCATCGCGCCTGCCAGGGTCTCGCACAGGCTCAGGCCGAGGCCGAGGCCGCCTTCGCGCGTGCTGAAGAAGGGCTCGAAGATGCGCGCGAGCAGCTCGGGTGCGATGCCGCGGCCGTTGTCGCTCACGCGCAGCACGCCCTGCTCGCCCTGACGCTCGACCGCGAGCCGCAGTTGCCGTTCGCCGGCCGGCAGCTCGTCGAGCGCCTGCAGCGCGTTCATCAACAGGTTGTGGACGATCTGCTCCAGCGCCACCGGCTCGGCCTGCACGCTCACCGGCACCTGCTGCGCCCCTTCGAGCACCGGCGCGATCGCGCGCTTGTCGAACTCCGGTGCCAGCAGGTGCAGGGCGCTGCGCACTGCCTCCTGCAACGGCACCGGCCGAGCAGCGCCAGCATGACCCGGCCGCTCGATCACGCGGCGCAGTCGTCCCACGACCTCGGCCGCACGGCGCGCCTGCTCGGCCGCCTGCCGCATCGCCTCGCGTGCAGTCGCGAGCTCGGGCGGCTCTTCGTCGAGCAGCCGCCGCGCCGCCTGGGTGTTGGCGAGCACCGCCGTCAACGGCTGGTTGAGCTCGTGCGCCATGCCGGCCGCCAGCTCTCCCAGCGCATTGAGCCGCGCGACCTGGCCGAGCCGCAGCAGCTCCTCGGCGCGCCGGCGCTCGATGCGCTGGCGCTGCAGCGCGCGAGCGCCCCACAGCACCGCGCTCATGGCGCCGGCCCAGGCCAGCATCCAGGCCCAGGGCAGCTCGCGCCAGGAGACATGGCGCTCGGCCACCAGGTCGAAGGGCTGGCTCTCCGAGGCCAGCGACTTGCGGAAGAAAAAGTCCCAGCCCTGCGGCGTCGCCGCCACTCCGGGCTGCACCACGAACTGCTGCCCCGCGCGCTCCAGCACCACGCGCACCGGGCTGCTTTTCCGGTCCATCGGCCAGTCGCGCGAAGGCTCGGTGCCGGCCAGATCGATGTCCAGCGCATAGCTGGCGGGCGTGGCGCCGATCACCAGCCGGTAGCGGCCCTTCGCCAGGTCCTGGCTCGCGAGCTCGGGGCGCCGGAGCTCGCGCGACTTCGCCTCTGCAGCTGCGAGCGCGGGATCGGACCAGGCCGCGCCTGTCTCGTGCCGCTCGACGCCGAGGATCGAGGGATAGACCGCCGACAGCCGCTGCTCCGGCCGCTCGCCGTCGGGCGCTGCGGCCAGCAGCGCCAGCGTGGCCAGCACGGCGTCGTACTGCACCGCCTGCTGGCTCAAGAGCCGATGCGCGATGCGGCCGTTGACCTCGAAATCCTCCTGCAGTTGCGCCAGCTCGGCGCGCGCGATCCAGGCAGCGCCGGCGCCGGCGAGCAGCAGCCCTGCGAGCCACCAGCCAGCCTGCGTGCGCAACCATTGCCTCATGGCGCGGATTGTGCCCGCGCCGGCCACACCAAGATGCCCGACGCAAGCGGGGGTGTATTGCCCACGCACGCGACAATGGCGCCGATGAGCGTTTGCAGCAGATCCCCCCGCCTCGCCCTCGCCCTTCTTCTCCTCTCCCTCCTCAGCGCCTGCGCCACTCGCCTGCCACCCGGCGGGATCGACCCGGTGTCGCTGGCGCGTGTCGAATCGCTGATCGCGCGCATGACGGTGGAAGAGAAAGTGGGCCAGCTGAGCCTCTACGCCCCCGCCGCCGTCGACACGGTGGCCAACCCACAGGGCGCACGCCGGAGCGAGGAAGAGCAACTGGCCGAGATCCGCGCCGGCCGCGTGACCGGCCTCTTCAACAACGAGGGCCTCGCCGGCAAGCGCCGCGCCCAGGAGGCGGCCGTGAAGGAGTCGCGCCTGGGCATTCCGCTGATCTTCGGCGCCGACATCATCCATGGCTTTCGCACCGTGTTCCCGGTGCCGCTGGCCGAGGCCGCAAGCTGGGAGCCGGCGCTGGCCGAGCGCACCGCGCACGCCTCGGCGGTGGAGGCCACGGCGGATGGCTTCCGCTGGACCTTTGCGCCGATGGTGGACATCGCGCGCGACGCGCGCTGGGGCCGCGGCATCGAGGGCGCGGGCGAGGACGTCTTCCTGGGCCGGCAGTTCGCCGCCGCGCGCGTGCGCGGTTTCCAGGGCCCCGAGCTCGGGCGTGCCGACGCGATGCTGGCCACGCCCAAGCACTTCGCCGGCTACGGCGCAGCCGAGGGCGGGCTGGACTACAACGCGGTCGATCTCTCGGAGCGCACGCTGCGCGAGGTCTACCTGCCGCCCTTTCGCTCCGCCATCGACGCCGGCGCGCTCTCGATCATGAGTGCCTTCAACGAGATCGGCGGCATTCCCTCCAACGCCAACCGCGCGCTCCTGACCGGCGTGCTGCGCGAGGAGTGGGGCTTCCAGGGCTTCGTGGTCTCGGACTACACCGCCGACGAGGAGCTGATCGCGCACGGTTTCGCGGCCGACGGGCGCGAGGCGGCCAAGCGCGCCTTCATCGCCGGAACCGATGTCAGCATGCAGAGCGGCCTGTACATGAAGTACCTGCCGGGCCTGGTCGCCACCGGCGAAGTGCCGATGTCGCGGCTCGACGACGCGGTGCGCCGCGTGCTGCGGATCAAGCAGCGGCTCGGGCTCTTCGACCATCCCTTCCGCGGCCTCGAGGACACGCCGGGCCCGCGCTTCGACGCCGCCGCGCACCAGGGTCTGGCGCGCGAAGCGGCGGGCCGTTCCATCGTCATGCTGCGCAACGAGAGCGAGGTGCTGCCTTTGCCGAAGTCGGGCAAGCGCATCGCACTGATCGGGCCCTTCGCGGGCACCGAGGACCTGTTCGGCCCCTGGCGCATCTTCCCCGGCCAGCAGCCGCCCGTGGGCATCGAGCAGGCGCTCCGGCAATCGCTCGCCTCGCCCGACCTGCTGACGGTGGTGCGCGGCGCCAACGTGGAGACGCCCATACCCGGCGGCATCGCGGCAGCCATTGCCGCTGCGCAAGAGGCCGATGTCGTGCTGCTGTCCATCGGCGAGAACGAGCAGATGTCCGGCGAAGCGCGTTCGCGCAGCGACATCGAGATTCCGGACGCGCAGCAGGAGCTGGCCGAGGCGGTCGCCGCCACCGGCAAGCCCGTGGTGGTGCTGCTGCGCAACGGCCGTGCGCTGGCGCTGCGCGGGGCGGTGCGCAATGCGCGCGCCATCCTGGTCACCTGGTTCCTCGGCTCGGAGACAGGACCGGCGATCGCCGACGTGCTGTTCGGCGATGTCAACCCCTCGGCCAGGCTGCCGGTGAGCTTCCCGCAGACGCCCGGCCAGGTGCCCTACTACTACGCCCACAAGCGCACCGGCCGGCCGCAGCTCGCCGACGCGCCCGCCACCTTCTACAAGACGCGCTACCTGGACGCGAGCAACGACCCGGCCTTCCCCTTCGGCCTCGGCCTGGGCTATGCACGGGTGCGCTACGACCAGCTCGAGATCAGCCCCGCGCGCATGGCCTGGAACGGCACGACGACCGTGCGGGCGCGCATCACCAACACCGGCCGGCGCGACGCCGAAGAGGTGGCGCAGCTCTACATCGGCAACCGCGCGGCCAGCATCACGCGGCCGGTGCGCGAGCTCAAGGGTTTTCGCAAGCTGCGCGTCCCTGCCGGCCAGTCGGCCACGGTGGAGTTCACGGTCACGCGAGCCGACCTGATGTTCATCGGGCAGTCCATGACGCCGACGGTGGAGCCGGGCCAGTTCGACCTGTGGGTCGGGCCCTCGGCCGCGGACGGGCTGCGCACCAGCATGACGCTGGTGCCGGAATAGCGGCCGTTCGTCCATCGATCCGCCGTCGCCGTCCGCCACGGGCGGCCGCCGAAAGATGGCCGTTCTCAGTGCTCCAGTCCCTCGCGCGCAGCCGCGACCACGTCCTGCGTGAGCCGCTCCAGCATCGGGATCTTGAGCCGCACGTGGTGCCAGTAGAGCGGCACCTGCAGGTCGGCGCCGCGCACCAGCTCGACCAGGCTGCCGTCGCGCAGATGCGGCGCCACCAGCGTCGCAGGATTCATGCCCCAGCCCACGCCGGCCACACTGGCCGCCACGAAGGCCTGGGTCGAGGGCAGCCAGTGCCGCGGCACCTCCACCGGCTGGCCGCACACCGCCTGCAGCCACTGGGCCTGCAGCTTGTCCTTGCGGCTGAATGCCAGGCTCGGCGCCTCGGCCAGCGCCTTGGCGGTCACGCCGCGCGCAAAGTACTTTTTCTTGAAGGCGGGACTTGCCGTCGCCCGGTAGCGCATCCGGCCCAGCGGCACGCTCCGGCAGCCCTGGCCGGGCTTGGGCGTGGCCGTCACGGCAGCGAGCACGGCGCCGGTGCGCAGCCATTCGGCCGTGTGCGTCTCGTCGTCGATGCTCAGGTCCACCAGGACCGGGTCGCGTGCGCTGAAGACCGCGATGGCGGGCATGAACCAGGTGGCCAGGCTGTCGGCGTTGACGGCCACGCGCAGCGTCACGCGTTGCTCGCCGGCGTCGAGCGCGCCGAGGGCCGGCAGCGCGCTGTGGAGCTCGCGCTCGAGCATGCCGACCTGCTCCACGTGCCGGCACAGCCAGGCGCCGGCCTCGGTCGCGACGCAGGGGGCACCGCGCACGATCAGCGCCAGGCCGAGCCGGTCCTCCAGCTGCTTGACGCGCTGCGAGACCGCCGAAGGCGTGACATGCAGGGCGCGCGCGGCGCGCTCGAAGCTGCCCTCGCGCACCACTTGCGCGACGGCCGAGAGGGAAAAGTAGTCGAGCAATGAAGTATTCCTAATGCAGCTGCAGATAAGTTAACTGGACTGATTTTGCCGACAGCGCCAATCATCGGCGCATGGACCGTTTCCTGCTTCCCTCCTTCACCACCGGCTTCGCCCTGAGCCTGGGCCTGATCGTGGCCATTGGCGCGCAGAACGCCTTCGTCCTGCGCCAGGGCCTGCGGCGCGAGCATGTGCTGCCGGTGGTCTTGTTCTGCGCGGCCGCCGACGCGCTCCTGGTCGCGCTCGGGGTGCTCGGCATGGGCCGGGTGCTCGACAGCCTGCCGGCGCTGGCGCCCCTGTTGACGCTGGTCGGCGCCCTCTTCCTGCTCGCGTATGCAGCCCTGGCCTGGCGGCGCGCGCTGAACCCCGGCGCGCTGCATGCGGCGCGCGCCGGCGGCGGCGCCAGCCCGCTCCCGCACGTGCTGGCGCAGACAGCCGCCTTCACCCTGCTCAATCCGCATGTGTATGTCGACACCGTGCTGCTGGTCGGCGCCGTCGGCGCGCAGCAGCCGGGCGCCGGCAAGGCCGCCTTCGTCGCCGGCAGCGCGCTGGCGAGCGCAGGCTGGTTCGTGACGCTGGGCCTCGGCGCCCGTCTGCTGGCGCCGCTGTTCGCGCAGCCGACCGCCTGGCGCTGGCTCGATGCCTTCGTCGGTTCCGTGATGCTGCTGCTGGGCGGGCTGCTGGCGAGCCAGGGCTTGTCAGCGCTGCTGCTGCGTTGAAACGCCGCGCGGCGGCAAGCCGCATGGCCAGTGCTTTGGTGGTCCTCAGGATGGGGTAGAGCCCGGTCCAACGGGCGATGTGCGGGCGCCGAGCTTCGTTGTCAGATGTCATGACGGCGCAGCAAAGCCGCGGCCCACTCGACCCATTCCTTTGAGGTGACCACCATGTACCGAGGCGAACGCTTCAACGGCTACAGCCACCTGCTCGGGCTGATGCTGGCCACGGCTGGCTCCGCCCTGCTGCTGACGAAAACGCTGCCTGCCGAGGACCCGGCCAAGACCGCGAGCGCACTGGTGTTCGGGCTCTCGATGGTGGCGCTGTACGGGGCCTCCACCCTGTTCCACAGCACGCGCGGCCGCATGAAGCTGTTCTGGCAGCGGGTCGACCATTGCGCCATCTACCTGCTGATCGCCGGCAGCTACACGCCCTTCGCGCTGGTCACCCTGCAGGGCGCCTGGGGCTGGGCCCTCCTGGCGGCGGCCTGGGGGGCGGCCTCGTTCGGCATCGCGCGCGAGCTGCGGCCGGCCGCGCCGCCGGCGCCCTCGCTGGCGCTCTACCTGGGCATGGGCTGGCTGGGCGTGCTGGCCGCAGTGCCGCTGGTGGAGCGGCTCGACGGTGCCGGGCTGGCCTGGCTGCTGGCCGGGGCCTTGTGGTATTCGGCGGGCACGGTGTTCTATCGCAACCCGCTCGGCTGGCGGCATGCGCACGGCACCTGGCACCTGTTCGTGCTGGCCGGATCGGCGAGCCACTATGTGACCGTGGCTCACTTCGTCCTTTGAGCAGCCGGCCTTGCGCCCAAGCCACTCAACGCTTCGTCACGGAAATCAACTCGATCTCGAAGTTCAAGGTCGCATTTGGCGGAATCACCCCACCCGCCCCGCGTGCCCCATATGCGATCGCAGGCGGGCAGGTCAGCTTGGCCTTCCCGCCCGGCTTCATCTTCTGCACGCCTTCGGTCCAGCAGGGAATCACGCCGTTCAACGGAAACTCCGTCGGCTCGTTGCGCTTGTAGGAGCTGTCGAACTCCTTGCCGCTGTCGGGAAAGGTGCCGCGGTAGTGCACCTTGACCACGTCGGTGGCCGAGGGCGAGGCGCCGCTGCCCTCCTTCAGCGACTGATAGATCAGCCCGCTCGGGGCGGTGACGGGGGCGCTCTGCGCCAGTGCAGCCGGCAGTGCGCACAAGGACACGAAGGCGACGGCGGCAAGACGAAGGTAGGAATGCACGAGACGGTCTCCCGGGTTGGTTGAAAACGGTCCATTATTACGGCGCATTGCGGCGCGCACCCCCGCGCATGGCATCGCTCTTGCTGTGAATCCCCGTCTTGTTCAAACGAGGAGTGCGCATGTCCACAGGCTTGAAGAGAGTGCTCGGCCCCATCCAGCTCTGGGGTATCGCCGTCGGGCTCGTGATCTCGGGCGAGTACTTCGGCTGGAGCTACGGCTGGAACACCGCCGGCACCCTGGGCTTCCTGGTCGCCACCGTGCTGGTCGCGACCATGTACACCACCTTTATCTTCAGCTTCACCGAGCTCTCCACCGCCATCCCGCATGCAGGCGGGCCCTTCGCCTATGCACGGCGCGCCTTCGGCCCCAACGGCGGCTTCATCGCGGGCTTCGCGACACTGGTGGAGTTCGTGTTCGCGCCGCCGGCCATCGCGCTGGCGATCGGCGCCTACCTCAACGTGCAGTTCCCCGGCATCAACCCCAAGTGGTTCGCGCTCGGCGCCTACGTGATCTTCATCGGCCTCAACTGGATCGGCGTCGGCATCGCGGCGGCCTTCGAGCTCTTCGTCACCCTGCTGGCCATCCTCGAGCTGCTGGTCTTCATGGGCGTGGTCGCCCCGGGCTGGTCGCTGGCCAACTTCGTGGCCCACGGCTGGTCGGGCAGCTCGGCTTTCGGCAGCGCGGCGATCCCGGGCATCTTCGCCTCCATCCCCTTCGCGATCTGGTTCTTCCTGGCGATCGAGGGTGCGGCCATGGCGGCCGAGGAGGCGCGCGATCCGCACCGCACCATCCCGCTGGCCTACACCACCGGCATCCTCACCCTGGTCGTGCTGGCCTTCGGCGTGATGATCTTCGCCGGCGGCGTGGGCGACTGGCGCCAGCTCGCCAACATCAACGACCCGCTGCCGCAGGCGATGAAGGCCGTGGTCGGCGAGCAGAGCGGCTGGCTGCACATGCTGGTGTGGATCGGCCTGTTCGGGCTGGTCGCCTCCTTCCACGGGATCATCATGGGCTACTCGCGCCAGATCTTCGCGCTGGCGCGCGCCGGCTACCTGCCGGCCACCTTCGCCGCGCTGAGCCCGCGCTTCGACACGCCGCACCGCGCGCTGGTGGCAGGCGGCGTGATCGGCGTCGCCGCCATCTTCAGCGACGAGTGGGTGCAGTTCGGCGGCCAGACGCTCACCGCCAACATCGTCACCATGTCGGTGCTGGGCGCGATCGTGATGTACCTGGTCTCGATGGCCGCCCTCTTCAAGCTGCGGCGCAGCGAGCCGCAGCTGGAGCGGACCTACCGCGCGCCCTTCTACCCCGTCTTCCCGGCCATTGCCCTGCTCCTCGGCCTGGTGTGCCTCAGCGCGATGATCTGGTTCAATGGCAAGCTGACGCTGCTGTTCCTGGTGCTGATGGCGCTGGCCTACGGCTACTTCCGCCTCACCGCCGGACAGCGCGAGGCCGCCGCACCGGACAAGCTGCTCTCGACCCTGGGCTGAACTTTTTTTGCTTGCCGCGATGCGCTACAGGACCACCCTCGATTCACAGGTCTTCGCCTTCGACGACCTCAAGCAGGTCATGGCCTTCGCCAGCCCGGCGCGCTCGGGAGACTACCTGGCGGGCATCGGCGCGGCCACCGCGCAGCAACGGATGGCGGCGCGCCATGTGCTGGCGCAGACGCCGCTGAAGCAGTTCCTGAGCGAGGCCTTGATCCCCTACGAAGAAGACAACGTCACCCGGCTGATCGTCGACGGCCACGACGCAGCGGCCTTCGCGCCGGTTGCGCATCTGACGGTCGGCGATTTCCGCAACTGGCTGCTCTCGGAACAGGCGAGCACGGAAACACTGACCGCGCTCGCACCCGGCCTCACGCCCGAGATGACGGCCGCCGTCTCCAAGCTGATGCGCAACCAGGACCTGATCGCGGTGGCGCGCAAGTGCCGCGTGCTCACGCGCTTTCGCGACACCATCGGCCTGCCCGGCCACCTGGCGGTGCGGCTGCAGCCCAACCACCCCACCGACGACCTGCGCGGCATTGCCGCCTCCATGCTCGATGGGCTGCTGATGGGCGCCGGCGATGCGGTGATCGGCATCAACCCCGTGAGTGACAGCCTGCAGCACCTCGGCGACCTGCTGCGCATGCTGGACGAGGTGATCCAGCGCTTCGAGGTGCCGACGCAGAGCTGCGTGCTCACGCACGTGACGCACGCGATCAAGCTCGTCGAGTCCGGCGCGCCGGTGGACCTGGTGTTCCAGTCCATCGGCGGCACCGAAAAGACCAACCGCTCCTTCGGCGTGACGCCCGAGTTGCTGGACGAGGCGCATGCGGCCGCGCAATCGCTCGCGCGCGGCACGGTGGGCCGCAACCTCATGTACTTCGAGACCGGCCAGGGCTCGGCGCTCTCGGCCGACGCCAACTTCGGCGTCGACCAGCAGACCTGCGAGGCGCGCGCCTACGCACTGGCGCGGCGCTACCAGCCGCTCCTGATCAACACCGTGGTCGGCTTCATCGGGCCGGAGTACCTCTACGACGGCAAGCAGATCATCCGCGCCGGGCTGGAGGACCATTTCTGCGGCAAGCTCCTGGGCCTGCCGCTGGGCTGCGACGTCTGCTACACCAACCACGCCGAGGCCGACCAGGACGACATGGACACCCTGCTGGTGCTGCTGGGCACGGCCGGCATCAACTTCATCATGGGCGTGCCGGGCGCGGACGACGTGATGCTCAACTACCAGAGCACCTCCTTCCACGATGCGCTCTTCCTGCGCGAGTCGATGGGGCTGAGGCGCGCGCCCGAATTCGAGGCCTGGCTGCAGCGGATGCAGATCACCGATGCGACGGGACGGCTGCAAGCGCCCTCTTCCAACCGGCTGCTCGCGGACATGCGTTCGCTGAAGGCGTTGACATGAGCCGCAGGGCTGCTCCCAAGGCGAATAGTGCCGAAGCCGAAGGC
>Ga0075370_10001039_pt1 | contig 11542 bp, 12 predicted proteins | sample EndMethybrTD3035_FD_71398 | JGI IMG/M metagenome (GOLD analysis project Ga0075370, IMG submission 71398) | Populus endosphere microbial communities from Tennessee, USA - Endosphere MetaG P. TD hybrid TD303-5 | ecosystem: Host-associated > Plants > Roots > Endosphere | place: USA: Tennessee... | reverse complement strand
GGCTTCTCGTCGTGGCCGAGGGCACGGAAGAGAAGTGTGTCGAACGGTTTAGCAATCGAGCAGAATGCAACGCAACTTCCGAAGAGCGTGCATGAGCCCGTTAACCCGAAGCCATGCGGCCTGGACCGTCGCGCGTAGGCCTGCAGCACCTCACGAGTCGACATGAATCAAGGTCCTGACTTCACCGTCACGCTGCACGACGACGTCCCGGCCGCCGAAGGCTGCCTCGTCGACAACGGCCTCGGAGATTCCAACGAAGCCGCCGCGCCCATGCACGAGGTGCGCGCTTTGTCGGCGTTCGCGCGGGCGCCTTCGGGCGAGGTGATCGGAGGGGCCGTCGGCCGCACCTGGGGCGAATGCTGCGAGCTGCAGCAGCTCTGGGTCGAGCCGGCGCAGCGCGGGCAGGGCATCGGCGCGCGCATCGTGCGTGAATTCGAGCGGCACGCGCAGGCGCGCGGCTGCCGCACGTTCTACCTCGAGACGTTCAGCTTTCAGGCACCGTCGTTGTACCGCTCGCTGGGGTACGAGGTCACCCACGAGCTGCACGGCTTCGCGCCGGGCATCGTCAAGTACCTCATGGTTCGAAAGGCTGCCGACACGCCATGAATCCGATGCTTGCGCACATCGCGCGTTCACTGCTGATCGCTGCAGGTCTTGTCGTGACCGGGCACGCTTCAGCTCAGTTGGCTCAGCCGGCTCAGACGGCCGCGAGCTTTCCGAGCAAGCCCATCCACATCGTCGTCACGTTCAGCACCGGCGGTGCACCGGACATCCTTGCCCGCCTGATCGGCGAGCGCCTGTCCGTCGTGTGGAACCAGCCAGTGATCATCGACAACAAGCCCGGAGCAGGCGGCAACACCGGCGCCGACTCGGTGGCAAAAGCGCCACCCGACGGCCACACGATCGTGGTCGGCACGGTGGGCACGCATGCAATCAACGGTGCGCTGTACTCGAAGATGCCGTACGACATGGTCAAGGACTTCGCGCCGGTGACCTTGCTCGCGACGACGCCGAACATGCTGGTCGTCAACAACAACGTGCCAGCCAAGACGCTCAAGGAGTTCATCGCGCTCGGCAAGAAGGAGGGCAAGATGAGTTTCGCGTCGTCGGGCTCGGGCACGTCGATCCACGTCTCCGGAGAGCTCTTCAAGACGATGACCGGCATCGACATGGAGCACATTCCGTACAAGGGCCGCGCGACGGCGATTCCCGATGTGCTCGGCGGCCGCGTGACGATGATGTTCGACAACATGCCCTCCAGCCTGCCGCTGGTGCGCGAAGGCAAATTGCGTGCGCTCGGAGTGACGAGCGCGCAGCGTTCTCCCGCCGCGCCCGACATTCCGACCATCGCCGAGCAGGGCCTGCCCGGTTTCGAGGCGGTGTCGTGGTTCGCGTTCTTCGCGCCGGCCGGCACACCGAGGCCCATCGTCGACAAGATCCAGGCCGAGGTGAAACGTACGCTCGAGCTGCCCGGCATTGGCAAGCGCCTGGCCGAGATCGGGCTGGACCCGGTCGGCTCGTCGCCCGAGGAACTCGGCAGCTACCAGGCGGGCGAGATCGTGAAATGGGCGAAGGTGGTCAAGGACTCGGGGGCGAAGGCCGATTGATTTCGCGAGCGCCCAGCCGATCGACGAGGTAGCGGCCGATCTTGTCGGCATCGAGACGTTGGCCGCAAAGCGCGATGTGACCATCCGGGCGCAGCAGGTAGAACGAGGGCGACGCGATGCCCACGCGCGCGCGCTCCGTGTCGTTGCCGGGCGTCCCGGGAACGACGCTGATGTCGAGCATGTGGGCCAGCGGCAGCATGGAGAGATCGGGCGGCGGCGCGCCGAACGCGAGCAGGTGAAACCGCGTGTCGTCGATGCGCTCGAACAGGTCTTCGGCTGCGGCTTGCGCATTGAACTGCAGTTTCAGCCAAGGGAAGCGGTCGCCGGCGTGCGGCGCGCCGTTGCGTGCGGGCTCTTCGGCCATCGAGAGCGTGCTGTCGCGGTAGTGGATGCCGGTCTGCGAGACGGTACGAAACGCAAGGCTCTGCACGCGCTCGCGCCGCATCGCCAGTGCGCCGATTCGTGCGAGCACCTTGGTGCGCAGCAGCCCGGCCCACCAGGCGTCGGAGACGATCAGACGAAACGCACGATCGGTGGTCGCGAGCAAGCGCTTGGCGATCGGCAGCCGTTCGGCTTCGAACGACTCGAGCAAGGCCGGATCGGCGCGCTCCTGGACCACGAGCGCGAGCTTCCACGCCAGGTTGTAGGCATCCTGCAAACCGGTGTTCATGCCCTGCGCACCGACCGGGCTGTGGATGTGCGCCGCATCGCCGAGCAGGAAGCATCGCCGCTCGCGCAGGTGGCGCGCGCTGCGGTGGTGGATGCGATAGGTCGAGAACCATGTGCAGCCCTTGAACACGAGCTCGCCGGCCTCGCCGCGCACGGACGGAGCGACCGCGTCGAACTGCAGGTTCGCCTGGCCGCGCAACTCGGGCGGAACGATTCCGACGATGCGCCAGTGGTCGTGCCCGCGCATCGGAAAGAACAGATGAAAGCCTTGGCGCCACAGGTACACGTTGACCTCCTCGGCGACCATGTTGCCGGTGACCTCGACGTCGGCAACGAAGAACACGTGTTCATACGGAGCGCCGTCGAAGGCGATGCCATTGAGCTCGCGCACTGCGCTGTGCGCGCCGTCGCATCCGGCCACCCACGTCGCGCGGATCTCCCGCAAGGCGCCGTCGGGCTGCTTCAGCGTGGTGCTCACGTAGCCGGCGTGCTGCGTCAACGCGCGCAGTTCGGTGTTCCATTGCACCGCGTGGCCCTGCTCGCGCAGGCGCTCGCCCATGATCCGTTCGTTGTCGTCCTGGCCGAGGATCAGGATGTACGGATACGGCGTCACGGTTCGCCCGGCGTCGCCGAGCGGCAGCCTCGCCGTCTTGCGTCCATCGGCCCAGACGTTCGCGCCCGTGCCGCGCTTGCCGAGTTCGAGCGCGCGCTTCGCGATGCCCAGATGCGCATAGATCTCGAGCGTGCGCGCCTGGACGCCGAGTGCACGAGTCTGCTGCGAGGGGCCTGCATGCCGGTCGATGATCAATGTGCGAACGCCGCGGCGCGCGAGCTGGTTGGCGAGCATCAGGCCGGTCGGCCCGGCGCCGACGATCAGGACATCGGTATCCACGTGGCGGCTCCTGCGGCGTCGAAGCCGCTATCGTAGAAGCAGGGCAGACGACCCGACTCGGCGCGAGGCCCTCAGCGCAGCGGGATCGGCGTCGCCCGATCGACGGCCACCGCCGTCACACTGTTCTTCGGCGAGCCTTCGATCACGCGATCGGAGTAGGTCAGGTAGACGAGCGTGTTGCGCTTCTTGTCGACCATGCGCACGACACGCAGCTTCTTGAACAGGATCGACAGCCGCTCGTTGAAGATCTCTTCCTGTTCGGGCAGCGGCTTGGAGAACGAGATGGCGCCGACCTGGCGGCACGCGATCGACGCTTCGGACTTGTCTTCGGCCAGCCCGACGGCACCCTTGATGCCGCCGGTTTTTGCGCGCGAGACGTAACAAGTGACCCCTGCGACCTTCGGATCGTCATACGCGTCGACTACGATCTTGTGGTCGGGCCCGATCAGCTTGAAGACGGTGTCGACTTCGCCGATCGATTCGGCATGCGCCGAGTTCGCGAGGGCCAGGGCGCAAGCTGCCGCGGCGACGAATCTGCTCATCACTGTGTTTCCTTCGAATGCGGATGCGCGAGCGTACCCGCATTCGCACCAACGATCAGGAGGCTGCATGTCACGCCGCTCATTCACTCTGGACGACGCGCTGGAAGACTACATCGCCAGCCGCTCGGTGCGCGAGCACCCGGCGCAGATCGCGCTGCGCGAGGCGACCCGCGGGCACCCGCATGCCGGCATGCAGATCGCGCCGGAGCAGGGCCAGCTGATGGCGCTGCTGGCACGCCTGGTCGGCGCACGGCGCACCATCGAGGTCGGCGTGTTCACCGGCTACAGCGCGCTGACCATCGCGCTCGCACTGCCCGGCGACGGCTATGTGCTCGCATGCGACATCAGCGACGAGTACACACGCATCGGCCGCCCGTTCTGGGAGCGTGCCGGCGTGGTCCACAAGATCGACTTGCGCCTGGCGCCCGCGCTGCAGACGCTCGATGCGCAGATCGCCGCGGGCGAGGCCGGTGCCTATGACTTCGCGTTCATCGATGCCGACAAGGCCGGCTACGACGCCTACTACGAACGCTGCCTGCAGCTCGTGCGCAGCGGCGGGCTGATCGTGCTCGACAACACGCTGTGGAGCGGCGAGGTGGCACGTGCATCGACCAACGCCGACACGATTGCATTGCAGGCACTGAACGCGAAGCTGCATCGCGACGAGCGCATCGACCTGTCGCTGCTCCCGATCGAGGACGGCGTGACGCTCGCGCGCAAGCGTTAGAGCGCAGCGGCTCAGTGCTTCTTGTACTGCGTCGCTCCGAACAGCATCTCGCGCGACTTGTCGTCCACCAGCGGCTTGCGATGCCCGGCGAGAACGTCGACGCCGCGCTGCACTGCGGGGCGCGCGGCAATCTCGTCGAACCAGCCCTTCAGGTTCGGAAAGTCGACCCAGTCGATGCCCTGGTTCTTCCATGAGCGCAGCCAGGGGAAGATCGCGATGTCTGCAATCGAATAGCTCGAGCCGGCGATGTACTTGTGCTGGCCGAGGCGCTTGTCCATCACGCCATACAGACGCCTGGCCTCGTTCGTGTAGCGGTTGATCGCGTACTCGATCTTCTCGGGTGCGTAGATGCGGAAGTGATGCGCCTGGCCGAGCATCGGACCGACGCCGCCCATCTGGAACATCAGCCACTCCATCACCTCGAACTTGCCGCGTGTGCTGTCGGGCAGGAGCTTGCCGGTCTTGCTCGCCAGATAGAGCAGGATCGCGCCCGACTCGAACACCGACATCGGGTGGCCGTCGGGGCCGTTGGGATCGACGATCGCGGGGATCTTGTTGTTCGGGCTGATCGCCAGGAACTCGGGGGTGAACTGGTCGCCGCTGCCGATGTCGATCGGATGCACGCGGTAGGGCAGGCCGCACTCCTCCAGCATGATGTGAACTTTGTGCCCATTCGGCGTGGCCCACGAATACACTTCGATCATGTTGTCGCTGTTCGACGCGTCGTATTTCATCGGCTGCCCTTCCTCGTCGTGCCTTCGGTTCGATGCGGTCGGACTCTAGTGGATTGATCCGCAAGATGCTCGGCTCCATCAAACGCTTGTTCGCCAAACAGGGGATTGATCGCGACCTCAGCACGATCGCCGAATGGGCGCAGCGGCGCGGCTTCGGATTCAAGCGCGTGCGCGGCGAGGACGGCTTCGTGATCGACGGCCTGCTCGAAGGCAAGACTTGGCGCCTAGAGTGGGGTCCGCCGCAGCGCGCATACATCTTCGGGCACGAGTTGCGGCTGCGCATGGAGCTCGCGCTGCCGTCGGACATGCAGATGCTGCTGCTGTCGCGCCCGTTGATGGACGTTCTCGAGCGCCAGACCTACGAGCTCTACACCGACAACGTGCAGACCCAGATGGGCAGCAGCACGCCGGAAGAGATGCGCTGGCTGGTGATGTTCCCGAAACTGAACCTCGCCAACCTCAAGAGCCTGCGTGGGCGGTTCGGCGGCGTGGCGAGCGTGCCCGCGTCGGGGCTGGAGTGGGTCGAGGGGCCGCTTGCCAACCAGCTCGAGGCCCATCTGGACAATCTGCTGAACGGCGACCCGCCGTTCGTGCTGATGACCTTGCGCAGCCGCGCCTACCTGCGGCTGCAGCTCGTCTCGCCCACACCGGAAGCGGTGGCCGGGGCGATCGCGCTGTTCGAGACCGCCGTCGCGCAGGCGCTTCGCATCGGCAGCCAGCACGCGGACGGGTCGTCCTCAGGCTGGAACAACAACAGCGACGGGCAGACCGCGTGGCAAAGCATCCATGGCGACGTGCCCACCGCTTCGCCGTCGAGCACGGCGAAGCGGCGCTGAGCAGTTCAGCCAGCTCAGGCGTACTTGCCGAGTTCGAGCTTCGCGATCGCGTTGCGGTGCACTTCGTCCGGGCCGTCGGCGAAGCGCAGCGTGCGCGCGCCGGCGTAGAAACCGGCAAGCGGAAAGTCTTCCGAAACGCCGCCGCCGCCATGCGCCTGCATCGCCCAGTCGATCACCTGCAGCGCCATGCTGGGCGCCACGACCTTGATCATCGCGATCTCGGTCTTCGCGCTCTTGTTGCCGGCTACGTCCATCATCCACGCGGCCTTGAAGGTCAGCAGCCGTGCCATGTCGATGCGGCAACGCGCTTCGGCGATGCGCTCGCGCGTGACGCCCTGTTCGGCGACCGTGCGCCCGAACGCGACCCGCGACGACGCGCGCTTGCACATCAGTTCGAGCGAGCGTTCGGCCAGCCCGATCAGCCGCATGCAGTGGTGGATGCGGCCCGGCCCGAGGCGGCCCTGCGCGATCTCGAATCCGCGACCTTCGCCGAGCAGGATGTTGCTCGCCGGAACACGCACGTCGTCGAACGTGATCTCCATATGGCCGTGCGGCGCGTCGTCGTAGCCGAACACCGACAGTGGGCGCAGCACCTTGATTCCGGGTGTGTCGGCCGGCACCAGGATCATCGACTGCTGTGAATGCCGCGGCGCTTCGGGGTCGGTCTTGCCCATGAAGATGTAGATCTTGCAGCGCGGGTCGCCGGCACCGCTGATCCACCACTTGCGGCCGTTGATGACGTAGTCGTCGCCCTTGCGCTCGATGCGTGAGGCGATGTTGGTCGCGTCGCTGGACGCCACGGCCGGCTCGGTCATCGCGAACGCGCTGCGGATCTTGCCGTCCAGCAGAGGTTCGAGCCACTGCTTCTTGTGCTCGGGCAGGCCGTAGCGCTCGATCGTCTCCATGTTGCCGGTGTCGGGCGCCGAGCAGTTGAAGACTTCGGAGCTCCACGGCACGCGGCCCATGATCTCGGCAAGCGGCGCGTAGTCGGCATTCGAGAGGCCGAAGTCGCGGCCGTTGTGCGCCGAGCCTTCGCCGCCTGCGGTCGGCGGCAGGAACAGATTCCACAGCCCCTGTGCGCGCGCCTTGGGCTTGAGCTCCTCGATCGTCTGCAGAGGTGTCCAGCGCTTGCCGGCCTTCGTGTTGGCTTCGATTTCGGCGTCGTACCGGGCCTCGGCCGGGTAGATGTAGTCATCCATGAAACGCAGCAGCTTGGCCTGCAACTCGGTGGAGCGCTGCGAAAGATTGAAGTCCATGGTGTGTCTCCGTGGAGGGGTGGGAGAGAGGGCTGGTGTGCTTTACGCCTTCTGGGCGATGGCCCAGCCCATGTCGGCAAGGGGTCGTGCACCGGCGCCAGCTTGCCTTGCCTGAGCGCTCGACGCTGTCCCCATCTCGACACGTTTGGCAATTCCCTGCAGGATGCCCGCGAGCCGGAACATGTTGTAGGCCAGATAGAAGTTCCAGTCAGCCATCACGGCTTCGGGGTCGGGCCGGCCCGTGCGCTCGCAGTAGAGCCGCACGTAGCTCTTCTCGTCGGGGATGCCGAGGCTCGCCAGGTCGACGCCGCCCAGCCCGCGGAACGATCCCGGCGGGATGTGCCACGACATGCAGTGATAGCTGAAGTCGGCGAGCGGGTGGCCGAGCGTCGAGAGCTCCCAGTCGAGCACCGCGACGACGCGCGGTTCGCTCGGATGAAACACCAGGTTGTCGAGTCGATAGTCGCCGTGAACGACCGAGACCTGGCTTTCGTCGCGCGCACTCGCGGGAATGTGCGCGGGCAGCCACTCGATCAGACGGTCCATCGCTTCGATCGGCTGCGTGACCGAAGCCTGGTACTGCTTCGTCCAGCGACCGATCTGGCGCTCGAAATAGTTGCCGGGCTTGCCGTAGCCTTCGAGGCCCGCGGCCTTGATGTCGACCTTGTGCAGCGCGGCGATCACGCGGTTCATCTCGTCGTAGATCGCGGCGCGGCCGGGATTGTCGAAGGCCGGCAGCGACTGTTCCCACAGCACACGGCCCTCGATGAACTCCATCACGTAGAACGCGCGGCCGATGATGCTTTCGTCGTCGCACAGGAGATGCATGCGCGGCACCGGCACGTCGGTGCCGTAGAGCCCGCCCATCACGGCGAACTCGCGCTCGATCGCATGGGCCGACGGCAGCAGCTTCGCAACGGGCCCCGGCTTGGAGCGCATCACGTACGACTTCGTCGGCGTGATCAGCTTGTAGGTCGGGTTGGACTGGCCGCCCTTGAACTGCTCGACCGTCAGCGGGCCGGCAAAGCCCGGCAGGCGCGCTTCGAGGTGCGATTGCAGTGCCGTGACGTCGAACGCGTGACTCTCGGCAACGGGCTTGGTGCCGACGTTGGCTTCCATGATTCGTGGTCTCCGTTGTGTCTTGTCGCCCTGGCTATCGTCTCGACTAACGTCCCGAGATGGCGAGCAGCTTTTCCTTGGACAGCACGACCAGCCGGGTCGGCTCTATGCGCACCGCACCATCGCGTTCGAATCCCTTGAGCTCCTGGTTCACGCGCTGGCGCGACGCACCCAGCAGTTGTGCGAGGTCTTCCTGCGCGAGCTGCAGGCCGATGCGGATCTCGTCGCCCTGCGCGATGCCGTAGCTGCGCGCGAGCAGCAGGATCTGCTTGGCCAGGCGAGACGCCAGCGGGCGCGTGTTGAGGTCTTCGACGGTGTCGAACAGCAGCCGCAGCCGTCGGCAGTTCAGGCGCAACAGTGCCTCGTAGAGCTCGGTGTGCTGGGCGAGCAGCTCGCGAAAGTCTGCCTTGCGCACGACCAGCAGCGTCGTCTCGCCGTGCGCGTTGGAGTCGTGCGTTCGCGGCATGCCGTCGAACAGCGAGATGTCGCCGAACCAGGTGCCGGGCTCCACGTAGGTGAGGGTGATCTGCTTGCCCGACAGCGAGACCGAGCTCACGCGCACCGCGCCCTTCGCAACGCCGCACCACTCTTCGGCGGGTGCGCCGCGCGCCGAGAGCATCGCGCCGTCGGCGATCCTTCGAACCACTGCACGCGCGAGGATGTCGTTGCGAAGTTGTGGAGATAGCTTCGAGAACCAGGAGCCGGCGTCGATGTTGGAACGTTCGAGAATTGTAAGAACGGGGCTGTTCATGTTGAGTCGCTGATGTGACAGCATGCGGGTACCGCACCGTCCTATTGTGGACGACCCGCACCACGCACCGGAGACGACCATGAGCGCAGCAGCCACATCGGCCTTGAAGATTCCGAGCCGCGAGAACGAAGTGAGCCCCGAGGAGTGGCAGGCTCGCGTCGACCTCGCGGCGGCGTATCGGCTCGTCGCCGCGTTCAAGTGGGACGACCTCGTCTTCACGCACATCAGCGCGCGCATCCCGGGCCGTCACGATCAGTTCCTGATCAACCCGTACGGCCTGATGTTCGAGGAGATCACGGCGTCTAGCCTGATCAAGGTCGATGCACATGGCGAGAAGCTCGACGAGTCGGAATTCCCGGTGAACCCGGCCGGCTTCGTGATCCACAGCGCGATCCACTCAGCGCGTCATGACGCGCAGTGCGTGCTGCACGTGCACACGCTGAACGGCATCGCGGTGTCGGCGCAGAAGGGCGGAGTGCTGCCGATCTCGCAGCAGTCGATCTTCGTGCTGTCCAGCCTGAGCTATCACGACTATGAAGGCGTCGCGCTGCGCGACGACGAGAAGCCGCGCCTGGTGGCCGACCTCGGGCCGCAGAACCAGTTCCTGATGCTGCGCAATCACGGCTTGCTGACGCTCGGTGCGACGGTGGCCGACGCGTTCCTCAACATGTACCTGTTCGAGACCGTCTGCACGATCCAGGTCCGTGCACAGGCCGGCGGCGGCGAGCTGATTCCCGTCGACCCTCGCATCATTGCCGGCGCGCAGGCGCAGGCGAAGCAGGTCACGCGCGGCGTGGGCGGCGGTGCGCTCACCTGGCCCGCGCTGCTGCGCCGGCTCGACCGCCTGGACCCGAGCTACCGCACTTGAGCCGCGCCCGCGGCGCGCTCAGCTGAAGCGGGGCGCGCGCTTCTCGAGGAACGCCTTCAGGCCTTCGTCGCCGTTGGCGTGAAAGAGGTTGGCGACGAACTGATCGCGTTCGTGCCCCAGCTGCTGGGGCAAGGTCGAGGTGGGCGCCTGCTGCAACAGCTCCTTTGCACTGGCGATGGCGTTTGGCGCCATCTCTGCCAGGCGCCCGGCAAGCGCGAGCGCATCACGCAGCGCATGGCCGCTGTCGGAGACCGCGCTCACCAGACCCCAGGTGTGCAACTGCTGCGCGGTGGCCGGCTCGCCGAGCCAGATCATGCGTTGCACCAACGGGCGCGGCAGCGCGCGGGCCAGATGCCAGGTGGCACCGGCGTCCGGCGTCAGGCCGATGCGGGCGTACGACAAAACGAAGCGCGCGTCTTCAGCGGCGACGATCAGGTCGCAAGCCAGCGCGAGCGAAAAACCGGCTCCCGCAGCAGCACCTTCGACCGCGGCAATCACCGGCTTCGGGAAAGTCCTGAGTGCCTCGACGAACTGATGCAGCAGCTCGAGCATCTGCACCTGCGCCGGCGGTCCGATCTGGCGCCGCTCGATCAGGCCGTTCAGGTTGCCGCCCGCGCAGAAGTGCGCGCCGTCGCCGCGCAGCACGACGCAGCGCAACGCCGGATCGGCCTCGGCGGTGTTCAGCGCTTCAATGCCGGCGGTGATCGCCTGCTGCGACAAGGTGTTGCGGGTTGCCGGATCGCTGAAGGTCAGCACCAGCACTGCACCATCGCGTTCGGTCAGAAGTTCTGAGGGCATCGGATCGCAGCCGCCGTCAGCGGCCAGAGTGGCATCGGGACAGGCCGCGGCGGAGGCTGCCGAGGCGCCGGGGATTGTGTCACGCACGCCCGGTGGGTTGCGTGTAGGACAGCCTTTGCGACGCGCCCTTCATGCTAGAGTCCGCCGGCAGCAAACGAACACCCGAGACCTCTTCCTGAACGCATGCGCGCCGCTTCGACTGTCACCGCCATCGGCCTTGTGCTGTGGCTGACTGCTCCCAGCGCACACGCTCTCGGTTTCGGACGCATCTCCAACGCCACCCAACTCGGCCAACGGCTAAATTTCGCTGCCGAGGTTCGCCTCGGCTCCGACGAGACGCTGCCGCGCGAATGCGTATCGGCCGAGGTGCTGGTGGGCGAGAACCGGCTCCAGCCGAATCAGTTGCGGGTCACGCTCGAGCCGAGCTCCGACCCGAACGAGCGCAGCGTGCGCGTGACCAGCACGGCGCTGATCGACGAGCCGGTCGTCACGATCAGCATCACGCTCGGCTGCACTTCGCGCATCACGCACAGATTCGTCGCCTTCATCGACCCGCCGATCGTCAACATGGCGCAGACCGCGCCGGTCGAATCGAACGCGCTGCCTCCACAACGCGTCGATTCGCAGGTCTCGCCGCTGGTGGACATCGTGCAGGGCAACGCTTCGGCGACGAAGCGGGCGGAGCGCCCGCAGCACCAGCCAGCGCACGCGGCCGCGGTGGGCGCTGCGGGCGCTCCGCCCGC
>Ga0075370_10001038_pt1 | contig 11543 bp, 13 predicted proteins | sample EndMethybrTD3035_FD_71398 | JGI IMG/M metagenome (GOLD analysis project Ga0075370, IMG submission 71398) | Populus endosphere microbial communities from Tennessee, USA - Endosphere MetaG P. TD hybrid TD303-5 | ecosystem: Host-associated > Plants > Roots > Endosphere | place: USA: Tennessee... | reverse complement strand
TCCCGAAATGGATGAAGCTGTCCATGTGCTTGGCTTCCTTGCCCGGGATGTACTCCTCGAGCTGGAAGCCCTTGACCTCGCCGGCGAATTGGCAACTGATGCCCGAAGCATCGAAGCGCGTGATCGGCGCAATGCCTGACTTGCCGGCCAGCAGGTTGGCCCAGCCTTCTGAAACGGTGTTGCCGACCGGGCTGATGAGCCCCAGGCCGGTGATGACGACGCGTCGACGGGTCATGCGATGGGGGCGCTGTGGAAGGCTCTCAGGCCTTGGCGTGTGCCTTGGCGTAGTCGATCGCCAGCTGCACGGTGGTGATCTTCTCGGCTTCTTCGTCGGGGATCTCGATGCTGAACTCGTCTTCGAGGGCCATCACCAGCTCGACGGTGTCCAGTGAATCGGCACCGAGGTCGGCCACGAAGGCCTTCTCGTTGCTGACATCGGCTTCCGGGACACCCAGTTGCTCGGCAATGATCTTCTTGACGCGTGCTTCGATATCGCTCATGACTCCTCCAGGAGGTTGCGTAAAACGGGCCGGATTCTACGCTGGCAGGTTCCCAGCGCCGGCGGGGGAAATCAGGCCATGAACATGCCGCCGTTGACGTGCAGTTCGGTGCCGGTGACGTAGCCTGCCTCAGGCGAGGCGAGGAAGGCGACCGCATGGGCAATCTCGGCCGGCTGGCCCAGGCGCTGCAGCGGGATCTGCTGCAGCAGCGCGGTCTTCTGGGCATCAGGCAGGGCTTCGGTCATGTCGGTGGCGATGAAGCCGGGCGCGACACAGTTCACCGTGATCGATCGGCTGCCCAGCTCACGAGCCAAAGCACGGGTCATGCCTGCCACGCCGGCCTTGGCCGCCGCGTAGTTGGCTTGCCCGGGGTTGCCCGAGGCGCCCACCACGGAGGTGATGTTCACGATGCGCCCGTAGCGCTGCTTCATCATCGGTCGCATGACGGCGCGGGACATCCGGAACACCGCCTTCAGGTTGGTGTCCAGGACCGCATCCCAGTCTTCGTCCTTCATCCTCATCGCCAGCGTGTCGCGCGTGATGCCGGCGTTGTTGACGAGCACGTGCAGCGCCCCGTGCTCCTTGATGATCGCGTCGACCAGCGCATCGACGCCGGCCGCGTCGTTCACGTTCAGGCTCACGCCCTTGCAGCCCGCGTGGGCGGCGAGCGACTCGCCGATCGAGGCAGCGCCGGCATCGCTCGTGGCGGTGCCGATGACCTTCATGCCTCGCGCGGCGAGCTCCAGTGCGATCGCACGGCCGATGCCGCGGGAGGCTCCTGTCACCAGGGCGACCTGCCCCTGAATGGCGGTGGTGCTCATGCCAGCAATCCCTTCACTTCGGCCAGGGAGGCCGGGTCGAACAACGTCGCGGTGACGGCTTGCGCGTCTATGCGCTTGACCATGCCGGCCAGCACCTTGCCGGGCCCGCACTCGATCACGTGCGTCAGCCCGCGCGCGCGCAATGCCTGCACCACCTCCACCCAGCGCACCGGGCCGAAGGCCTGGCGGTACAACGCATCGCGGATCGACGCCGGATCGTCGACCACCGCGACGTCGACGTTGTTCACCACCGCGATCTGCGGCGGCAGGACCGTCACTTCCGCCAGCCGCGCCTTCAGCCGCTCGGCGGCCGGCTTCATCAAGCTCGAGTGGAATGGCGCCGACACCGGCAGCGGCAGCGCACGCTTGGCGCCCTTGGCCTTCAGCACCTCGCAGCCCTTCTCCACGCCGGCCTTGCTCCCGGCGATCACGGTCTGCTTCGGGTCGTTGAAGTTGACCGCTTCGACCACCTCGCCGCTGGCAGCGGCGGCTTCGGCACAGCCGGCGCGCACCGCATCGGCATCCAGCCCCAGGATGGCCGCCATGGCGCCCTGCCCGACCGGCACCGCCTCCTGCATGGCCCGCGCGCGCAGGCGCACCAGCGGCAGCGCGTCGGCGAGCGTGAGCGACCCGGCCGCCACCAGCGCGGTGTACTCGCCCAGTGAGTGGCCGGCCACCGCAGCCGGTGCGGACCCACCCTCGGCCAGCCAGGCGCGGTAGCAGGCCATGCCGGCGGTCAGCATGACCGGCTGGGTGTTGGTGGTCAGGTCGAGCTGATCCTTCGGGCCCGTCTGAATCAGCGCGCCGATGTCTTCACCCAGTGCGGCGCTGGCTTCGGCCAGCGTCTGGCGCACGGCCGGGTGATCGCCCCAGGCGTCCAGCATGGCCACGGCCTGGGAGCCCTGGCCGGGAAAGACGAATGCAAACGAAGTCATCAGGACATCACCTTCAACGAGAAGCGAATCGGCGCGGCCGCGATGCGGGCCGCGTCAGAAGTCGAGCAGCACCGCACCCCAGGTGAAGCCGCCGCCGACTCCTTCGAGCAACAGCGTTTCGCCACGGCGAACCTGGCCGCTGCGCACGGCGTGATCCAGCGCCAGGGGGATCGAGGCGGCCGAGGTATTGCCGTGCTCGTCGACGGTCACGACCACGCGATCGGGCGGCAGCTTCAGCTTCTTCGCCGTGCCTTGCATGATGCGGATGTTCGCCTGGTGCGGGATCAGCCAGTCGATGTCGGCGGGAGTGCGGCCGGCATCCTCGAGCACCTCGCGCGCCACCTCGTCGAGCACCCTGACGGCCAGCTTGAAGACCGCCTGGCCATCCATCTTCAGCAGCGGATCGCCCAGCACCTGGCCGCCCGAGACGGTGCCGGGAGTGCACAGGATCTCCGTGTGCTGGCCATCGGCGTGCAGGCGGGTGGAGAGGATGCCCGGGGTGGCGGACGCCTCCAGAACCACGGCACCGGCGCCGTCGCCGAAAAGCACGCAAGTGGTGCGGTCGTTGAAATCCAGGATGCGCGAGAAGACTTCGGAGCCGATCACCAGCGCGCAGCTGACAGAGCCCGAGCGGATCATCGCGTCGGCCACCGACAGGCCATAGACGAAGCCGGAGCAGACGGCCTGCAGGTCGAAGGCGGGACAGCCCTGGATGCCCAGCTTGCGCTGGATGATGGTCGCGGTCGACGGGAAAACCATGTCGGGCGTGGAGGTCGCGACGATGATCAGGTCGACATCCTCCGGCGACCGGCCGGCCGCCTCCAGCGCGTGTCGGGCCGCGCCGACACCGAGGTCGCTCGCGTTCACGCCCGGATCAGCGAAGCGGCGGGCGCGAATGCCCGTGCGCTCGACGATCCATTCGTCCGAGGTCTCCAGTCCGCGCTCGGCCAGCTGGGCGGCCAGCTCATGGTTGCTCACCCGCCGGTGGGGCAGCATGCTGCCGGTACCGCTGATGCGTGAATGGCGTTCGGAGGGGATTCGGTCGGGCTGGGAGTTCATGCGGCGGGGCGCACCGGCTCGTCGTCGGGCGGCGCGGAGGCCGCCTGCAAGGTCTCGACGATGCGCTCGTGCACCTGTTCGGGCAGGCGATAGCGGGCCGCATCATAAGCCCGCACCAGTGCACGGCCGAACGAGAAGGCATCGGCCGAACCATGGCTCTTGAAGACCAGGCCCTGCAGGCCGAGCAGCGCCGCGCCGTTGTAGCCACGGGGGTCGAAGCGTGCGCGGAAATGCTTCAGCACGGGCAAGGCGACCACGGCGGCGATCTTGGCCATCCAGTGGCGCTTGAATTCGGCCCGCAGGAAGCCGGTCAGCATGTGGGCAAGGCCCTCGCTCGTCTTGAGCGCGACATTGCCAACGAAGCCATCGCACACGACGATGTCGACGGCGCCATTGAAGATGTCGTTGCCTTCCACGTTGCCGTGGTAGTTCAACTGACCGGCGGCGGCGGCCGCGCGCAGCAGTTCACCCGCCCGCTTGATGGTGTCGCTGCCCTTGATGGCCTCTGCACCGATGTTCAGCAGGCCTACGGTGGGCTCCGGGTTGCCTTCGACGGCCGAGACCAGCGCGCTGCCCATCACGGCGAACTGCAGGAGGTGCTCAGCCGTGCAGTCGACATTCGCACCCAGGTCGAGCATGGTGGTGAAGCCGGGCCGCTCGTTGGGGATCACGGACGCGATGGCAGGCCTGTCGATGCCTTCCACCGTCTTCAGCACGTAGCGGGAGATGGCCATCAAGGCGCCGGTGTTGCCGGCCGAGACCGCCACGTCTGCACGCGTGCGGCCTTCGGCGTCGGCCTTGAGCTGATTCACCGCGACCCGCATCGACGAGTCCTTCTTGCGCCGCAGCGCCACCTCGAGCGGATCGTCCATCGCGACGATCTCGGTGGCGGGCACCAGAGTGCATCGGGGCCAGTTGGCCGCCGGCTTCAGCGCCTCGGCCGTGCCGACCAGCAGCAGTTCGGCATGCGGGTGGCTGGCCAGGAAATCCTTGCAGGCGGGCAGCGTGACCGACGGCCCATGGTCGCCGCCCATGCAGTCGACGGCGACGCGGACCCGCTCCAGGGGAGTTAGAGGAAGTGCGTGCGACACGTTCTGGAATGGCAAATGCCGCAGTCAAGGCTGCGGCATTGTGTTCGATTCGCCCGGATTCGCGAGGGGGCAGGCACGCGCCGACCCGTCCGCAGCTGCAGATGTCGGGCGTCGGCCTTGGTCAGGCGTCGGCCTTGGTCTTCAGCACCTTGCGGCCACGATAGAAGCCCGTCGGGCTGATGTGGTGGCGCAGGTGCACTTCGCCGGTGGTGGACTCGACCGCCGTGCCCGGCTGGGTCAGCGCATTGTGCGAACGGTGCATGCCGCGCTTGGAAGGCGACTTCTTGTTTTGCTGGACGGCCATGGAGAACTCCGATGCTTGTGGCACCGGTTCGGCCGGTGCAGCGAAAGCCCGCGCAACGCACATCTGGCGCGCGCAGAGCAAGGAATTGGGAAAAGCCGGCGAGTATAGCACTGCGAAGGCACCCCTCCAAGCGCGGGGCGAGTAGCGCAACTACGCGCCGGGCTTCTTCTTGAGCCGCTCCAGGGCCGCGAACGGATTCGGCCGTTCAGGCTCGGCCGAATCCGGCAGCGAGCTCAGTGGCAGGGGTTGGGGACAGACTTCGTGCCGCGGCACCAGCGGAAGGGCCAGCAGCAGTTCGTCCTCGATCAGCTCGTGCAGATCGAGGTGGCGCGGGAGCTCCAGCACGTCGTCTTCGAGCTCCGCGTCCAGCGCCTCGGCTTCGGCTCCGTCGCGCACGAAACGGATCCAGCGGTCGATGTCCAGCGGCTCGACCATCGGCTGCAGGCAGCGCTGGCAACGCAGGCTGACGCAGGCCTGGGAGGTGAGATGCAGCCAGATCTCCGGCTCGGCGCCGGTGACCGGGCGCAACCTTCCTTCGGCCTGCCAGTGGACCGGCGCGCCAGCCGGCTCGACATCCAGCACCAGGTCGGCCAGGCGCTGCAGCGCACCGAGCGGGACTTCGCCGGTGAGGTCGCCTGCGGCTGCGGCAAAGGCACCGAGCTCCAGGCGGCGCGGGTCTATGGGGCGGGCGTTCATCGGGCCAGTGTACGGCGAGGCCCCGGAGGCGATGGGACAATGGGTCGATGATCGACTCCCTGCCTGCAGCAGCGCCGCGCCTGGTCCTCGGCTCGACTTCGCGCTATCGGCGTGAGCTGCTCGATCGCCTGAGGATGGCCTTTGAAGTGATGGCGCCGCAGGTGGACGAAACGCCCGCCGCCCGCGAAGCACCGGCCGCCCTGGCACAACGCCTCGCCCTGGCCAAGGCGCGGGACGTGGCGGCTCGCTGCCCCGGCGACGTGATAGTCATAGGCTCGGACCAGGTGGCGGATGTCGACGGCGAGCCGATCGGAAAACCGGGCAGCCACGAGCGGGCGGTGCAGCAGCTGCGGCGCATGAGCGGCCGCGAGATCGTCTTCCAGACGGCCGTGGCGGTCGTTCGCCCGTCCACCGGCTTCGAGCAAGCCGCCCTGGTGCCCGTGCGCGTGCGCTTCCGTCAGCTCGACGATGACGAGATCGAGCACTACCTGCGGCTCGAGCAGCCCTACGACTGCGCGGGCAGCGCGAAATGCGAGACGCTGGGCATCGCCTTGCTTCGCGCCATCGAATCGGACGACCCGACCGCCCTCGTCGGCCTGCCGCTGATCCGCACGTCCGAGCTGTTGCGCCACGCCGGGCTGGATCCGTTGCGCGGGGCGGACCGCAAGGCATGACGCCGGAAAAGTCGGGCCCGGGTCGCCTGGTCCTGGTTCCCAACACCCTGGACCTGGGCACAGCCCCGGAGCCGCTGGACACGGTGCTCACCGCCCATGCCGTGCGCAGGGCGGCGGCTCTGACCCACTGGGTGGTCGAGAACGCCAAGACGGCGCGCGCCTTCCTCAAGCGGGTCGACGTGGTGCACCCCCTGGCCACGCCTGTGCAGTCGCTCGACATCCGCGAGCTCCCCCGCGTGCGCAAGGGCAGCGGCGACAGCGTCGAGGAAGCCGAATGGAAAGCCTTGCTGGCGCCCGCCCTCGGCGGCGAGGCCATCGGACTGCTGTCGGACGCGGGGCTGCCCGCAGTGGCCGACCCCGGCGCCGTCCTGGTGGCCGCGGCGCATCGCCTGGGCGTCGTCGTCGAGCCCGTGGCCGGGACCAGTTCGCTGACCCTGGCACTGGCCGCGAGCGGCCTGAACGGGCAGCGCTTCGCCTTCGAAGGCTACCTGCCCCAGCAAGCCGCCGAGCGGACGCATCGCGTGCGGGAGCTCGAGCAACGTTCGCGGCGAGAGGGGCAGACGCAGCTGGTCATCGAGACGCCCTACCGCAATGAATCGCTGCTCCAGGCGCTGTGCCAGGTGCTGCAACCGAGCACCCGCCTGTCAGTGGCGTGCGGCTTGACGTCCGTTGGAGGCTGGTGCCGGACACAGGCCGTAGGCGCCTGGCAGCGCGAGCTTCAGGCGGCCGCCCGGAGTCCCATGGCTTCGGATCTGCCGGCTGTCTTTCTCTGGCTGGCGGGCTGACGGCCCCAGGCCTCAGGGGCTGCCCAGGAGCCAGCGTCCGGCAGCGATGCCCAGGGTATCGGCCAGGACGTCTGCGGCCGATGGTTCACGGTCCGGCGTGAAGGACTGCGCCACCTCGATGCCGATGCCGAAGGCGACCAGACCCAAAGCCAGCGCCCAGGACGGGCGAAGCCCCGCCCTGCGGCCGATCGCCCACAAGGCGATGAATGCGAGGGCATGGCGAAGCTTGTCGGCCTGCGGGAACCAGTCGGCACCCTGGCCGCTTGGCCACAGCGCGATGACAAGGATGCCGACCAGGGCGGCCGCAAAGGCCAGGCGCCACAGGTGACTCGCGCGGGCCACGCGCGCGGCCAGCGGCCCGCTCAAGCCTTGACGGCGCCGCCCAGCAGGGCTGCGACCTTGCGCTTGGCACGGATGTTCGGCGTCAAGCGGTTGGGCGCGGGGGTGGCAGGGGCGCTGCGCTCCCAGGTGGCCGGCCCGTCGGTGGGCGCCGGTTCGTACGGCTTGTCGAAGAAGGGATCCCGCGACGCCGGGCGTGCCTCGGGACGCCGCGAAGGGGCGGCAAACGACGCGGCGGCCGGGCCGGCGCTGCGGGCCTCGGAACGGCTGCCGCGTTCGCCATCGCCCGACGGGCGGCGCCGCGGCCGGTCGTCGTCCATTTCGATCGGATCGAGCTCGATCTTCTTCTTGATCAGCTTCTCGATGTCGGATATCAGGCGCGTGTCGTTGCGCGTGACCAGCGTGATCGCCAGCCCCGACGCGCCGGCCCGGCCGGTGCGGCCGATGCGGTGAACGTAGTCCTCGGCATTGAACGGCACGTCGAAGTTGAACACCGCAGGCAGATCCACGATGTCCAGGCCGCGCGCCGCGACGTCGGTGGCCACCAGCAGGTCGACCTCGCCCGCCTTGAAGGCGGCCAGGGATTTCAGGCGCTCGTCCTGCGACTTGTCGCCATGCAGTGCGGAGGTGCGCATGCCATCACGCTCGAAGGAGCGGGCCAGGCGCGCAGCCCCCAGCTTCGAATTGACGAAGACGATGGACTGCGTGATCGAGCGCTCGCGCAGAAGGTGCAGGACGGCGTGACGCTTGTCCTCGTCGGCCACGCTGTAGAAGCGCTGCTCGACGGTGGAGGCGGTGGCGTTGGGCCGGGCCACCTCGACCAGCACGGGATCCTGCAGATAGCTGGATGCGAGCTTCTTGATCTCGGGCGAGAAGGTGGCCGAGAACAGCAGCGTCTGGCGCTGCTTCGGCAGGTAGCTCAGGATGCGTTGCAGGTCGGGCAGGAAGCCGATGTCGAGCATGCGGTCGGCCTCGTCGAGCACCACGTACTCGACCTGGTTCAGCACCGCGTTCTTCGCCTCGATGTGGTCGAGCAGACGGCCCGGGGTGGCGATCAGGACCTCCACGCCGGCCTTGAGCTCCAGCGTCTGCGGCTTCATGTCCACGCCACCGAAGACCACTGCGGCGCGCAGGTTCGAATGCTTGGCGTAGCCCTTGACGCTGTTCGCCACCTGGTCGGCCAGCTCGCGAGTGGGGGCCAGGACGAGGGCCCGCACCGGGTGGCGCGCCGGGGAAGCGCTCGAGTTCTCGTGGCGCAGCATCTTCTGCAGCAGCGGGATGGCGAAGGCCGCGGTCTTGCCGGTCCCCGTCTGTGCGGCTCCCATGACATCGCGCCCGGCCAGGACGATCGGAATCGCCTTGGCCTGGATGGGCGTCATGGTGGCGTAACCCTGGTCGTCCACCGCACGCAGGAGCTTGGCGTCCAGCGGCAAAGTGTCGAATCGGGCAGGAGGCGGGCTGACGGCGGCATCAGCCGCGGCAAGCTGGGGGTCGGAACTCATCGACGCGCATTATCGCCGTTGCGGCCGGCGACTACACTTTTGCAAATCCTGGCCAATTGCCGGCCATTTGAATCAGATGCCGCTTCAAAGCGGCGAAGCCGAGGAAATTGAGCTCATGATCCTTGTCACCGGCGGCGCCGGATTCATAGGCAGCAACTTCGTGCTCGACTGGCTGGACGCCAAGGACGAGGGCGTAGTCAACCTCGACGCGCTGACCTATGCGGGCAACCTGCGCAACCTCGAGCCGCTGGCCGACGATTCGCGCCATGTCTTCGTGCACGGCGACATCGGGGACCGCGAACTGGTCGACCGGCTGCTGGCCCTGCACAGGCCCCGCGCCATCGTCCACTTCGCCGCGGAGAGCCACGTGGACCGCAGCATCCACGGCCCGGGCGACTTCATGCGGACCAACGTCCAGGGCACCTTCACCTTGCTGGAAGCCGCCAGAGGCTACTGGGCGGGCCTGCCCGATGCCGAGCGCTCCGGCTTCCGCTTCCATCACGTCAGCACCGACGAGGTCTACGGCAGCCTGGCTCCGGGGGCGCCGGCCTTCACGGAGAGCCATCCCTACGAACCCAACAGCCCCTACTCGGCAAGCAAGGCTGCGAGCGACCACCTGGTACGCGCGTGGCACCACACCTACGGCCTGCCGGTGGTGACGACGAACTGCTCCAACAACTACGGTCCCTATCACTTTCCCGAGAAGCTGATCCCCCTGATGATCGTCAATGCGCTCTCGGGCAAGCCGCTGCCGGTCTACGGCGACGGACAGCAGGTTCGCGACTGGCTCTACGTGAAAGACCACTGCAGCGGCATCCGTGCGGTGCTCGAAGGCGGCCGGCTGGGCGAGACCTACAACATCGGCGGCTGGAACGAGCAGGCCAACATCGACATCGTCCACACCATCTGCAACCTGCTGGACGAACTCCAGCCCGACCCTGCCGGGCCGTACAGCCGGCTCATCACCCACGTGGCCGACCGCCCGGGACATGACCGGCGCTACGCCATCGATGCCCGCAAGATCGAGCGCGAGCTGGGTTGGCGGCCGGCCGAGACCTTCTCTTCGGGCATCCGCAAGACAGTGCAGTGGTACCTCGAGCATGCGGATTGGGTCGCCGAGGTGCAGAGCGGGAGCTATCGCGACTGGGTGCAGAAGAACTACGGCCGGCGCACGGCATGAACCAAGCATGAAGATCCTGCTGCTGGGGCCGAACGGCCAGGTCGGCTGGGAACTGCAGCGTTCGCTGCAACCCCTGGGTGAGCTGACCGTAGTGGGCCGCCAGGTCGGCGACCTGTGCGGCGACCTGGCGCAACCGGAAGCCCTGGCGGCCACGGTGCGCGGCCTGCGTCCCGACGTCATCGTCAATGCAGCGGCCTACACGGCGGTCGACAAGGCGGAACAAGAAGCCGAGCTCGCCCAGGCGATCAACGTGGAAGGGCCGCGAGTCCTCGCGCACGAGGCCGCCCGATTGGGCGCCTGCCTCGTTCACTACAGCAGCGACTACGTCTTCGATGGCACGGGTGACCAGCCGCGTGAAGAAGACGCGCCGACGGCTCCCCTGAGCGTCTACGGGCGCACCAAGCTGCAGGGCGAGCAGGCCATTCGCTCCAGCGGCTGCCGCCACCTGATCTTTCGCACCAGCTGGGTCTACGCGGCCCGCGGTGGCAATTTCGCCCGGACCATGCTGCGCCTGGCCCTGGAGCGCGAAGAACTGCGCGTCGTGGATGACCAGATAGGAGCGCCCACCGGGGCCGACCTGATAGCCGACATCACGGCGCACGCCCTGCGTGCCGGGGTGGACAGCGGCCTATGGCACCTGGCGGCGGCCGGAGCGACGAGCTGGCATGGCTATGCGCGCTTCGTCCTGCAGTGGGCCCGCTCGCGCGGCATGCCTGTGCGGGTCAAGGAAGAGGCCCTGCTCGCCATCCGCAGCGAGGACTACCCGACAGCCGCGACGCGGCCGCTCAACTCGCGCCTGTCGACGCAGAAGCTTCAGAACGACCTCGGCTTGCGGATGCCCTTGTGGTCGAACGGCGTCACGCGAATGCTCGAAGAGGCGTACGGCTGAACGGCCTGGCCGCCGCTAGCGCCGAAAGAGCCAGCGCGGGGACTTGAATCGGACGATGCGCCAGTACAGCGTCAGGTAACTGGCCACGAACATGGCCAGGAACACCGCGAGCATCGGCGTGCTGTTCCAGAAGATCACCGCCGGCGCTATAGAGAGCATGCAAAGCAGCCACAGATAGGGCGACGACATCGAATTGCGGCGTGTCAGTTCGTGGGCACTGCGCCCGCCCACGGCCCACCGCATGACGCGGCGGTAAATGAGCGAATGGAGGTGGATGCCGTCGGGCACGCTCGCCGGCACCGCGCGCAGGATCCATCGCCGATAGATCGAGAACAAGGTCTCGAACACCGGATAGATGCAGACCAGCAAGGGGAAGAACGGAGACACCTCGAGCGGGTTGCGCTTGAGCAGCAGGATCGACAGTTCCGAGACATAGAAGCCGAGGAAGTAGGCGCCGCCGTCGCCCAGGAAGATGAGGCCGCGCGGGAAGTTCCAGAGGAACAGGCCGAGCACGGCCCCTATCCCCGACAAGCCCATCCATCCGATGAGAGGGTCGTCGACCTGGAACCCGACGTAGGCCAGCGCGCCCAGCATCAGCGCGACGCACATGGATGCCAGGCCGTTCAGGCCATCGATGATGTTGATCGCGTTGGCGATGCCTGCCACCGCGAGCACGGTCACGCACAGCGACCCGAACGAGAACGAGACGATCCAGTCGATGCCCGGGATGTCGGTGACCCGGACCGCCGCACCCATCCAGTAGTACGC
>Ga0075370_10001037_pt1 | contig 11544 bp, 11 predicted proteins | sample EndMethybrTD3035_FD_71398 | JGI IMG/M metagenome (GOLD analysis project Ga0075370, IMG submission 71398) | Populus endosphere microbial communities from Tennessee, USA - Endosphere MetaG P. TD hybrid TD303-5 | ecosystem: Host-associated > Plants > Roots > Endosphere | place: USA: Tennessee... | reverse complement strand
CCTGCCGGATCGCGAAACGAATGCGGCAAAGAACCTTGGTGTCCTCAATATCGCCAATGCTGTTCCGCAATCGATCGCGCCGGCCATAGCGCCGATCGTGCTCGCGATCGGCTCGGGACACGGACAGAATTACTCACTGCTCTATGCCTTGGCGGCGGTCAGTGCCTTTTTGGGCGCGCTGGCAATCGTGCCGGTACGTGGCGCACGTTGATAAGATCAATATTTCGGGCGGGAACGCCTGCCTAATGGTCCCCATCGGACCGATTAACATGGGAGGATCCCCTATGATCGACGATATTCTCGATAAGATGACACTGGAGGAGCAGGTGTCGCTGCTCTCGGGCGCGGATTTCTGGACGACCGTCGCGATCGAGCGGCTCGGCGTGCCGAAGATCAAGGTTACCGACGGCCCCAATGGCGCACGCGGCGGCGGGTCGCTGGTCGGCGGCGTCAAGTCCGCCTGCTTCCCGGTGGCAATCGCGCTTGGAGCGACGTGGGACCCGGAGCTCATCGAGCGCGCCGGCGTGGCGCTGGGAGGACAAGCCAAGAGCAAGGGCGCGTCGGTGCTTCTGGCGCCGACCGTCAACATTCACCGCTCCGGCCTCAATGGCCGCAACTTCGAATGCTATTCGGAAGACCCGGCGCTGACCGCCGCCTGCGCCGTCGCCTATATCAATGGCGTGCAGAGCCAGGGTGTGGCCGCCACGATCAAGCACTTCGTCGCCAACGAGTCCGAGATCGAGCGGCAGACCATGTCCTCCGATGTCGATGAGCGGACGCTGCGCGAAATCTATCTGCCGCCTTTCGAGGAGGCGGTGAAGAAGGCCGGCGTGAAGGCCGTCATGTCCTCCTACAACAAGCTCAACGGCACCTATACGAGCGAAAATCCCTGGCTGCTGACGAAAGTCCTGCGCGAGGAATGGGGCTTCGACGGCGTGGTCATGTCCGACTGGTTCGGCTCGCACTCGACGGCTGAAACCATCAATGCCGGGCTCGATCTGGAGATGCCGGGGCCTTGGCGGGATCGCGGCGAAAAGCTGGTCGCCGCAGTCCGGGAAGGCAAGGTAAAGGCCGAGACCGTGCGCGCTTCGGCACGGCGTATTCTCCTTCTGCTCGAACGCGTCGGCGCCTTTGAAAAGGCGCCTGATCTCGCCGAACACGCGCTTGATCTGCCGGAAGATCGTGCGCTCATCCGCCAACTCGGTGCGGAGGGTGCTGTACTCCTGAAGAATGACGGAGTGCTGCCGCTTGCCAAGTCGTCCTTCGACCAGATCGCCGTCATCGGCCCCAATGCGGCTTCCGCACGCGTCATGGGCGGAGGAAGCGCGCGGATTGCCGCGCATTATACGGTGAGCCCACTTGAGGGCATTCGCGCGGCGCTGTCCAACGCCAACAGCCTCCGCCATGCGGTCGGCTGTAACAACAACCGGCTCATCGACGTCTTCAGCGGCGAGATGACGGTGGAATACTTCAAGGGACGCGGCTTCGAGAGCCGTCCGGTCCATGTCGAGACCGTCGAAAAGGGCGAATTCTTCTGGTTCGATCTTCCGTCCGGCGACCTTGATATCGCCGATTTTTCGGCGCGCATGACGGCGACCTTCGTGCCGCAGGAAACCGGTGAACACATCTTCGGCATGACCAATGCTGGGCTTGCTCGGCTGTTCGTGGACGGCGAACTGGTGGTCGATGGCTATGACGGTTGGACGAAGGGTGAGAACTTTTTTGGAACCGCGAACAGCGAGCAGCGTCGGGCGGTAACGCTTGGGGCCGCACGCCGCTACCGGGTTGTGGTCGAATATGAGGCGCCGAAGGCCAGCCTGGACGGCATCAACATATGTGCGCTCCGCTTCGGTGTCGAAAAGCCGCTCGGCGATGCCGGGATTGCGGAGGCGGTCGAAACCGCCCGCAAGTCCGATATCGTACTGCTCCTCGTCGGCCGTGAGGGCGAGTGGGACACCGAAGGTCTGGATCTGCCCGACATGCGCCTGCCGGGTCGCCAGGAGGAGCTGATCGAGGCGGTCGCCGAAACCAATCCCAACGTGGTCGTGGTACTGCAAACGGGTGGTCCCATCGAGATGCCATGGCTCGGCAAGGTGCGTGCGGTGCTGCAGATGTGGTATCCCGGCCAGGAACTTGGCAATGCGCTTGCGGACGTTCTCTTTGGTGATGTCGAGCCTGCCGGCCGCTTGCCACAGACCTTCCCGAAGGCGCTCACGGATAATTCCGCCATTACCGACGATCCGTCGATCTATCCTGGCCAGGACGGCCATGTGCGCTACGCGGAAGGGATCTTCGTCGGCTATCGCCATCACGATACAAGAGAGATCGAACCACTCTTCCCCTTCGGCTTCGGTCTTGGCTACACCCGCTTTACCTGGGGTGCCCCGCAACTATCGGGAACGGAAATGGGGGCGGATGGTCTTACGGTGACGGTCGATGTCACCAATATAGGCGACAGGGCGGGATCGGACGTGGTGCAGCTCTATGTTCACTCTCCCAATGCCAGGGTCGAGCGGCCGTTCAAGGAGCTGCGTGCCTTTGCGAAGCTCAAGCTGGCCCCGGGCGCGACCGGTACGGCGGTGCTGAAGATCGCTCCTCGCGACTTGGCTTACTTCGATGTCGAGGCCGGTCGTTTCCGGGCTGATACGGGCAAGTACGAGCTGATCGTGGCGGCCAGCGCCATCGATATCCGGGCAAGCGTAAGTATTCACTTGCCGGTCGATCATGTGATGGAGCCGTAGCGCAAGCATTCAATATGAGCCGCGCCGCCTATCTTAGAAGGAGGCGGCGCGATCCGCGAAGTGAGTGGGACAGGGCCTGGCGATCGCTCTCTTAATGTACATACCTGGGATGTATATTTCCAGGCCGATGCGCTATGATACATCCATGTACACACATGGGAGCATCCCGCTATGCAGATGACCAAGGCATTCAAGAACGGCAATTCCCAAGCCGTACGCATCCCAGCAGAGATTGCCTATGAGCGCACGGACATGGAGCTGGAGATTGAGCGGGTAGGCGATGAAATCCGCATTCGTCCTGTCCGCCAGTCGTTGGCCGGCGTCATGGATGTTTTCGCACGCTTTTCCCCCAATTTCATGAGCGAGGGCAGGGGTGACCAAGAGCAGGACGAGCGCGAGAAGATCTGATGCCGCGCTATATGCTCGATACGAATATGTGCATCTATCTGATGAAGAACCAGCCCGAGCAAGTCGCTCGTCGTTTTGCCGCTTGCTACGTCGGTGACGTGGTGATGTCGGCCATTACCTTCGCGGAGCTGGATTACGGTGTTGCCGCGTCTGATGCCCCGGAACGGGAGCGCGGCAACCTTGATGCCTTGGTGACCCTCATTGCGGTAGAGCCGTTCGATATCGCCGCTGCCCACGCTTATGGCCCAGTACGCATGGCAACGCGAGAGCGCAAGAAAGACCATCTGGACAAGCTGATCGCATCACACGCCATTGCCTTGAATACGGTGCTTGTTACCAACAACACACGAGATTTCATGGCCTATCCCAACCTCAAAATCGAAAACTGGCTGGATACCTGAGGCTGCGTTCGCTGCTTACGGCAGCGCCGACTAAAGGGAACCATCGTCCCCTTTAGTCATCTCAGATCCATGCCTTCATCGGCATTGCGATCATGACACACGGCTCATTTCAGACTTGGAAACAGCCTAGAACAACCGCTCCAGCCAGCCGTGCTTGTCGGGCGCACGTCCGTTTTGAATGTCGAGGAGTGCCGCCTTCAGGCGCGTGGTCACCGGACCGGCGCCGCCGTCGCCAATGGTGAAATTGTGCTTGCGGCCCTTGAGCTTGCCGATCGGAGTCACCACTGCAGCTGTGCCGCAGGCGAAAGCTTCGCGCAGCCGGCCGCTGGCTGCATCCGCCTGCCACTGGTCGATCGCATAGGGCTCCTCGCGTACGGTGAGGCCGAGCTCGCGCGCCAGTATGATCAGGGAATCGCGGGTGATGCCCGGTAGGATCGTGCCGGTCAGCGGCGGGGTCTGGAGCGAGCCGTCATCGAAGACGAAGAAGACATTCATGCCGCCGAGTTCCTCGACGAAACGACGCTCCACCGCGTCGAGGAAGACGACTTGGTCGCAGCCTTCTTGGGTCGCTTCCGCCTGCGCGGAAAGGCTTGCCGCATAGTTGCCGCCGCACTTGGCTTCGCCGGTGCCGCCAGGGGCGGCGCGCGTATAATTCTCGGACAGCCAGATCGTCACGGCCGATGCGCCGCCCTTGAAGTAGGCGCCAACGGAGGAGGCAATGACGCAATAAATATAGTCGGAGGAAGGCTTCACGCCGAGCAGGCTTTCGGTCGCGATCATGAACGGCCGCAGATAGAGTGCAGCGCCATCGGTCGTCGGTATCCAGTCCCGATCGATCTTCACCAGCTCGCGCACGGAATCGAGGAAGAGCTCCTCCGGCAGCGGCGCCATCGCCAGTCGCGTCGCGGAGTTGCGAAAGCGTCGCGCATTGGCGTCGGGACGGAAGAGCGTGGCGCCGCCGTCAGGCAGGCGATAGGCCTTCATGCCCTCGAAGATTTCCTGGCCATAGTGGAATACCAGCGTCGCCGGATCGAGATTGAACGGCTTGCGCGCCTCGATCTTTCCGTCATGCCAGCCGCGGCCCTCGGAATAGCGGATCGTCGCCATGTGATCGGTGAAGACACGACCGAAACCTGGGTTCTGGAGCAGCGCTTCGCGCTCGCTGGCCGGAACGGGGTTCGAATTTCTCTCAAATACCAGGGTCTGCGGGCCGCTGTCACTCATCGTCTATTCCTGTCTGTTCCTCATTCGTGGCGGGCCGATTCCCCGCTCGCTCCTGCAGGCTGGTTTAGCCTAAATCGAGTGGCATTTGTTTGCTTTTATATTTGTTCAAATGAAAGTTTTCGCGTTCTTCATCCCATTTTTCGCCATTTCTAGTATTTTCTGCTCGTGGCGGATAATTGGAGCATCGATCTGCTCTGATGTATTGGCCTCTCGTTTCCGGCAATATGGATGCGATCGAGAGCGGGCCGGATATCCATTCCGAGGCGCTGCGGCATTATACCGGCGATCTCAAGCACGAGCTTTCGACGGATCGCGACCGCATAATCCTCGATCCTGTCCGGGACAATCACGAAGGATCTCGGGCCGCCGATGACCTGCTGCCGGAAATAGCCGGGGAGATCGGCAGTAACTCCCGGTTCGCTGCGGGCAACGGCGATGACGTTGATCACGTAGCCCTTTTTCATGGCCGCGTCGCGGCTTTGCTCGACCGGCAGGCCGTCATTGTTGGTGCCGTTCGAGGATATGTCGATGATCTTCCTCGTGGCGTGTCCCGGCCAGCGTTCGAGCAGGAAGCTGCTGATGTCGATGGCAAAGGACAGCGAGGTCCCGCCGCGCCCCTGCCGCTTCAAACCTGCATTGCTGCTATGAAGGATAGCGTCCGCAGCAACCTCCAGATCCGAGCGGCTGCATAGTTTCGTCCATGGCAGGACTGTGTCCAGGTCGCCGACGCCTGCCCATTCGACATAGCTGACTGCAATGCAGCCCGTCATCCCGCCCTCGATCGCGGACAGAACTTCTTTGGAACGAAGGGCGGTGGCATGACCATTGCGCTGAAAATCGGCCGTGGCTGGATCGATCGAGGAGGATTTGTCGACGGCCAGCACGATGGCCGCGTCGACCGTTCGCGGATCGGGGCTGGCCGCGAAAGAGGATATGGCAGGAATAAGCAGAGCCAATACGCCGACGAGAGTCGATAGACCCAGCCGCCAAGGGTGGCGGTGTCTTGTATCCATGGCGGGTGAGCATGCGCCCCTCGACCGGGAGATGTGTTGCCACCAGATCATGTCTCTTTCTCCTTGTTGATCAGCCATGTCGCTGTACGAGCGTGACGCCAAGCACGATGAGAATGGAGCCGCATGTTCTCGGCACGAGCCTGCCGAGACCGCCGCCGGTAAGCCGTCCGAGCGTCAGCGAGGCGAGGCCGACAGCGGTGATGTCGGCTGCCGAGAAGATGATGTTGACGACCGCGCCGAGGACGAGGAACTGCGTCCAGACCGGTATTGCGGCGACAGGATCGACGAATTGTGGCAGGAACGTCAGAAAGAAGAGCGCGGTCTTCGGATTGAGGATCTCGACGACCATGCTGTCACGCAGGACGGCGGGCTTGTGGTCGGCAGTTTCGCCGCTACTTTCGTGCCGGCCAAGGAGCATCGTCACGCCCAGCCAGACGAGATAGGCCGCGCCGGTGAATTTCATGACCGCGTAGACCGTTGGGGCCTGATCGAGGAGAGCAGCAAGGCCGATGGCCGCAGCGGCGATATGAACATAGCAACCGAGATGCACGCCAAGTGCTGCCATCAATCCGGCGCGGCGGCCATGCGCTAGCGTCTGCGCGGTCATGTAGAGAATGGCCGGTCCGGGCATACAGGCAAAGACAAGCGTCGCAAAGGCGAACGAAGTCCAGTATTCCAATGAAAGCATGGCGCATCCCCCGCTTTTTGAAGACCGCTCTCCTCACATGGAGCGGTTCGAAGCGGATGGACCCGTATGGGTTGCCGCTCGTCGGAAGAGGTACGCCTTGTGCGTGCCGAGACATATACGACGCCTGTCGTATTTCAGCGCGGGTGGAGGCTGATTATGGTGGGCTGGTCAAGGGGACGATATTCGGGCGCAAGCCGACCAGGGAAGCGCGCATGCATGCTTTAACCAGCGGGCAATCCAAGGCGGACGGCATAGGCCGTGACCTCGGCCGTGCTGTGAAGATTGAGCTTGCGCATCAGGTTCTCCCGGTGCTTGCGCGCCGTCAGCGGGCTGATGCCGAGACGTTCCGCCATCTGCCTGGAAGTCTGCCCCTGTGCCGACAGAAGCAGGACCTGCCGCTCCCGCAATGTCAGCGGAATGGGCGATACGATCTCACCGGTGACCGGCATCTTGCCCAGACGTTCCGGATCGGCGACCGCAAACCGGATCGATTTCGCCAGATAGGTCTTGCCGCTCTTCACGGCATCGATGGCCGTATCGAGCTCCTCGGGGTCGCCGTCCTTGGTCAGATAGCCGTTGGCGCCGGCATCGAGCGCGGCCCGCACCGTCCTCGGTTCGATATTCGCCGTCAGCACCAGGATCTTCATGCGCGGCGCCAGTGCCCGTATGTCGGAGATGAACTGGATCCCGGCGACGCCCGGCATGCCGAGGTCGAGGATCAGTAGGTCGGCGCGGGTGCTGCGCACGAGATCGAGCAACGTGTCGCCATTGGCCGCCTCTGCAACGATCGACACATTCGTCATGGCCGAGATCAGCAGCTTCAACCCTTCGCGCACGATGGCGTGGTCGTCGGCTATGATGGCGGTAAAGGGGCGATTCATCTGGATACCACTTATGGATGCGCGGCTTAAATTCTTTAATCGCTAATTTATTTGAAACAGGTTACCGATAAATCAACCCTACCGGGAAAGGTTGTTTTCAAGCCTTTGTTCGGCGAACTGGAGGGATCCCATGCAGGACGGCAAGATACGCCAGGCTTTGGTCGAGCTCCTGTATCGAAATTCCTATGGCGTGGTCGTCTCCAACATCGTCATTTCTCTGGCGGCCGCCTATATTCTGAGAACAGCCGTTTCCTCCACTTGGCTTCTCGGCTGGCTTGGTGGCCTGTATCTGCTGACCGCCATACGTGTACTTGCCTCCCGCAGCTTCTTCAGCCGTGAGCGAGAGCCGGGGTCGATCGCGCGGTGGGCTTGGCTCGCAGCAGCGTTTTCCTGGATCTCGGCTCTTCTGTGGGGCGCGATGGGGTGGGTCGGCTTTCTTCCCGAAGAGCCTGTCGTGCTTTCCTTTACGGTTATCGTGCTGACGGGACTTGTTTGCGGCACGGTGCCGTCGCTATCGGCTTTCCCACCGGCACTGATCGGCTCGATCATCATCACGGTGATACCGATCGCCCTGCGGTGCATCCTCAGCGGCAGCGACATGTCCGGCGCCTTTCTGTTTCTGCTCGTCTCCATGGTGTTCATCAACATCTACTATTGCCGCATCACCTACCGCATGCTCCGCGAAACCGTCGCGCTACGGCTGGAAAACGAGGAACTGGTCGTGAGCCTGCAGGAGGAACGCGACCGCGCCCAGACGGCCGATCGGTCGAAAACCCGTTTCCTGGCGGCGGCGAGCCACGATTTGCGCCAGCCGACCCATGCCTTGAGCCTGTTGGTGTCGACGCTGGCAATCCTTGGGCAGCGCGGCGATGTGGCCTCCCGTACCGCGCGCGAACTGGCGGCCAAGGCCAAAGCCGTCGTCGGCAATCTCAGCGGCTTGCTGAACGCCCTACTCGACATTTCCCGTCTCGATGCCGGCGTCGTCACGGTGACGAAGGAGCCAGTCTCGCTGAACAGGCTTTTCGCCGAGCTTCGTGATGAGTTCGCGAATGCCGCCGGGGAGCGCGGCCTTGGGTGGCGAACGGTGGACAGCACACTCTCGGTCGATAGCGACCCGATCATGCTCAAGCGCATTCTCGATAATTTGGTTTCGAACGCATTTCGATACAGCACAAAGGGGCGGGTTCTGCTTGGCTGTCGCCGCCGTGGCGCTTCGGTCGAAATCCAGGTCTGGGATACCGGCGCCGGCATCCCCGCCGATCAGCAAAAGGCGATCTTCGAGGAGTTCGTGCAGCTGCACAATCCGGAGCGCGACCGCACGCAGGGCCTCGGGTTGGGTCTGGCGATCGTGCGGCGAACCGCCCAGCTTCTCGGCCATCCGTTGCGTCTGGTCTCCACGGAGGGGCGTGGCTCCCTATTCGCCCTCACTGTGCCCGTTGCCGCTTCTGTTACTTCTGAGGCAAGGACTGACAATAGCAGGATCATAACTGAGAGCGCACTCGCGATTGCCGTGATCGACGACGAACGCGATGCGCTTGATGCGATCAGCTTGCTGCTCGAAACCCTTGGTTACAGGGTCTATGCCGGGCGTTCGGCGGCGGAGGCATGTCTTGCCCATGCCGAGGCGTCGCCGGATGGCACAGCACCCATCGATCTCGTCATCACCGATTATCGGCTGGAAGCCGGTACGACCGGGATCGAGGCGATCGAAGAGGTTCGTACCCATGCCGGACGTCGTTTGCCGGCGATCATCTTGACCGGCGATACCTCGCCGGCCCGCCTGCGGCAGGTCACCGAAAGCGGCCACCTGCTACTGCACAAGCCCGTCGATGCCGAACAGATGCAGCAGGCAATCACCGAATTATGTTCTCTGCAGCCGCTGGACAGTCGTGGAGGGTCGAGCAAAGGCTGATTTATTCCGCGCGGCTGATGCCGGTGCTGCGGGCGACCGTGTATTTCTTCCGGGTGATCGATCCGCTTGCTTCGCGGGGCTTCTGCTGGTAGTGAGCGCTCCCGCAGCTTTTGAAAAGCTCAGGTATCCGGTCGCAGCCCACCCGGTCAAAACAAGGGATCATAGATTATGAAGACCATCGTCGTCTGCTCCGGCGGACTGGACTCCGTTTCGCTCGCCCACAAGGTTGCCGCGGAACAACAGCTTATCGGCCTCGTCTCGTTCGACTACGGCCAACGGCACCGCAAGGAGCTGGATTTCGCCGCCGCCTGCGCCAAGCGCCTTGGCGTGCCGCATGAGATCATCGACATCACCACCATCGGCAAGCATCTGACCGGATCGGCGCTCACAGACGACGTCGATGTGCCGGATGGGCATTATGCCGAGGAAACGATGAAGGCGACGGTCGTGCCCAACCGCAATGCCATCATGCTGGCGATCGCCTTTGGTCTTGCCGCCGCGCAGAAGGCGGATGCGGTTGCCGTCGCCGTTCATGGCGGCGATCACTTCATCTACCCGGATTGCCGGCCCGGTTTCATCGACGCCTTTCAGCAGATGCAGAACCAGGCGCTGGACGGCTATGCCAGCGTTTCGCTCTACGCGCCCTTTGTCATGACCTCCAAGGCTGACATTGTGACGGACGGCGCCCGCCACAAGACGCCCTTTGCCGAGACATGGTCCTGCTACAAGGGCGGTGAGCGCCATTGCGGCCGCTGCGGCACCTGTGTCGAACGACGCGAGGCCTTCCATCTCGCCGGCGTCGAGGATCCGACGGACTATGAGGATCCGGATTTTTGGGTGACGGCGACATCTGGCTTTTCGGCCCAAGAGGTGAAGTGATGTTTCGCATCACCAAGGAATTCCACTTTTCCGCCTCGCATCAGCTCACGCATCTGGCCGATGATCATCAATGCGCCCGCATGCATGGGCACAATTATATCGTCGAGGTCGAGCTTTCGTCCGCCGAGCTCGACGCCAATGGCTTCGTGCGTGACTATCATGAGCTCGCACCCCTGAAGCGCTATATCGACGATAATTTCGATCATCGTCATCTCAACGACGTCCTCGGTCATGGCCGCGTCACCTCGGAATGTCTGGCCAAGCATTTCTACGACTGGTGCAAGGCGATGCTGCCCGAGACCTCGGCGGTACGCGTCAGCGAAACGCCGAAGACATGGGCGGAATACCGGCCATGAGCGAGGCACGCGAGGCCCGGATCCGCGTCAGCGAGATATTCGGGCCGACGATCCAGGGCGAGGGCATATTGATCGGCCTGCCGACCGTCTTCGTGCGGACCGGTGGCTGCGATTATCGCTGTTCCTGGTGCGATACGCTGCATGCGGTCGATAGCGACTATCGCGATCAGTGGCAGCCGATGTCGGTCGACGAGATCTGGCAAGATGTGATCCGGCTTTCCGGGGGCAAGCCGCTGGCGGTCTCGTTGTCTGGCGGCAATCCGGCAATCCAGCCGCTTGGGCCGCTGATCGCCCGTGGTCATGGCGAAGGCTATAGCTTCGCGCTGGAAACGCAGGGGAGTGTGGCCAAGGACTGGTTTGCCGATCTCGATACTCTGGTGTTGAGCCCGAAGCCGCCGTCGAGCGGCATGGTGACCGATTGGGCCGTATTCGACGACTGTCTGCGTTTGGCGGCGGATAAGCCGCAGGTGGCGCTGAAGATCGTCGTTTTCGATGACCACGACTATGCCTATGCGCGCGATGCTGCCGCCCGTTATCCGTATCTGCCGGTCTATCTCCAGCCCGGCAACCATACGCCGCCACCGCCCGACGCGGACGATGCGAAGATCGATATCGACGGGATCATGGACAGGATGCTTTGGCTCGTGGACAAGGTGACTGCGGACCGGTGGTTCGAGGCGCGCGTTTTGCCGCAATTGCACGTCCTGCTCTGGGGCAACAAACGCGGCGTCTAGCATCGATGTCCCGCTTGCGGGACCTTCAATCGCGTCCGGGAGGGCCATAGTTGCATTGGCGGCATCTCACGGTTAAGTATCTTGGTACGCCATAATACGGCTCACGAACAGCGGCCTCATGATGACGGCCAATGATCGTGACAAAAGGTGATGTCTTCGAGACCGGGGTGCAGGCATGAATGATGATTTGCGGGGCGCGGCAATTCGGGTGGAGCGTCCGGCGAAAACCTTGCGCGAGCTGGCGCTCGACAAGGTGCGCGAAGCGATAGTCAACGGATATTTTCGCCCGGGCGACCGTCTGGTGGAG
>Ga0075370_10001035_pt1 | contig 11545 bp, 10 predicted proteins | sample EndMethybrTD3035_FD_71398 | JGI IMG/M metagenome (GOLD analysis project Ga0075370, IMG submission 71398) | Populus endosphere microbial communities from Tennessee, USA - Endosphere MetaG P. TD hybrid TD303-5 | ecosystem: Host-associated > Plants > Roots > Endosphere | place: USA: Tennessee... | reverse complement strand
TTGCTCCGCTGCTCTTCAACTGCTGGATCGCCTGCGCGACGGCGGCCCGAAATGCCTTCGGCGTCTGGGCGCCGGCCGCAGCAAACACGACGCGGGCCGCCTTCACGCCGGCCGGGCGGTGCAGGTACAGGCTCTTGCCGGCCTTGAGCACGAGGTCGCCCTGGGCGATCGCATCGCTCAAGGCGCCGGCCAGCGGCGCACCGAGCGTGGTGTCGACACTGTCTCCGGCGGCCACGAGCACGAGCGCGTCGCAGCTGACGCTCGAGAGCCCATCCGGTGAAGTGATCTGGTGTCTGAAGTCCATAATCGTCGGCCCAAGCTGCTCTGTTCGAGCAGTCCATTCAACAAGCCGGCGATGTTATTCGATTCCACTTTGCGACGAGAGCTCGCGCGCAACTTCGGTGCGACGCTGGTCGTGATCCTGACGATCGTGCTGACGATGATGCTGATCCGCACGATCGGCCAGGCAGCGGTCGGCCAGGTCGCGCCGCACGATGTGGCTTTGCTGCTCGGTTATGTCGCGCTCGGACACCTGTCGACGATGCTCGCGCTGTCTCTCTTCATCGCGGTCGTCGCGACGCTGACGCGCATGTACCGTGACAGCGAGATGTCGATCTGGTTCGCGAGCGGCGTCGGCCTGACGCGCTTCGTGCGGCCTGTGCTGCGGGTGAGCTGGCCGGTGCTGCTCGTCATCGGGCTGCTCGCCCTCTTCGTCTGGCCCTGGCAGAACCAGCGCAGTGTCGAGCTGAAGGAACGCTACGAGCGGCGCTCCGACCTCTCGCGCGTGGCGCCCGGCCAATTCCAGACGTCGAGCGACGGCACGAAGACCTTCTTCATCGAGCGCGACACGAACGACAAGGCGATCGGCCGCAACGTCTTCATCCTGACCTCGCAGGCCGACTCGGAATCGGTCACCTCGGCGCGCAGCGGCCGGGTCGACATCAGCGGCGAAGACCGCTTCCTCGAGCTGACGCGCGGCCAGCGCAACGAGCAGAACCTGAAGAGCGGCGAAAAGACGCTGGCGCGCTTCGAAACCTTCAAGCAGCTTGTCGGCGAGCGCGTGCTGTCGAGCGTGGACAACCTGCCGCCCAAGGCGCGCTCGACCTTCGAGCTTCTGACCGACCCGACCCCACGCCACCAGGGCGAACTCGTCTGGCGCCTCGGCCTGTTGTTCGGCGCGGCGAACCTGCTGCTGCTGGGCATCGGGCTGTCGGCCTCGAACCCGCGCCGCGCGAGCAACTGGAACCTGCTGTTCGCGCTGCTTGCATTCGTCGTCTACTACAACATGATCAACCTGACGCAGGCCTGGGTCGCAAGCGGCAAGGCCAGCATGGGCGCCGCGCTCCTGGGCGCGCACGGCAGCGCGCTGCTGCTCGCGCTGTTCATGCTGTGGTGGCGCGAACACCGCAACAGCAGCTTCCTGCGGCCCCGCCCGGTCGCAGCCGCCACGTCGTCCTGAGGCCGCATTTGCGCACCGTACGCCGCCTTTTCTACGTCGACATCGTCACAGCCGTCGCATTCGTCGCGCTGGCCTTCCTGTCGCTGTCGTTCTTCATCGACTTCGTCGACGAACTCGCCGATGTGGGGCAGCGCGGCTACACGGCCGTGCATGCGGCCCTCTATTCCTTGCTGCTGGTGCCGGGGCACTTCTACGAGGTCGCCCCGATCGCGGTGCTGATCGGCACGATCTACACGCTCTCGCGGATGGCGCAGTCGTCGGAGTTCACGATCCTGCGAACCGGCGGGCTCGGGCCGGCGCGGGCGCTGTCGCTGCTCGCGGTGCTCGGACTGGTGTTCGGCGTGCTGACCTATGTGGTCGGCGACTATCTCGCGCCGCTGAGCGAGCGCCAGGCGACCCTCGTGCAGGCGCGCTTCAAGGGCGGCATCAAGATGGGCCGCTCCGGTGCCTGGCTGAAGGATCACGAGGTAACGCCCGAGGGCGAGCGCAGCTATTCGATCAATGTCGGCTCGGCCGGGCCGAAGGCGCTCCTCAACGACATCCGCATCTTCGAATTCGACGCCGACGGTCGCCTGCTGCGCCGCATCCAGGCCGGGTCGGGCCAGGTCGAGCCGAATTCCCGCTGGGTGCTGAGCGACGTCGACATCACCCGCTGGATCAGCGATGGCAGCCGCGCCGAGGTGCCCGAAGAGAAGCTGCCGAGCTACGTCTGGCGCAGCAACCTCTCGGCGGCCGTCGTTGCCGCGGCGGTGCTGCCGGTCAGCACGATGTCGACCGTCGACCTGTTCCGCTACATCGGCCATCTGGCCGACAACGAACAGACGGCGCAACGCCATCAGATCCAGTTCTGGAAGCGCGCGCTCTACCCGTTCGCCTGCCTCGTGATGGTGGCGCTGGCGCTGCCGTTCGCTTATCTGCATGCGCGCGCCGGCGGCGTCAGCCTCAAGGTATTCGGCGGCATCATGCTCGGCATCAGCTTCGTGCTGCTGAACAACGTGGCGGGGCATCTGGGCATGCTGCGCGACTGGACGCCTTGGATGGTCGCCGCCGCGCCGAGCGCGCTGTACCTGCTGCTCTCCCTGGCGGCGTTCAGCTGGCTTGTCCGCTACCGCTGACCGGCATGCAACGAGGCATCCTGCTGTTTGCTCATGGCGCGCGCGACCCGCGCTGGGCCGAGCCATTCCAGACGATCGCAGAGCGCGTGCAAGCGGCAGACGCCGCCTTGCAGGTCCGCCTGGCCTATCTCGAGCTGATGACGCCAACGCTTCTCGAAGCCGGACGCGAGCTCGCGCTGGCCGGATGTGATCGCGTCGAAATCGTCCCGCTGTTCCTCGGCTCGGGCGGCCATGTGCGCAACGACCTGCCCAAGCTGCAGCAGGAACTGGCAGCCGCGCACCCGCTGGTGCAGTGGCGGCTCGGACGAGCGATCGGCGAGCAGGAAGCTGTGATCGCCGCGATGGCGCAGGCAGCGGTGAAGATGGCGATGGAATAATCTAGGGCCTGCTGGCGCTATGGGAGGGCACGCGTGACTCAGCAAACGGGCGCCCGCAAGGCGCAAAGCGCAGCCGTAGCCGCTGCTACGGCGAGCATTTGCAACGCGGCGGGCGCCCGTTTGCTGAGATCACCCTTCGGGCCCTCCCATACCGCCAGCAGGCCCTAACGCATGAACCTGCATCAGTTCCGTTTCGTCCAGGAAGCCGTTCGCCGCGACCTGAATCTGACCGAAACGGCGAAGGCGCTGTTCACATCGCAGCCCGGCATCTCGAAGGCGATCCTCGAGCTCGAGGCCGAACTCGGTGTCGACATCTTCGCGCGTCACGGCAAGCGGCTGCGCCGCGTGACGGAGCCCGGCCAGCAGGTGCTGCGCGCGATCGAGGTGATCATGCGCGAGGTCGGCAACCTGAAGCGCATCGGCGAAGAGTTCTCGAAGCAGGATGCCGGCACACTCTCGGTCGCGACGACGCACAGCCAGGCGCGCTATTTCCTGCCTGAGCCGGTGGCGCAGCTGCGCAAGCGCTTTCCGAAGGTCAACATCGTGCTTCACCAGGGCTCGCCTGATCAGGTAGCTCGCATGGTGATCGAGGAGGTGGCGGACATCGGCCTGGCGACCGAGGCGCTGACCGACCGCGACGATCTCGTCACGATGCCATGCTACGAATGGCAGCACTCGATCGTGATGCCGGCCGGCCATCCGCTGATGCACGCCGAGCGCGTCACGCTCGAAGACCTCGCGCTGCTGCCGCTGGTGTCGTACCACCCGTCGTTCAGCGGCCGCACCCGGGTCGACCAGGCATTCGCGATGCGGCATCTGAAGCCGAACTTCGTTCTGGAGGCGATCGATGCCGACGTGATCAAGACCTACGTGCGCGTCGGTCTCGGGGTGGGCATCGTCTCGGAGCTTGCGACCCGCGACGATCTGGGCACCGAGCTGGTCTCGCGCCCGGTCGGCCATCTGTTCGGCCAGAACGTCACGCGCATCGCGTTCAAGCGCGGCGCCTACCTTCGCAATTTCGTCTTTGCCTTCGCCGAGATGCTGTCCGACCGTCTGAGCCGCGCGCTGATCGCGCAGGCGATGGAGGGCAGCGGCGGCCATGACTACCAGCTTTGAACCGAAGCCAGCACACCGATGACCTCCGCGATCCGAACCCCTTCCGTCACGAGCCGCCTGCCCGAGGTAGGCACGACGATCTTCACCGTGATGTCGGCGCTCGCGCAGCAGCATGGCGCCGTCAACCTCGGCCAGGGTTTTCCGGACTTCGACTGCGACCCGAGGCTCGTCGACGCGGTCGATGCGGCAATGCGCGGCGGCCTGAACCAGTATCCGCCCATGGCCGGTGTGCCGCAGTTGCGCGAAGCGGTCGCCGCCAAGATCGAAGCGCTGTACGGCCACGCCTACGACCCCGGCAGCGAGATCACGATCACGGCCGGCGCGACCCAGGCGATCCTGACCGCGATCCTCGCGATCGTGCATCCGGGCGACGAGGTCATCGTGCTCGATCCCTGCTATGACAGCTACGAGCCGAACATCGAGCTGGCCGGCGCCACGCCGGTGCATGTGGCGCTGAAGCCGGGCAGCTTCGAGCCGGATTTCGCCGCGATCGGCGCCGCACTGTCGCCGCGCACTCGCGCGATCATCATCAACACGCCGCACAACCCGAGCGCAACGGTGTGGTCGGCGGCGCAGATGCAGCAACTGGCCGAGCTGCTGCGGCCCACCGACGTGATCGTGATCGCCGACGAGGTCTACGAGCACATGGTGTTCGATGGCGCCTTGCATCAAAGCGTCGCCCGCTTCCCCGAGCTGGCGCAACGCAGCATCGTCATCTCGAGCTTCGGCAAGACCTATCACGTCACCGGCTGGAAGATCGGCTACGCCGCTGCGCCGGCCGCGCTCACGGCCGAATTCCGCAAGGTCCACCAGTTCAACGTGTTCACGGTCAACACGCCGATGCAGCATGGGCTCGCGAGTTTCATGGCCGATGCATCGCATCACCTCGGGCTGCCGGCCTTCTATCAACGCAAGCGCGACCTGTTCCGCGCCGGACTTGCAGCAACCCGCTTTCGGTTGCTGCCGAGCGCGGGCAGCTACTTCCAGTGCGTCGACTACTCGCAGGTCAGCGAGCTGAGCGAAGAAGCGTTCTGCCGCTGGCTGACGACCGAGGTGGGCGTCGCGGCAATTCCGCTGGCGGCGTTCTACAAGGGCGGTTTCGAGCAGCGGTTCGCGCGCTTCTGCTTCGCGAAGAAGGACGAAACACTGCAGCTCGCGCTCGATCGGCTTGCCAAGCTCTGAGCGGCCCGGGCCACGCTCAGCGCTTGCCGGACTTGCTGTTCGGCGGGTCGAGCTCGTTCAGGTTGATGAAGCCCGATTCGGAGCTGAAGCGCTTGGGCTGCGGCTCGCTCGTGAACGTCACGTCGACGTCCAGCGGTTGCGTGTTCAGGGGCGAAGGACGCTGATCGAACGCGCCGGTCGTCGTCATCAGCTGCGAGATCGGCTCGTCAGGATCAGGCTCGCCGAGCGGGAGCAGCAGGTCGACATCGGCGCCGGGCCGGCTCGCTTCCTGCTCGGCAAGGTCGCGCGCCATCGAATAGAGGAACAGCAGTTCGCGGTAGGCCGGCAGGTCGAATGTCTGGTCGTTCTGCTTGCGCCTGAACAGCAGCCCGTCCAGACATTCCATCGTGCGCTCCGGCGCGGACCACAGCGACTGGAGCTGCTGCATCACTGCCGGGTAGTCTTCCAGCGAACGGCCGTGCTGCAGATCGGAATCCCAATCGGGCGCGTAGGCGTTGAAGCGGCGGTTGAACCGTTCGCGGATGCGCTGGTACGACTCGACTTCGCCCCGGCGACGATAGATCTCGAGCAGCTTCAGGTACGGCAGCGGGCTGATGCCGCCATCACTGCGCACATGGCTCATCAGAAGTTCGATGGCCGCGTCGTCCTGGCCGAGCACGATGAAGAACTCGGCCTGCTGTTCGAGGTCGATCAACTCTTCGACCGACAGTTCGCGCGCCGGCTCGGGCTGCAGCGGCGCGGTGACGCTGGCAGGGCCTGGCGCCGGAGGCCGCGCTGGAACGGGCGGCTCGATGATGGTGGCCGGGTTCAGCGCACCTGCGACGTCCGGGCCGGTCGCGAAGACCTGCGGCGCGGAGATCTGCTCACGCAGCAAGGCATTGCGCGACTGGCGGGCCTCGGCCGCTTCCGCAGCGGCTGCCGCCGCAGGCGAGTTCCACCATTGCGGGTTGCCGCGCTGGCGAGACTGGCGCCACCACATCGCGGCCACCGCGACCGCCAGCAAGGCAGAAAGCCATGCGAGCCCGTAGACCAGGGGATTGGCATAACGCTCCGCCTCGGCCTGGTTGAGCCGCGCCTGCAGCGCGACCAACGCCTTCTGGGTCGCCTGGGAATCGTCGCGCAGGCGCTTCATGCCGTCTTCGAGCAGCTGCAGGCGTTCGCGCTCCTTGGCGAGTTTCTGCCCGGCATCCTCGGCCGCCGACGCCGCACTTGCGGCGGCAGCGGCCAGCGCTGCAGTGGCCGCGGATTCGACGGCCGTCGGCGCCGATGCCGCCCCGCTGACCACCGGCGGCGCCGCTTCGAGCCGCAAGCGCGGCCCGCTGGTCGCCGGTCGCGGCGCGGCGGCCATGCGGTTGGCGCGCGCCGGGCGGCGCTCTTCGGCGTTGGCTGTGCCGGCGGGTGCTTCGCCGCTGCCGCGCGCACTTGTCGAACTGCCGGCGACAGCGCGCGGGCGCGGGTTGCGCTGTGCCGGCCGACGGGCAGCCGGGGCGTCGCTGCCCTGAACGATGTCGACCAGCGGCGCGATCTGGGAATCGGACCGTTGCGGCGGCAACGGGATCGAATCGGGCGGCGCCGTCTGCGCCATGTTGATGATCGGCGGATCGATGAAGGCGACGAACCGGTGCGTGATGCGGGCCGCACAGCCCAGCGTGATGCTGACCGTCACGACCGGTTCGTCGATCAGCGCGGTGCTGGTGACGCGGACACTGCGTTCGTTCTGATCGGCGCCCGGCTCGAGCGTGACGCGCACCTGGTTCGGCTGGAGCCGGTTGTCGCCGACCAGCACCTCGGCGGACACGCATTCGCGCCCCAGCGTCTCATCCGAGCCCAGTCGGACCTCGGCGGCGAAATTCAGCCGCTGGCCGAGCTGCGTTGTGTTGGACACGCGTCCGAAACCGAGGGCATGTGCGCTGGGGGCAGTCAGCCACAGCACGAGGCCGATGGCGGTGACGGTCGATGCGGCACGCATGCGTTGTGGGGGCTGTCTCGGTGTCTTTTTGCTGCCGGAGCACTCTAGCATGAAGGGGGACGAGTTCTCGACAGCCTCGCCGGTGTCATGTGACCCTGCGTGACACAATCCCCGGCGCCGCGGCGGCACCCGCCGCGGCGTGTCCGTTGCCACCACCGGCCGCACGACGGCGGCCCGCGATCCCGATGCCTTCAGAACTTCTGACCGAACGCGACGGCGCCGTGCTGGTGCTGACCTTCAGCGATCCAGCGACCCGCAACACTTTGTCTCAGCAGGCGATCACGGCAGGCATCGAGGCACTCAACGTTGCCGAGTCGGACCCGCAGCTGCGCTGCGTCGTGCTGCGCGGCGACGGCGCGCACTTCTGCGCTGGCGGAAACCTGAACGGACTGATCGAGCGGCGGCGCAGCGGTCCGCCGGCGCAGGTGCAGATGTTGGAGCTGCTGCATCAGTTCGTCGAGGCGCTGCGGACCTTCCCGAAGCCGGTGATCGCGGCGGTCGAGGGCGCCGCCGCCGGCGCCGGCTTCTCGCTCGCGTTGGCCTGCGACCTGATCGTCGCTGCCGAAGATGCGCGTTTCGTGCTCTCGTATGCCCGCATCGGCCTGACGCCGGACGCCGGCGCCACCTGGCACCTGACGCGCGCATTGCCGCGCCCGCTGGTGCAACGGGCGATATGGCTTGGCGAGCCCCTGACCGCCCAGCAACTGCACACGTGGGGCCTGGTCACGACGGTGGCAGACAGCGGCCACGCGTTGCGCGAAGCGCTCCTGCTCGCCGGGCGGCTGGCCGAAATGGCGCCGAACGCGGTCGCAGGCGCAAAGGAGTTGCTGCAGCAGGCGCCGAGCTCGACGCTGCAGCAGCAACTCGCCGCCGAGCGCGATCAATTCGTCGCGAATCTCTTTCACCCGAATGGCGACGAAGGCCTGAAGGCGTTCATCGAGAAGCGTTCGCCGCGCTTCGATTGAGTGCGGCTCGATTGCCGCCGAGCGCTCTCAGGTCCGATAACCCGGGTCCAGCCGATCGAGCCGACGCAGCAGCGCCGGCCACGTGAGCGCGCCGCCGCCGACGCCGCGCGTCACTTGCTTCGCCTGCGCCTGCGCACCGGCGATGATGCGCGGGTCGATCGGAATCAGCTCGCCGCCGCCCGCCTGGGCGCGGACCTGGATCGTGCAGACCGTTTCGAACAGGTACATGTTCAGGAACGCGTCGGCCACCGTCGCACCGAGCGTCAGCAGGCCGTGGTTGCGCAGCATCAGGAACTGGTTGTCCGGCCCGAGGTCGGCCACCAGCCGGGGCTTCTCGTCGTCGCGCAGCGCCACGCCTTCGTAGTCGTGATAGCTCAGGCTCGACAGCACGAAAATCGACTGCTGGGAAATCGGCAGCACGCCGCCCTTTTGCGCCGACACGGCAATGCCGTTCAGCGTATGCACGTGCAGCACACACTGCGCGTCGTGGCGCGCCGCGTGAATCGCACTGTGGATCACGAAGCCGGCGGGGTTCACTGGAAACTCCGACTCGTCCAGCTTGTTGCCCTGCGCATCGACCTTGATCAGGCTGGAGGCGGTGATCTCCTCGAACGTCAACCCGTACGGGTTGATCAGGAACTCGCCGTGGCGGCCCGGAACCCGCGCGCTGATGTGCGTGAAGACGAGGTCGTCCCACTTGAACGCCGCCACCAGGCGGTACGCCGCCGCAAGGTCGACGCGGGCTTGCCACTCCTCGGCGCTCACCTCGTTTCTGCGGCTCGGAATCTTCAGTCCAGTTGCAGCCATGGTCGTCTCCATTTCAGTCTCGCCCGTCGTCCACAATAGGACGGCGCGGTACCCGCATGCTGTCACATCAGCGACTCAACATGAATAGCCCCGTCCTTACAGTTGCCGAACGCTCCAACATCGACGCCGGCTCTTGGTTCTCGAAGCTTTCGCCATCGCTGCGCAACGACATCCTCTCCCGCGCGGTGGTTCGTCGAATTGCCGACGGGGCGATGCTGTCGGCACGCGGCGCGCCGGCCGAGGAGTGGTGCGGCGTCGCCAAAGGCGCGGTGCGCGTGAGCTCGGTCTCGCTGTCGGGCAAGCAGATCACGCTCACCTACGTCGAGCCCGGCACCTGGTTCGGCGACATCTCGCTGTTCGACGGCATGCCGCGCACGCACGACTCGAACGCACACGGCGAGACGACGCTTCTGGTCGTTCGCAAGGCCGACTTCCGCGAACTGCTGTCTGTGCACACCGAGCTGTACGAAGCGCTGCTGCGTCTGAACTGCCGCCGGCTTCGGCTGCTGTTCGACACGGTCGAAGACCTCAACACACGCCCGCTCGCTTCACGGCTGGCCAAGCAGATTCTGCTGCTCGCGCGCAGCTACGGCATCGCGCAGGGCGACGAGATCCGCATCGGCCTGCAGCTCGCCCAGGAAGACCTCGCGCAATTGCTCGGGGCGTCGCGCCAGCGCGTGAACCAGGAGCTCAAGGGCTTCGAGCGCGACGGCGCGGTGCGCATCGAGCCGACCCGGCTGGTGGTGCTGTCCAAGGAAAAGCTGCTCGCGATCTCGGGACGCTGACACGAGACCAGAAAACAAACGGAGACATCCATGGAACCCAACGTCGGCACCAAGCCCGTCGCCGAGAGCCACGCGTTCGACGTTCTCGCCCTGCAATCGCATCTCGAGGCGCGCCTGCCCGGCTTTGCAGGGCCGCTGACGGTCGAGCAGTTCAAGGGCGGCCAGTCGAACCCGACCTACAAGCTGATCACGCCGAAGCAGTCGTACGTGATGCGCTCCAAGCCCGGCCCTGTGGCGAAGCTGCTGCCGTCGGCGCACGCGATCGAACGCGAATTCGCCGTGATGAGCGGCCTGCATGGCACCGACGTGCCGGTGCCGCGCATGCTGCTGCTGTGCGATGACGAAAGCATCATCGGCCGAGCGTTCTACGTGATGGAGTTCGTCGAAGGCCGCGTGCTGTGGGAGCAGTCGCTGCCGGCCTTCGACAACGCCGGCCGCGCCGCGATCTACGACGAGATGAACCGCGTGATCGCGGCGCTGCACAAGGTCGACGTGAAAGCTGCCGGCCTCGACAGCTTCGGAAAGCCGGGCAACTACTTCGAGCGCCAGATCGGACGCTGGACCAAGCAGTACCAGGCCTCGATCACGCAGCCGATCGACGCGATGGACCGCCTGATCGAGTGGCTGCCCGCGCACATCCCGGCCAGCGCACGCGACGAGAGCCAGGTCTCGGTCGTGCACGGCGACTACCGGCTCGACAACCTCGTGTTTCATCCGAGCGAGCCGAGGATCGTCGCGGTGCTCGACTGGGAGCTTTCCACGCTCGGACATCCGCTGGCCGACTTCAGCTACCACTGCATGTCGTGGCACATCCCGCCCGGCTCGTTCCGCGGGCTCAGCGGCGTCGACATCGCGAGCCTCGGCATTCCGGACGAGAAGAGCTATGTGCGGCGCTACTGCGAGCGCACAGGGCGCCCGGACCCCGATGCCGTGATGGCCGACTGGAACTTCTATCTCGCCTACAACTTGTTCCGCCTCGCGGGCATCCTGCAAGGAATTGCCAAACGTGTCGAGATGGGGACAGCGTCGAGCGCGCAGGCAAGGCAAGCTGGCGCCGGTGCACGACCGCTGGCCGAAATGGGCTGGGCGATCGCGCAGAAGGCCTGACGCCGCTTTTCTCTTCCGCCCTCTCCTCTTCTTCACGGAGACCACCATGGACTTCAATCTTTCGCAGCGCTCGACCGAACTGCAGGCCAAGCTGCTGCGCTTCATGGACGACTACATCTATCCCGCCGAGGCGAAATACGACGCCGAGATCGAGGCCAACACGAAGGCCGGCAAGCGCTGGACACCGCTCGCCACCATCGAGGAGCTCAAGCCGAAGGCGCGCGCGCAGGGACTGTGGAACCTGTTCCTGCCGCCGACCGCCGGCGGACAGGGCTCGGCGCACAACGGCCGCGACTTCGGGCTGTCGAATGCAGACTACGCGCCGCTCGCCGAGATCATGGGCCGCGTGCCATGGAGCTCGGAAGTCTTCAACTGCTCGGCGCCTGACACCGGGAACATGGAGACGATCGAGCGCTACGGCCTGCCGGAACACAAGCAGCGCTGGCTCGAGCCGCTGCTCGACGGCAAGATCCGCAGTGCGTTCGCGATGACCGAGCCCGCTGTCGCGTCCAGCGATGCGACCAACATCGCCTCGCGGATCGAGCGCCAGGGCGACGACTACGTGATCAACGGCCGCAAGTGGTGGATCAGCGGCGCTGGCGACCCGCGGTGCAAGATCTACATCTTCATGGGCAAGACCGACCCCGAAGCGCCGCGGCATTC
>Ga0075370_10001034_pt1 | contig 11554 bp, 12 predicted proteins | sample EndMethybrTD3035_FD_71398 | JGI IMG/M metagenome (GOLD analysis project Ga0075370, IMG submission 71398) | Populus endosphere microbial communities from Tennessee, USA - Endosphere MetaG P. TD hybrid TD303-5 | ecosystem: Host-associated > Plants > Roots > Endosphere | place: USA: Tennessee... | reverse complement strand
GAGCCAGTGGGCTGCCACGCCGGACTCGGCGACCACGTGCATGGCCTCGGTGCGCAGCTGGAACTCGACGCTCACGCCGGCCGGGCCCACCAGCGTGGTGTGCAGCGACTGGTAGCCGTTCAGCTTGGCGATCGCGATGTGGTCCTTGAACTTGCCCGGCAGGGGCTTGTACATCTGATGCAGGATGCCGAGCCCCGTGTAGCAGGCAATCACCGTCGGCACGATCAGTCGGAAGCCGTAGATGTCGGTCACCTGGGCGAAGCTCAGGTGTTTTTCTTCCATCTTCCTGTAGATGGAGTAGAGCGTCTTCTCGCGGCCTGCGATGCGCACGCTCATGCCGGCCGCGGCGAAGGCGGTTTCCAGTTCCAACTGCACTTTCTGAATCAGATCGCGGCGCCGACCGCGGGCTTTGGCGACGGCCTTCGCAAGGATCGCGTAGCGCCAGGGCCGAAGGTGACGGAAGGACAGGTCCTGCAGTTCGCGGTAAGTCTGGTTGAGCCCGAGCCGATGCGCGATCGGCGCATAGATGTCCAGGGTTTCGCGCGAGATGCGGGCCCATTTCTCGCGCGGCGCATCCTCGAGCGTACGCATGTTGTGCGTGCGGTCCGCCAGCTTGACCAGAATGACGCGCACGTCGCGTGCCATCGCCAGCAGCATCTTGCGAAAGGACTCGGCCTGGTTCTCCTCGCGGGTGTTGAAGCGCAGCTTGTCCAGCTTGGTGAGGCCGTCGACCAGTTCCGCCACCGGAGCGCCGAAGCGCTCGATCAGCTCCGACTTGGTGACGCCGCAGTCCTCGATCGCATCGTGCAGCAGTGCGGCCATCAGCGCCTGCGCATCGAGCTTCCACTCTGCGCACTGTGCGGCCACGGCGATCGGGTGGGTGATGTAGGGCTCGCCGCTGTTGCGCAATTGGCCCAGGTGGGCCTCGTCGGCGAAGCGGTAGGCGCGGCGCACCTGCTCGACATCGTCGACGCTCAGGTAGTCGAGGCGGTCGGTCAGCGCGGCGAAACTGGCGGCAGCCGCGTTCAACGCCGCCGGACTCGGCCGCGGCGTGCCCTTGGGGGCACCGGACTGGGACTTGACAACCGCGCTCATGCTTGTCACTTTAGCTTGGCGATCGGTTCGATGTCTTTGTGCAACAAAAAAGCACCGCGTCGCGGTGCTTTTTTGTTGCAGGTGTGCGTCAGCTCAACCAGGGACTTTCTTGAGCATTTCGAGGCCGATCTTACCCTCCGCGATCTCCCGCAGCGCCGTGACGCCCGGCTTGTTCTTGCTCTCGATCTTCGGCGCGTGGCCCTGGCTCAGCATGCGCGCCCGGTAGGTGGCAGCCAGCACGAGCTCAAAGCGGTTCGGGATCTTTTGCAGGCAATCTTCGACGGTGATACGGGCCATGGGGGTCTTTCGGCTTACAGGGCGGGGAGGGATCAGGGAATGTTCAGCGCGGCGAAGGTGTCGGCACGCGCCCGGCGCTGTGCGGAGTACCGGAGCCGCTGAGCGTGGACGATCACCTTCAAGTCGAAAAGTGCGCGCTCAAATAACTCGTTGATTATAACGAAGTCGAATTCGTTGGCGCGCGCCATCTCTTCCGCGGCGTTCTGCAGCCGCAGCTCGATGACCTCCGCGCTGTCCTCGCCGCGCCGTTCGAGCCGGGATCGCAGCTCTTCCCAGCTGGGCGGCAGGATGAAGATCGTCACTGCGTTGGCGAAGGTCTTTCGGATCTGGGTCGCGCCCTGGAAGTCGATCTCGAGGATGACGTCCGCGCCCTTGGCGATGCGATCCTCGATCGCCTTCTTCGAGGTGCCGTAGCGCTGCCCGTGCACGTGCGCCCATTCGACGAAGGCGTCGGCCTCGACCATTGCGTCGAATTCCGCATGCGGGACGAAGAAGTATTCGCGGCCGTGCTTCTCCTGGCCACGCGGCGGCCGCGTGGTGTGCGACACCGAGGGCTGGACCGCGGAGTCGAGCTCCATCAGGGCCTTGACCAGGCTCGATTTGCCGGCGCCGCTCGGCGCTGCGACCACGAAGATGTTGCCGGGGTAATCCATTCGCGCGTTCCCTCTTTCCCTGTTACTCGATGTTCTGCACCTGCTCGCGCATCTGTTCGATGAGCACCTTCATGTCCACGCCGATTTTCGTGAGCTCCAGCGTCGCTGACTTGGAGCCCAGCGTATTGGCTTCGCGATGCAGCTCCTGGATCATGAAGTCGAGCCGCTTGCCGATCTCGCCGCCCTTCTTGACCAGCCGCTCGATTTCGTCGAGGTGCGAGCCCAGGCGAGTGAGCTCTTCCGCGACGTCGATGCGGATCGCGAAGGCCGTGGCTTCGGCCAGCGCGCGGTCTTGTGCGGCCTCCGGCGGGGTGCCGCCGCTCGCGCCCATTGCTTCCTGCCAACGTTCCAGGAAGCGGTTGCGCTGCTGCTCGACGAGTTGGGGGACCAGCGGCAGCGCCTGCGACACCAGGGCGCGCAACTGCGCCAGGTGGTCCTGCAGCATCTTGGCGAGGCGTGCGCCTTCGCGTTCGCGCGAGGTCATCAGGCCCTTGAGCGTCTTCGCCGCCAGTTCGGACAGCTCGGGGCCCCAGTCGCTCCTTGCGCTGGTGTCGCCGGCGGCCAGGCGCAGGACGTCGGCCACGCTCAGCTCTCGGGCAGTGGGCAGCCAGGCGCGGATGCTGTCCTGAACGCCGTTGAGCCGCTGCAGCAGCCTGGTCGAGGGCTCGCCGATGCCTCCCGCCATGCCGCTCTCGATCGCCGCGCGCAGCTCGACCTTGCCACGCTTGAGCTGCCCGGTCAGCAGCTCTCGCAACATGGGCTCATGCTGGCGCAGCTCCTCGGGCAGCTTGAATGTGAGGTCGAGAAAACGGCTGTTGACCGAGCGGATCTCGACTCCGAGCCGGCCCGCGGCGGCGCTTCGCGGCTCGGCCTCCGGGTGACCGCTGCCCGCGGCGCTCTGGCCGCTGGCATAGCCGGTCATGCTGTAAACTGGCATCGCGCCTCGCTCTTGAATTGGTGTGCACGCCCTGAGACAACGGCACCGCCTTCGCTTGCCGCACCTCCGCCTTCGGGCGAAACTCCCGGATTATGTCAAAGGTCAAACCTTCGCCCTTGCTGCCTGACACGGTCATTGGCGGTTATCGCGTCGTGCGTCGCATCTCCGCAGGCGGATTCGGGGTGGTCTACCTGGCCGTCGACCATGGCGGCCAGCAGGTGGCGATCAAGGAATACCTTCCCTCCTCCCTGGCCACCCGCGGGACCGGCGAGCTCTGCCCCCAGGTACCGCCCGAGAAGCTCTCGCTCTACCGCCTCGGACTCAAGAGCTTCTTCGAGGAAGGCCGTTCGCTCGCGCAGATCTCGCATGCTTCGGTGGTCAGCGTGCTCAACTTCTTCCGCGAGAACGAGACCGTGTACATGGTCATGAACTACCTGGAGGGCGCGACCCTGCAGGACTTCATCGTGACCGCGCGCGACCTCAAGAAGCAGAAGGTCTTCCGCGAATCCACCATCCGCTCGCTCTTCGACGAGATCCTGCGCGGCCTGCGCATCGTGCACCAGCACAAGATGCTGCACCTGGACATCAAGCCCGCCAACATCTTCGTGACCGACGACGATCGCGCGGTGATGATCGACTTCGGCGCCGCGCGCGAGGTGCTCTCCAAGGAGGGCAATTTCATCCGCCCTATGTACACGCCCGGCTTCGCCGCGCCCGAGATGTACCGCCGCGATTCGTCGATGGGCCCATGGACCGACATCTACGCCATCGGCGCCTGCATCTATGCCTGCATGCAGGGCTATCCTCCCAACGACGCGCCGCAGCGTATCGAGAAGGACCGGCTCGGCCTGTCGCTGTCGCGGCTGCGCGGCATCTATTCCGACAACCTGATCGAAGTGGTCGAGTGGTGCATGTCGCTCGATCCGCTGTCGCGCCCGCAATCGGTCTTCGCGCTGCAGAAGGAACTGAGCCGCGAGGGCGAGCGCCGCTACACCAAACTCACGGTGAGCGAGAAGGTTCGACTGTCGATCGACAACATGCGCTCCTTCGAGAAGAAGGGCTTGCCCAAGGCCGCAGCCCCCACCACACGTCCGGCATGATGACCCCCCACGCCCCTTGCTTCATGTATTCGCTGCCTCCCCAGGGGCGGCTCAGCGCCCATCGGGCGGCCGGACGGGCACCGTGAAATTCTCCGTCTTCCAGGTCAGCCGCAAAGGCGGCCGTCTCAAGAACGAAGACCGCATGGGCTACTGCTACACGCGCGAATCGGGCCTGTTCGTGCTGGCGGACGGCATGGGTGGTCATCCCGAAGGCGAGGTGGCCGCGCAACTGGCGCTGCAGACCATCGCGGCGCTGTACCAGCGCGAAGCTCGGCCGATCGTGAAGGATGTGAAGGCCTTCCTCACGGCGTCGGTGATGGCGGCGCACCAGCAGATCATGCGCTACGCGGGCAACAAGGGCATGCTCGACACGCCCCGCACCACGGTGGTGGCGGCAGTCCTGCAAGGCACCACCGCGACCTGGATTCATTGCGGAGACTCCCGGCTCTACGTCGTGCGCGACGGCGAGATGCTGATGCGCACGCGCGACCATTCCCATGCCGAGCGGCCGCGTCCCGGCGGAGCGACGAGCGGGGAGGTCGTCAATCGCAACCTGCTGCTGACTTGCCTCGGCTCGCCCACCACGCCCCTGTACGACATCTCTCCACCGCTGCAGCTGCAGCGCGGCGATCGCATCATGCTGTGCTCCGATGGCTTGTGGAGCGTGCTCGACGAGAGCCTGATCGTACGTACGCTTTCGTCAGGCAAGCCGGTGTCCGACGCCGCGCCCGATCTCGCCGAGATGGCCTTGCGCAACGGCGGCACCCACAGCGACAACGTGACGCTGATTGCGCTCGAATGGGAAACGCCGGACGAACCGGGGCAGAAGCGCGGCGTGTCCACCGACAGCATCAGCGATGGCGTCTTCGCCTCCACCATCCAGGCGGGCATGCCCTCCGATAGCGAGCTCGACGATCTCGACGAAGACGCCATCGAGCGCTCGATCGCCGAGATCAACGAAGCCATCAAGCGCTCCTCCGCCGCGCGCAAGTCCTGATCCTTTTTCTTTTCCTGGGTTGACATGACAGTTTTCGTACGAAGCGGCGACCGAGCCGCTGACCAGCTGCGTCCCGTTCGCATCACGCGCGGCTTTACCATCCATGCCGAGGGCTCGGTCCTGATCGAGTTCGGCCAGACGCGCGTGCTGTGCACCGCGTCGGTCGAGGAAAAGGTGCCGCCGCACAAGCGCGGCAGCGGCGAGGGCTGGGTCACGGCCGAGTACGGCATGCTCCCGCGCGCCACCCATACGCGCAGCGACCGCGAGGCCGCGCGCGGCAAGCAGAGCGGACGCACGCAGGAGATTCAGCGCCTCATCGGCCGCTCCATGCGCGCCGTGTTCGACCTGGCCGCCCTCGGCGAGCGGACCATTCATCTCGACTGCGACGTGCTCCAGGCGGACGGCGGCACCCGCACCGCGGCCATCACCGGTGCCTTCGTGGCAGCGCAGGATGCGGTCGACAAGCTGCTGGCCGCCGGCACTCTCGCGGCCTCGCCGATCCGGGGCCATGTGGCCGCGGTTTCCGTCGGCATCGTGCAAGGGACGGCGCTGCTCGACCTCGAATACATCGAAGACGCCGCCTGCGACACCGACATGAACGTGGTGATGACCGGCGCCGGCCACTTCGTGGAAGTGCAGGGCACGGCCGAAGGCGCCGCCTTTTCGCGCCAGGAGATGAATGCGCTGTTGCTGCTGGCCGAGAAGGGGATCGCCGAGCTGACCGCGCTGCAGGCGCAGGCCCTGGCCGGTTGAGCGGGACGGGGACGCGAGCGCGCGGGTTGCCCGATGAAACTGGTCCTGGCTTCCAACAATGCCGGCAAGCTCGCCGAGCTGCAGCAGCTGTTCGCTCCCCTGGACGTCGCACTGGTGCGCCAGGCCGAGCTCGGTGTCGGCGAGGCCGAAGAGCCCTTCTTTACCTTCGTCGAGAACGCGCTGGCGAAGGCGCGCCACGCTGCGGCCGCCACCGGCCTGCCGGCGATCGCCGACGATGCGGGCCTCTGCGTGGAGGCTTTCGGCGGCCTGCCCGGCGTGGCCACCGCCTACTACGCCACGCGCTTCGGCTACGAGAAGGGCGACGCCAACAACGTGCGTGCGCTCCTCGAGCAAATGGCCGGAATCGACGATCGCCGTGCCGCGCTGGTCAGCACCCTGGTGGCGCTACGCAGCCCTGAAGACCCCGAACCGCTGATCGCCGTCGGCCGTGCCGCGGGCCAGATCACCCGCGAGCCGATCGGCGAGAACGGCTTCGGCTTCGACCCGGTGATGTGGCTGCCGGAAGTCGGCAAGACCTTCGCCCAGCTGCCGCCGGAGCTGAAGAACGCTCATAGCCATCGCGGCCGGGCGGCGCGCGCCATGCTGGCCCTGATGCGGGAGCGTTGGCTGTGAAGCTCGAGATCCCGATCGCCGACGAGCGCGCGCAGGCGCCGAGCGGCGACGCGCAGCGGGCGAACGACGTGCTGCACTGGATGCGCCCGGGTCCCCTGCAGCTCTCGGCGCTGCCGCCACTTTCGCTCTACGTCCACCTGCCCTGGTGCCTGCGCAAGTGCCCTTATTGCGACTTCAACTCGCACGAATGGCGCGGCGATGGCGGCGAGGCACCCCTGCCGGAGCAGCGCTACCTCGACGCGCTGATCGCCGACCTCGACGCGGCCCTGCCGCTCGTCTGGGGCCGCAGCGTGCACAGCATCTTCATCGGCGGCGGCACGCCCAGCCTGTTCTCGCCGGCCGCCATCGATCGCCTGCTCGGCGACCTGCGAGCTCGCCTCAAGCTGGCGCCCGAGTGCGAGATTACGCTGGAGGCCAATCCCGGCACCTTCGAGCGCGACCGCTTCCGCGGTTATCGCGCGGCCGGCGTCACCCGCCTGTCGGTCGGCGTACAGAGCTTCGACGATGCGCACCTCCAGGCGCTCGGCCGGGTGCATGACCGTGCCCAGGCCATCGCGGCGGTCGAGGAGGCGGCGCAGGCCTTCGACACCTTCAACCTCGACCTGATGTATGCGCTGCCGGGCCAGACCCCCGACGAGCTCGACGCCGACCTGTCCCAGGCGCTGGCGCTCGCGCCGCCGCATCTGTCGGTCTACCACCTGACGATCGAGCCCAACACCTACTTCGCCAAGTTCCCGCCGGTGGTGCCGGAGGACGACGTGGCCTATGCGATGCTCGACCGCATCAGCGAACGCACCGCACAGCACGGGCTGGAGCGCTACGAGATCTCGGCCTATGCGCGGCCCGGCCATCGCTGTGCGCACAACCTCAACTACTGGCAGTTCGGCGACTACCTCGGCATCGGTGCCGGTGCGCACAGCAAGCTGAGCTTTGCGCATCGTGTCCTGCGGCAGGTGCGCTTTCGCGAGCCGCGCCTCTACATGGACAATGCGCTCGCGGCCCGCGCGGTCGCACAGAGCGACGAGGTCGGCATCGCCGAGCTGCCTTTCGAATTCATGCTCAATGCGCTGCGGCTCAAGGAAGGCTTCACGCTGGCGCAGTTCGGCGAGCGCACCGGCCTGGCCATCACGGCCATCCAGCGCGGGCTGGAGGAGGCCGAGCGCAAGGGGCTGATCGAGCGCGATCTGGCGCGGGTCTGGCCCACCGCCCGCGGCCTGGACTTCCTGAGCGACCTGCAGGCCATCTTCCTTGCCGACAGCTGAGACAATCAGCGCCGTCATGTCGACCCGAACCTTGCCGGAAGAAGAAGTCATCAAGCGTCGCTCGCGCGGACGGCCCAGCCCGGAGCAGGCGGCGGCGCTGCGCGAAGCCTTTCTCGGCGCCGCGCTGAAATCCTTCCTCGAGCACGGCTACGCCGCCACCAGCATCGAGGCCATCGCCCGGGATGCCGGGGTGGCCAAGATCACGATCTACCGCCAGTTCGAGAACAAGGAAGCCTTGTTCCGCGAGGTCGTGCACCGCGCCGTGAGCAGTGCCCGGGAAACCATGCAGGCCACCCTCGTACGCTCCGGCGCCGACGAACGGCAGGTGCTGCTGGACCTGGTCGAGCGCATGTACCTGAGCGCCACCGAGCCGCAGACTCTCGCCCTGCTGCGCCTGGTGATCGCCGAGGCGGTGCGCTTCCCGGAACTCGCGAAATCGCTGTACGCGGAGAACAGCTATGTCCTCGCACCGGTGGTCGAGTACCTCGCCGAGGCGAACCGCGCCGGCACGCTGCATGTTCCCGACGCCGAACTGGCCGCGGTACAGCTGTCGACGCTGGCCTTCGGTGGCGTGCGCTTCTTCATTTCCAAGCCGCTGGCTGGGCACGAGGAGCGCCGCACCTGGGCCGAGGGCGTTGTGGACCTGGTGCTGCGCGGCTGGATGCCCGGGACCGCCGAAGGTGCCGCTTCGCGCGGCGGGCCGGACGAAGTCAGCGACTAAAATTGCGGCCTCCCCGGAGAGTTGGGTGAGTGGTTTAAACCAGCAGTCTTGAAAACTGCCGACGGGCAACCGTCCGTGAGTTCGAATCTCACACTCTCCGCCAGTCGGACACATCCAAAAAATGCCCGAAGCGAACGAACTGGCCGGCAATGGGGAACCTTGGGTCAGGGCTGAGAACCCAAGACCTGTGCCTTTTCTCCAAGGTCGACCACCGACCTTCTTGCCCTGGCTGAAAACAGCCAGGGCTTTTTCGTTTCCGGGTCTCGGCGCCGGCAGTGGTCGGCCGACCAAAGAGACTGGCGGCAGCAGGACTATTGAGTGGCGCGTTGGTGAGGGGCGTGCTCATAATGCGCCTGCGGCCATGCCGGGGCCGCTCTCCTTTCCGCGATGAAAAGCCTGCGCCAGCCCGCAGAGCAAGGGTCTTCGTTTCCCCGGCGCTCAAGAGGACGACCACGATGAGTTCATTGCAAAAGTTGCTGCCGGCCTGCGAGCCGGCGCGCAGCGAGGCCCTGGCGCTGCTGGCCAAGGCGCATCACATCCCGCGGCACCTGGTCAAGGGCATCGCGAGGCGCGGCCTGACCACGTTCGAGGGGCCGCAGCACCAGCAGCAGCAGCAGGGGGCCGCACAGGGCCAGCAGTCGTCGGAAGCGCCGCTCCAGCCCAGTTGATTCCCGCCGATTTCGGATTGCGCATCATCGGTCCGCATTCGGAGGAATGCGGTCCTGCGCCAGCGTGCGCCGTCCCTCAGATCAGCGGCACGCTGGCCTCCTTGAGCACCCGCAGCACGAAGTGCGATTGGCTGTGACGAATGCCGGGAATCTTGTAGAGCTTCTCGCGCAGGAGCCGCTCGTAGTCGCGGGTGTCGCGCACTGCGATGCGGATGTAGTAGTCGTAGTCGCCTGAAACCAGATAGGCCTCCTGGATCTCCGGGATGCTGGCCAGCGCGCGGCCGAATTCGTACAGCGTCTCGTCGCTGTGGCTCTCCAGCGTGAGCTGCACGATCACCGAATCCTGGTAGCCCAGGCGGACCGCGTCGACATCCACCGTGTAGCGCTTGATCACGCCACTGGCTTCCAGCTTCTTGATGCGGCTCCAGCAAGTGGTGGCCGCCAGGCCGACTTCGGCACCGATCTCCTGGAGTGTCTTGCGTGAGTCGTGCAGCAGTACGCGCAGGATCGCCATGTCGATCTTGTCGAAAGATTCTTCGTTGACGGTTCCGCTTTTACGATTGGTTTTCAAGGAATCTGCCGAATTCGTCCAAAAAAAGAAGCACATTCTGCATCAGCGCCGGAAGAATCGACGCATGCAAACCCTCGCTCCCACCCCCGCGCTGCTTGGCTTGCGCAATGGCGCCCAAGCGCTGCTCCAGACGCTCGTCGAATGCGGTGTCGATACGATCTTCGGTTACCCCGGCGGGGCCGCGCTGCCGCTCTACGACGCGCTGTTCGGCGAGCCGCGACTGCGCCACGTGCTGGTGCGGCACGAGCAGGCGGCCGTTCACGCCGCGGAGGGCTACGCGCGAAGTACCGGCCGGGTGGGCGTGGTGCTCGTCACCTCGGGGCCAGGCGTGGGCAACACCATCACGGGGCTGCTCGACGCTATCAGCGACTCGGTGCCGCTGCTGTGCATCAGCGGCCAGGTCGCCACGGCCGTGATCGGCACCGATGCCTTCCAGGAGAGCGACGCGCTGGGCATGTCGCGGCCGGTGACCAAATGGAACCACCAGTTGCGCTCGGCAGAGGAGATCCCGTCCCGGGTCCGCCTGGCGCTGGAAATCGCCGCCGGCGGCCGGCCAGGGCCGGTGCTGCTCGACGTGCCCAAGGATGTTCAGCAGGCGCTGCTCGGCCACGAGTCGACCGAGGCGCTGCCGACGCGCCGGTACCGCAGCGGTGCCGATGCTCGTCTGCCGCAGTCCAGCCTGGAGCGCGCGGCCGACCTGTTGTCCACGGCCCGCCGGCCGGTGCTCTACGGCGGTGGCGGCCTGGTCAGCGCTGGACCAGCCGCCTGCGCGGCCTTCACGCAGCTGGTGCGCCGGCTCGACGCACCCTGCACGCTGACGCTGATGGGCCTGGGCGCCTTCCCGGCCTCCGACCCGCGCTGCCTCGGCATGCTCGGGATGCATGGCACGCTGCAGGCCAACCTGGCCATGCACGAGGCGGACCTGGTGCTCTGCGTCGGTGCCCGCTTCGACGATCGGGTGACCGGCAAGCTGGCCGAGTTCTGTCCGCAGGCGCGCAAGATCCACATCGACATCGACCCGGCGAACATCGACAAGGTGGTGAAGGTCGACGTGCCGATGGTCGGCGATTGCGGCGCGGTGCTGGAGGCATTGCTGCGCATGTCGGTGCTCGAGGGCCTCGCGCCCAGCCGCCTCGCGCCTTGGTGGCGGCGCATCGAGGGCTGGCGCGCGCGGCGCTGCCTGGACTTCACGCCGCGCGCCGATGCGATCCTGCCGCAGCAGCTGATGGCTTCGCTGCAGCAGGCGCTCGCTGGCCGAGACGCCATCGTCTCCACCGACGTGGGCCAGCACCAGATGTGGGCCGCGCAATACCTGCGCGTCGAGCGCCCCCGCCGCTGGCTGACCTCGGGCGGCGCCGGCACCATGGGCTACGGCCTCCCGGCCGCCATCGGCGCACAGATCGCGCACCCCGAGGCGCTCACGGTCTGCGTGAGCGGCGACGCCTCGGTGCTGATGAACGTCCAGGAGCTCTCCACCGCCGTGCAGCACCGCGCGCCGGTGAAGCTGGTGCTCTGCAACAACGGCTACATGGGGATGGTGCGCCAATGGCAGGAACTCAACCACGGCAACCGGCTGAGCCACAGCTGGAACGCGGCGCTGCCCGACTTCGTGGCGCTGGCGCGGGCCTTCGGCTGGAGCGCGCGTCGCGTCGCCGATCCGGCCGAACTGCCCGCTGCGCTCGCCGAATGCCTGGCCAGCACCGGCCCCTTCTTCCTCGACGTGCAGGTGCTGGCGCAGGAAAACTGTTTCCCGATGATCCCGGCGGGCGAGGGCCATCACCGCGTGCTGCTGGCCAAGGACTGCTGGTACGAGGAAGCGTGAGCACGGGCCAGGGCGCCTGAGGGCAACCGCGGCTCCGGCGCGATG
>Ga0075370_10001033_pt1 | contig 11556 bp, 12 predicted proteins | sample EndMethybrTD3035_FD_71398 | JGI IMG/M metagenome (GOLD analysis project Ga0075370, IMG submission 71398) | Populus endosphere microbial communities from Tennessee, USA - Endosphere MetaG P. TD hybrid TD303-5 | ecosystem: Host-associated > Plants > Roots > Endosphere | place: USA: Tennessee... | reverse complement strand
CGAGGATCTCGTGGACCAGCGTCGCGACTCCCCGGACGAGCTCGGTGTGCCGTCGTCAACGGGGTCGGCCACCACCGGGGACTCGTCTGCGGCGGTGTCTATTTCACCGTCCACATCGTCGTCTGCGTTGACGTTCGAGTCGCTCATGCCAGCTTCTTTCTGCCGTCGCTTCACGGATGATGCCACTCAGGGACGTTGAGTTGCACCCGTACGCCGCCGGTGTCGTTGAACGTCGATTCCCAGAAATCGAGCCAGTGCCCGGCGTCTATCTTGATGTCGTGCATCGGTGCAAGCGCGGGCTCCAGGACCGTAGCGAAGGAGCCCAGCGGACCGGCCATCATGTCGAGGTATTCGCCGAGTTTCGCGACCAGGACCGAGACCGCATCGTCGGGACCGATCACGCCGATCCCGGCGTAGGAAAAGTGCTCGATTTCATGGATCAGCTTCAGGAACGCCGGCACCGAGCGCCGTAGCTGATGACCTGTTTCGCTGATCACCTGTCCGGCGTTGATATCGCCCATGTTGGTGGTCAGTGTGGAGACATTGTTGAGCAGCGTGGCCAGCAATGCCTTGTCGTCGGCTATCACGTCAGCGGTCAACCCGGCAGTGGTCGCCAGGGAGTCGATGGTGTCGTCATTGCCCTCGAACGCTCCGGACACATCGTTGATGAGCCCGTGGATCTGATCGAGGTTCAGTGCCGTGAACAACACGTTGATCTTGGCGAGCAGGTCACTGGCGGTGACGATTGGTGCGACCCGGTCCGCGGGAATCACCGTCCCGTCGGAGAAGTACGGCGGGGCAATCAGTTTGGGTTTGAAGTCGATGTACTGTTCGCCCGCCGCGGACAGGTTTTCGATGCTGATCGGGCTGTCGGCGGGAACCGGATGCGCACGGTCGAGTTCGATCGACACCGCCAGCCCGGTGTTGGTGGTCTGGATATCCGACACCCGGCCCACCTTGATGCCGCGCATCGTCACATCCGAGGTGGGCATCAGCCCGCCTGAGGCGTTGAGCAGCAGGGTCAGTCGGGTGACCTGTTTGGTGGGACTCATGTCGAGCACACCGAATGACATGTAGGCGGCTCCGAGGAGCGTCATCGCGGCAAGGATGATCAGCGTGGTGCGGGCACTGAACTTCACGGCGGCAGAAGTCCCATCGTCTGCATCGCCTCGACCGCTGCGTCGGTCTTGTCCGCCGGGTCCACACCCTCGTTTCCAGTCGGTGGATGAAGGTCGGTGACGGTGAATCTCGGTCCGCCCTTGCGGAAGAACCCGAGAAGTTTGTAGCGCAGGAACGCCACGAACTTGTCGGCAAGCACGGGGATGGTGGTGTCCACGGTCGCCATCGTCCCGACCATCGGCGTGAGGTAGGACAGCATCTGCATCAGATCACCGGCGATCGGAGTGAGCAGGTCGGCGTTGACGGTGCCGATGTCTTTGGAGCTGTTGACCACGTTGAGTATCGCCAGGGTGATCTCCGACAGGCCTTTGAGCTTCTCCGGACCCTCGGCGACCAAGCGATTGAACACCGTGGTGTTCGCCGCCATCGCGGTGGTGATGTTCTCCATGCTGGAGAGCATGCCGTTGATGGTGTCTTGGTTGGCCGCAAGATCATTGAGCACTCCGGCAACGGTGTGCTGCATCCGGGTCAGTTCGGCAGGGTCGTCGGGGAACGCCTTGTTGACCTCGACGACGGTTGTCTGCAGCGTGCCGATCGCGCCGCCGCCCACCAGGTTCGACATGGACCGCAGGAGGTCTTCGACGTTGTCGGCCGGGGCGGTGTTGTGCAGGGGGATGGTGTCGCCGTCGCGCAGAGTCGCCGTTGACCGGTCCGGAGGTGACAGCAGCGCGATATAGATGTCGCCGAGCGGTGTCGCCTGTCGAAGTTCTGCACGCGTGTTGTCCGAAAGCGTGGTGCTGCCGGCTATCTCGACGTATGCCACGGCAGTGTTGCCTTCGAGCTGGACGTGGTCGAGCACACCGACCTGCACCCCACCGGAGTCCACCTTGGCCCGGGCGGGCAGGTTGAGAACGCTGGAGAATTCGATTTTTACCATGTAGGCGTCGTGCGGGGTGTACGCACCCGGCACCGGCAGCCGTGTCGGATCCAGCGAGCATGCCCCTGTGGCGCTGAGTATCAGTACGGCCAGCATCAGGCGAAGGGCATGTGTCAATCGTCGGGTCATCCGAACGCAGCCCCCAGGACGAGATCGGTGAGGCCGAGGGTGACGGGATCTGACGCGTTGCCCGACGCGCACGCCGACGCGGCCCCGGGGATGTTGCGCTGCGTCAGCGCCTGGCAGATGGCGCCTGCCTGGGTCGGGGCGATGTCCACCTGCGGCGGAATGTAGGTGACGTTGTGGGTGCCCCACGCCGGCTCGTAGATGTCGGCGAACCAGTTGGTGAACTGCGGCCACGATTTGATCATGGCGAGGATCGCTGGGCTGTTGTTGTTCAACAGGTCCCGGAGCCACTCGGTCGCCCCGCCGGCCCTCGCATACATCCGCGGTCCGAACCGATTCATGGCGTCGACGATGATCGGCAGCAGGTGTGACAGGTAGCTCAGCGTCGCTCCGAAATTGTCTGAAAGGCCCTCGATCAGCTCGGTGGTGGCCGGAAGCGACTGGATGACGGACGCGAAGCTGTCCCAGTTGTAGAGGAAGTCCGAGGTGAGGATCTCGCTGTTCTCGAACAATCGCCGGTAGTCGGCGTCGGCTTTGTACGGCTCGGCGAGCATGGTCGCCAGGTTGCGCATCGTCCTGTTGAGACCGGGACCGGTGCCTTCCAGCGAGCGGCTGGCCGCACTCAGGCTGTCGTTGATGGCTCGTACGCCCGGTGCGTTGGACGGGTCCTGTCCGGGTTGGGCTCCGATGATGGCGTCCGCCAAATTGCCGACGGCGGAGAAGGTTTCGCTGATACTGACCGGGGTCTTGGTGGAATCCAGCTTGATGCAACCCGGTCCGGTGAACTTCGGCCCACCGGTGTAGGCCTTGGTGAGCTCGATATGGCGGTCGGTGACAATCGATTGCGAGTAGGTGACCGCCCCGACGTCTGCGGGCAGGTCGAGATCGGCGGGAACGGTGAAGTCGACCTCGACGTGGTCGGGCTTGTTGACGATCGCGGTCATGGAACCGACTTCGATACCCAGCAGCGCGACCTTGTTTCCTTCATAAAGGCCTACCGCATCGGTGAATTCGGCGCACATCGTCCGGGTGTTGACGACCTCGGACGTCGCGACCTTCGCACTCACGACCGCTGCCGCGGCGACGGCGACCACGGTCACCGACGCTGTGGCGATCCCCAGTGGGCTGCGTAACCGCGCGCTGATCGCTGCCATCACCGCCATGTCAACAGTGCCTCATGAGGTTGGGCAGGCACAGGTCCTGCCCGGGGGCCAACCGACGGTCGCCCTCGTCGAAGACGACCCCGTTACCACTGAGCATCGGCACCACGATGTCGAGGCTTTGCCTGAGGCCGTCCAGGGCCATACCCCAACGCTCCGGATGGGCGGTGAGCGTGTCGGTGATGTCTTCGAGCCCCTCCGCGATCGGGGCGACCTCCCGCCCGTAGAACACGGCGATGCGGTCGAGCATGCGGGTCAATTCCTTGAGCAGACCGAAGAACTCGACGATATCGACCGCCTTCGAGGTGTACATCCGGCCAAGGACGGCGAACTGCTCGACGAGCGTGATGAGCTGGTCACGGTTGACGACCACGGCTTGCAGGCCGTCGTTGACGAAGTCGAGGCTGCGATGGAAGTCGGTCGTGGACGTGCTCAACGATGCGGTCAGCGCATCGGCCGAGCCGATGAGGTCGCGCACCGCGTCGGGATAGTTGTTGGCCGCGTTGGCCACTTCGGTGAAGGTGTCGTGGATGACGTCGCCGTCGACCTCCTTGATCACCGGTGTCGCTGCCTGAATGATGTCGTTGATCTCGAAGGGCAGCGTAATGCGACTCGGCGGGATGACATTGCGTCCCAGCGGGGAAGCACCCTTCGGGTCAAGCGAAACATAGTGACCCCCCAGCGGGGTCAGCAGCTTGATGTCCAGGGTCGAATCAGATCCGACAGGCACCGAACTCTCGACGTCGAATTGCATCTCGACGAAGGCGCCGTCGAGCCGAACACCGGTGACCTTGCCCACCGGGATACCGGCGATGCGCACCTGATCGTCGATGCGCACACCGGCCGAATTAGCCATGTGCGCGGTATATCTCGTGTGGCCTGTCGGATTGAGGTACGCCATCGCAGTAGCGGCCAACGACACGACGATGACGAGCACTCCGATGACACCGTGCCGGCGACTCCGAGCGACGGCGGCCCGTTCATCGAGCACACCGCGCCGTCCGCCCATGCGTGCGCGCAGGGCGGAAAGTCGGCTTCCGAATCCCGTCACCGGCACACCACCAAGTTCTGTTGTGCGAAGGACACCTCACCGATTCCCGGCAGGGTGACTTCACCGTTCGAGCAGAAGAACGTCGGGTCGGCCGGCTGCGCGTCGACCAGCCAGTCCCGCATTCCCTGGATCAGTGATGGCGCCAGCGACAGGCCCGCGATGATGGTCGGCGTCTGCGGCCACATACGGCTGACGAGTTCATAGAGCGGAACCGTGGTCCCGTCGAACGTGCGCTCGGTGTATTGCAGGAGATGCACGGTGCTGCGCAGTCCGGGCAGCTGGGTCTCCAGCGAGGTACGGAACTCCTCTCCCACCGAGGCGAACCGCGCCAGCACGTCGTTGAGCTGGTTGATGAGGTCGAACAGTTGCTGCGATTTGCCGCCAAGGTCGTGCGAGATCGCACTCAGATTGCGAATCATGACGGTGATGACCGCCTGCCGGTCCACGGCCAACGTGGAGATGACGTCGAGGTGGTGGAGAAACGGCCCGATGCCGGATTCGTCACCTTGGATCAACTGCAGCAGATTCTCACCGAGGAGATTGAACTGCGCGGGATCAAGCGTTTGGAATATCGGCTGAAAGCCGTTGAACAGCTTGGCAACGTCGAACGACGGAATCGTCTGCCCCAGCGGGATCGTACCGCTGGTCGTCAGCTGGGTGTCGGGCTCGGCGGGTTGTACGAGTTCCACATAGCGTTGACCGATCAGGGTTTGATAGCGAACGGCGGCAACGGTGTTGGTGAACAGCGGGTGGTCGGCCTGGGCGGTGAAGTCCACCTTGGCGATGCGGCCGTCGAGTCGGATGGTCTCCACCTTGCCGACCTGTACGCCGGAGATGCGGACGTCGTCACCGACGTAGAGCCCCGACACGTCGGAAAACTCCGCGGTGTAGCGGGCGAGCGCCCCGGTGACGGGACTGCGTAGGGCGGTCAGCACGATCAGGGTGCACACCACCGCGATGGTGAAGAAGACCGACAACCACGTCACGGACTTGGCAACGCTTCTCATCGTCCACCGCCTTGGGATGCCGGCTCGGGTGAGGGCAATGGGAGGGCCGCCGCCAACCCGGGCATGGTGTCGAGGGTGACTTCGATCTGCATGCGGACCTTGCCGTCGATGATCGGAAATGCGGCGCTGGTGCGGTCCAGCAGGCCGGACAGCCGGTCGTAGGCCGGTGCGAAACTGCCCTGGAAGTACGAGAGCGGCAGGGCAGCGCTCACCATGGCCTTGGACAGGGGTAGCAGCCACGACATGTTCTTCGCGAGCGTCCCGTTGAGGTTGAAGAGCAGTTGAGTGCCCTGGTCCAAGATCATGTTCATCCGCTCGACCCCGTCGGGGTGGGCCAGGAATTCCATCCCGTTCAGCAGGTCATAGGCCAGCGGGATGATCGGGACGGAGTCGCTGACGCCGTTGATCACCGAGGCGAACACCGAAAGCGACTGCGAGAAGGGAACTTTTTGAGAGTCGGCGAGCATTTTGATCAGATCGAAATATGACCGGGTCACCGGCTCGGTGAGGTCGGAGTGCCTGCGCACCACGTCGATGATGTGGTCGACGTCGGGCGAATCGATGATGCGGCCGAACTTCTGCCCCTCGCGTAGCAGTCCGGTGATGGAGGCCGACCGCACGTCGGTGTCGACCATCAGCGTCTGGTTCGGGCGCAGCCGGGGCCCGTTGCCACTGCTCACCAATTCGACCGCCGCGAGGCCGAAGGTGTTGGACGACATGAAGTTCGCCGTCGTGTCCGCAGTCAGCGCGGCCGCCTGACGCGGTTCGAGCTCCAGCGTGATCTTCTGTTTGTCATATCCGATCGATTGCAGGCTTTCGACCGTCCCGATGGTCAGGCCGCGGAACTTCACCTCCGCGCCCGGGGTGAGACCCTCGCCGAGCGTGTCGGCCAGCACGGTGAGCTTGAATGTGTCGGCGAATCGGCCGGTGCCCATCTGATAGAGCAGCGTGCCGGCGACACCCAGGATCACCGCGGCGATCAGGCCTCGCACTCGCAGCGAGCGCGAACTGAGCGCCCGCGCCCCTTGGTCGGAAGTCAGTGTCATTGCGCTATCCCGAGATCCGGATGCCGGCGCTGTTGCCCCAGAACAGCAGCGTCAAGACCATGTCGACGGCGACCACGGTGACGATGCTGGCTCTGATGGCCCGACCGGACGCCCGGCCGACGCCTTCGGGGCCGCCGGTGGCGTAGTAGCCGTGATACGCGTGGATGACGATGATCAGCGTCACGAAGATCGCCGCCTTGAGAACCGAGAACAACACGTCGGACGGCTGGATGAAGGAGCTGAAGTAATGGTCGTAGGTGCCCGAGGACTGTCCATGCGCGACGTTGACGACCAGCGCACACGACACGTAGCTCAACACCAGGGTGACGATGTAGAGCGGAACGATGGTCAGCGTGCCCGCGATCACGCGGGTGGTCACGACGAACGGGATCGACCGGATACCAAGGGCTTCCAGGGCATCGATCTCCTCGTTGATCCGCATGGCGCCGATCTCGGCGGTCATCCGGCACCCGGCCTGCGCAGCGAAGCCGATACCGGCGATCATCGGTGCCATCTCACGCGTATTCGCATAGGCCGAGACGAACCCGGTCAATGGGCCCATGCCGACCATGTCGAGGGCTCCATACCCTTCGATTCCCACCGCACCGCCGACGGCCGCGCCCATGAGAACCAGCACGCCGATGGTGCCGCCACCGACGATGAACGACCCGTTGCCCCACATCACGTCGACCAACAGCACGCCGGTTTGGTGACGGTAGTTCCGCAGCGTGTGCGGTACCGCGCCGAGCACCTGGATCAGGAACGACAGCTGGTGACCCAGGCGCTGCAACATCGAGTCGCCTTGTCCGGCGATCCACAGCGGGGCCCGCAGCGGACGGGGCAGGTGCCGTGACGGCGTCGCCATCTGGTCAGCCCATTCTCAGCGGCATGGACATCGACACGCCCTGCGTGATGATCAGGTTGAGAATGAACACCGCGACCACGCCGATGACGACGGATGCGTTCACCGCGTCGGCCACACCGCGTGCGCCGCCTTTGGCCTCCAGTCCGCGCTGACAGGCCACGAGGATTACGACCATGCCGAACAGCCAGGTCTTGAGCATGGCGATCACGAGATCGCCGACGCCGGCAAAGGACGCGAACGATGCGATGTAACTTCCCGGGGTGCCGGACTGGAACCCCACGTTGATCGCGTAGCCGGCCGCCAACCCCATGAAGATGATGAAGGCGCACAGCACAGGCGCGACCAGAACCATCGCCGCCAGCCGAGGCGCAACCAGTCGCTGCACCGGGTCGACGCCCATGACGCGTAGCGCGTCGACCTCTTCACGAATGGTACGGGCACCGAGATCGGTCGCGACCGCCGAACCGGCGGCACCGCCCAGCAGCAGGGCGGCCACCATCGGTGCGCCCTGTCGGATCACCCCGAGGCCACCGGCCGCACCCGAGATCGACGACGCGCCGACCTGCTGAATGAAGCTGCCGACCTGCACCGCCACGATCACTCCGAACGGGATCGACACCAGTAAGGCGGGGATCGCCGTCACGCTGATGATGAACCACGCCTGGTTGATGGTGTCCCGCCACGGGTGGCGCAAGCGGATCACATCCACGACCAGGAAACCGAATGCCTGCGCCGCCAATTCGAAGAACCGGCCCAGAGTCTGCAGCGAACGATCGGACTTCTGAAGGACGTACAAAAGTGGTTTGCTCAGCATCGCACCGGCGGGCCCGGAGTTGCCTGCACCATGGATGGTGGTGTCCACCTCGACATCGGAAAGTCGATCGACTTCCTTTTCAGTCGCTGCTCCGGCCGCTGACGCGGTTTCCACCCTCACGGTCAAACGCTGGTTCCTCCACCACTCGGCGACGGCTGTTTCCCCAGCTAGACGCGAGCCTGGGAGTGTCGCGGACCGTCCCTTCGTTCTGACGCACGCGACAATTTGCAAGTAAACCCCGACAGCAGGGTTTACGTGCCAGGTTTGAGGGGCCGTTTACGCACCGCGCCTAGATGCCGGACACCGGCGCCAGCAGTAGGCGGCACGCGAGACGAATATCGGCGACGGCTTGCTGCGGATTCAGCTCGCCGCCGACGGTCCACGTGAGCACCCCGAAGGTGACCTGCTCGATCAATCGCGCCACCCGGATCTGGTCCTCGGTGGGGTGCTGGACGCCCGCGGTCGCGAGGATGACGTCGCGCATGGCGTGGTAGCCGGTCGGCCCTGACTGCGCCCGTACGGCCTGCGTCGAGGTGATCATCGCGTGGGCAAGATGCTTGTTTCGCAACATGTCCTGGCACGCCTCGGCCATGAAGTCGGCGACCGCCGTGCCAGTATCTTTGGGTCCGCGGCCAGGCGGCTCGAACGACTCGACCCGTTGAGTGAGTACCGCGGCGAAGACGTGGTGCTTCGACGGGTAGTACCGATACAGGGTGCGCAGTGCGACCCCTGCTTCTGCGGCGATCTCCTGCGCTGAGATGCGGTCGATCTGTTTCGCCTTGCCCAGCCGGACCGCCGCTTTCAGAATGGCCGCGCGACGCGCGTGCTGCTCATCGGTCGCCGGCGAGGCACCGGGCCTGCGTTGCGCGATTCGCGGCATCGGACCAGTATCTCCCCCGCGACACGAGCCGCCCGCGATGTACCGATGAATGGGACGGCACACCGGCCGGCTCGTCAGGTGGTACAGGATCGAGTGGTGAGCGACTTATCTCGATATGGGCCCTGGGCGGTGATCGCGGGCGGATCAGAAGGCGTCGGTTCGGAATTCGCGCGCCAACTGGCCAGGGCGGGGTTGAACCTCGTTCTGATCGCGAGGAAGACGGCACCTCTGGAGGAGACTGCCGACGCCTGCCGATCGTACGGCGTCGAAGTACGAACTCTCGCAGTGGATTTGGTGTCATCGGACGCGGTCAGGCAGATCGCGGCCACCACCTCCGACATCGAAACCGGCCTGTTGATCTACAACGCTGGCGCCAATACCTGCAGCGAGCACTTCCTCGATGGTGAACTCGACGACTTCGGTCGGGTGATCGACCTGAACATCGGCACCATGCTCGCTCTGGTTCAGCACTTCGGCCGTCCGATGCGCGAGCGCCGTCGTGGCGGCATCCTGATGGTCGGCTCGATGGCCGGGTACCTCGGCTCGATGCGTCACACCGTCTACGGCGGGGTGAAGGCGTTCGGACGCGTCTTCGCCGAAGGACTGTGGCTCGAACTACGCGAGTACGACGTCGACGTGCTCGAGCTGGTTCTCGGCGTGACCCGCACCCCGGCGATGGAGCGGGTCGGATTGAATTTCGACGTGCCGGGGATGCGCGTCGCCGACCCGGCCGACGTCGCACGCGAAGGGCTGGAGCAACTCCCCCACGGCCCGATCCGCATCGCGGGCGGCAACGACGACGACGTCAAGCGGCGCAACGGACCCGACCGCGCCAAGATCGTGCTCGGCACGCACAAGTTCATGGAGAAGCTGATGGGATCGCGCTAAGCGCGAAGCGCGGCGCGGGTTCTCGCCGCGGCGGCGATCACCAACGGTTGGTATCGCTGCGCGGACACGCTGCCGGGCACCACGATGCCGAGGGCCGCGCGCCGATCGATCGCGGCCGCCACCGACGTCAGTCCCGGCCCGTAGTCGCCGTGTCTGCACACCACGCCGGTACGCCTGATGGCCGACAGTACTGGCCCCGTCTCCTCGCTGACCTCCTCTGGCGGCAGGACGGCGAGCACCGCCAACCCGAGGGCCGATTCCGCGGCGCGGGCATGGGTTCCGACGCCCGTGGGTACCGCTGGGCCCCCGAGCTTGTCGATGTGCACGATGTCGTGTCCGCGTAGTACACCGAGGTGAACCACCGCCCCTGTCATCACCTGCAGGTCGTACAGCGCAGGCGCCGCCGCCTCGCGCAGTCTCAGGTCGGCGGCGTCACCCGCACCCCACGACATCGCGCGCCCGCCGAGGCCGTATCCACGGTCGTTGCGCTTCAGCCAGTTCAACCGGACGAGGTGGTCGAGGATGCGGTGCGTCGTCGAGCGTGGAAGTGCTGCTCGGGCGGCGACCTGGTCGAGGGTCAAGTCGACGGTCGCGTCGTCGAACGCATCGATGACGACCGTGAACCGGTCGACCGTTGTCACCGGCTCCCGCTAAGACGAGAATTCATTCTACCAAGCTAGTGGTCCCGATCATCGAGACGCAAGAGCGGCGAACGGTCGGCACGCACTAGAACTGCAATAAGAAGAAGAGGAGTTCTTGTGACCGAACAGCGACTCGTGGAACTGGAGCGCCGCCTGGCGGCAATGGAGGACGAGCGTGCGATCGAACGGCTGATTGCGTCCTATGGCCCGCTGGTGGATTGTGGCAACGCCGACGCGGCAGCGAACCTGTGGGCGACCGACGGCAGTTACGACGTCGAAGGGTGGTCGATGCGCAATCGCGCGGATGTGGTGGCGATGGTGCGGTCCGACGCGCACCAAGGCCTCATCGGCCGCGGGTGCTGCCATTTCCTCGGACCGTCCGTTGTGACCGTGTGCGGTGATGACGCCGTCGCGGTGTGCGAGTCGATACTGGTGCTGCACGGCGGCGAGAAATTCAGCGTTGCGCGTGCTGGCGCCAATCACTTTCGGCTGCAACGCATCGACGGCAGGTGGCAGATCGTGGCGCGGACCACCAGGGCTCTCGACGGTCAGCCCGAAGCGCGGGACCTGCTGGCCGAGGGGGTGGCGGGCCGATGAGTGGACAACTGGCAGGCAGGGTGGCGCTGGTGACTGGCGCGGGTGCGGGTATCGGTGAGGGTATTGCGCGGCGCTTCGCCGACGAGGGCGCCAAGGTCGTCGTCGCCGAATTAGATTCCGCCGCAGGTGAAGCCGTCGCTGAGACCATTGGCGGCGTGTTTGTGGCGACCGACGTCTCCGAGCGTGCGCAGGTGGAGAACGCCGTGCAGACGGCGGTGTCGGAGTTCGGGTCCATCGACATCGTGGTGAACAACGCCTGGGGCGGCGGCGAGATCGGCCGGGTGGAACGAAAGACCGACGAGCAATTGGCACACGGCTTCGCGGTCGGCTACTACGGGCCGTACTGGGCGATGCGTACCGCGTTCGCACACATGAAGCGAAACGGGTGGGGCCGGATCGTGAACATGTGCAGCCTCAACGGCGTC
>Ga0075370_10001032_pt1 | contig 11556 bp, 10 predicted proteins | sample EndMethybrTD3035_FD_71398 | JGI IMG/M metagenome (GOLD analysis project Ga0075370, IMG submission 71398) | Populus endosphere microbial communities from Tennessee, USA - Endosphere MetaG P. TD hybrid TD303-5 | ecosystem: Host-associated > Plants > Roots > Endosphere | place: USA: Tennessee... | reverse complement strand
CCGTTGATGCCGACGGTGTGATCGTCGAGTTGGCGCAGGCGCCCAGCGACATGGAGGCGTCAAAGGGGGCGCTCTTCTCGGGTATCCGAATCTCTAGCATCAGTGCGGTCGCGGCTGCCGAATTCCTCACCGCGATCGGATTCACCGAAGTCGAGCCGCCGGCGAAGGTCTCGATCGCCGCCGAGCAGTTGTCGCCCGAGGCATCGGGGGAACCGGTGGATTGCGTGGTCGCACGGTTCGCGTTGCCCGAGGACGCGCACCGGTTCGCTGTGTCCGTGGTGCAACACCCCGACACCGCGGCGCAGGATCCTGTTCCCTGGGGCGGTAACCGTCAAGGTCTCTACAGATGTGCTCTGCGAGTCGAGAGTGTCGACAAAGCGCTCGCGGCGCTGCCGGAATCGGTGGAAGTACAAAGCGGGCCGGTGTGGTGTCCGCTTCCCGGCACCAAGATCGAGGGCCTGAACATCGCGTTCTTACGTTCCCCCGACGGAGTGGTGTTCGAATTCGTCGAGCGCCCGCTGAAGTTTTTCGGCGCGTGACAGTTCCTGCGCCGAAAGCCGTTTCTCGCTGCTCAATCGACCAGTAGTCGCGTGATCACCTCGGACATGGCCTGAACGACACTGTCTCGTGACGCCGACGGAGCTTCATTGTGCTCGACCATCAACCAGCTACGGTCGAGCATCGCCATAATCGACAGACCCAATGCGACGGGATCGGCGTCGGGTGGCCGTGCCGACAGCTTGGCGATCCGTTCACCAAGCGCGGCGGCTGTTCGGACGTGGGCACGTGCAACCGCCGCGCGGAATATTGGATCCTGGGGTGCGTCGTCGAAGGAGCGAATGACGAAGGCGCCGTTACGGTCCAGGTAGGAGAAGTAGGTCTCCACCCACCTCTGGACGGCCGACCGCGTCGGCGGATCGTCCATCTCACCGAAAGACTCGGCTATGTTCAACACCTCGTGGTAGGTCGCGGTGCCCAGTTCCACGAATAGTTCGGTCTTGTCGCGAAAGTAGTAGTAGAAGCTGGCCCGGTTGATACGCGACAGGTCGGTGATATCGCGGATCGCGACTCCAGAGAAACCTTTGCGGGCAAATGCGATCCGTGCGGCATCCAGTATCGACTCCCGGGTGCGGTCGGACTTGCGGCCGCCTACGGAGCTATCGGACGGCGTGGCCGACAAGTTGGTCCACCTCGTCCTGGTGCGTCGGATAGAAGCTGGCGCACCAGGCACGCAACTTCTTGAAGCCGGCCGCCTCACTGGTCGCCAGCGTCGGCGGGTCCATGAACTGCTGATGGTCCCAGATCTGGATATCCTGGGGCAGAGCACGTTTGGCTACTTCGAGCCTTTCGTGGAAATCGCCGCCCTCATCGTCGATCCAGTAGCCGGCGAAGATGTCCGAGGTCTCATCGTCGACCGGCGTGGCACAGATAGAGACGATCCGGACGCCCTCCTTTGTGCGCTCGCCGTTGAAACTCACCCCGATGCCCGACCAGTGGATCTCGATCGTGTTGAGGGTGTCGCCGGGACGATCGACGCCGTCGGTCCAACGCCTGCCGAATCCGACTTTCGCTGACCAGGTTGAACTATCGGTGTACTCACGCAGCACCACTGGGCTGATCGGGGTGTGGTGCACGAAGCGGAAGTGGTGTGGATCGACGGCGTTCTCCGCGATGATCTGTGGGTGTACGTGGATGTTCTGAAATCGCGTGCGGCAATCGGCGTCAAGCGGATGGTAACTGCGGGAAGCGATGTGGTCGCCGAGCATTTCGAAACCGGCGGGCATCTGCCACGACGGATCCTGACCACCCGCATCGTGCCAGATGAAAATCGACTCGTTGATCTCGTTGACAGGGAAGGAGCGTATCCGCCGGCCTCTGTTGGGGCGGTCCTGATAGGGAATGCTGACGTTGCGCCCTTGTCCGTTCCACACCCAGCCGTGGAACGGACACTGGATGCCGTCATCGACGACGCATCCGCCGAAGGCCAAATTGGCGCCGAGGTGCCGGCAATGCGCGTCCATCACGGATACCTGCCCGTCGTGGCCCCGGAAAGCAACGAGTTCCCGGCCGAAGTAGCGCAGGGGCTTGACCTGACCGGCCACCAGATCGGCGCTCCATGCCACCTGGAACCAGCCTGTGGGTTGCATGGTGGGCCAGTTCTGCATCGAAGCGCTCCTTGGTCGAAAGATCTGCTCCCGGCCGAGCCTACTTCATTTTCTACATATGTGTTGAAAATGCTGCCGGAGCAACTAGGTGACTGGGAGGGGGCCCGCCAGTCCACGCGGCGACGCACCGTAAAGCCAGCTGACGGCCTGGCCGATCTCCGAAAATGTCAGCGATGCACCGTCTCTAGCGTGGTAGCGCCCCGGCACCTCGCTGAATCCCTCGATGCGGCTCAGCCGATGCCCGTCGATGCGGAGGATCTGCCCGGTGAGCCACGACGACTCGGTGGACTGCAGCCAGGCGACGACCTCCGAACTGCGGGCAGGGTCCAGCGCCGGATCACTGGCTCGCTGTCCGGTGAAGAAATCCTCACTGATGCGAGTCACCGCCAGAGGTGAGATCGCATTGGCGACAACGCCGTAGCGTCTGCCCTCCATCGCGGTGACGGCCGTCAGGTTGGCGATGGCGGCCTTGGCGGCACCGTACGCGCTCTGCCCGACGTTGCCCCAGAGCCCTGCGCCTGAAACGGTGTTCACGATCCGCGCGTCGATCTGGTGTCCGGCCTTCGACTGCGCGCGCCAGTACTCGCACGCATGCTTCGTGACGGCGAAGGTGCCCTTGAGGTGTACGGCGATGACAGCATCCCAGTCGGCCTCGGTCGCGTTCGCCACCATCGCGTCGCGCACGATGCCCGCATTGTTGACCACGCCCGTCAGGGTTCCGAAGGTGCCCACCGCCGTGGCGATCATGTCTGCGACATCGTCCCACGACGATACGGAGCCGCAGTGCGCCAACGCTTTCCCGCCTGCCGCCTCGATCTCGGCGACGACGTCGGCGGCCGGACCCGAGTCGCCGGCCGAGCCGTCACGGCCGACGCCGGGATCGTTGACCACCACCGATGCCCCGTTCGCGGCCAACGCCAGACAGTGGGCGCGCCCGATGCCTCGCCCGCCACCGGTGACCAACACGACGCGTCCAGCGAGTGCTTCAGTCATGCATCTCCTCTATTCGAACAGCGCGGCGATGAGCCGCGCGCGCTGATCCCAGTCGGCACCTCGCAGGTCCGCGTGGCCGTTCTCGGTGACGATCACATCGATGTCATAAGCGGGTGTCGACACAGGCCGGCTGAGGCGCTCGACCAACGGGCTACGGCCCTTCACCATCGACGGGACAGCGATGATGGACAGCCCCTCACGGCTCGCCCTCGCCGCCGCACAGTAATCAGGATGTCCGCCGATCCCGCCGACGACCTTTTCGCCAGCACCTTCGACGTTGACTTGACCCATCGGGTCGATCTCGATGGCTGTGTTGATGGCGATCAACGGAGCCCCGCGCGATAGTCGGGTGTTGTCGTGGGTGTATTCGATACCGCGGAGGATCGGCTTGCCGTCGGCCCAGTCATAAAGGGTTTCGGATCCGAAAAGATATGTTGCCGAGGGCATCCCGTCCAGAAAGCCTCGGCGGTCCAGCTCGACCACCGCGTCGGTCAGGAGCCCGGTGTCGATGTGCACACTATGCCGTGTCTGCCTGAGTAGTGCCGTGCCGAGCTGGCCGGGCCCGTACTGTAGCCGCGCTCCCGAGGGGACGAATCTCAAGACGGCGTCGGCCAGTGATTCGTGCGCCGGATCTGGATCCGGAGACGGGAACTGCTTCGGTCCATCGGCGCTGTGTCCGATGACGGCCACTGCCGCCGGGTCCACCAGCGGGCCGGCGTCGGCGCAGGGGCCGTTGCGGTCCAAGATCGCTAGCACGGGTACGCCTGCGTCGACGAGTTCGCGTTGCCATGAGACCTCCGTACCGAAGTAGAGGGAGCCCCCGCGCTCGACGATCCGCGTGATCAGCGCGTCGGGCCGCAACGCGCCGCGCAGAAGTGCTGCGATGCCGCTGAGCGGAGTCGGCACGAAACGCGCTGTGGGCGTAGCCAAGACCTCTCGCACACCCCAGCCCGGCATCAGAGCGATGACCTCGCGGTATGCGGCCGCCTCGATTCCGTCGAGCGGTGCTGTGAGCCAGCCGAGCACAAGTCGGATGCCGCCGAGTTCCTGGGCCACCGCGCTGAGTGCCGATGCGACCGACGTCCCATCCTCTGTGCAACGCGGTGCGCCAACACCGTCGCCGAGTGCCACAGTCATACCGGGCCGCAAGTGGCTCCGTAGCGCTGCCGCGATCGTGGATTCTGTGAGACCTGCTGTCACCGAGGCTCTTTGGGGAGGCCCAGCACACGCTCGCCGAGGATGTTCCGCTGTATTTCACTGGTGCCGCCAAGGATTGTCTGCGCGCGCCCGACCAGCATTGCGCGTACCAACTCCGAGACATCGGAACCCTCGTTGGGATCGACACACGCGTCCGTGCCGAGCACCTCCGTGGCAAGGTCGCCGAGGTCACGGTCAGTCTCCGACGTCATCAATTTCAGCACCGAGAATGCCGCCGACGCGGTGTCTCCGGCGTCGATCGCGCGCTGCCACGTGAAGCGCAGCAGCCACATTCGCGCCCACAGCCGCGTCATGGACCGAGCGAGGACGGGGTCGAGCTGATCGTGGTCGCGGGCGGCCTGCACCATTCTGTCGTGGAGTTTGAACATCGCGACGGCCTGTGAACCGAGCGTCAGTCGTTCGCGGCCCAGCGTTACCATGGCGATCGACCAACCCTGGCCCGGCTCACCGATCAAGGCATCGTCAGACAGTCGGGCGCCGTCGAAGAAGACCTCGTTGAACTTGCTCTCGCCGTCCATCTGTTGCAGCGGGCGCACCGAGATGCCCTCGTTGTCCATCGGCACGATGAACATGCTCAGGCCGCCATGTGAGTCGGGTCCGGTGCGGGCTAGCAGCAGACCGAACTGTGCGGAGTTCGCGGCCGAACTCCACACCTTCTGTCCGCTGATGCGCCACCCGGTGTCGGTTTTCTCCGCTTTCGTGCGAACCCCCGCAAGATCGGACCCCGCGCCGGGCTCAGAGAACAGCTGAGTCCACACGTGATCGCCCAGTCGGATTGGCTCGAGAAATCGCGACTTCTGTTCCTCGGAGCCGAATTTGATGAGAATCGGTCCGGCGAGATCGATGCCCGTGATCGCCAGTTGGCGAGGAACACCGGCCCGCGCGCATTCTTCGGCGAAGACAGCTTGGTAGGCGACCGAGGCGTCGGCGCCACCGTGTTCAGCCGGCCAGTGCAGGCACGCGTACCCATGTGCGGCGAGGTACCTGTGCCAGGCCCTGCCCGGCTCGATGTCGTCGGCGGTGGGCGTAGGTCCGTAGTTCCGGAGACCGTCGGGCCGAGGTGCGTTCTCCAGGAATGACCGGCACCGCGACCTCAGTTCGTCGGAGTCGGTGATGTCCTCGGGCGCTGTCGTCACGTCACTCACCGCCGAGGTACGCGCCGTACTCGTCGCGGACCGATTCCATCGCGTTGAGACGACGTGCCACCAAACCGATTTCGGCTTCGTCGGCGTTGTCGCGCTCGAGTTGTGCCAGGTGCGCCCTCGTGCGGTCGATCTCCTCGACGAGGCGCTCACGCGCCTCGTCTTTGGTCAGCAGGTCCTGATCGGTCCAGTCCGATACCGGCAGCTGCTCGACGGGCTCGAAGCCGCCGGAAGTCATGACGCGCGTGGGAAGTTGTATAGCTTGCGGGTGTTCAGCTCCACCATCTGGTGCACCTCGTCGTCGGGCACGTTCTCGAAAGCCTTCGCTGCCCGCTCGCGGCTCTGCGGCCAGTACGAATCGGAATGCGGATAGTCACATTCCCAAGTGATGTTCTCCAAGCCGATCTTGTCGCGCGCCTCGACACCGAAATCGTCCTCGATGAAACAGCCGTGGAAGTGGCGCCGGAACAGATCGCTGGGCAGAACCTCCTGATTGATGTTCTGGTAGAAGCGGTGCTTACGCCAGACGCTGTCGCAGCGTTCAAGGATATACGGGATCCATCCGATGCCACCCTCGGACAGTCCGATCTTGAGCTTCGGATGCTTGTGCAGCCCAGGGGAGAACAGCCAGTCCGTGAGTGCCCCCATGCTGATGGTGCCCATCAGCACAATGAAGACCGCGAATGGCGCGTCGGGTGCGATCGGCGGCGGGAACCCCCCGGATCCGAAGTGCTGGGCCAGAACCAGATCGGTTTCCTCGAACGCCGACCACAGCGGATCCCAATGATCACTGTGCAGAGATGGAAGGCCGAGCTTGTCGGGAAGATCGGGGAAGCTCACGCATTTCGAGCCCTTGGCGGCGACCCGGTGCAGCTCCTTGATGCTCTGATCGAGATCCCAGAACGGCAGGACAGATACGGGCACGAATCGGTCGGGCGCGGTGGCTGCCCACTCGTCGAGATGGAAGTCGTTCCACGCTTGTGCGCACAGGAGCGAGAGATCCTTATCCTCGCCCTCCGCGAAGGCCGCGCCCGCGAAGCGCGGAAACGACGGGAAGCATGTCATCGCCTGCACACCGTCGATGTCCATGTCGGCGACGCGCGCCTTGGGGTCATAGCACCCCGGAATCATGTCGTCGTAGCGCACCGGCTCGATGCCGTACTCCTCGGGCTTCTTGCCCGCGACCGCATTGAGACCGATGTACGGGTAGATGCGGCCCTCGTACTGCCATACCTGACACATCTGCCCGGTGTCGGGGCGTTCGAACTCGATGATCTTGGGACCTGACTCGAGGTACTTCTTCGGCAGACGGTCGCTCCAGACCTTCGGGTGTTCGATCAGGTGATCGTCGACCGAGATCAACTGCATCCAGGGCTGCAACGGCACAGCGGCTCCTTTGGTGAGCTAAACAGAAAAACATTTAGTTATTTCTGTAGGGTAGTCATCAAGCGCGCCTGCGGCAAGCAGGTCTGGTGAGCGGTGCGTTGATTGCGGCAATCCTCGGGAGAACCCTGATTCATGAAGTTCACGGTCGAGTATCCGAGCGACGTCCCGACAGCGAACCCCGAACTGCGCGATCCCGCGGTGATGCGCGCGATTGCCGGTTGCGCGGAGGAACTCGGGTTCGACGCGATCGCGCTGGCTGATCATCCGGCGCCGTCGGCCAAATGGTATGCGGCGGGCGGCCACAACACTTTCGATCCCGCCGTCGCGCTCGCGTTCTTCGCGGCGGCCACGACGACGGTGCGGCTGATGACGCACCTGTATGTCTTGCCCTTCAGGAACCCGTATCTGGCTGCCAAGACGCTGACATCGCTGGACGTCGTCTCCGGAGGGCGGCTGATAGCCGGTGTGGGAGCCGGTTACTTACGCTCCGAATTCGGCGCACTGGGAGTCGACTTCGACAATCGGGTAACGCTCTTCGACGAGTATCTCGTTGCGCTGCGCAGAATCTGGACCGAACCCGACCGGCCGGTGACGGGTTCGACGTTCGCGGCAGCCGGTGCACTGAAACTCGATGCGCCGATTCAGAAGCCGCATCCGCCGCTGTGGCTGGGCGGCAACAGCCCTGCCACCGTGCGGCGCGTCGTCGAGCACGGGAGCGGTTGGTGTCCCGTGGTGGCGCCCCAAACCGTGACGACGTCGGTTCGGACGGCCAGCATCGAAGGAGTTGACGACTTCGCACGCGCCGTAGACAAACTCCGCGAACACCTCTCAAATGCCGGTCGCGATATCGGCAGCGTCGAGATTCAGGTCGCCGCACCATCAATCGACTTCGACAACCCCGACGCGGTGGCGATCCTCGACGCGTACGTCGCAGGTATGTCACGAGCCGGGGCGACTCGGATCCTTGCGCATGTCGATGCACGTTCCGCGGTGGCCGCCGAAGCCTATATGTCTTGCTTTGCAAAGCATTTCGGCACTGGGGGCACTTCGTAGCTCAAAGGATCTTGGCATCGGCGGCCAGCCGGTCCCAGTGCTGGGCAGGCTTGCCGAACAGCACCTCGTCTGTTCGGGCCCGCCGCATGTACAGGTGCGCGGAGTCCTCCCAGGTGAACCCGATCCCGCCGTGGATCTGCACGTTGGCGTGCGATGCGTCCCGCAGTGCCTCCGAGCACACCGCTTTGGCCATGCTTGCGCGCCATCCCGATTCACCTGCGACGTTCCCGTCGAATGCCTCCAGGGCGGCCTGCGACGCGGACCTGGCCCACTCGAGGTCGACGAGCATGTCGGCGCATTTATGTTTGATGGCCTGAAAGCTGCCGATGGGCCGGCCGAACTGCTCGCGTGTCCGCGCGTAGTCCGTGGCGATCTCGAGAATCCGCTCGCAGGACCCGACCTGTTCGGCCGACAGCACCGCAAGCGCGAGATCGACGTTTCGGCCTATGACGTCGTCCACCGGGCTGTCGCCGGACAGTCGGGTGGCGGGTGCCCGGTCGAACGTGATGGTCGCCATCGGACGGGTGCCGTCGAGCACATTCTCGTCCTTCACCGAAACGCCGGCCACGGTGGACTCGAGCACGAAAACCGCGGGCTTTCCGTCGGTGATCGCGGCGACTACCAGATCATCGGCGGCACCTCCGTTGAGAACGTGTCGCACCGTGCCGTCAAGAACCCAACCGTCACACGTATATTCGGCGACGAGCGTCACGCCACTGCGCTGCCATAGCCCACCATCGCCGGTGACGGCCGCGGTGGCCGTTCGTTCGCCTTCGGTGAGAGAGGACAACCGCCGATCGGCATCAGGATCCTGGTCCCGGAAGTCGATCAGCAGACTCGTCGCGAACACCGTTGACGCGACGAAGGGGACCGGTGCCAGTGCACGGCCCAGCTCGTGGGCCACCACACCCAACGCAGACGCGCCGAATCCGGCCCCGCCCAGATCCTCCGGCAGCCCGATCGCCGCCACTCCCACCTGGGTGCAGAGCACCTTCCACAATTCGGCGTCGAACCCCCGCGCAGGGTGATCTCGTTCGTAGGCCACGGCGCGCACTTGTGCCTCCGGTGCCAGCCGCTCGCATGCCGCGCGAACAGACTGCGCGAGTTGATCGCGTTCGTCCGTCCTCAATGACGTCATCGAGCTCCTCCTGAGATCTGTTCGGCTAGCTGTCTTTTCGCTACCTTGCCCAGCCCCGTCAGCGGGAACTCGTCGACGATGAAGAGTCGTTCGGGCCACTTCTGTTTCATCAGCCCGCGCTGATCCAGAAACTCGCACACGTCGTCGAGAGTGACGTCGGCGCGGCCGGGTGACCGCCGCACAACGGCGCATACCATCTCGCCGCGCAGCTCATCGGGCTGACCCACCACGGCGACCTCGTCGATCAGCGGGTGCGCGAGCAACGCGTTCTCGACTTCGTCGGGGGCGATGTTCTCACCCTTGCGGATGATCAGATCCTTGACGCGACCGGTGATCACCATGCGACCGTCCGGGCGAACACACCCGCTGTCCCCGGTGCGGAACCAGCCGTCGGACGTCGTGGCGTCGGACCACTGGTCGTCATCTACATACCCCGATGACATGTTGGCGCCGCGCAATTGGATCTCGTCACCCTCGCCTATCCGGATCTCTGCACCCGGGATCGGCCTGCCGCAGCTGTTGGACTGCTGCTCCTCGGTGTCGCTGGCCTCACTGACGCAGATTGTCGGGGCTTCGGTCATCCCGTACGCGTGCACGATCGGCACGCCCATGTGGCGACGTACCTTGTGGTGCAGTTCGGGCGGGCACGGCGCTCCGCCACCGATCAACATGCGCAGCGACGGAATGATCGGCGTATCGCTACCCGAGGCGAGCTGTGCGGCCAAGAGGATCTGATAGAACGCCGTACTCGAACCCGAAATCGTGACCCGATTCTCAGCCAGCAGGCGAATCAGGTCGGAGTCCACCTTCGGCACCACCACCGCCGGGAAACCACCGATCAATGCGCTTGCGATGTAGAGGATTCCGCCGATGTGCGCGATCGGGAAGGCGATCGTCCCGACCTCATCGGCATGTTCGCCGAGGCCGAGATGCTGCACATACCCACGGACCGCGGCCAACAGCGAAACGTCGGTGTGGCGGACGCCCTTCGGTCGGCCGGTCGTGCCGGACGTGAAATAGATCCATCGGGGCGTGCCCGCCGACGGAGGGGGGCTGGGTCCCGGTCCATCGGGAATCGCACGCAACACTTCGAGAAAGTCGCTTGGCAGCCGCACGACGGGGATGCCTGTCGGGGCGTTGGGGGCCGTCGCATCATCGACGATCAGCACGTCCGCATCCGCCACGTCGAGCGCTGATCGGACCTCGCGTTGCCGATAGAGGTGCAGCACAGGCGCCTGCACGATTGAGGTGCGGGCCAGCGCCAGCATGAGTACGGCGGCGGAGGAGTGGGTCGGCAGCTGCCAGGCAACCGTCATCCCCGGTCGTAGGCCGGCATCGGCGAGCCAGTGAGTTGCCGCGGTGGATAGTCGCGCCACGTCGCCGATCGTCAACGCTCCGCCCTCGGTGTCGAGGAGCAGCGATTTACCGGGGCAATCGTGAGCGGCTTCGTCGAGCAGCGCGGCGATAGTGCCTACCGTCAATGCTCGACCCCCTTAGCGGCTTATAAGCTCTAAACATTTAACCAATTGTGGAGGCTGTCCTCAAGGTTTTCGCAAGCTCGCTACCTGCTCAGAATCGCGACCGCGGCGGTTCCCGGTGATCCGTACAGCTGGGCGAGTCCGACCCGCGGGTCGTTGGGTACCTGCCGTTCACCGGCGGTACCGCGCAGTTGCTGCACGAGTTCGTAGACCTGCCGCAGGCCGGATGCGCCAACCGGTTCGCCGTTGGCCAACAGGCCGCCGTCGGTGTTGACGGGCAGCCGCCCGCCGATGGCCGTCGCGCCGTCGTGAAGAAGGGCTTCCTGCTCGCCGTCCTTGCAGAGCCCGGTCTCGGCCATGTGGATGATCTCGGACCCGGCGTCGGTGTCCTGAAGTTGGGCGACATCAATGTCCTCGGGGCCCACGCCCGCCTGTTCGTAGGCAGCTGTGGCCGCTTGCGACGTGGTGCCCGGCACGATCGGCAGTTCGATCGAGGTCCGCAGCAATTCGTAAGCGCCATCACGACGGCTGCGCAGCGCGCTCGCGCGTAGATAGATCGGCTTGTCGGTGTACTTTTTGGCGGCATCGGCTCGGCACACCACCACAGCTGCGGCACCCTCATTGGGATTGCAGTACATGTACTGCCGGAGTGGAGCATTCACGACCGGCGACTCGAGAATGGCCTCCACGCTCATCGCTTTTCGTCGCCATGCGTGCGGAGCCTGCGCGCCGTTCGCGAAGTTCTTGGCGGCGACGCGAGCCAGGGTCTGGTCACTGATGCCGTGGTCATGCATGTAGCGCATGATCTTTGTGCCGAAGTAGTGCGTGGTCAGAAACATGCCCTGGTCGCCGTACCACTGGGGAAGTCCGGCAACCGACGGATCTGCGCCGAACGCTCCGCGGGGATGCTTGTCGAGCCCGACACCTACCGCGATCTCCGCTTCGCCGAGCTGAACGTCGCGCGCGGCGAGCGTCAGAAGCGA